>Ga0163144_10009807_pt1 | contig 20497 bp, 17 predicted proteins | sample OliLak19BULKMAT1_FD_123175 | JGI IMG/M metagenome (GOLD analysis project Ga0163144, IMG submission 123175) | Freshwater microbial mat bacterial communities from Lake Vanda, McMurdo Dry Valleys, Antarctica - Oligotrophic Lake LV.19.BULKMAT1 | ecosystem: Environmental > Aquatic > Freshwater >... | reverse complement strand
GACGCCGAAGTCGATGACCGTGGGCACGGGTCGGTCGTCGTAGAGGGCAACGAGCACGTTGGACGGTTTGATGTCCCGATGGATGATCCCCTTCTGGTGGGCGTGCTGGATCGCGTTGCAGACCGGCACGAACAGTTCCAGTCGTTGCTGCGGCGTCAGCTTGCGGGCGTCGCAATACTCCGTGATGGGGACACCCTTGACGAGTTCCATGACGAAGAAGGGGCGATTGTCGTGGACGCCGCCGTCGAGAATCTTGGCGATGTTCGGGTGATCCATGACCGCGAGCGCCTGCCGCTCGGCTTCGAAGCGGGCGACCACGCCCTTGGTGTCCATCCCCGCCTTGATGAGCTTCACCGCAACCATGCGTTTGACCGGCTCGGTTTGTTTCGCCCGCCAAACGGTGCCCATGCCGCCCTCGCCGATGGCTTCCACCAGCGTGTAACGCCCGGCGACGACCTGACCGACTTCGCCGATGGGCACGGACCGCCGGCTGTGCGTCGTCTCATCGGCCGGCGGCACGAAGCCGTGGGTGCGGCCGTCGGCCGCGAGCAGGGCGGCCACCCGGGCACGCATCTCCGGCTTGCCGGCGCATTCGCGATCGAGCAGCGCGGTGCGTTCCTCATCCGGGGCGGCGGCGACGAGTTGAAACAGGGCTTCTTCAGTCATGGCGATTCTCCTTCAAACTCATCAGCGGGAATGCCGCACGGAACGCATCAGGAAATCGTGAAAAATTCTCGGCGAGCCGGCGGTGGTCAGCGGCGAAGCTTCACGCCCGACGGAGACTCGGCGGATTCCCATCCGCCGCTCGCCCGGAAAGTCCCGCCGGCATTCTCCGCGCCGCCTGCTAAAGTATCGCTTTACGAATCGCACTCGGAAGTACCCCATGGAAGCCGGAATCGTCGGTCTGCCCAACGTCGGGAAAAGCACGTTATTCAACGCGTTGACGTCGTCGAAAAACGCGCAGAGTGCGAATTATCCCTTCTGTACCATCGAGCCGAACGAAGGCATCGTGCCGGTGCCGGACGACCGTCTGCAGCGGATCAGCAAGTACATCGTGCCGAAGAAGTTGGTCTCGACGACGCTGAAGTTGGTCGACATCGCCGGGATCGTGAAAGGGGCGAGCGAAGGGGAAGGGCTGGGGAACAAGTTTCTCACGCACATCCGCGAAGTCGATGCGATCCTGCAGGTGGTCCGCTGCTTCGAGGATTCGGACATCATCCACGTCGCGGGTAAAGTCGATCCCCTGGCGGACATAGAGACGATCGAAATCGAACTGATGCTCGCGGACATCCAAACGCTCGATGCGGCGCTGCCCAAGGCCGAGCGTGCCGCCCGCGGCGGCGACAAGGAAGCGACGGCGCGGGCTGAAGTCATCAAGAAGTGCCAGGCCCAACTCGCGACCAACGAACCACTGCGGAAGCTGAAGCTTAACCCGGACGACAAGAAGGCCGTCGCCAGCTTCGGCCTGATGACCGCCAAGCCGATTCTGTATATCGCCAACGTCGACGAAACGGATCTGACGGGCAACGGCCCGTTGGTGATGCAGGTCCGCGAGTTCGCCGCCAAGGTCGGTGCCGAGGTGGTGCCGGTTTGCGCCAAGCTCGAAGCGGAGATCGCCGAACTCGACCCGGCCGACCGCGCCGAGATGCTCTCCGCCTCGGGCTTGGAGAAGCCCGCGCTGGAAGTGCTGGTCCGTGCGGCCTACCGCGTCCTCGGCCTGCAAAGCTACTTCACCGCCGGCGTGCAGGAAGTCCGCGCCTGGACCGTGCCCGTGGGAGCCACCGCCCCGCAGGGCGCCGGCGTCATCCACACCGACTTCGAGAAGGGCTTCATCCGCGCGGAAATCTATTCGCTCGACGACCTCGAAACCCACCAAAGCGAAAAGGCGATCCGCGCCGCCGGCAAGCTCCGCGTCGAAGGCAAAAGCTACATCCTCCAAGACGGCGACATCTGCCACTTTTTGTTTAACTGACGAACGGTACGCCAACAGCGAAATGACGGGTGGACTACGGCATCTCTATAGGCTCGCCCTTGGCATTGATGTGGATGAACTCGACCGCAGCCACGTTGCTGCCACCGCTTGCTCCTCCGACGAGGATGCCGACTTCGCCGTGCGGCACGAGCCGAGCGACCATTCGTTTGGTACGGGCTTCGCCGACTTTTTCCCACGCCTTGCCGTCGGTCGTCAGGCGGTAGACCGGGCCTGCGGACGCGTTCAGGATCAGCCGGCCTCCGATGGTCGCTGACGATGGGGAGAAGCCCGTGCGGTCAGGCCCCGGCATGGGCGGGCCGCTGGTCCACTTGCCGGTTTCCACATCCAGAATGTTCGTCGTACGCTCGGCTCCCTCGGTCGTCATGCCGCCGATGATGTAGACCTTGTCGGCCAGCGTTGCGGTCGTCAGTGCCCGGCGTTGGAAGGGCTGCGGGATCGCCTTCCAGCCGGCCGCGCGGTTGGCCAAATCGAAGATCAGCGTGGTGTCGTGCCACAACGGCTTTTCTCCCTTGCCCTTCATGCACCAGCCGCCGACGACGACGATTTTGCTGCCGAGCACGGCCACGTCGTGCGACGATCGTCCTACCGGCAGGGGCGTCAGTTCCTCCCAGATTTTCGCCTGCGGGTTGTAGCAGGCGAACGAGGTCGACGAGTGATTGTCCGACAGCTCGCCGGGAGCGTTCTTCGGCTCCATGCCGCCGATGCGATGGATTTTGCCTTCGTGGGATGCGAGATTCATCCCCTGCAGGATCGGCCCACCCGGCAAGGCTTCCCACGTGGTCCCGCCGTCGAGCTTGACGCGATGGAACGTGCCCAGAACACTTTTTGTATCGTAGCTGTGCGTCTTACCGGCGTGCCCGCCGTAAACGTACAGGTAGCCGTCGGCCGTGGCGGCGCCGAGGCTGGAAACTGCCGTCGGCAGCGGCGGCAATGCCGGGGGCGCCTGGGCGAAGAGAGCGACGGGAATGAGATAAGCAAGGGCGATCGACTGGAAACGCAAGACTGTCATGGTCGGTCCTCGAGGGAAAAGCGGAAGGGGTATACACTGAAAACCGATTGCTACTCCAAAGTCACGACTTCGCCGTCGGCTCGGGTCGAGAAGGCCCGGTAGGTCGACTGGTCGAGTCCTTCGCGAACGAAGCGGACCGAGCCGTCGCCCATCGCGAAGTTGCCGCCTCCGGCATGTTCGCTGCGAAAAGCTCCGTAGATGGTCGTTGTATTGTTGTGCTTGTTGAATGGGTGAGCAGTCGTACCCCAGGCATACGCGATGTAACCATACGCCCACACGGCTCCGTAGGAGCGCGAGGGCACGCCCGCCGGCTTGAAGTCGGTCTCGCCGACCAAGAAGGTGTTCGAGGTGCCGTCAAGGATTCCCGCCATGTTCGGTGCCGTACGGTTCGGGCTGTTCGGCACCGCGGCCGAGTGGTTCAGGGGAATGCCGATGCCGTCGAACACCGGCGGTGCGGTCAGGCCGGACGAAGCCCAATAATGGTAAAGCGTCGCTTCCGGCGAACCGGCATTGAGCAGATAGCTGGCATAGGCGCGGTTCTCCGACCCACCCAGCGGTCCAGTCGGCGGCGTCATCGACGGGCAGACGTAGGTCGGGATCAGCTGCTTCTGCAGGCTCGCGTTCGACCACCCAAGCGTGGTTTCCGTGCTTGCGTCGTTGCGGGGCAGGGCTTGATTCCAGCGCTTGGCCACGGCGTCCTGCTCCAAAAACGGCAGGATCATAATGAAGCCGGTCACATAGGTGACGGTCGTCTCGTTCGGCTGGCGGTCGAGCGTTCCGTAAGGAAATCGCTGGTAGGCATCGTGGAAACCGTGGATCGCCAAGCCGAGTTGCTTCAGATTGTTTTGACAATTCGTCCGGGCGGCCGCAGAGCGGACTTTCTGCACGGCGGGGAGCAGCAAGCCGATCAGGATCGCGATGATCGCGATCACCACCAGCAACTCAATCAGCGTAAAGCCGCGGCGGCGGACAACGCACTTGGACATGGAAGAACCCTCGGGGAAATCGTTTAGGGAACCAGAAAAAAGTTGACTTTGAGACTCTGTCTCAGCCAGCGGAGTCAGGATAGATTCCGTTCGGATTACCGGCAAGCCGAATCCGGCTTAGAATTGTACTGATTAATCGCAAAGCACTATTCGACAGGTAGTTGCGCCTGAAAAAATGCAAATTGATGGATTGATCTGTCTGCCTGCGATCCGGAAATGGCAACGGATCAATTCGAGCCGAGAAGATAGACGAAGTAGAAGTTCATGAGCAGCGAAGCCGCAGCCATGCCCAGGCAAGTCAGTCCTGCGGTATACAGCCACAGGCCAATAGCGCCTTGCGGACCCTCGACGGCGGCCAGCTTTTTCCGAAGTCCGAGTTCAAGTTCCTGACATAAGCGGGGGTCGTAGGTCAGCAATTTGACTGCGGCAAAGTGGGACGTCCAGTTCATTTCGGCGGACACCAGATCCCGGCCGTCAGACCAGACGCGGCCGAAGCGGGTCGTGGTCAGCCCGAGTTCGGTCGTTGTCTCGTCGATGGCCCGCTCCAAGTCGGCCCAGTCGATGTTGAATACCGCCAAGACGCTGCGGCGGGCGTACAGCGTGAGCGAGACCGGCACTACCATCGCGATCAGATAGCCTACGACGGTCAGTGCCCAAGCATTTCGTTCCTCGTCGAAGACCGCGCGGATCTGCGTGGCGTTGCCGCGGACCAGGAAGCGGGCGTTCGATTGCGCCGCCAACAGCCAGGCGACGCCGAGGATGAGCAGAAAACCGGAGAGGCCCGCGAGAAGTGCCAGAAAATCGGTTCGGCCGGACCAGACCGTGACGCGGATGCGGCGGTGAAGTTGGCCAAGCGCGATCAGGTAAAACGACAGCGGTCCGAAGCAGGCGACTGCCGAGAGCAACACGAGCATCGTATAGGGCAAAGCCGCACCGCAGAGTTCGGGGAGTTACTGCCTCATGGGCTGATAGTCTAGCGATTCACTCGGCTTACTTTGTCCTGTATCGCAACAGTTGCTCGAGTTCGATGCGGACTTCCTTAGTGTCCGCGGCACGGACCACAGCGGCGTTGCTGCGTTCCAGCAGATCGCGCTCGTACTGCGGCTTGACTTGGCGGAGCATGCGGTGGGCCGCTTCACCGGCCAGTTTCGCGGCTTGGCCGTTGAGGCCGAGAATATGCTCGCAGACGAGGTTGTCGTAACTGACTTCCGCCGAGGTGACCCGCAACCGCAGCACGACATCCGGCAGGAAGCGGCCGGGTACAACCTCGGTCCGGCTCGTCAGTTCGCAATTCACCTTCAGGTTAAGTCGACAGCGACCGCGGGTTACGCCGGCATACAGTCGAACGCCGGACTTCCAGAGTTGCTGCTCATGCGTCATGCGGACATCCATCGCCACCGTCATGGTGAAGGTGGTGCGGTGCGGCTCCGGGTTTTGGAAGTCGTCGATCCGCAACAGCATCGTCGCTGCCGGGTCGATCGCTTCGAGTCGGACTTTCTGCCAGTGGCCTTCATTGCGCGGCGAGAGTTGTCGAATCGGCTTGATGCCGTGCCACTTGATGCCGACGAGGACATCCTTCTTGAAATCCCAAACGAGCACTTTCTCACCCAGCGGCGTCGGCATCGACTGCAGCAGGGCACTCCGCAACACCGGTGTGACTTGGTTCGAGTCCACGGCGGGTGCGGCGGGGTCCGCAGCCGCAACCGGGATGGCGGTTGCGCTACCGATCAGCAAGGTGATTAATAAGAGTCTCATGGTGTGCGTCTCCGATTCGGGACGGCTGGTCTCCCATCATACGCCGTCGACTGCGAAACTTGCGTGGGCTTCCCGGTCATTAGCCCGCGATGAACTGAGATTTCATAGGTCAGACGGAAATGGGCGGTGCCGGGCCTACCGCGACACTCGAAGCGGCGGGCAATTCGGACTGTGTCGCTTTCGCGGGGGTTTTGCTCGAGCCGTAGCGCCAAAGCTTGTCGAAGACCCAAGCGACAATCCCGAGACCGGGCCGACGGGCCTCCTTCACGAACGGCCCCCAACGGGAGAGCAGGCCGTCGTACAGTCCCTGAATCACAGCCGAGGCGCTGTCGTCGAAGTTCTTGTCCCGTTCGATGGCATAGCGGTGGAAGGCGTAACGCAGATGATGGCCATAAGACCGGACCTGGCCGCGCGAGCCTTTACGTCCGCCGTGCCTGCCGATGAGCCGGAGCAGGTTTCGGGCATCGAAGTAACGCTGCAGCCGCTTGCCTTCGCGTTGGAAACTGCTGCTGCCCTTGTGCCAGACGAGGGACTCGGTGAGCACGCCGTTTTTGAATCCCGCGGCTTGGGAACGCAGGCAGAAATCCGATTCCTCGTGAATGAGGAAAAACTCCTCGTCGATGAGGCCGATGCTTTCGACCGTCGTGCGGCGGACCATCAGGCAGCAGCCGTTCACGATGTCAACCTCGACGATGCCCGGCACAACCGAAGCGACCAGCGGCACGGGGTGGCGTTGGAAGAAGCCGGACTTCTGCGGGCGATTGAACTTCACGCCGTCGGTCTGAACTTCGTGCGGCGGCGCCAAGAAGCGGATGACCGGGCCGATCATGCCGTAGTCCGGGTGGGCCGCTGCGGCAGCCGTCATCCGCTCGGTGAACTCGGGGCCGACGACGGTGTCGTTGTTCAGCAGGATCATCAGGTCCGCGCCGCGGGCCAGTACGTGCCGCATGCCGATGTTGTTGCCGCCGGCCCAGCCGCCGTTGACATCGGAACGGACGAATGCCACCCACGGAAACTCGACCGCCAAGGCTGCAGAAACATCGATGCGGGACGCGTTGTCGACGACGACCACCTGCACCGGCGCGGTCTGGCCCACGAGGGAACGAAGGCACCTTCGGGTATCCTCGATCCCGTTGAAGTCGACCAGCACGATCCAGACGGCGCTCGTCATGCTCGGGCGGCTCCCTCGACGGTCGTCAGCGATTCGCCGGCGGGCGGCATCACTTCGCTGAGCAGTCGTTCCCAACGATCGCCCACGCTCGCTTTCGTATGATCGTGTTCTACCCGAGTTCGCGCCGCAAGGCCGAGAGCGACCAGACGCTGCGGTTCTCGGACGCATCCGACCAACATTCGGGAAAAATCGCTCTCATCGGCCGCCAGGATTCCATCGCGGTCGTGGTCGATCATTTCGTGGTGACAATTCAGATAGCGAACCCCGTCCTCACGAATGGCCAGCGTCGGAAGGCCGTGAGCCATGGCTTCGAGAATGACGAGCGGCGTGTTCTCGAGCAGTGTCGGAAAGACGAACAGATCGGCGGCGGCGTGGAAGCGGGCGGGGTCGTTGACTTGGCCGTGGAACACGACTCGGCTCGCCAATCCGAGTTCGCGGCAACGGCGTTCGAGCGCCGTCCGTTCCGGCCCATCGCCGACAACGTCCAGCTTCCAGTCTGCGGCATCCGCCGGCAAGGTTGCGAGGGTGCCGAGCAGGAAGTCGATGTTCTTGGACGCAATCAGCCGACCGAGACTCAGCAACTTCAGCGGCCCGCCTTCAGGTCGTGAAGGCACCTGCTCCGGTAGGTCGACCGGAGGCGGGATGATCTCGAACTTCTCGCGCATCGTCAGCCCGTAATGGTCGGCCAACAGCTTCGCGTTGCCGGGGGTGAACCGCACCGTGCGGGCACACTGCACAAGGGCTTTGCGCTCCAGTTGGGCATACAAGCCGGCGCCGAAACGCTGCACCCATCCGCCCGGTTTCCCGGGCAGATAACCCGCGACTTCGATGGGGGCAATCCGGGCATGCGGCAGGTAGATCGCCGGGACGTTGGGGAATTTCCGTCGCATGGCTTCCAGCGCAAACGGCGGGCTGCCGATGAGGACGTCCGGCGTCGGCATCGCAAGTTCGGCAACATCGCGGACGGTCGCGCGAAACTGGAGGTGGGCCGCCAAGCGCCAGCGCCAGCCGGACGTGTCCGGCTTGGTAAGGCGATGCACGGTCACGATTCGCTCGATGTCAGCATCGGCGTCGTAACCGATGAAGTGAACCTCGTGGCCGCGGGCCGACAATTCGAGGCAAAGGAAACGGGTATAGACATCAGCACCGCCCGTGCGGTTGGCGTACCAGTTCAGCACGGCGATGCGCATGAGCCTACCCCCCCGGCGTCAGTAAGTGCGGCCTCGAAGACGCCGGCGACGGTCTCGGCCGTGCGTTCCCAGGTGAACAGCCGACTTCGTTCCAATCCGCGCAGCGACAACCTCCTGCGATAGCCTTCATCGGTCAACATCGTCTGCAGGCCATGCCGGATCGAGTCGAGATCGTAGGGGTCGATGTAATGTGCGGCATCGCCGCCGACCTCCGGGAGACTGGTGCGGTTGCCCGCCAACAACGGCGTGCCGCACAAAAACGCATCGAGAACGGGAAGGCCGAAGCCTTCGTACTTGGAGGCGAAGCAGAGGATCGCGGCCCCGCTCAGGAGCGGAGCGATGTCCACCTCCGGCGTGAACCCGCACAGTTTCACTTGGTCACCTGAGCGCAATTCGGCGGCGAGCATCCGGAATTCCGGCAGACTCTCGTCTTGAATGCCGACGATCAACAGGCGAAACTCGCGCCGAAGGCTCTCCGGCAACGCGGCATAGGCCCGCATCAGCCCGGCGGTGTTCTTTCGCGGATCGGACGCGCCGAAGGCGAACAGGTACGGCTCCTCCGGTCGCAGCCCGTAGCGAGCCTTAACCGCGCCGATGATTGCGGGGTCTTCGACGCGCTTGACACTCTTGTCCGGCGCCCAAGCATTCACCGTGATTTTTTCCGCCGGCGTCCCCAAGACGTCCATCAGCTTGCGTTTGCTGTACTCGCTGCCGGTCAGAATATGTCGCGAGCGTTCGGACACCAACTTCACCCGCGACAGCCAAACTCGGGTTTCCTCCGCATCCGGCGCCATCTCCAGCGGAATCAGATCGTGAATGTTGACCACGACCGGCACGGCGGACCGCTTCGGCCCGGTGTTGGCGGGGGCATGTAGGATGTCCGCCCGCGCCGCCAGTGCCGCAATCGGCAGAACGACCTGTTCCCAGAGGTCGTAGCGGTTCAAGCCGTAAAAGTCGATGCGGGTTCTGCCGAGGTTGCGGTAAGTCTCGAGTTGCGGAACTGAGGTATCGAACTGGTGAATGAGTTGGAACTGCCAGTGAGGTCGCAGGACCGCGAGCGTGGTGTAGAGATTGATGAGCGTCTTGCCGATGCCGCGCCGCTGCGGTCGATAGACCTGCCGAGCATCCACGACGATGCGCAGGACGCGGCTTTTGATTGGGTTCCGGATCATGGAGCGGGACATCATCTCTCGTCCCGGCTCAGCGCGGGTGAATTCCATTGCATCACCTCGGCGTTCAGTTTCGCGGTCTGCGCCCACGAAAACCTGGTCAGTTGCTGCATGCCTTTTGCGGCGTACTCGGCCCGCAACAGTTGCGAACTGAGGAGACTTGCCAGTCCGTTCGCCACGGCCTGCGGATCGGTCGGATCGACGAGCAACGCCGCATCGCCTGCAACTTCGGGAATACTGGTGCGGTTTCCGCTGAGGACCGGCACGCCGGCGGCGAAACCATCGAGCAACGGCAAACCGAACCCCTCCAAGCTCGTCGGGTAGGCCAACACGGCCGCACCGGCAAGCAGATCTCGAGCGTCGTCTTCAGCAACGTACTCAAAACAGCGCACATCCCCAAAGGCATTTTTACCGCGTTGATCCGCTTTCCTCGCCTGACCCTCGAAATCGGCCCGTCCAGTGGCGGAAAGTCCGACAATCCGCAGCGCGTAGCCTGCCCGAAGCTCGGACGACAGCTTGGCCCAAGCCTGCAACAGGATGGCCGTCCCCTTTCGCGGGTCGGCCATGCCATAGTGCAGGACATACCCCAAAGGCCCGGAATCGAGGTGGAAGCGTGCCGTCAACTCGCGGCGGCGCTCGGCCGTCGGCGGGATCGCCGGCGCCGCGATCGCCGCCAACGGCACGACGTGGACATTCTCCGTCCGGCCGCAGAACGAGGCGATGCGGGTGCGGGTGTAGTCACTGTCCGTAAGTACGTTGCGTGCCCGCCGCAGCGATCGCTTTACGTTCGCCATCCAGGCCACGGCCGGGGCATCGGTCCGTCCCGTTTCCCAAGGAATGAGATCGTGAACCGTGACGACCAACGGTGCGGGCAGCCACCACGGGGCAAGGCCCGAGGGGGAATGAAAGACGTCCGCCCGTACAGAGCGAACAGCCCAAGGCAGCCGCAACCGCGGCCAAAGTTCGAAACGGTCGCCGGGAATGGTCACGCGGCAAACGTGGACGTTAAGCAGGCCCGCGAACGGTTCGTGTTTCGCCGCTTCGGCGTGAAACAGGAAGAACTGCCAGTCCGGCCGGATGACCGCTAAAGCGCGGTACAACTCGATCGTGGATTTGCCGATGCCGCGGAGTTGCTCGTCGAAGATCGTTCGCGCGTCCGCAGCGATTCGCATGATTCCGCAGTCACTTCCGGTATTCGATGCAGCCGATGCACGCGCCGCAGCCGCACCAGCCCCAACGTTGTCTTCACATTTCCCAGCCGATCCGCAACGCCGAATCGAGAATACCCAGCTTACGACTCGATACCCCCAACAAGCTCGATCGAGCTGCGGGTGACATCATTCACGGAGGATCTCGGATGAAGAAGAAGTTCGCCTTATTGCTCGCATTCGGGATCCTCGCATTTGCCGGCATCGGATGCCGATCGATGGCCTCCGGGATCGCGGGCGGCCTGTTGGCTCCCGGCCCGTAACGACTCAGTTGCTCAACAACTGCAGAAGATACAACGCAACACCGCGAAAGGAATTCTTCGCGGTGTACTCGGCATTCCTCAGCGCCAAATGCTGACGGGTATCTGCGCTCTCGAAGAGATGCAGCACTGCGGCGGCCAAAGCCCGCGGATGATCGGCGGCGAAAAGAATGCCGGCACCGTCGTTCCGCAGGGCCTCCAGTGCCGGTACGCGGTTGGCGATGATCGGCAGACTCGCGCCGATCATATGCCCCACACTCGACGACTGACGGACCGTGCGGAATGGTGCCAGGGCAATGTCCGCCCGGTGCATCAGCACCGCGAGGTCGGCGTCGCTCAAGGCTCCTGCCCTCAGGAAACGTGTGGCGACGCCCGACTCCTTCGCCTGGGCTGTCAGCTTTGCAACTTCATCCGCACATCGCGCCGCGTCGCCGATCTGCAGGACGACCACGTCTTCGGGCAGGTACGGCAGCGCCGCAACGGCCCGATCGAAGCCCTTGGACGGCTGCGGGAATCCGAACAAGAGCAAAACCCGCTTGCCGACCAACCCATACCTCTCGTCCAGGTCGTGTCGGTCGGCGGCGGGCCAAGGGAGTGGATAGGCGGGCGTGGGGAGTAGGTGCAGGTTCTCGGCGGGCAGGTCGCTGGTCCTTGCCTGAACGAGCGATTCGGCATGCGTCGCCAAGTGATCCGCGCCTTCGAAGTACCGTCCGCGGACGAAGCGTTCCCACGATCCGCCGCCGGAATCCCGACGCGACATCGCCAGATGAACGAGGCGTTGCCAAACCTTGCCCGCCGTCGAGCCGACAACCTCCGGAAGGTCCGTTCGGCCGGGAAGTTCGTGGAGCAACACGACGACCGGACACCGGATGTTCCGCAAGAAGATCGGGAACAGCGCTTCGCCGGGTCGGGAGCCGTTGAAGAAGGTATCGGTGAAGTCGATCAGGGCGCCGTCGTAGTCCTCGGAGCGGGCCGCCGTCGTTGCGGCTTCGGCCCGCCGCTTCCGCAAGGCGGAAAGGTCGGCCCCGAGGGTGCGCTCGGCCGGGAGTCGGACCGTTGTCACGTCCGCAAATTCCCCGAGAGCATTGGCGAGGTTGCGTTGATACGAAGCCACTCCGCACGGGTCGAGGCCCGACGTGAAGGAAATCAGTCGCGGTCGTGTCGCACTCATTTCCCGGCTTCCTCCCGGAAGCGGCGCAGCAAGCCGGCGGACTTCGCTTCGTCCTTCAACGCTGCCACCCACGCCGGATTTTTCTTCAGACTCAATCGTCGCCGATGCACGGCGGCCGTCAGATACCGCTTCCACAGCCAACGCGGGGCACCGAGGATTCGGGGCGCGGCATCATCGGCAAACGGTGCGTAGCCGCGATGGCCCATCCAGTAGAGGATGTTGCGGGCATGGCTTACCGTCATCCGCCGCGCGGGCAGAAAATGATCGACGGGGGCTGTCCCGATCCAGACGCCGTGGCCACCGGCAGCCGCGACGGCATCCTGCACCCGCGTTTCGTCCCCACTGGAAAGCTGCGTGCCGACGCGGCCATAGGCCGGGTCGAACGGAAACCGCTTCATGACCTCGGTCCGGAACGCGATGTTTGCCCCGTAAACATACTCCGGCGGCTTCATTTCCCGGACGTCCGGCCCGTAGTCCAACAGCGCCCAGCAGATGCCGAGTTCGCTCAGGTTGTCCGCGATCCACGACGGTGGCGGCGACTCAAACCACGGCCGCACCGGTCCGCCGAACCAACTCGCCGTCGGCAAACGCGCCGCCGCTGTTACGTACTCCGCAAGCCAGTGCGCGGGTACGAGCACGTCGTCGTCGGTCCAAAGGACGAGCGGACCGCGGGCCGCCGCGACGGCGCGGTTACGGGCGTGGGAGTGGCCTTGCTTCGCTTCCTTCAATGAGACCAGCGGCAGACGATCGGAATGCTTCGCCAACACCAGTGCTGTGTCGTCGGTACTGTTGTTGTCCACCACGATCAGTTCCCAACGCAGCCCCGCCGGCACGTCGAGTTTCGCCAGGCAAGCCAGCGTCTGATCCAGTAAGGCCGCTCGGTTCCACGTGCAGATGGCGACGGTGATGTCGATCCTCATCGGGTCTCCGGCTTGAGGCGAACGACCGTCGTTTCCCGTTGTAGGCTGCGGGTGTGGGGTATCGTCTCGTAGGCTGATGTCAGTGCCGCCTCGCAGTCCGGCCCGTGCAGTTCCACCGCTAAGGTCCCCACGTTCGGCAACCACATTGCCGCGGTCGTCCCACGAAAGACCACGGCTTCCGCGCCTTCGATATCCATTTTCACCAAGTCCACCTTGGCCCAGCCGCGTTGCATCAGCAGATCGTCAATGGTGACGCCGACGAGATCGGCGACTTCACCCGGTCGCGTCGGCCGCACCCGATAGGCCCACTCGCCGCCGTCGCGGTAACCGCTGCGATCGATGGTCAGCGGCACGGAAGCATCCCAGATGCCGGATGGCACGAACGCGACTCGATGTCGGAACGGTGCGAGCGTGCGTCGCGCGACGGCCATATTCCCGGTATCCGGTTCCACGAACACAAGTCGAACCTTAGGGTAGCGTTGCAACAGGAAATATGCCGCCGCACCGATGTTGCCACCGAGGTCGAGAATGGTTCGCACGTTGGATTCGGAGCCGACGCAGGCGTACTCGTGCTGCCCGAGCACCTGACGCAACACGAGCACGTCCGACGTGCCGGGACGGTGGTACACGGGGAAACGGAAGCCGGGAATCACGAGCCGGTGGAGCCGCGCCGTGCCGAACAGCCGCGTGGCGAGCAGTTGCAGCCCGGCGATCGGGCCGAGGTCGCGGGATTCGTCCCGGAGTTGCTTCCACTCTCGAGCGACGGTAAAGCGAATTGCAGCCGGCGTCACGGGCGGGACCAAAATTGCGGTGCGAGCCAGACGCCCTGATCCGGGTTCGTGGACAGGTGCGCGTGGCGTTCGCCGCCGAGCACATCCATGACGACTGCCGAGTCGACGGCATCGATCACGCCGCCGAGATCGGTACCGAGATGCAGGTTCAGAAGCACCGTCTGGCCGGGGCGGATATCGACCTGCTTCAGCGTGCATTCCAACTTGTTCGAGCCGGGTCCGAGCGACAACGGGAAGCCCGCTTCACGGGTCCACGCACTGACGACTCGGGTGCCGTGGAGGCTCTGGATCGTGATCGACGCGGTGACGTTGGGAATGGCCTGCGTCGCTTCGATTTCCAGTTTCATGGTCAGGTCGTCCCCGCTGATGTGGGCGGAGATGGGCTTGCCGGTTCCGTCGTAGGCCTCGCAACGGACGAACTTCGCGAGTCCGTTGCCGATGCGTTGTTTGTCCCTCAGGTTGCCGCTGCGGGACTCTTCGAGGAGCTTATCGAGGTAGTGCTGCGTCACCACGTCCGCCGGGCCGACTTCGAGGACTTCGCCCTTCTCCAGGTAGACCGCGCGATGGCACAACCGCGGGATGAGCTGCATGTTGTGCGAGACGAACAGAATCGTCCGGCCTTGGTTCGCCAACTCCGCCATGCGGTCGATGCACTTCCGCTGGAAGGTCGCGTCGCCCACGGCGAGGACTTCATCGACGATGAGAATGTCCGGTTCCAAGTGCGCCGCAACCGCGAAGGCGAGCCGCACGTACATACCGGAGGAATACCACTTCACGGGCGTGTCGAGGAAGTTGCCGATCTCGGAGAACTCGACGATCTTGTCGAACTTCTTGGCGATTTCGCGGCGCGACATGCCCAGGATGCTGCCGTTGAGAAAGACATTCTCGCGCCCGGTGAGTTCCGGATGGAAGCCGGTGCCGACTTCCAGGAGCGACCCCATACGGCCGCGGATTTCAATCCGGCCCTGTGTAGGCACGGTGATGCGGCTGAGCAGCTTCAGCAGCGTCGATTTGCCGGCGCCGTTGCGGCCGACGATGCCGACGACCTCGCCGCGGTTGACTTCGAAGTTGACGTTCCGCAACGCCCAGTAGATCGTGGCGTTCGGCGCGAACGACCCCGGCAGGACGAGGTTCTTCAACTTGCCGTAGGTCTGCTGGACGGTGTTCTTGACGATGGTCGAGAGGTTGTCCATCCCGGCCGGCACCCTGCCGATCTGATACCGTTTGGAAAGCCCTTCGACGCGGATTGCCGGTGCCATGCTGGACATTGCTCGTGAGGTCGATGCTTCTACGCTTCCAACGAAATCCGCCGATACAGATCGTCGACAACCCAATGGAAGGCCGCAAGGTGCAGCGTCTCCACGATGCCCATGTCGTCCAGCGGCACATGCAGGCCATGGTGGGCAAGCCCGCGGAGCTTGCCGCCGGTGAAGCCGGTGCAGCCGACCGTGCTCAGGCCGTTGGCGTTGGCCCACTCGACCGCGGTCAGGATGTTCTTCGAGTTCCCGGAACCGCTGATCGCGATCAACAGATCGCCGGGACCCGCGAGGTTCTTCAACTGCTCGACAAAGACGCGGTCGAACCCTTCGTCGTTGCCCCACGCCAGGATGTAAGGCGTATTATCCGTCAGGCTCAGAATGCGAACCCGCTTCTTGTTGCTGGTCAGGTCTTCGGGCAACTTCAGCGTTCCCTTGCCGATGTCCTCGCAGAAATGCGAGGCGTTGGAGCCGCTGCCGCCGTTGCCGATCGCGAAAATCATGTTGCCCGCGAGATACTTCGCGTACACGACATCCGCCAACATCTGAATCTCGGCGGTTTCCAACCGGCCCAACTCGAGCGCGATGCGTTCGAGGAAGGCCCCCGCGTTCATGGTCGATCCGAGCACGTTCCACACTCCGAGTCGTTCGTTCGCCGTCAACACTCACAGTAGCAAACTCCTCGCCGGGCGATAGCGGGAGCGACGGATCGGCTTTCTAAATCGTATCGGCCATCGTGTTCTCGATGCGGCGGAAGTAAACCAGCGCGAAGGCCGTCACGAGGATGCCGAAGGCACTGGAGATCAGCAGCGGAAACCATTGGATTTCGTCGCCCAGCACGGCGTTCCGCAGGTTCAGGATCAGCCCGTATACCGGGTTGAGCGGCAGCCAGGTCTGTGCTGTGGGCCCGAGATTCTGCGGAGGCAAATAGATGCAGGGCGTCGCGAACATCCAGAGCTGCATGCCGAAGGTGAGCAGGTAGCGAAAGTCCCGTTGGGTCGCGATCAGCCCGGAGAGAAACGTACCGAAGCCGAAGGCGATCAGCGCGATCAGGCCGACGAGAATCGGTACCAGCAGCAGTCGCCATGTCGGCGGCGGGCCGTCGATCAGCAGCCAGATCGTCAGCAGCATGGCTGCGATGAAGAAGTCGAAGGTAGCCGCACCCACGTTCGAGGCCGGCAGCAGGATGCGCGGAAAGTACGTCTTTGTCACCAACCGTTCGTTGCCGACCAGACTGTTCGCGGCATTCGTGGTCGCATTGGCGAAGTAAGTCCAAGGCAGCACACCGCAGACGACGAACATCGTGTAGTTGTCGATGCCGTCCGCGACCTTGCCCATCACGCCGATGAAAACCGCGAAGACCAGAACGGTGGCCAACGGCTGGAAGACGGACCAGCCGACGCCGAGGATCGTCTGCTTGTAGCGGAGCTTGATGTCCCGCAGCGTCAGGAAGTACATCAACTCCCGAAAGCGCCAGACTTCCTTCAGGTCCGACAGGTTCCACGTGCTGCGACCTTCTACGACCGTCAGCGGTGGCTCCGGGATCTGTTTCGGAACCGGCATCGGCGTATCGTGGCCCTTTTCCGCCGCGGCTACAGCTTCGTCAGACGGTTGCAAAAGTCGCTCCTCAACGGAATCATCGTCGTCAACATGAGATCCAGACAACAGCATCTTAGAGTAAGTTTTGACCTCCGGCGTGGCCTTCATGTCACCGACACCGTTCGAACGAGTGGAGCTTTCACAGATCCGCACAGATCCGTACTCGACACAAGCCGCCCAGGTACGCTAAAATAAGCTACAAGTAGGATACTTACTCCGCCCGCACACTGTGGGTAACCGGTGGAACCGAGGGAGCGGCCGATGACCGATCTTCCCGAAGCCGACGCTGAGAACGACGACGTGCCGGACGGTTCCTCCGTCTTCGTGCCGTTGAAGGCCGTGTCAGCCGCGTCCGACGATCAGCCCACACTCATCTCCTCGGACCGCAGCCGTAAATCCTTTCAACCGTCCGACCCGGATCTGTCGCTCGCACCCGGGCAGACCTTGGGCCAATACGAACTTCTCGGCTCGGTCGGCGTCGGCGGCATGGCAGCGGTGCTGAAGGCCCGGGACACCGAACTCGGCCGCATCGTAGCCCTGAAAATTCTGCCGCCCTCAGCGACCAAAGATCCCGACGGCGTGACGCGGTTCAAGCAGGAGGCCCGCGCCGCCGCGAAGTTGGACCACGACAACATTGCCCGCGTGTTTGCGTGCGGCGAAGATCGCGGCCTACACTTCATCGCCTTCGAATTGATCGACGGCGACAATCTCCGAACTCTGATCGAACGCCGCGGCACGATCCCGCCGGAGGAATGCGTTCACCTGATGGTGCAGGTGGCCGCCGGCTTGGCGCATGCCTCGGAACGAGGGGTCGTGCACCGGGACATCAAGCCGAGCAACATCGTGGTAACGCCGGACGGCAAGGCCAAGATCGTCGATATGGGCTTGGCCCGGACTCTTGCCGCCGGGGTGAACGGCGGGGTGACGCAGTCCGGCGTGACCCTCGGCACCTTCGACTACATCTCGCCGGAGCAAGCACTCGATCCGCGCCGTGCCGATGTCCGGTCGGACATTTACAGCCTCGGATGCGCGTTCTACCACGCCGCCACCGGCCGACCGCCGGTTCCGGAAGGCACGGCCGCCCGCAAACTCTTCGCGCATCAGCACGAAGCGATCCTCGATCCGAGGGAAATCGTGCCGACGACGCCGGACGAATTTGCGATCGTACTTTCCCGTATGATGGCGAAAGACCCGCAGCGACGCTATCAAACGCCTGCGGCATTGATTCAAGACCTTCTCATCCTCGGCGAACGACTCAAGGCGAACCAATCCGGCAAGCCGATCCCGGCCGGCCGGCCGACAGCATCGATGCCGTTGGCGGCGTGGGCCGGGGCGGCGGTGCTGGCGGCCGCTGTCGCGGTCGGCATTTCCCTGTCCGGAAGCGATTCGGAGATCCGCCTGCCGACGAACGACCCGTCGTCCAAAACCAATGCTCTGGCGCTGCCCTCCGGTCCGGTCGTCGAGCTTGGTCCGCCGGTTGCCTCCGAGACGGCCCCGCAGGTCGTGGTGGGGACCGTGGAAGCCTTGGCCGCCGCGCTGCGCAATCCGGCCGTGGTGGAGATTCAGTTGGAACCGGGGAAGCGCTACGATCTCGCCGCCATTCCCGCCGGTCTCCTCGCGGCCCCCCGAAAGTCGCTGACCCTCGACGCCAAACCGGGCGCGGGTGCACCGCCGATTCTCAGGATCGCCGCGACGACTCCGCTCGGCCCACCCGATGCCGCCCGACCCAAATCGCTGACCTTCGCCCGTTGCGGGCAATTGACACTGAGACGGCTCACGATCGAAGTCTTCGAGCCGGCCGCCGCACCGGAGGTCGGTTCGCGGCCGACCGGTTTGGTGATCGTCGATTGCGACAAAGTCGAACTGGTCGAATGCCGACTCGAAGCGGTCGAAGGCGAGCAGGCGAACAGCGACGGCGTCGGCGTGGCGATCGTCAACACCACGTCGCAAATCGGAACGTTGTCGTTGCGGCATCTGTACTGTGGCCTCCGGCGCGCCACCGCATTCAGCCTCGCAGGCAGGATTCAGGCGACGGCGACCGAGTGCGCCTTTCCTGCCCACACCGCCTGCTTTGGCCTGTCCGGCAACGTCGTCGAAGCGGATGGCCCGGGCCAATTGACGCTGAAGCATTGTTCGTTTCTCGTGGAGAAAGGGGCCGTCGTCGAACTCGACCCCGGGGCACGCTGGAACGTGACCGCGGGCTGGTGCCTGTTTGCCGCACCACCGCCCGACCCCAACGAGATCATGATGATGCCGCCCGGCGATCTGCCCGAGCGCAGGCCGGCCGTGATAAGGGTGCTGGCGGACAAGCCGACCGGGATGACCTTCCGCGGCCGCTCCGGCGAACGCAACGTCTACTACCGCATCGACCCGTTGGCGATCGCACTTCGCGGATATTCCTGGGACGACGTGGCAGCGTCCTTTCCCACCGAGCCTGCCCTCGATGCCGATGCCCTGGAACTCCGCACCGTGCCTTGGGCCGTCGATCCGCTGCCGATGTTGACGAGTTCCCGTCCGTGGGAAGCCTTCCGCCTCAAGAGCACGCTGCCCGGCGTCCGCGTGCCGCGAAGCGACGTCCTCCTGGTCGGCGTCAAGGACCTGCCGCGTGCGGACGTAAAGCTGTACGACCCCTGGCCGCCGCGGGCGCAAGATAAGCCGCCCGACCCGCGCCTGAAGATCATCGACCCGACGTTGGACATGGACGGCGACGAGCAACCGAAAAACGTCTACCGAACTCTCGAATCGGCTGTCGCCGACGCCAAGCCGGACGACGTGCTGCAACTCAAGATCAACGGCCTTTTCGAGATGCCGACGCTGACGCTGAATAAGCAACGCCTGCGGTTGACGCTCCAACCATTCCCCGGATTCAAGCCGATCCTCGTGCCCGCCAAGGATGCCGGCAACGATTCGGTGCTGATCCGTCTCCTCGACGGGCAACTCACCCTCGACGGCTTGGAGTTCCGCCTCCGTGGTCGAAGCTTTGCCGCAACCGCGTCCACGGGATCGCAAAGCTTGGTCGTCGTTTCCGGCGGCCGCGAATGCCGCTTCCGCAAGTGCGTCGTCACCATGGACGAACGGGATGGCGACGCCTGCCGCGTCGTTCACCTTCCCGCAGCCGCAGGCGCGGTCGAGCCGAAGATGAGCTTCGAACAGACCTTGGTTCGCGGTCGCGGCCGGCTTTTGAGCGCCGTCGACCGGGCCTTCGATCTGGACATCAAGGATGCCGTCGTCGCCCTGCAGGGTCCATTGCTCGAAATGACAGCGCCCGTACAGGAAGCAATCGGTGATGCCCGCATTTCTCACGTGAGCGTCGATCAGTTGACGGCGGTATTCGCGTCCGCCCCGTTCGTGGTGACGGTGCCGGGAGCCGTCGCGGTGCCGCCACTGATGGTGCTCGGCAGTCGAAGCGTCTTCGCGTCGCTCGACGGCGCCCCGCTCATCCAAGTCCGCGGCAGCGATGAAAAGGAACCGCGACGCATCGTGCAGTGGACGACGCAACGCTCCAACTGGTTCAGCGGCCTCACGAGCGACTGGCTCGTGCTGGCGCCGAGGACGCCGGGATTGTCCAAACGGTTCAGCGAAGCGGATTGGTTGGACTTCACCACGGAACGCGAACCGCCCACCACCGTCGCCCTAACCTTTCGCGAAACGCCGACGCGACGCAATCTGGCAACACTGGACGCATCAGCCTACGCGGTCACCAGCGTAGACACGCTCGCCGCGGACACCACCGAGTGCGGTGCCCGCTTCATGAAGTGAAACAAGGACACGATCCTCCGGGCTTGTCCCGGAGGTCTGCGATGGTGTGTTGTTGCGTGAGCACGGCAGCATGCAGGGATGGGATTGATGTCGTTACCTCCGGGGCAAGCCCGGAGGCTCGTCGATTGAGGTGACGGCAACGATCCTCCGGGCTTGTCCTGGAGGTCTGCGATAGTGTGTTGTTGCGTGAGCACGGCAGCATGCAGGGATGGGATTGATGTCGTTACCTCCGGGGCAAGCCCGGAGGCTCGTCGATTGAG
>Ga0163144_10009805_pt1 | contig 20499 bp, 24 predicted proteins | sample OliLak19BULKMAT1_FD_123175 | JGI IMG/M metagenome (GOLD analysis project Ga0163144, IMG submission 123175) | Freshwater microbial mat bacterial communities from Lake Vanda, McMurdo Dry Valleys, Antarctica - Oligotrophic Lake LV.19.BULKMAT1 | ecosystem: Environmental > Aquatic > Freshwater >... | reverse complement strand
TCTTCATCGCCAACATCCGGCTCATGACCAGACGAATTGCAAAAGCCTGATTTTATGGAGCTCTTTTTGAGTCAGACTCTTAGTCAAAACATGCTGTTCTAATTCGCGGTTGAACAGTTGAGCGCAGGGCTCACAGCTAGCCCGCCTGAAGATAACTCCGTGTCTCGTTAGTGCACGCAGAATTACCTGCTCATCAGTCAGCTTGCGGCCTGAAGTGCCACAGTAGATGCAACGGCTGATCGACGGAAACTCGTGCCGATCGTCTTTCGCCAAGTCCAAGTGAAGCTTCTTCATTTCGTTCCATGCCAGCAATTGCTCTCCTGGTGAGCTGACGAGACGCGAGTTGGGTCCGAGAGCCTGAAACTTGGTTGGGTGGGCAGTCACATTCGCAAAATTCTATTGGTCGTTCTCAGACATTCCCCCTACCGCATCTTCGAAATCTTCAGCTTGTCGATCTTCGCGCGCGCCTGGATCGATTCCTCGCTGCGGGTCATCGCCTTGCTGATGGCTTTCAGGCCCATGCCCTTGGTCGCAAGCAGGTGCAGCTTCTGCACCTCGTCGGTCGTCCAGGCCTGACGGTGGCGTTCAAAGTTCTCGGCCATGATCCAGGTCCCCTAAACGCCGCCAAAAACGGATCACGTCCCCCGGAACGCCGAGCGCGTGCCCGACTGGTCGGACAGCGCCTTCTCCAGCTCCACCCCTGCCGGCGTGATGTTGCCGTGCGCGTCCAGCCAGCCGCGCTCCAAGGCGTAGGCCATCACCTCCGCCGGTTCGCTGCGGCCAGATACCATCACCATGAACTGCAGCAGTGAGTCGTGTCCCTCGCTGCGGGCGGACGCTTCTCCGGACTTCGGCATTGCATTTTCCTCAGGCGCCGCGCCTGCGCGGCTTGTCTCACCCACAGATAGGGCGCCTCGCCGCCGGGGTCGAGACGGAAATCACTGCAGCGCGGCGCTGCCCGGATACGCGACAGGCAAACCTCCCTACAGTCTCCTGCATGTGGCAAGGTTGCGGGCCGCGCCGCGCATGACTAACCTGCAGGCGATGATGCAGCGCGCCGCCCTTCTTGCCCTCTGCGGCCTCATGCTTGCGGGCTGTACCGCGCAGTCCGATGGCCCGTGCGAGACGGTCTCATTCGAATCAGCGCCCTATATCGTCTGCAGTTTCGACCCGGCGGCCGACGATATTCGCCTCTTCCTGCGCGACGATACCGGCGCGCCCTTCGGCCAGTTCGACCGGCTGGCCAACCATGTCGCCTCGCAGGGCGGCAGTCTCGTCTTCGCCATGAACGCCGGCATGTACCACGAGGACCGCCGCCCGGTCGGCCTGTATGTCGAGGAAGAAGAATCCGAAATGGGCCTCGTCCGGAATGCCGGGCCCGGCAATTTCGGCATGCTGCCCAATGGCGTGTTCTGGATCGAGCCGGGCGCCGCCGGCGTCACCGAAACACTCGCCTATGCCGGGCGCTTCACCGATGATCCGCCCCGCTTCGCTACCCAGTCCGGTCCGATGCTCGTCGTCGACGGCGAACTCCACCCCATGCTGAACCCCGACGGCACCAGCATCCGCCGCCGCAACGGTGTCGGCGTCAGCGCCGATGGCCGCCGCGTCGTCTTCGTGATCTCGGATTCGCCGGTCAACTTCCACGCCTTCGCCTGCTTCTTCCGCGACGCACTCGACGTGCCCAACGCCCTCTATCTCGACGGCGCGGTCTCCAAGGTCTACGCCCCGGCGCTGGAGCGCAACGAGACCGGCCTCGACATGGGCCCCATCGTCGCTGTCGTGCGCGAGCCGGGCAAATCGTGAAACAGCTGAAGCTCTCGCCGGAGCGTCACCAGCGCCTGATCGAACAGGTGCAGACAATGTTCGCGCGCGACTTCGACGAAAGCCTGAGCGCCTTGCGTGCCGGCGAACTTGTCGACCGGATGACCACCCTGATCGGCCCCGGCGTCTACAACCAGGCGGTCGAGGACGGGCGCGCCCACCTGCAGGGCCGGCTCGACGATCTCGGAGGCGAAGTTTTCGTGGACGATCCCGCCTGAACGCGGGCCTGCCCTTGCAGCAGAGCTGACAGAGCGGATCAGCGGGTTGCGAAGCACGCCGCGCCGCCATATTTGGAAGCCCTGCAATCACAGGAGCCGAAGCCCATGACCCTCAAGCTGTTCGGCCTGAAGAATTGCGACACCTGCAAGAAAGCCCTCGGTGAGATCGAGGCCTCCGGCCAGTCCGCCGAATTCATAGACATCCGCGCCGAGGCTGACCTGGCCCGCAAGCTGCCCGAATGGCTGAAGGCGGCCGGCGGCCGGCTCGTCAACCGCAGCTCCACCACCTGGCGCGGCCTTTCGGACGCCGACAAGGCGAAGGCGTCCGGCTCCAGCCTCGAAGGCCTCCTCCTCGGCAACCCCACGCTGATCAAGCGCCCGGTCATCGAAGTGAACGGCGAGGTCCTCGTCGGCTGGACCGCCGAGACCAAGGCCCGGATCGGCTGAGCCACGATTTTCTCCGGCTGGACAACGGAATACGCCCCGGCGCACGTTCAACGTGGCAAGCCAACGACCCGGACCCCCATGCGCCGCTTCCTGACTGCCTTCGTCTGCCTGCTGATCGCCGCACCTGCCCCCGCCGGGCTGGCCGCGCCGGCGGAGCCTGAAACCCTGACCGTGTCGGCCGGCAGGACGCCCCGCGACGCGCTACTCTTTACGCCGGCCACCGCCCCGGGTCCGCGCCCGGTTGTCCTCATCTTCCACGGCGGCGGCGGCAGCGCCGGATGGATGGCAAACCGGTCCGGCGAGTTTACCCGCGCGCTCACCGGCGCCGGTTACATCACCGTGTACATGAACGGCTCCAACAGGCGCCGCACGGACAAGCTACGCACCTGGAACGCCGTGCATTGCTGCGCCTGGGCGGCCAAGGCGAAGATCAACGAAGCCGCCTATGCCGACGCCGTCATCGACGCACTGGACGCCCGCTTCGGGATAGACCGTACCCGGATCTTCCTGATGGGCCACTCCAACGGCGCCATGCTCAGCTACCGCCTCGCCGGCGCGATGCAGACCGCGCCGCGCGCCATCGCCGCGATCAGCGGGGCTATCTTCGCCGACCAGCCGGACGTGCCGGACCGCACCTCGATCTTCATGTACCATGCGGTCGACGACGAATCGCTCAGCTATCAGGGCGATCCGGGCGACAAGGCCGCGCGCTGGCGCACCCAGCCCCACCTCGCCTTCACGGCGGCCGAAGAAAAGCTCGCCTCACTGGAAGACTGCGGCCCGGCCTCCCCCGCCGCCGCCCCGGACGGCCTCACCGCCACCACCCGCGCCTGCGCCGGCGGCTCCCGGATCCTCGCGACCGCCGCCGAAACCGGCGGCCATGAATGGCCCTCCCGCCCGCCCGGCTATGACATCGAACAGGCCATCCTCGCCTTCTTCGACAGCCAGCGTTGAGCGCCGCTCAGGCGCCCTCCACCTGCGCGCCGAGCCGGTCCAATGCGCTCGTCCACCCCGCCGCGACACCCTCCAGCAGGTCCGAGCCATCGACGGCCACGGTCTGCAAGGTCAGCACCAGCCGCGTGCCGACGCCCGCCTCGACGAACTCCGCCGAAACAAGGCTCATGCCGAGCAGCCCGCCGGGCCCGGAGATCACTTCCGTATAGATGATGCGCCGGTCCGTCACGATGTCGTGATAGTGCCCCTTCACGACTGCGACCGGCTCGCCGCCGGCGAGGCAGGTCTGCCTGTCCTCTCCGCCGGTCCTGAAATCGGCGGCATCGTTGCGGATCTCGACCTCTTCCGAGGGCGAGCCCCAAAGCCGCCGCACATCCGGGTCCGCCCAGGCGCGGAACACAAGCGCCGGACTAGCCGCATAGGTCCGCTCCATCGAAGCAGTCCGGTGAACCATCGTCTGGTGGGTCATTGCACATCTCCCTTGCGTTCAAGAATATCCCGGAGCCGGTCGAGCCGCCCGCGCCAGGCCGCTTCATGTGCGGCGATCCAGCGGTTCAGCTCGGCCAGGCGCTGCGCCTCCAGCCGGCAGGTCCGCACCCGCCCCGTTTTCACCGTGCTGATCAGCCCGGCCGCCTCCAGCACGCGCACATGCTGCAGGAAGCTCGGCAGCGCCATGTCATACGGCGCCGCCAGCTCGGCGACGCTTGCCGCCCCGTCCACCAGCCGGGCCAGGATGCCCCGCCGCGTCGCATCGGCCAGCGCCTGGAAACCGCGATCAAGCGCCTGAGGGTCAGGATGAGTATTGTTAGGCATATTCATAACTATTCAGGTCCAACCGGCCTGTCAAGTCACTTAGGTCATCGCCTTTGTTTTGCGTAGCGTCTTCCCAAGCGCGGCCCGCCGGTCTATCTCTCGTTCTGTCCGAGGGGTGTCCGGCATCGTGCCGGACTGAGAGTTACCCTTTGAACCTGATCCGGGTCATGCCGGCGCGAGGGACGGAACCGAACGCTAGATTATCCCGGGTCTTCCGCAGTCTGGAGACCCACAATGAACACCCCCATCAAGCCGGGCGACTTTATCCCCCGCGCCGTCACAACCGGCCCCTTGCCCGCCAGCCGCAAGGTCTACACCGCACCGGAGGCCGACCCCTCGCTCGCCGTGCCGCACCGCGAGATCGACCTTCATCCGTCTGCGAACGAACCCGCGTTTCGCGTCTACGACACGTCCGGCCCCTACTCCGACGCCTCCGTCACCATCAACGTCGAAGCCGGCCTGCCCCGCGCCCGCCGCGCCTGGCTTCTGGAACGCGGCAATCTCGAGGAATACGAAGGCCGCGACGTGCGCCCCGAGGATAACGGCTTCGCCGCCGGCAAGCACCTCACCCGCGAATTTCCCGTCCACCACCGCCCCCTGCGCGGCCGCCCCGGCCAGGCGGTCACGCAATACGAATTCGCGAAAGCCGGCCTCATCACGAAAGAAATGATCTACGTCGCCGAGCGCGAAAACCTCGGTCGCAGCAAAGCCCTCGAGACCGCCCGCGCCACCATCGACCAGGGCAATTCCTTCGGCGCCGACATCCTCGAGCACATCACGCCGGAATTCGTCCGTGCAGAGATCGCCCGCGGCCGCGCCATCATCCCCGCCAACATCAACCATGCCGAACTCGAGCCGCAGATCATCGGCCGCAACTTCCTCGTCAAGATCAACGCCAATATCGGGAACTCTGCCGTCGCCTCCTCCATTGATGAAGAAGTCGAGAAGATGGTCTGGGCGATCCGCTGGGGCGCCGACAACGTGATGGACCTCTCGACGGGCCGCAACATCCACAACACCCGCGAATGGATCCTGCGCAACAGCCCCGTCCCCATCGGCACCGTGCCGATCTACCAGGCGCTGGAGAAGGTGAACGGCGTCGCTGAGGACCTCACCTGGGAAGTCTTCCGCGACACCCTGATCGAGCAGGCCGAACAGGGCGTCGACTATTTCACCATCCATGCCGGCGTCCGCCTCGCCTATATCCACCTCACCGCCCGCCGCGTCTGCGGCATCGTCTCGCGCGGCGGCTCGATCATGGCGAAATGGATGCTCGCCCACCACCGGGAATCGTTCCTGTACGAATATTTCGGCGATATCTGCGACATCATGCGCCGGTATGATGTCTCCTTCTCCCTCGGCGACGGCCTGCGCCCCGGCGCCATCGCCGACGCCAACGACGCCGCCCAGTTTGCCGAACTCGAAACCCTCGGCGAACTGACGAAAGTCGCCCATGCCAAAGGCTGCCAGGTGATGATCGAAGGCCCCGGCCATGTGCCAATGCACAAGATCAAGATCAACATGGACAAGCAGCTGAAGGTCTGCGGCGAAGCCCCCTTCTATACCCTCGGTCCCCTCGTCACCGACATTGCCCCCGGCTATGACCACATCACCTCCGGCATCGGCGCCGCTATGATCGGCTGGTTCGGCACGTCCATGCTCTGCTATGTCACACCGAAAGAACACCTCGGCCTGCCAGACCGCAACGACGTGAAAACCGGCGTCATCACCTACCGCATCGCCGCCCACGCGGCCGACCTCGCCAAGGGCCACCCCGCCGCCCGGCTACGCGACGACGCCCTCTCCCGCGCCCGTTTCGAATTCCGCTGGGAAGACCAGTTCAACCTGGCCCTCGACCCCGAAACCGCCCGCGACTTCCACGACCAGACCCTGCCGAAAGAGGCCCACAAGACAGCCCATTTCTGCTCCATGTGCGGCCCGAAATTCTGCAGCATGAAGATCACCGCCGAAGTCCGCGACTACGCCGCCGGCCTCTCCGAAAACGAACGCGCCGACCTCGAACGCCAGTCCCGCGAAGCCGAAGACGGCATGAAAGCCAAAAGCGCCGAGTTCGTGGAAAGGGGCGGCGAGATCTATCTGTCCGTCGACGGACGAAAGCGCGAGGCGATAGACTGAGCTCAGACCCCTCACCCGCTCGCGGGCCTGCGCAGATCAGCAATCGCCCCGCGATTGCCAGAACAAGGGTGGCACGGCCCGGCAGGTCCGGGACGTGTAAGGGCCATAGCCCCACGGGCAACCCCCGCCACTACCGCCCACCTGGCGAAAGCAGGGCCAAAAATTGCCTTACATTCAGAGCCGCGAGCCGCTAAAAATTAAGGAATTGCTCGACACGAGCAGAGGAACTTTCGTACCGCTCTTGTTATATGGCCAACGCGATCATCATTGCTGGGTGCAACGGCGCGGGGAAAACCTCTTTCGCGCGAGATTTCTAAAAAGATGTCTGCTCTAAAGCCGCCTTTTGAACGCGGGCGAAATTCAGCGCGAAAACTCGTCGTTCAGCCGTCCCGCCGCTGCGGGCAAAGAATTTCTTCGGCGGTTGGATGAATTGGTTGCAACAAGACGCTCTTTCGCAATTGGAACTGGGCTTACATCCACCGTCTATGTGGGACGAATTCAAGAATGGAAACGGCAAAACTATCAGGTGATCTTGCATTTCATCGAAATAGAATCCGCTGATTTAGCTGTCCGGCGGGTATCGGAACGCGTGGAGCACGGAGGACACGATATTCCGGAGAACGACATTCGAAGGCGCTAGGCTCGCGGCATTTCCTTGTTTCGGAAAACCTAGAAGGCACTTTGTGACAACTGGCATGACTATTATATCGATAGAGAAGGATTTAGGATCCTGGACGGCAAGGAATAGCCAACACTCAGCCAAGACCATAGCTGTAAAGCTGAAGACCGCCGCGCGGAACAGCAATATTTCAGAACGGCTGGATTCGGCGTCCGAAAAGTCGGACCGTTTTATTCAAACAAAATCGCTCGCTGTGCTAATAGATCGTACTGGCAAGGGCCGTTGATTTCTAGATGCACTGTGGCCTTTGCCCCAACCCACCCTACACTTTCCCGCCCAAAATCCCGTTCGCCCGGCGCGCCTTCCCGCACTCGAAACTCCCCGCCCGGAAGGCGCGGCACGCTTCCGGGCGTTCCTCGTAGACCGCGCAGATCGCCTTCCCGTCCCCCAGCTTGAGGTGCACGCAGTGGCCGCAGCTGTAATCCACATAGGTGCGCCCCTCATGCTCGAAGAGGCTCGAAGGCGGCAGGCTTCGCCCGGCGTCTTCGGAAAGCAAAACCAGGTAACGCGGGTTCTTGCTGAAACAGCACGACCCGCAGGTCACGCAGTCGAAGGTCTCGGTCATGGTGCAGCTCCCCGGGCGGCTCCGTTTACGCCGCCCGGCCGCGCGACCGCAAGGGGGCCGGGCGGCCCCTTCCCCTTCTGCGCGCTTGGGGTACACTTGCCACGCTCCGGGGGGGCACAACCAGAGGGATATTGACATGAGATACCTGACCGCGCCGCGCTGCTGCCCGAGGCCGCGCCCGTCGCCCAGGCCCGCCTCGCCGGCTGCATCCGCCACCAGACCTACAACACCCAGTCGCCCACGAATTTCTTCATCGCCTTCACGCTGATCACATCGGACGGCGACCGCCTGTTCAATTTCGAGGCCGACAAGATCCGCTATGTGCCCGCCGGCTCGCCCCTGCCGCTGCCGACCGCCGCCGAAACGCTGAAATGGACGCGCATCCTCGACACGCTGGAGCGCGCCGCCGCCGCCGGCAAGCCGCTGCTGGTGGATTACACCACGCCGTCGAACGAGGTGTTCGGCATCTATGTCCAGTGGTCGGAAAACTGCCCTTCGCCGTGAAGGAGTTAGCCCGTTGCACAAGTTCTGCCTTGTGCAACGGCTTCCGTCCGTTCCCGGATAAAAATGCAGCGCGAAATCAACGGTCTGCAAGATCGTTTGCCCGCGCCGGTCCGGTTGGGTCTGCGCTGGGTGTAGTCTCGCCTCATCCTTCTTGGAGGAGCCGGGCCGGTACCGTTCGGTTCCAGGAGGGATGGCCCGGAGGATGGGGCGCGCAGAAGGTTCTCCGCCTACCGGAACCCTCGGGACGTTGTTCCAGGCAAGCCGGCCGAAGCTGGCGGAGATTCTCGTCTGACCACTTTTGCGCCGCGTGCGCCTGACGCCAGGCGCGCAATGCCAGACACGTCTTCTTCCGGACACCCGGCCGCGCACGGCCTGCTTTATCCGCACCCGGACGGCTGCTGCCTTTGCAGCGCGCACGGCTAAGCCTTACTTCTCGCCGGCGGACTTGCCCGACTGACGGAGTATCCAGATCGTGATACCGGCCGTCACGACCAGCAGCGTACCGAACCCGACCAGTGCCGCAACCGCCAGCGGATCAATTGTCAGATTTTCCATTTGCTCCCTCCGTGCGGGCAGCCTGCGCCTTCAAGCCGGCATGGATCTCGTCCTTCAGCATCATGCGCCGGCGCCGCAGCACCGCCTCCTCGGCCTCGCTCGCCGGCTCGACATGCGTCTCCATCCGGTGGATCTGCCGGTTGACGTCATGATATTCGTCGAACCGCTTCGCGAAATGCGCGCTTGACGTATTCAGCGCATGCAGGTGCGCGGCGTCATTGGGAAATTCTTCGGCTAGTTCGTGAGGGGTATGCGACATGGCAGCAGCTCCGTTGGGGATTGGCCCAACCCTGCAGCCGCCGCGCCCCGAAAGGCATCAGGACAACTACCTAGATGCGGGCGTCCTCCCTGCGCACCGCCGCGCGCTAGCCCTCGAACGGGTCGCGCATCAGGATCACGTCCTCCCGCTCCGGCGAGGTCGAGACCAGCGCGCACGGCTTGCCGACAAGCTCCTCAAGGCGGCGCACATACACCACCGCTTCGGCCGGCAGGTCCGTCCAGCTGCGCGCGCCCCGGGTGGAATCGCTCCAGCCCTTGAGGGTTTCATAGACCGGCTCGACCGCCGCCTGGTCGGTGAGACCGGCGGGATAATGGTCGATCGTCCTGCCGTTCAGCCGGTAGGCGACGCACACCTTGATTTCGTCAAAGCCGTCCAGCACGTCGAGCTTGGTCAGCGCGAGGCCGTTAACGCCGGATGTCGCGCAGGCCTGGCGCACCATCACGGAGTCGAACCAGCCGCAGCGGCGCGGGCGGCCGGTATTGGTGCCGAACTCGTGACCGACCGTGCCGAGGCGCTGGCCGATCTCGTTCTGCTGCTCGGTCGGAAACGGGCCGGAACCGACCCGGGTCGTGTAGGCCTTCGCGAGGCCGAGCACGTAGGAGATGGCGCCCGGGCCGACACCCGATCCGGCGCTGGCATTGCCGGCGACCACGCTAGACGAGGTAACGAAGGGATAGGTGCCATGGTCCACGTCGAGCATCACGCCCTGCGCGCCTTCGAACAGGATGCGGCGGCCCTTGCGGACCTGCTCGTCGAGCAGCTTCCAGACCGGCTGGGCATAGGCGAGCACCTGCGGGGCAATCTTTAGCAGCTCTACCTTGAGCGCCGCGCCGTCCGGGTCCGGCAGGTCGAGGCCGATGCGAAGGGGGCGGTGGTGGGCGAGCAGCCGCTCGATTTTCATCTCCAGCGCGGCGGGGTCTGCAAGGTCGGCCACCCGGATGGCGCGGCGGCCAACCCGGTCCTCGTAGGCCGGCCCGATGCCGCGCTTGGTCGTGCCGATCTGCGCCGCGCCGAGGGCCCCTTCCCGCGCCGCGTCGATGTCCTTGTGCCAGGGCAGGATCAGCGAGGCATTGTCGGCCAGCACGAGGCTCTGCGGCGAGACCTCGACGCCCTGCGCGCGGATGCCCTCGATCTCGTTTAGCAGGTGCCAGGGATCGACCACGACGCCGTTGCCGATGACCGACAGCTTGCCGCCGCGCACGAGGCCGGACGGCAGCAGCGCCAGCTTGAACACCTTGCCGTCGATCACCAGAGTGTGGCCGGCATTGTGCCCGCCCTGAAAGCGCACGACCACATCGGCGCGTGCCGACAACCAGTCCACGATCTTGCCCTTGCCCTCGTCGCCCCACTGGGCGCCTACGACCACGACTCCTGCCATGATACACTCCGTTCGCAAAAGCGGCGACAAGGGCAGGAATTGGCGGCCAATTGCAAGGGGCAGATGCGGGCAGGCGCCCTGCATCTATCCCAATCGGTAGTAGACTCGCACGCCGATATTGTCGGTTCCCTGATTACGTCCGCTGCCGAGGATCTGGCCATGGCTGAGATGTTCGAACATCATTTGCGCGCCCCACTTGTCGGACAGGTCGCGGTTAAGGGCGAGGCTGGTGCGGAAGAGGTCGCGCGAGCCGAAGAAGAGTTTGGATTCCGAGACGACATCATTGCGCGGATCGCCTTGCGGAAACGGGAAGGTCAGCTCGCCGTCATGGAGGACATAGCCGAAGCCGGGCTCGAACGCCCAGCCGTCCGCAAATTCCCAGTTCCAGACAAGCCCTGCCCCGCCGAAGCTGGTGTCACCGCCGAGGTTGAGGCTGCCTGTCACGTAGGGGCGCGGCTTCCCGGCAAAGGCGAGGACCGCCGGGGAGGCGAAGACAACCTCGCCGCTGACGGTCGGCCCGTTTTCCTTGCCGGCATTGTCGCAGGCCCGCACGCAGACATTTGGCTGGAAAACGCCGGCGCGCAGTTCCTCGACAAGCTGGGCCGAAGCTGTGGCGGCGGGAAGGGCGGCGAAGGCCAGGGAAGCGATGAGACGGCGCATGAACGCTCCTTGATGAAGACTTTGTCATGCGGCTTCACGCCCCTGCGACGGCTTCGTCAAGCCCGGTGAGGCTCTAAAGGCAAACGGACCCGGCACAAAACATGCGCCGGATCCGCTCTGGAATTATCCTTGCCGGACGCGCAGACGCGCCCGGCGCAGGCTCAGAAGCTCAGCACTTTCGCATAGCGAACCTGCGGCAGGGCATCGAGTTTCTCGATGACCGAAGCCGGGGGCAGCGAGTCGATGCCGATCAGCGCAATGGCCTCTCCGCCCGCCGCCTGACGGCCGAGGTGGAAGGTTGCGATGTTGACTTTCGCCTCACCCAGTATCTGGCCAAGGGCGCCGATGAAGCCTGGCTTGTCGATATTGTTGACGTACAACGTGACCGGCGAGAAATCGCCCTCGAGCGCCATGCCCTTCACTTCGACGATCCGCGGCTTGCCGCCGATCAGCGCGCCGGCCAGCGTGCGCCAGCCGCCTTCCGGCGAATTTTTCGTTGCCTTGGTTTTCACCCTGATCCGGATAAGGCTGTCATAGACCGGGCTCGACTCGGTCTTGGTCTCGGTCAGCTTGACGCCGCTCTCGTGCAGGATCGCCGGGGCGGAGACCATGTTGACGTCGCCGCGCGAGGCCCGCAGCAAGCCGGAGAGGAGCGCGGCGGTCAGCGGCTTGCGGTTGAGGTCGGCGACCTCGCCCTCATACTCGATGACGACCTCGTCATATCCGTAGTCGGAGATTTGACCAGCAAACGAGCCGAGCTTTTCGGCGAGCACGGCGAACGGTTTCAGGCGCGGGGCTTCCTCGGCCGTCACCGACGGCATGTTGAGCGCGTTGGTGACGGCGCCGGTGAGGATATAGTCCGCCATCTGCTCGGCGACCTGAAGGGCAACGTTCTCCTGCGCCTCGACCGTGGCGGCGCCAAGGTGGGGCGTCGCGACGAAGTTTTTGGCTCCGAACAGCACGTTCTCCTTGGCAGGCTCGACCGCGAACACGTCGAACGCGGCGCCGGCAAGGTGGCCGCTTTCGAGCAGGTCGCGCACCGCTGCTTCATCGACGAGGCCGCCGCGCGCGCAGTTGACGAGGATCAGGCCCTTTCTGGTTTTCTGGAGCGCCTCACGCGACAGTACATTCCTGGTCTGCTCCGTAAGCGGAACATGCAGGGTGATGACGTCGGCGCGCGCAAGAAGTGCATCGAGCTCGACTTTTTCGACGCCGAGTTCGATCCCGCGCTCTTCGGTCAGGAACGGATCATAGGCGACGACCTTCATCTTGAGGCCGATGGCGCGCTCCGCGACGCGGCTGCCGATATTGCCGCAGCCGATCAGGCCGAGCGTCTTGTAGGAGACCTCGATACCCATATAACCGGACTTCGGCCATTTGCCGGCCTGCGTATCATTGTTGGCGGCCGGGATCTGGCGGGCGGCAGCAAACATCATGGCGATGGCATGCTCGGCGGTGGTGATGGCGTTACCGAACGGCGTGTTCATCACCACGACGCCCTTGGCGGTGGCGGCCTTGATGTCGATATTGTCGACGCCGATGCCGGCGCGGCCGATCACCTTGAGATTGGTGGCGGCGGCGATGACGTCCGCGTCGGGCTTGCAGGCCGAGCGAACGGCGAGACCGTCATATTGCGGGATGATCCTGATCAGATCTTCCTTGGACAAACCAACCTTGATGTCGGTTTCGATTCCGCGCGCCTTGAAGATTTCGACGGCGGCGGGGGAGAGCGTGTCTCCGATGAGGACTTTGGGCATTTCTGTTTCCTGTTGCGATCCGCTTGTCTCCGCGAAGGCGGGGACCGGGTAAAGGCAGTGAAAATCCGGGATACGCAGGCCCCCGCCTGGGCGGGGGCCTGCGGTTTGCGGACGAGGGCTAGACGAGCTTTGCGGCCTCTTCCTCAAAGCCCCAGTCGAGCCAGGGGAGGAGTTTCGACACGTCGGACGGCTCTACAGACCCGCCGCACCAGATGCGCAGGCCGGGAGGGGCCTTGGCATAGCCGGCCGCGTCATAGCAGGCGTTCTCGGTTTCGAGGCGCTTCATGAACTTCTTGATGAAATCGCGCTGCCCGGCCTCGTCCAGTTTGGTCACGCGCGGATCGACGATCTTGAAGGTCACACCTGTGTTGGAGCGCACTGCGGCGTCCTCGCAGAGGAAGTCCACCCAGTCGGTGCGCTTGACCCAATCCGTCAGGGTACGGAGGCTGTCGTCGGAGCGTTCCTTGAGCTTTTTCCAGCCGCCGAGACGCTCGACCCAGTCGAGCGCCTGCAGGTAGTCCTCGACGCAGAGCATCGATGGCGTGTTGATCGTGGCGCCTTCGAACAGGTCCTCGTCCAGCTTGCCGCCCTTGGTCATGCGGAAGAGTTTGGGCAGCGCGCGGTCCGGCGTGTAGCTTTCAAGGCGTTTCACGGCGTTCGGCGAGAGGATGAGCATGCCGTGGGCCGCTTCCCCGCCAAGGCATTTCTGCCAGCTATAGGTGATCACATCGAGCTTTTCCCACTCGATGTCCTGGCTGAAGGCGGCGGAGGTGGCGTCGCAGATGACCACCCGGTCCGGGTTCGGCTTGATCCAGTCCGCGTTTGCGACGCGCACTCCGGAGGTCGTGCCGTTCCAGGTGAAGATGATGTCGCTGTCATCGCGGGCTTTCGAGAAGTCCGGCAGAGCGCCGTAATCGGCGGTGTAGGTCTTGCATTCGGGCAGCTTGAGCTGTTTCACCGCGTCGGTCACCCAGTCGGAGCCGAAGCTTTCCCAAGCGAACACGTCGACGGGTTTCGCGCCCAGCATCGACCACATGCACATCTCGACCGCGCCAGTGTCGGAGGCGGGCACAATGGCCACCCGGTAGCCTTCCGGAAGGCCAAGGATCAGCTTGGTGCGGTCAATCGCGGCTTTGAGTTTTCTCCTGGCGTCGCCCGAACGATGCGACCGGCCGAGGGCGGCGGTCACCAGGTTCTGCAGCGAAAATCCGGGATATTTTGCTGTGGGGCCCGAGGAAAAGTGCGAGCACGCCGGGCGCACGACCGGCTTGGCGGTAGTCATCGTCATCTGTTTTACTCCTATCCTTACAGATAGGCTGGACGCCGTTGGGGGCGCCTGGCCCGGGCGCGGTGTCTCATGAATCGGCGGGGTCCGCAAATGCCATTTTGTAAAGGCGAAGCAGATGACATGCGGGCTGGTCCTGTTAGGATTAAGCAAGACGGACAGCTTTTTGGAGGACGCCCATGCGTAACCTGTTGATCTTTTCGGCAATCCTGCTCGCCGCCGGCTGCACCAGCACAGCCCCTGCCGAGAGCACGGCAGCTGCAGGACCGGCAGCCCCAGACACGGCTCAAGTGCCATTCAAGACCTATACCGCGCTACAGTTCTACGACACGGTGAGCTACAGCATCGCGGCGGGCCGTGGCCGCTGCTTCTCGCCCGACGGGCAGTCCCTGCTCACGACCTCGGACGAGACCGGGATCTTCAATGCCTACGCCATGAGCCTCGACGGAACAAAGACGGCGCTCACACAGTCGGTAGGCGACTCAACTTTTGCCGAATCCTTCTTCCCTTCCGATGGCCGGGTGCTCGTCGAGGCAGATGGCGGCGGCAACGAGTTGAGCCACGTGTTCGTACGCGAAACGGATGGAACGCTGACGGACCTGACACCCGGCGAAAAGACGCGGGCCTACTTCCTCGGATGGAGCCAGGACGGCGCGACGTTCTTTGTGGCGAGCAATGCGCGAGATGAAGAGACCGATGACGTTTATGCCTATTCTGCTGCAGATTACAGCAGCCGGATGATCTACCAGAATGACGGGCTGGAAATCGGCGCGATCAGCCCGGACGGCGAGCTCCTGGCACTGGTCAAGAATGTTTCCAGCGCTGATGCCGATATCTACCTCTATGACCTTTCCGCAGATGCGCCGGCAAGGACGCTTATCACTCCGCATGAAGGTAACGTAGCTTATACGACCCACGGATTCACGCCGGACAGCCGGAATCTGGTGTACGGAACGAATCAGCATGGCGAGTTTACCGAGGCCTGGACGCATGACGTGGGAACCGGAGAGAAAGCTGCGCTTGTCTCCGCCGACTGGGATGTGCTGTCGGTGGGCTTCTCCCCCTCCGGCCGCTACCGCGTCAGCACGGTCAACGCCGATGGCCTCTGGGAAGTTACCTTGCTTGACACCCTGACGGGCCAACCGGTCGCCCTGTCCGGCGTGCCCGGCGGCGAGGTGTCGCAGGTCTGCTTTAATGATGACGAGACGCGCGTCGCGTTCGGTGTCAACACGGATACCTCCCCGCGCAACATTTACACCGCAGACCTTGCAACCGGTGTGGCTGCGCGGCTGACGAATGCACTTTCCCCGGCAATTGATGAAGCCAACCTCGTGACCGCCTCCATCGTCCGGTATACGAGCTTTGACGGGTTGGAGATTCCGTCGATCTTCTACGTGCCGAAGACGGCCTCTGCGGACACGCCGGTTCCAGCGATTGTCTGGGTGCATGGCGGCCCCGGCGGGCAGAGCCAGAAAGGCTATGCCGCCGATATCCAGTTCCTTGTGAACAATGGCTATGCCGTTCTTGCCGCCAATAACCGGGGATCGTCCGGCTACGGAAAAACCTTCTTCCATATGGATGACAGGCGCCATGGGCTGGAAGACCTTCAGGATATTGTCTGGGGACGGACCTATCTCGAAACGCTCGACTATATCGACGGGGACAAGATCGGGATCCTTGGCGGATCCTAAGGCGGCTTCATGACGGCCGCTGCGCTGGCCTTCGAGCCGGAAGTATTTGACGTGGGTGTCAATATTTTCGGGGTCACCAACTGGGTGCGCACGCTTGAGAGCATCCCCGCCTGGTGGGGCTCATTCCGCGTGGCGCTGTTTGATGAAATGGGCGACCCGGCCACCGACGCAGAACGCCACCGTGCGATCTCGCCGCTCTTCCATGCCTCAAACATTGTCCGGCCGATGCTGGTCGTGCAGGGCGCCAACGATCCGCGTGTGCTTCAGGTGGAAAGTGACGAGATTGTCGCGGCCGTGCGTGCCAACGGGGTGCCGGTGGAATATGTCGTGTTCCCGGACGAGGGGCATGGCTTCCGGAAGAAAGTGAACAGGATCACCGCAGCAGAGGCCTATCTCAGCTTCCTCGACAAGTACCTGAAGGGCGAGGGCGCAAATCCTGAGGCCGGGAGCGCAGAATCCCTGAACTGAAGGATTTCTTGCGCGTTTGCCTGTCCGGTGGTTCACTTCGCCGATGAGCATAGACATTCTCCCCCTGTCCGGCACGCTGGGCGCCGAAATCGTCGGCCTGGATCTTCAGTCCGGCCTCTCGAATGCCGAGTTTGACCGGGTGCATCAGGCGTTCCTGGATCACAAGGTGATCGTGATGCGAGGCCAGAAGACACTCGACCCCGACCAGCACAAGGCCTTTGCCCGCCGCTTCGGGACGCTGAACATCCATCCCTATGTGAAGGGGATGAAGGACCATCCCGAACTCCTCGAGATCATCAAGGAGAAAAAGGACAAGGTGAACTTCGGCGGCGGATGGCACACCGACATGAGCTTCGAGGAAACCCCGGCGCTGGGCTCCATCCTGCATGCCATCGAGCTTCCGCCGTATGGCGGGGATACATTGTTTGCCGACCAGCAGGCGGCGTATGATGCGCTGTCGCCCGGGCTCAAGGCGACGCTTGCGGGTCTCAAGGCGGTTCATTCGGCCAGCCGCGAATACAGCACGCACGGCACCTCTGCGCAGAAGCGCCAGTCGATGGAAACCGCCGAGGCGGAAGACGCTCCCGAATACGAACATCCCGTCATCCGCACCCATCCTGAGACCGGCCGCAAAGGGCTCTACGTGAACCCCGCCTTCACGCTGCGGTTTGCCGGATGGTCGACGCGGGAAAGCAAGCCGCTGCTGGAGTACCTGTTCAGCCTGTCGCGCGAGGAATGCTTTACCTGCCGCGTGCGCTGGCAGGCGGGCGACGTGACGATGTGGGATAATCGCTGCACCTGGCACTATGCGCTGAACGATTATCCCGGACATCGCCGCCACATGCGCCGCGCGACCGTGAACGGCGACAAGCCGGTCTAGGTGGCTGGCGGCAGAAGGCCGAACGTGATCGCCGCCTGCCCGAAGAAATACAGGAACCAGACCGCGTAGGACGGCGGCTTGCGCGGCGACGCTTCTACAGGGCGGCAAAACAGCTGGTGAGCCAGAACGGCGTCCGAGGCGATGAACATCAGCGCGCCGAGCTTGACCAGCCCGTAAGCGGCCGGCAGCGCAATGGCGGCAGCGCCCATCATCAGGATCACCGCGCCATAGGCGAGGACCGGAATGCGCATCTTGCCCAGCGAGGGCGTCAGCCAGCGAATATAGGCCGCGCCGGCGAGAACGAGCGCAGCCTGGCCGGCCCCTACGGGCCAGCTCCAGCTAACGCCCTCCCACAATTGCCAGAACAGGACCAAATAAAACGCATGCGCAAAAAAGAACGCCGCCATGCCCGGCAGCAGCCAGCGTTCCGGCCTGCCCGCCAGGAAAGCGTCTCCCACCGCAGAGGCGGCGAGCGCGGCCCAGAGAAGCCAGGTCGCGCCGGAAAGCATCGCAATCAGCGCAAGGATCGCGACGCCCGAGACTTTCAGGACCGCGCGGCCGGCGCCTTCACCGCGAAAACTGAAGAAAAACCCGTAGGCCAGCGCGGCAAGGCTGGCGGTTCCGAAAGCAGCCCAGAGCGCCGGGGCGCTCAGGGCTCGTCTCCGATAGGCTCCGGCAGGCGCAGCAGGCGGCGCGCCATCACGCGGTGGCGCTCCTTGACGTGCGAGCCGACCACGCCGAGCGCGGTGGCGAGCACGGCGGCATCATCTGTAAAACCGAGCCCGACGATGAGGTCAGGCAGCATGTCCGCCGGCATCACGAAATAGGCCGCAGCCGCAAAAAGAACGGCCTTGGCCTTGTTGGGGGTCAGGGGGTCACGCGCACAATAATAGGCGCTGGCAAGGTCGTCGGCGAACGGAAGCTGGCCGGCGAGGCGCAGCAGCTTGGGAATCAGGCCCCGCGACGTCCGCTCATTGCGCTGGATCGATTTGGGAAGGTAGACACCCCCTTCTCCTTTAACTGTGTTGATGATTTCCGCTGCGTCAGTCATTGCGCTCTCCTAACGGTATTATAGTTCACAGCGGTCAACGCCGAAAGCAAGGCCTGCACAAGGCCTGTTCTATACGCCAACAGACCAAGGAGGGCACCGCCCATGGAACTCAATTCGAATATCTCGGCCGTCATCACCGGCGGCGCTTCGGGCCTCGGAGCCGCAACCGCCCGCAAACTGGCCTCCTACGGCGTCAAGGTCGCCCTGTTCGATCTGAACGCCGAGAAAGGCGAGGCCCTCGCGAAGGAACTTGGCGGCGTTTTCTGTAACGTCAACGTGACCGACGAAGCCTCGGTTGATGCCGGCTTTGCCAAATCGCGCGCCGCCATCGGCCAGGAGCGGATCCTGATAAACTGCGCCGGCACCGGCAACGCCATCAAGACCGCCAGCCGCAACAAGCAAACCGGACAGCCGGAACACTTTCCGCTCGATAAGTTCAACCTTATCATCCAGATCAACCTTGTCGGCACTTTCCGCTGCATCGCCAAATCGGCCGCCGGCATGCTGACCCTCGACCCGATCGACGGCGAGCGCGGCGCGGTCGTCAACACCGCCTCGGTCGCGGCCGAAGACGGCCAGATCGGCCAGGCCGCCTACTCCGCCTCCAAGGGCGGCGTGGTCGGCATGACGCTTCCGATCGCGCGCGATCTCAGCCGGGATTTTATCCGTGTGAACACCATCCTGCCGGGCATCTTCAACACGCCGCTGCTGGCCGCTGCGCCGGAGCCCGTGAAAGCCGCCCTCGGCGCGCAGGTTCCCCACCCGGCCCGTCTCGGCCATCCGGAAGAATATGCCTCGCTGGCCGTCGAAATGTGCCGCAACGCCTATTTCAACGGCGAGGACGTCCGCCTCGACGGCGCGATCCGCATGGCGCCTCGCTGATAGATTGCTCGCGGGGTTCTCCCCACTGAAGTCAGGAAAGCTCGCTCTCCGGAGCGGGTTTTTTTGTCAGCCGGTCGGCGCTGACGGATCGCGCACGCGCAGCAGGCCGTTGGAGACCATCGTCATTACGATTTCGCCGTGCTGGTTGGTGACGGTCTGCCGTGTCCTGGTGAGACCCATGTCGGGGCGGGATTTCGAGCGGCGCTTGTCGATCAGTTCCATCTCCACCGACAGCTCGTCGCCCGGATAGACGGGCTTCACCCATTTCAATTCGTCGATGCCCGGCGAGCCAAGGCCTGCGGTCGGCTCGGTATCCTTCCAGGTGTCGACCATCAGGCGCATCACCATCGCGCCGGTGTGCCAGCCCGAGGCCGAGAGGCGGCCGAAGAAGGTGGCCTTCGCCGCGTCGTCATCGAGGTGGAAGGGCTGGGGATCGTACTTCGTGGCGAACTCGATGACCTCTTCGCGGGTCACGGTATAGGTACGTGAGGCGCGGGTGTGCGTGCCGACCACCATGTCCTCGAAGTAGCGCATGCGCCCCGCCCCCTTTGTCTCCAGATACTGCTGGACGTTTCCGCAACAGGCCGGCTTGGCAAGCCTGACGCTGCGGGAGGGGATGCAGGGGCAAAAGGCGGCGCTACAACAGGCTCCGGACCGCGACAGGAGTGTGATGTGGAATTCGACGACGTTGTGCGGGGCCGCCGCAGCATCCGGGGCTACCAGAGGAAGCCGGTGCCCAAGGCGCTGATCCGCGAAATCCTCGAGATCGCGATGCGCGCGCCGACATCACTGAACACCCAGCCCTGGAATTTCTATGTGGTGGCCGGCGAAGTGCTGGACCGGATCCGCGAAGGGAATGTGGAACGCAACCTCTCGGGCATTCCGCACAGCCGCGAATTCCGCCTCGGACCGGAATACGCAGGCGAGCACCGCAAGCGCCAGATCGAGATCGCCATCCAGTTGTTCGAGGCGATGGGCATCGAGCGCGACAACAAGGAAAAGCGGATGGACTGGATCCTGCGCGGCTTCCGCCAGTTTGACGCGCCGGTCTCCATCGTGATCACCTATGACAAGTCAATACAAGGCAGCGACATCGCGCCGTTCGACTGCGGCGGCGTGGTCAACTGCCTCGTCAACGCCGCCTGGAACCGGGGGCTCGGCTGCGTGATCAACTCGCAGGGCATCATGCAGAGCCCGGTCGTGCGCGCCGAGGCCGGCATTCCGGATGACCAGGTGATCCAGACCTGCGTGGCGATGGGTTGGCCGGACGAAAGCTTTCCGGCCAACGCCGTTGTCTCGAAGCGCAAGTCCGTGGACGAGGCTGCGGTATTCCGGGGGTTTGAGGACTAATACCAGCGGGCAATAAATCCGACTCACTGGGATTCCCAACCTGACCGACTTCTGATTCGACTGGTGGCGAGGAGGACCGCGCCATGGGAACGGCTATCGGGCTACGAGTTGATTATTCGGGG
>Ga0163144_10009804_pt1 | contig 20499 bp, 13 predicted proteins | sample OliLak19BULKMAT1_FD_123175 | JGI IMG/M metagenome (GOLD analysis project Ga0163144, IMG submission 123175) | Freshwater microbial mat bacterial communities from Lake Vanda, McMurdo Dry Valleys, Antarctica - Oligotrophic Lake LV.19.BULKMAT1 | ecosystem: Environmental > Aquatic > Freshwater >... | reverse complement strand
ATGCGGCGCGGTGGCCGTGGGCCATAGCGCAGGCGCTGCTCGATCAGTTCGAGCGTCACCTGGCCACGGTGGTCCTGATCAGGCGTCCAACCCGTGAAGTTGGCGAACCACGGACCGGTGTGCACCAGCAGCGAGACATGCGGCAGGTTGATGCCGAGTTGGGTCAACGTCTCGTAGAGGTGTGGCATGCCCAGGATCACGGCGTCCGGCCGATGGGCGCTGAAGAAAGCGCGGACGGCGTGCGTATCGCTGGACCATTCGATGGCTGGCAGCCCCATGATCCTGGCACAAGCGAGCCGGATGTCGTCATGCCAATGTCGAGGTATCGCCGGAACCAGGAAAGCTGCCGGTGCGCGATAGCCGGCTGCACGCACGCGCTCGATCGCCGTGCTGGTAGCGGTCCACCATTCGCAGGTCTCGATGAGGTCGACGGGCGGATTGGCTGGCCCCTCGTCCTCCCACAACACGATGGACAGGGAACTGCGCGCCAGTGCGCACAGGTCCAGGCCGCGACAGTTGAGCACCAGTGCGGTGGCGCCCACGGCAACCGCCCGTTCGGGCAGCTGCTCGACTGAACCGCTGAGGCTGCGTACCGACATGCCCATGGCCTCCGCCTGCGCGCGCAGCGGGGCCAGCCAGCCGCCATCCTCGCCGCTGACTGCAACGCATACCGGTTTGCCGGGATGGCGGAAGTGCCCTGCGGCGATACTAGCAAGGATCGGATTGCGTACATATCCCAACCGATGAGCCGTTGCCTTAATGCGCTCGCGGGTCGGCGCAGCCACGCGCACGTCGCCTGAAAGGGCTAGGCTGACGGTCGACACCGACACCCCTGTTGCGGTGGCGATATCCTTCAGCGAGGTGCGGCCAGCCATGACCAGGCTTATGGTTGATGTGCGGGCAGTAGCCGGCGATCGACGGTCAGGGCGAGCAGCGCCATCGCATTGCTGTAGGCCACGCCATATTCGCGTTCGTTGTCGCCGGGTGGCGCTGGCCACGAGCCGTCGGCGCCCTGGTTGGCGATCAGCAGGCCATACAGGCGCTCGCGGTGGACCGGCCAAGCCGCTGGTTCCGAGCGGGCCAGGCCGACCGCGTCGTAGTACGCGCGATAGAAGAACCACGGCCCCGTCCACGAGATCGGTTCATCGTTCATGCGCGCCAGCACCTTGTCGCGCAGCGGGTCGCGTACCCCGCCGGTCATCGCGAGCGTGAGCAGGGCGAGCCCACGCAGAGTCGGACGGTCCTCGTTCGGGTTGGTGTAACCGATCCGTCCGTCCGCGCTCATCAGCCGGCGCAGATAGCTCAGCGCACCATTCACCACGTCGTCGGGCACGGCGAGACCGAGCCGACGGGCGGCGTGCAGCGCGACCAGTTGCCAGCCGGTGACGCTGGCGTCGCTGGTCGCCTCGTCGGGGTTGTAGCGCCAACCTCCGCGGTTGGCGTCGTCCTTGCCGACCCGCGCCGCGGCGACGATCACCGCCATCGCCCGTACCAGGGTACTGCGCATCCGTTCATCCAGGTCGTCGTCGCGAGTCGTGCCGATCGCATCGGCCAAGGCGATGCAGGCGATGGCATGACCATACATCCCGCGGCCGTCGGCACCCATGTAGCCGTTGCCGTCGGCGCGTCCGACCAGGTAGGTGAGCATACGCCGCACCGCTGAGCCATGCTCGGGCAGGTCAGGCGTGGTTCCGGCGGCGAGATGGGCGAGGGCCGCAAGCCCAGTTGTAGCAGTGCGGTGCTTGTCGCCGACCGAGCCATCGGCCTGTTGCTGGGTCCGCAGCCAGGCCAGTCCGCGGTCGATCGCCAGCGGTACGGAACGCGCCGCCTCACCGGCACTCAGCTGGCCGATCAGCAGCAGCATGGCGAGCAGGCGGATCATCCTAATTGCCGCAGTTCGAGAAACAGGAGGCGCGGAGAGACAGAGGCGCGATGAGGTTAGGTGAAATCCAGCGGTCACCCTGTTGGTGAAGGACCCATTCTTCCCAAATCATTCGACCCTCAGTGTCTCGGTGTCTCCTGTGAATTCGCAGGTCTTTTTCTAGGATCATCGTCCATCTCCGATACGACGTAGGTAGGCACGGATCGCTGCGCGATGCTCTTCGGGGAAGTCGATTGCTGCGCTTGACGCCGCTGCCGCTGCGGCCGCGGCATCAGAGGCTCGCGCCCAATCGTCGAGGACCTCGCCTGCCGGAGCCTCGACCAGGATGTCGACAGAGGCCAGCTCGCGGGCCGCTGCCGCTGTCTGGGCAGCGAGCCTGCCGACGCGTGCGGCCGCCGATCCTGGTTCGATGCGACCTTCGGCTACCGCTGCGGCGAGCGGTCCGGCGACGCTGGACTGCAGGGCATCGGCGAGGCCGCTGGCCACCGCGCGATCCGGCGAGGCGGCTACGGTCCGGCCGAGTTCGGCTAGCGCTGCGGCCCGCGCCGCGCTATCGCCTTGGCCGGCGTCGGTCAGGGCGGCGGCACCGGCCGCAAGGGCGGCGGCGGTTTCGGCCAGGGTTTGCGCAGCATTGCTGCGGCGGGCGGCACGGGCCGCTCCAAGGGTGGTGGCATCTGGTCCGCTTTCGGGGCCGCGGCGCTCGGCGCGATCGAACAGTTCAGCGACTTCGACGAGCCCGTCTACGGTCGGTTCAACGACCTGGTCCCGCAGCAGGGCGGCAGCGCTGTCGAGTGTTCCGTCGTGGGGTAGGCCGGGACGCTGGATTTCGCATTCGGCGATCCAGGCCGTCTCGGCTGCAACCTGTTTGGCCGAGTTCTCCACGCTGTCGTGTCGCAGCAGATTGGCGGTGTTACGTAGCCGGTCGCGAGCAGCCCGCAGCAGGCTCGGCGGCCAGCCCGGCGACAGGGCCAGTTCGGCAACCAGCGATCCGGCAGCAGGACCCTGCTGGGCGGCACTGGCCGAGGCTTCGGCCGCCCGGACATGCCTGGCGACCAGTGCCAGGGCAGGTGTTGCGGCGGCAAGAGCGGCGCGGGCTGGACCCGACTCCACGCCGGCGAAGGCGATGGTCATGTCGTCGAGGCTCCAGGCGGCGGCCAGTGCGGCGGCCCGATAGGCCGGATCATTCAGCTGATCACCAGCGATGGTTATCAACCGTTTGCGTTCGATGGCCAGTTCGTCGATCACCGCCCGCTGTTTGCCTGGCTTGGCGGCGGCGGCGCGCAGCCGTTCGGCTGGGCCGCTATCGTCGTCACCGCCGCGGCGCAGATCCGCACGGCAGCGTTCACGTAGGAAGCGGGCCAGCTCGCCCACCACCTCCGCCGCCTCGGCGGCGCGCACAGCAACGGCCTCGACTGCGGCGGTTTCGGTCCAAGCCGAAAAAGCGTCCTGGATGGGCAGGGCTGCCAAGCGGTCGAGGGGCGCGTCCAGGCCGGGGACGCGCCGCAGCGTCGTCAGGCGTTCGATGGCTTGCTGTGCACTGGTCACGGCACTGGTCAGGGTTGCGCCGGCTGCGCGTGCGCGGATGGCCGCGGCTTCGGCGGCCCCGACCGGCAGGGCCGCCATCGTGCGTAGCGTGTTGGCTGCTAGCGCCTCGCGATGGCGCAGGCGCTCAAGCGTCAGTGGCGCCTGACGGTCGGTGCCTGCGCTGAAGCTCAGGACGCTACCGCCACCGCCTTGGAAATAGGCGAGGTCGATGGCGTGCCAACCGGCCGCCAGCTCGATCACGCCGTCGAACGGGGTTGCCCCTTGGCGCTGCCAGGCGGCGTCCGGAAGCAGATCCTGACCAGCGATGCGCAGCCGCACCCCGTCGTCGGCGGTGCAGCGGAAGGTCCAGCGCCCAGCGACTGGCACCTGTACTTCGCCCTGCCAGCGGGCGCACCAATCGTCGGGTCCGATGCCGGGTACGTCACGATCAGCGACCGTCGGCACTTCATTGGCTGTGGCGATCGGAGCATCGCCCTCAGGTATCACGCCACGCCAGAACCGGCCGGCAAGGCCCGGCTTCCACCTGGGCAGGCTCCACGCCTGCTCGGCGGTCAACACCACAGCGGCGCCCGACAGGGCATCGCGCGCCGCTTCCAGATCGGCTGCTGCTGCGGCCGTTTCGGCGCAGGTGAAAGCCAGTAAAGTCGAATAGGCAAGCTCGGCAGTTGCCGCGACCAGGCCCTCTGCCGCAGCGACGGCTCCGCCTCGTGCCTCGGCGTTTCCCGCCTCGGTGGCGGCCGAGCGGGCGGCCAAAGCGGTAGCTGCACCGGCTGTGGTTAGAGCCAAGGTGGCAATGCGGTCCAGGTTGCTGGGCGCTCCGGCGAGGGCTCCGGCTGCCTCGGCACCATCGGAGACGAGCGTCACCGCAGCGGCTAGCCCGCGCGCGCGGGTGGCTGCGGCCCGCAAGCCAGAAGCGCCAGCCGTCGGATCCTCGGCGCGCCAAGCTCGGGCGGCAGCGCGCCAGCTGCGTTCCGTCTCCCTGGCGGCCGAGGCTGCCTCGGCAGCGTGTTTGGCGAGGTCGGCCAGCCGGCCCGCCAGATCGTGGCGGTCGGCATGGGCCTGCTGGGTAACGAGAATCTCGATCGCGATACCTCGCGTTTCCGCGCCGGCCCGGTCGCGAGCTATCGGAACCAGGAGCAAGCGATCGCCAGGCATGGCTCCGAGGTCGGCGGGCACCAGCGCCGCTGTCGCCTCTGCCCGGCGCGCCCCGCTGGGCACTGGCAGAGCGATGCGGACAGGCGATTTAGCCATTCCCGCTTCCAGCCACATGGCCGCCAGGCCGACATCGTCCGAGCCTGCGACCGCTATGCGCACTGCTCGGCCAGGCGCGACGGTGACGGCATCGGCGCTGGCCGCGACTTCTGGGGCTACATCAGCGATGCTATGCAGGCGCCAACGCTGTGGCGGATCGATGGCGATGCCACCGGAACCACCGGCCACGATCAGGCGCAGATGCCACTCGAGGTCGGCCGCAACCCGCAGTCGCGCGGTGCCGATTTGACCACCGTAAGGAGAGCGCAACAAGGACATGGGCAGCACCTGCTCGCCTGCAATCAGAGCGGCGCTAGCCGCCACCGGCCCATCAAGCACAACCTCGAACGCCACCGAGGATCCGGCGATGACGCTGGCATCGCCGCCCTGGAGGCGTTCGTCCGGTAGGCCGCTGTAGGCGGGCGGTTCGACGATCAGGCTCACCGTGGCGATGCGGGGTACGGCGACCAGTCTGGCCTGATGCCAGGCGCTGGCGAGGCCAGGGCCGCGTACCCGCCAGCGCAATTCGCGTTGCACCGGCCCGGTATCGAGACGGCACATCGCACCATCACGGTGCATGTCACGCAGTTCGCTGACACCATCGCTCCACGAAAGCTCGGCCTGCATAGCGGTTGGTGCGCGCACCGCGATCGCCAACGAGTCGCCTGGGGCTAACCAGACGTCGCCCGGTTCCGCGATCAGCAACTCGGCGCCTGGCTCGGGCAACTCGCGCCACGGCAGCAGGGCGCGGGCGGCGGCCGCACGGATGGCCGGATGCGCGGTCGAACTGATCGCCAATATCACGATGACCGTGGCTCCGGCGATCATGCCGGGCATCGCCGTCCGCCACGGCGACAGCCGGCGCAGATCCAGGCCATCGGCCGCCCGGGCGGCGAGCGCGAGCGAGCGGCCGATCATCCAGCGGCTAATCCCCGGCGGCGGTGCGCCGGCCATGGCCAGCGCACCAGATAGCGGCTCGCCGGCGAGGCTTGCGCGCAGTTCAAGGCTGCGAGCAAGCCGGGGCAACGGCACTCGCAAGAAGCGCCGGCGAAGGGCGGCTACTCCAGCGACCAGCAAGACGACGAGTCCAGCACCGGCCAGGCCGACCCGGGCCCAGGGCAGCGGATCACCGGCCAGATCCAGGACCATCGCCCCGGCGATCGGCAACGAGGCTGCGGCCATCGCCCAGCCAAAACAACGCATGGACGCCTGCAGGCCAATCAGCCGTCGCCAGGCGGAAAGCACGGTGATCAGCGCATCGGGCACCGTCTCGCCGGATTCCGCCGATGACGGTCGTGGGCTACTCATGGCAGACCCGCCCGGCGTCGCCAGGCCCATTCGGCGATCAGTAGTCCGGCCACCAGCAAAAGCCACCACGGACCATCCCATACGGTCAGGCGATGCCGCACCGTGACCGTGCGCGGGCTCAGCCGGATGGCGAGCGCAGCCACGGTCGATTCGACCTCGTCCATGCCAACCGCCTCGCCACCGGTCGCGGCAGCGATGCGGTCGAGGGCCGCCCGATCAAGGGCCGGCTCCAGCGCCTCGCGGCCGGGATCGCTACGCACCAGGAGCTCGCGGGATTCCTGGATGGCGCCTGCGATGCCGGCGGTCAGGCGCCAGCGCCCCTGGTCGAGCGGCTGCGAAGGTCCGTTGACCGAGGCCGTCCAGGTGCCGGGTTGGTCAGGCACCGGGAGGGGCGTGAGGATGCGGCGAGTGCCGGGCATCAGCCGTCCGTCGACGCCGATGCTTTCCATCACGAGCGGAGGTACCGGCGCCGCCCCGCCACTGGGCTCGAGGGCGCGCAGGCGCAGGCCTGCGGGCTGGCCCGGGGCGACCACGGCGCGGTCCAATGCGGCCTGCAGACGACGGTCAGTACCGGACAGGCGGGCGCCCAGGCCCCAACGCGCCAGGCGCAGCCACAGGCCTGCGTGGGTGGTGCCGTCGCCGACCGCTCGCCAACGCCACAGTTCGTCACTGGCCAGCCAGGCGACTCGACCGGCCCCGTGTTCGGCGCAGACCAGAAGCGGCGAGGCGGCGCGGTCGCGCATGGTCAGGGCGACATCCGCACCCGGGCGAGGCACCGAGGAGCGGACCCACCAGGGCAGCGGAGGCAGGGTATCCCAGGCCACGGCGAGTCCTGGTAGGATGTTGGGCATGGCCGGCCCGGGAGCGGCCATCGCGTCTGGTTCGGGCAGTTCCTCGGAGCTGCCGGTGCGCACCGGCAGCATGCTGGCGAGCGGACCCAGGCCGTAGGCACCTGGCATCGCACGTGGACCACTGACCACCGCGACGAAACCGCCGCGTCGTGCGGCGAAGGCCGAAATACGCGCCTGCTCGTCGGCGCCAAGCTCGGCAGGCGGCAGATCGCCGAGGATGAGCATGTCGAAACCGTCGAGCTCAGCCTGGTCGGGTACCAGGGTCGGGCCGGATCCGAGCACGGCACGGTAGCGCCGGTCGACCTTGGCAAGGAGTCCTGACTCAAGTGCCGAGACGGCGTGGCGCAGTTCCCAGCGCGGACCGCTGTCGATCGCTAGTACGCGGGGCGGCGCGGCGGCGATCGCGACGGCGCGCGACGCGGCATTGTTGGCGATGATGCTTTCGCGGCGGGCTCCGCCCCGCAGTGGTGGGCCGGCCGCCGTCCACGGCACCAGCGCGGTCAGCGGCAGCGGGCGTTCGACCTTGCCGTCCGGGCGGGTCCAGCCGACGGCGATGTGGGACGAACCCACCCCGTTGGCGACCACCGCTTCCACGTACACCGGCCGGTCGGCGCGCAGTCGCAGCGGCTCGGAATGCTGGCCCGGCTCCTTGTCCCATTCCTCGGGACGGCTCCAGCTGTCGACCCGTGCGACCACGCGGGCCTTGGCGGCGTCACCGTCCTCGCTGGCGAGCAGTTCGCCGTGGTCGTCGCTCGACAGCCATAGCACATAATCGCCGTCGCGCGGTGGCATCAGCCAGGCGCGCAGCCGATCGCCACGGGCCGGGCGGAGATCGAGCGACATCGCGGCGGCGACGACGGCTCGCTCGTCAGGATGGTCGGGCCAGCGCGAATCCTGGCGCAAACCCGCAAGACCGCCGGCCGCCAGCCCGGTCCACACCTCGCGCAGCCAGCCCAGGCCGCGTTCCTCGCCCTGGGCCGGACATAGCCGCGCTTCCCACAATGCGACACCGGCCTCGCCGGCCGGGAACTCCTGGTCGATCTGCTGCCAGGCGGTCAGCGGAGCGACTTTCGTGCGGGTCACCTCGACGCCATCACGTAGCCAGGCCAGCTCCCAGGCGCCGGCCCCCGGCGGCACTCGTATTGAGGCAGACAAGCGCACCCGTTCGCCAGCGACCGCCTCGCTTGGCGCGTCAAGGCCGGCAACCGCGACATCCGGCGGCGGCGTCGGGTCGCCGATTGCCACTGCCAGCAGGCGGACGCCCCGAGCGCCCAGGGAACGGGCGGCGGGATCGGGATCCGCACCGGCGGTGCGTCGGCCGTCGGACAGCAAGATGCAGGCGGTCGGATGGCCACGACCGGCCCAGCCCCGGGCGAGCGAGGCGAGGCCTTCGCCGAGGTCGGTGCCGGCCTCGCCGGCCAGGGCGGCACGGGCGCCAGCAGCGTCGGCTACCGGTACCAACCGTTCATCGAGCACGAACCAGTCGACGGCCGCCTGCGGCAGTCGGGCAGCGATGCGTTCGGCGAGCAGAACGGCACGTTCTCGGCGCGGTAGCGCGGCGATCCGGCCGAGAGCAGCTCCAAGTGGGCTGTCGGCGGCGGCTCCGGCGACCAGGGCGGCATCGGCCTGGGCCTGGGCCTGTCCGGCACGCTGCACCACGGTGGCGGCTGCGCTGCGCGCGGGATCTGTGTCGCCGGCCTCCAGGCTGGAGGCCAGCGCCTGCAGGGCGGTGGCCAGCGCCTGGTCGCCAGCCAGGGCCGCGGCCAATTCGCGGGCGGGCTTGGCCATCGTGCGATCGGGTGCGAGCGTGGCGTGATGGGCCAGTCGCGCCGCCTGCGCAGCCGTGTCGGGCCGCGCAGACGCGTCGATCAGACCGATGGCGCGGGCCTCGTCGAGACGGGCTCCCGGGTCCAGGCCAGGATCGGCCAGGCCCATCGAACCCGAGCGGTCGATGACGATCGCTACTGCCGGAGGTTCACGGCGCACATCGTTCCACCCCAGCGCGGGTTCGGCCAGTCCGAGAACCAGCATGGTGAGTGCGGCTGCGCGCAAGGCTGCCAGGCCGAGGCGGCGTCGCGGCTGCTGTGCAATCGACTCACTGCGCCGCAGGCGCTGGGCGATCCAGCCGCAAGCAACCGCCGCGGCTAGCGCGGCTGCCGGGTGCCAGCCGAGGAACTCAAGGGCCAGGCCGCTCACGACTGTGCCTCGTCGCGCGCAGCGCGGCCGCAGATGTAGGCTTCGGTCAGCAGGGCGATCACCGCCAGGGCGATCAGCCAGGGCCACAGTTCGGCGCCGCGGCGCTGCCCACCATCGACCAAAACGATGGCTCCGGCGGGGTCGGCTGCGCGCCAGGCCCCGAGCACATCGGCGGCGGCGTCGTCGGCCTCGCTGGTCGGAGTCAGGTCATGGGCGGCACGCTCGACGGCCACGGCGCGCCGAGCCAGCACCGCGCCGTCGGCGGCGAACAGGGTATACGTTCCGGGCGAGGTCAGCGGCGGGCCGCGCAGAGCGCTACGGCCGTCCCACGAGCCAGATTCCACGGGCAGGTCTCCGGCCGGGCCGCTCAGCCGTGCCCCGCTGGCCGGCGGAAAGGCCGGCCGCTGCAGCGGCAGCAGTGTACGTGGTGGTGACGGCTTGGCCGCGATGTCCCCGATCAGCGTGCGCACCAGCGGCACCATGGCTGCGCGCCACGGCAGGTCGCCCCAGCTGCCATCCAGAGTCGTCGCCAACAACACGGCGCGACCTTGGCCGCGCCGCCGTTCGATTAGCAGCGGCGATCCATCGTCGAGCAGCAGTGGAGCGCTGGCGTCATCCGGTGCGCCATCGCCGGGACGTGGCAGTTCCAACGAACGGTTGATCGACAGTTGGCCGAGCGCGTCCGACCCGGCATTCGCGAAGACCTCGGCGAGCGGATGGGCGCTTCCGGGCGCGGCTGTCGCACTGGCATGCGGCCGATGATCGCGCACCGCGCCCGGAGGAGCCGGCAGGGCGCCGTCGCCACCACGGTACCACGCCGTGGCCCAATGCGCCGGATCGATGCCGTCGCCCGGGACGACCAGCAGTCCTCCCCCGGCTGCGACGAAGCGTTCGATCGCGGCCAGGGCGCCGGCATCGAGTGCAGCAACTCCTCCGAGGACCACCGCACTGGTTCCGTTCAGCAGTTCGTCAGCCCGCGCTCCGTCGAGCAGCTGGGTGGCGGCGACGCGGCGCGGAGCGAATGGGGCGAACGGGTCCGTGCCGTCATCCGGATCGAGTGCTGCAGCCAAGGGGCCGAGGCTGCCGGAAAGCCCGCGTCCTGGCACCGCCTCGGCAAGCAGGACGCCAAGGCGAGCCTCGGCGACCAGGCCGGCAGCACAGGTATCGCTGGCTGGGAAGGCGTCGTTGGCGTCAACCAGCAGAGCGCTGATGACGTGGTCGCCCGGCTCGACAGGGGGCAGGCGGATTGCGACTTCACTCTCGCCATCGGCCGGTGGTGAGACGGTCAGCTCCTCGATGGTGCGGCCATTGAGAGCGATGCGCAGGGTGACATCGCGACGGACTCCGTGCCCGGCCACGGTGATGCGCACGGGGACGCGGGTGCGCGGGGCTACGCGTGCCGATGCCGGTATGACGGCGGTGATCGCCATATCGTCGACCCGACGGGTGGGCGGTTCCAGCACGACGATGTGCGGTCGCTCACGGGTGCCGTGCAGCGGCGCGGCCAAGCGGCGGGCGAGTTCGTCCCAGCGCCGGTCGCCACGCCGCCAGCCTTCGGCGCGGCCGCTGGCCACCAGCACGACCTCGGCATGCGGATTGAGGTGAGCCTGCAGGCGGTCAAGCGCGGCCAGCAGCAGGGCGGGATGGTCGGCGGCCAGGGCCGACGGGCGGATCGCCTCGACCTGGCTGCGCGCCGCGGCGAGGTCGACCAGCGGATCGACCGCCGGCTCGGTCAGCAGCGACAGCGGCAGCACGGTGACCTCGTCGCCATCGCGCAGGGTCGACAGCCAGGCCGCAGCCAGCGAGCGGGCCACGGCGTCGCCCCCGGCGGCCCCGCTCGCCGCGGAATCGTCGATTGCCAGCACGCAGGCGACGCGGCCGCCACGTTCAAGGACAGGCGCTGCGGCGCTGCGCTCGACCCAGGCCGGTCTGCTGGCGGCGACCGCGGCGGCGAGCAGGGCGGCGGTGCGTAGAATCAGCAACAGGCGTTCCTGAACGGCCAGGCGACGGCGCTGCTCGGCGGCGACCACCGCGAGAAAGCGCATCGCACCCCAGCCGACGTCGCGCGGCCGGCGGCGACGAACTAGATGCAGCACGAAGGGTGCTGCGGCGATCGGGGTGGCCAGGAGGAGCCACGGGGCGGCGAGTTCGATCATGCGCTACGCAGCCTGTTCACCGCAAGGCGTCCGCGATCGCCAGGGCCACATCGTCATCAGCGCGGAAACCGCGCAGGTCGATGCGCGCGGCGCGGCAGCCGGCCGCCAGCTCGGCCCGGTGGGCTGCCAACGCGCGCAGGTACCACGGTCGCACCCGGTCGGCGTCCAGCGCCAGCGATGGCTCGCCCTCCAGCCCGAGGAAGCGGACGTCGCCGGCGAAGGGGAAGCCGCCTTCATCCTCGTGCAACAGATGCCACAGCCGGGTGTCGGTGCGCCGGGCACAGACCAGGCGCAGTCCGCGCAACAGGCTGCCGGTATCCTCGCAGGCGTCGGTAATCAGCACGAACAAGCCGCGCCGGGGCAGCCGTGGGGCTAGGCTGGCCAGCGCCTCGCCGCACCCGCCGGGACCCTCGGCGCGCAAGTCCTGCAGACGTTCAAGCACGGCGATGAGATGGGCTGGCGAGGCCGAGGGCGGTAGGTAGCTGCGTAGGCTGCCGCCGAGCACCGCCAGTCCGACTGCGTCGCCGTGCCGCGACAGCACCGCGGCCAAGCCGGCGGCGAGGGTGCGCGCCGAGTCGATCTTGGCCTCGGAACCGCCATAGCCCATCGAGCCGCTGGCGTCGATCGCGATCACTGCGCGCAGCTGGCTCTCCTCTTCGTAGAGGCGCACGTCCAAGCGGTCGCTGCGCGCCCACAACGGCCAATCGATGCGGCGGACATCGTCGCCGGGCAGGTAGGGGCGGTGGCCGGCGAACTCGACCGACTGGCCGCGGCGGTTGGAACGGTGCTCGCCGGCGAGGAATCCTTCGACTGCCAGCCGGGCCGACAGCGAGACGCGGGCCAGCCGCGGAAGGATCTGCTCGTGCCAGTTCAGCAGCGCCATGGCGGTACGGTACGCGCCGGCAGCTTTCGGGAATGCCGTTCAGCCATTTCGGCGGGGCCGGCTGACCAGGGCGATGACCGGTGCGGCGTCTACGGCCGCTTGACTTCGGGCACGATCCGGCCGAGCACCGCGTCGGCGTCCAGCCCTTCGGCCTGGGCGGCAAAGCTCGGCACCACGCGGTGGCGCAAAGCCGGCAGGACGATGGCGGCGACGTCGTCGCAGCTGGCATGAAAGCGTCCGGACAGCAGGGCGCGGGCCTTGGCCGCCAGCACCAGCACCTGCGCCCCGCGTGGCCCGGCGCCCCAGCTCAGCCAGCGGCGGGCTTCTGGATGGCCATCGGCCGGGCGGGTGGCGCGGGCGAGGTCGGCGGCGTAGGCGAGGACCGGTTCGGGGGCAGGCACCGTGCGCACCAGATCCTGCAGCTGGACCACTTCGCGCGCCGACAGCACGCGCTTGAGATCGCTGGTCACGGTGGCAGTGGTGCGGCGCAGCACCTCAATCTCCTCGTCGCGGGTAGGATAGCCAAGCCGGACGAGGAAGAAGAAGCGGTCGAGCTGGGCCTCGGGCAGCGGGTAGGTGCCTTCCTGCTCGATCGGGTTCTGGGTCGCCAGCACGACGAATGGATCGGGCAGTTCGTAACCGCGGCCGCGCACCGTCACGCGGCGCTCCTGCATGGCTTCCAATAGCGAGGCCTGGGTCTTGGGCGGGCAGCGGTTGATCTCGTCGGCAAGCACCAGATTGGCGAAGATCGGTCCAGGTAGAAATTCGAACTGGCGGCGGCCGGTCTCGGGATCCTCCTGGATGATGTCGGCGCCGGTGATGTCGCTGGGCACTAGGTCGGGAGTGAACGAGACGCGGCCGGCGCTGCAATCGAGGCAGCGGCCGAGCGACTGCACCAGCACCGTCTTGGCCAGGCCAGGCACGCCTTCGAGCAGGCAATGGCCGCGGCACAGCACCGCCAGGATGACCTGCTCAAGAGCCGTGTGCTGGCCGACGATCGCCTTCGACAGCTCCGCCATCAGGCGGTCGCGCGCCGAGGCGAGTCGGGCGATCAGTTCGGACTCGGCCGGATCAGCAGGAACAGTGGACATGGCAGCCAGTGTCGGGGTCGAGCGCTGGGGAGCAATCCCAGCCCTCGCTATACCGCCACCGGCGCCTTGATGCCCGGCCACGGGTCATAGCCCTCGATGACGACATCCTCGAAGCGCAGCGCGGTCAGCTCGGTGACGGCCGGGTTCAGTTTCAGCGTGGGCAGCGGACGTGGTGCGCGCGACAGCAGCAGCTGCACCTGATCGAAGTGGTTGCGATAGATGTGCGCGTCGCCCAGGGTGTGGACGAAGTCGCCGACGCCCAGGCCGCTGACCTGCGCGATCAGATGGGTGAGCAGAGCGTAGCTGGCGATGTTGAACGGCACGCCAAGGAAGCAGTCGGCCGAGCGTTGGTACAACTGACAGCTCAGTCGGCCGTCCTGCACGTAGAACTGGAAGAAGGTGTGGCAGGGGGGCAGCGCGACTGCGCCCTGCTCGTCGGGATTCCAGCCGCTGACCAGCAGGCGGCGGCTGTTCGGGTTGCGCTTGATCTCAGCCAGCACCCAGGCGATCTGATCGACCCCGTCCTTGGCATAGGTGCCGTCGGGCAGCTTGCTCGCGCCAAAATTGCGCCACTGGTGGCCGTAGACCGGTCCGAGGTCGCCCGGCTTGCGGCCGAAGCGCGCACACTGCGACTCGGTCGCCCATTCATCCCAGATCGATACGCCGTGTTCGTTGAGCCACTGGTTGTCGGTGCGGCCCGAGAGGAACCACACCAGCTCCCAGACGATCGATTTGAGGTGGACCTTCTTGCTCGTCACCAACGGAAATCCGGCGCTCAGGTCAAAGCGCATTTGGTGCCCGAAGACGCCGATCGTGCCGGTGCCGGTGCGATCGTCGCGAGTGGAACCCTCAGCGAGGATACGCTTCAGGAGGTCGTGATACTGCAGCATGCGGATAGAGGCCTAGCGCAGCCAGAACCAACCAGCGACGAACAGGCCGATGGCGGCGAGCCACGCCAGCCATAGCCACCATGGGATCGGGCGCTCGATCCGCTTCGCGGCGCCGGCCTTGATTTCCTGACTACGGCTGCGCGCTTCGGCCATGATCTTCGACGACAGGTGGGGATCCTCGATCGGCACCCCGGCGGCCCCGCTGGCGGTGCTGCGGTGGGCGCGCAGCGCATCGACCATGATCTGCGAGGCCTTGCGATCGGCGGGTGTCTCGCCGAGGCCGGCGGTGAGGTCAGAGGAACTTTGCTCGGGCACACGCAAAGCGTCCTGCCAGCGTGCCAAGCGCAAGCCTGGGCTGATCCGCCAGGCTAGTAGGCGAGCTTCGGCGCCTTCACCGGGTCACCATCTTTGGAGACGAAGGCGGTGACATTGAGCGTCTGGGTGACGCGACAGAGGATCAGAGTGACGACCTTGGATTTGGCGTTCTTGGCAATGAAGGCGTCGAGATTCGGCAGCGGCGTGACCACCTCGCCCTCCTGGCCCTCCTTCACGGTAATAGTTCCCAGCAGCACGGTCGGCTCGTGCGCAACGCCGCCCAGCATGCCCTTCTCCCACTTCTCCTTGCCGTCGGTATACTCGCCACCGCCATAGGGCGAGGCGGCCGGGGCGTTGGCGTAGGTCAACTGATCCTCGGCCCAGTCGGCGCCCAGGATTGGCTTGGCCTTGGTGCCGCCGTAGCTGCGCCGGTCGATCAGTCCGAACACGTTGATGCGGTGGTCGGCGTCAGCTTTCGCGGCCAGCGTCAGCACCAGGTTTGGCACCAGCGGATTGCCGCTCGGCTTCACCCCGGCAGCTCGCTCGGGCTTACGCAGGTCGAATCGCAGGAAGGTCTTCTGCGTATGAGTCGGATACTGGTTGAAGCGCACCCCAACATCCGGCTTCGCACCCAGGTTCGGCTGATCGGGCTCCACCGTGCAATCGGCTCCGCCGCCCATCGCGGTGGTCGACCAGAATTGCCAGTCTGCGGCGTTGGCGGCTTGGCACAAAAGGCACAAGAGGCTGGCGCAGAGGCATCCGAGCAGGGGGCGGCAGATCGATGCCATGCCTCAAGATAATTCGTATTTTCAAAGATCAACAAGTGGTATCTGCAGCTGAGCCACGCCCTCCCCGTAAGCCAGCCGCTGGTTGCCCGGTACCCCCCGATGTGCGAAGCTGGATCAGACCCACCAGGGTCAGGGAGCAGAGCGATGAACGACGACAGCGGACTTCAGCCGACCCAGGCCCCTAACCAGCCGCCCAGCGCAGCAACAGGGGATGTCGGACGCTATCGTGATGCCGGCGATGGAGCCGGTCGTGACCTGCTCCTCGACCGGGCTGTCAAACTGCGTTCGGCTGACGGGGCGCATGCCGATGATCTGCAACGCGAGGCTCGATTCCTCGCCCGGCTCGATCACGCCGGCCTGCCCTGTGTGCACGACTTCGTGCGCGGTGACGGTGGAGCCTTGCTGGTGCAGCGACCGGTTGGTGGGCGCACCCTGACTGCGGCAGTGGTTGCCGCCGCTGCCGGTGAGACCGTGCCCAGCATCGCCGGCCACACCGCCTGTGCACTGATCTTTATCAAGATATGCGACGCCCTGGTCGCAGCGCATCTGCGCGGCGTGGTACATCGCGCCCTGGTTCCCGACGTGATCATTCTCGGCGACGACGGCCAGGTCCTGGTCGACGGCTGGCGTACCGCGATGGACGAGCTGGAGCGTCCCGCGACCCTGCGTTTCATCGCCAACGCGCCGGTGCCTGCCGCCCTGCCGCTCGACGGTCTGCATGAGGATATCCGCGGACTCGGCATCTGCCTGTACACCGCCCTGGTGCGCGAGACCCCGCCGCGCGACAGCGCCGGTCGCCTCGCCGAGACCAGCTTCGATGCCGCGCTACATATCCCTGCGCCTCTGGAGGCGGTGGTACGCAAGGCGATGGCGTCGGACGCCGCGGATGGTTACCGCTCAGTCAAGGAACTGCGCGCCGAGCTGGAACGCTTCCTCGCCGGGCAGGCTCCTCAGGCCTACCAGCCGGGCCGCCTGACCGCAGTCGTCCATTGGATGGAGGTCCATCGCCGCGCTATTCTCGCCACCGCAGCGATCGTCCTGCTCGCTGCCGGCATCACGCTCGGGTTCACCTGGAACGAGGTGAAGACCTACGCGGCGTGGGGTCCACCGCTGGTCGATGAACAGTTCAAAGATAACAGCTGGAAGGACCGCTGGGCAGTACTCGGCGGCCCCGGCGGCCCCGGCGCCTGCGAAGTGCGCGGCGGACGGCTGGTCACCACGGCTGACTACGACTCCTGTGTCGTGCTGAAGCAGCGTCTGTCGCCGCCCGTGGCCATCGAGTACACCGCACGCATGGAAGCCGATGTTCGTCCCGGCGACCTGTCAGTGTGGTGGTGCGAAGGATCAGCGCTGGAGCAGGGGCTTGGCCTCCAGCCGTTCGATCAGCCGGGATTCTTCATCCAGGCCGGCGCGTACGAGAATTCATGGTGCTCGCTGGTGCAGGTCCCTGGCAGCAGCCGCTTGGCCGTCGCTAACCGGCAGTTGGCCACCGGCGTCGACCATCGCATCCGCGTCGAGATTGAGGACACCCGCATCCGCATGTGGGTCGACGGCGCGATCGCCATCGACCATGCAGTGACCTTCCCGGCGATCTCGGGCAACATCGGCCTGTACGGTTATTTCCCTGGCAAACAGTTCGACGATGTGCGGGTGTGGCAGCGCGAGGTGCCAGAACTGATCTCGCCACTCGCGATTGGTGACGACTCCTATCGCGCCGGGCGTTTTGCCGATGCGGTGACCGCCTACGGTCGCGTTGCCGCCTCGCACAGCGGCAGCGCGCTCGGGCAGCGCGCCATCTATCTGCAGGGCCTAGCCAGTCGCCAGCTTGGCGACCGCGATGCCGCCCTGAGGAGCTGGCAGCGGCTACAGGACGGACCGCTGAAACAGCTCAGCGATTGCCTCGCCGTCGACGACCTCGCACAGGCCGGCGAACTGCCGTTGGCGGCTGAACGCTTCAATTGGCTGTGGGACCAGCGTCCGGCGATGCATGGCGAGCTACGTGATCGTTGGCAGATGGTCGGTCAGCGGCTGCTCAATCGCACTCCCCCCGAGCCTCAGCAGATCGACTCCTGGCTGGCCGTCCGGCAGCGCTGCTTCTCCGCTGATCAGTCCTCAGCCTGGCTCGCCGCCACTATGCTGGTCCGGCTCGAACGCTGGGATGACGTGGTGCAGCACTTTGCCAACGAACACCGGCAGTTGGCCCGGGCCCTGATCGGGCTGAGTCGCGGTCCCGAGATCCTGGCCAGCGATTGGGCCGCCTCCAATGAGCGCATCATGGCTATGGTTGTCGCTGGGGATCTGGCGCAGGCCCTGGTTTCGCCGCACATCCATCGCGACATGCGCAACGCCATTCTAGACAAAACCGGCCGTGGCGCAGAGGTGGCAGACGATGCTGCCCGTCCCAACGCGGTTCGGCAAGGCAACGCCGAGGCTGTCCTTGCGGCGGGGACCGCCCCGCCTGCGCTCATCCGCGACGCGCTGCTGGTCACTGGGCGCTGGCAGGAGGCGGCAGGCGATGGCGTACCGGCAACTCCGGGTTCCGGTGGGGACGATCGTGCCATGCTGCTGGTCGGACGTCTCGACGAGGCGGCCAAGCTCGGTGTCGATGTCAGTTACTACCGTCTGCTGTTGGCGCTGCGTGCCGGCGACCTTGTCGAGGCGCGTCGTCTGCGGCCGCTGGCGCACGGCAATAGCGACGGACATGACTACGACCGTTGGTTTGCCGAGGGCATTGGTTTGGCCCTCGCCGATGCAGCCCTCGGCGACACCAAAGCCCTGCGTCTGGCCCTGGAACGTGGATCGCACGTGCGCGGAGCCTGGGGCGGTCGCCTTCAGGCAGTGTGCGGCGCTTCCTTGTTGCCGAGCGATGAGGCCATCGAGAAGCTGCAGTGGACGCCTGAGTTACCAGCCTGGCGCAGCGTCGCCCGTGCAATGCGTGCCGAATTGGCCGGTGACCGCCAGGCCGCGCTCGACGCCTGGCGCGCGTTCCGCGCCCTGCCGTACACCGAACGACTGCTTGAAGACCGCAGTCTGAACATCGAACTGGAGGCCACCGCGCTCTGGCGTATCAGCGCCTTGGGCGGCTGATCAGGGCAGGCACCAGACGCCGCCATCGCGATCAAGGTAGGTTTGAAAGCGTACATCGTAGTCGGCTGAGATGCGTTGCGGCTTTGCCGGGGATGCGGGTGCTGCCGGTGGCCCGAACCGACCGCTCTCAGCTGGCTTCGCCGGCGCGACTGCCGGCGGCGGCAAGGTCGCGCTGAATGATCCGGACATGGCGACGCGGACCAGCCAGCGTCCGGTGGTTTCATCTAATTGCGGGGCGCCGACCAGCCTGACCGAGGTGGGCGTAGCGAAGGACACCGCGCTGGCCAAGCCGATGCGGCTGTCGACGAAGCGCGATTGCAGGTCGCGCCTGCCCTCGACGGCCTCGGTTACGGCCCGGGCGACGTCGGCTTCACCGGGCGGCTGGTCGCCGCAACCAGCGAGGAGCAGACAGGCAGCCAGCAGGACCGGACGCATTCAACGGCCACCGATGGTGATGTTATCGGTCGAGGCGTCGCGATCGTCGCCGGATGGGGCATCAGCCTCGGGCAGGGTCTGGAAGACTCCATCCTTGCCGGGCGAGAAGCGGAAGTGGCCATCCTTGCCGGCGGAGACGAACATGGCGTTGCGCCCGTTGCCGCCGAGGATGTAGAGAACCTCGTTGCCCCAGGCGTCATAGATGCCGAGGCCGCGCAGGCGGTAGCGCTGCGGGCCGTCGACATCGGTGACCGTCATCGTGCCCGGGAGCGTCAGTGCCGCTTTGGTCAGCGAGTAGACGCGGCCGTTCGCCGCCAGTTTGGCGACATCGTCGTCCGCTGGACTCCACAGCGCGTTGATGTGGCTCAGTTCATCGAAGGCCGAGCCCTTACCCATGAGATAACGCAACTGCTTCTCGGAAGCCGACGGGGCGTCGGTAGGGGCGACTAGCCGTCCAGCACCGGCGGCGTCGGGATCAGCGATCTGCGCCGTGTAGGTGGGCATAGTCGGCAGGACCTTCACTGCGGTGACGTCGGCCATACCAGTGCCGAGCAAGCCGATCGCCGTGCGACGCAGGCCGAAGAGCGCCGGGCATTTGGCATCGGCGAAGCGGTCGTCGGGCAGCAGCAGCCGGGTGCGGTAGGCGACCGGGAGGTTGCTCAGCTCGACGCCGACAAGGGCCATACCGCTGGAGGTCAGTGCCGTTCCGGCGGCGCGCACCCAGGCTGCTCGCGGGGCCTTGGAGCCGGCGAGTGGATGCTCGGCTGGGGTGGGCAGCCCGCCTTTGTCGGCGGCCCAGACCGCAAGACCCTGCTGAATCAACGACATGATGGTGGTGGTGCGACTGTGCTTGGCCGATTCGCGGATTACGCCCGCGGCCCCCAGGATCAGACCGGCCAGGGTCAGAATGATGCTAATGACGACCAGCAGTTCGATCAGGGTAAAGCCAAGGCGGTGTTTCATGGCATCTCTCGACTGCGGATGTCGTCGGTGGGATCAGCCGGATTGATGCCATTGGACCACATGCAGAAACCTTCATCGCCGTAGAGCTTTGCCGCCCAGGCGATGTGCAGCGGCTGTTTCCACGGGTCGAGTACGACGCCGTCCTCGCTGCGGATACTGCGCAGACCGGGCGGCGCGACGGTCGCGGCGAAGCCGCGATAGCGGTTGCCATCGGATTGCGGCGAGCCGACGGCGGTGGCAGCGGTCCAGAAGCGGGCCGGCTCGACCACCCCGTCGAGGATCCCGTCTTTGTCGACATCCCAGGCCCGGCAGGAGATCGGATCGATTGACCCCGAGGCGTACAGGGTCAGCGATCGTGCACCATAGCTGGTTACGGATGCGGCGAGGCTGCCAACCAGGGCGCGGGTCGAGCTGCGCTGCATCGATTGTCGCGCGGTAGTGACTCCACCGGCGATCATCGCGGTCAGCACCGCGATGATCGCGATGGCGAGGATCAGCTCGATGAGGGTGAAGGCGTGGCGAGGCATCAACGGATCTCCACCGGGGCGCTGAGCATACGGGTGGTGCCGGCGGTACGTACCGGCTTGACCCCGGTCCACGGCGGACGTCCGGAAAGATCGATGCCGGGCCCGCTGCGCCACAGCTCGGCGGCGCCATTTCGATTACAGGCACTGTCGGCGGCTTGCCAGACACGCTGTTGGACGCCTGTGGCACTGGTCCAGTCGGCTGCCGCGCTGGTGATCTCGCTGGCAGTGACCGTGCTAGGCAGATTTTTGCCGAGTGCGGCCACGGCGACATAGCCGGCGCGGAAGTAACTGTACGATTCGTTGGCGCGCTGGATGAAAAGGTCGGGGCGGT
>Ga0163144_10009802_pt1 | contig 20505 bp, 16 predicted proteins | sample OliLak19BULKMAT1_FD_123175 | JGI IMG/M metagenome (GOLD analysis project Ga0163144, IMG submission 123175) | Freshwater microbial mat bacterial communities from Lake Vanda, McMurdo Dry Valleys, Antarctica - Oligotrophic Lake LV.19.BULKMAT1 | ecosystem: Environmental > Aquatic > Freshwater >... | reverse complement strand
GGCGGTTCGCCTATGGTTCGTAAGGGCGGTTCGCCTATGGTTCGTAAGGGCGGTTCGCCTATGGTTCGTAAGGGCGGTTCGCCTATGGTTCGTAAGGGCGGTTCGCGAACCGCCCCTACCGGCGCTATCCCCACCGGCGGGAGAGGGGGGCCGGGGGTGAGGGCAAGCACCTCTGAACCAATCGCATGTTTGCGTACTGCCGTGGGATGGCAGCCCAATTCATCGGCCAGAATCTGCATAAGTGGCGCAATACACAAACTGCCCTGACATGGCCCGGCCATCGTCCATAATCGGCGTTTGAGCGCATCCAGGGTTTGGGCTGGAACTGTGCCGTGAATGGCATGACGAACCTGCCCTGCTGTCACACCCGAACATGGGCAGATGATCTGGGCATCATGCTCCGCAGGCTGAAGCCTGCGGCTATGATGGATCGTCCCATGATCGATCGTCCCATTGTCGCAGGCTTCAGCCTGCGGATGGAGGGGTGAGCGAGGCGGTTCTAACACAAGCCCCTGCGCTACCAAAAGCTCGGCCACATATTCGGCCAGTGCTGGCGATGCCGAAAGCCCGGTGGAACGGATTCCGGCAACATGGATGAATTGCGGGCAGGTGGTTGCAGGGCGAATGATGTAATCTGGTGCGGGAATATAGCCAGCGCTGGTTTGTTCATAGCCAACCGAACGAATTCCGGCATATTGGGTCAGTGGCCGCTCAACGGTCAGGGTTGGAACGAGCCGCCGAACGCCCTGCAACACCTGTTCCAGCCCAGCCTTGGTCGTCTGCCAATCGTTGAGATCGCTGCCATCCTCAGCCGTTGGCCCGAGCAGCAGATTGCCATGGGCGGCTGGTGTGATCAGGATTCCCTTGGTGGTTGGCGAGGGCGTCGGCAGCAGGATCGTCTCGATCAGCAGTGTGTTATTTGGCTCAACAACCAGTAATTGGCCCTTGCGTGGCCGAATATCGAATGAGCTATCGCCGATCATACGAGCGATTCGGGCAGCACCAAGGCCCGCGGCATTGACGACATAACGGGCCTGAAATTGCTGGTTGGCCGTGTTCACAACCAGCCGATCAGCCGCCTGGGTGATCGCCACAACCGGCTGATCGAGCACAATCGCTGCGCCATTGCGAACCGCCGACTCAGCATAGGCCAGCGTTAGCCCAAACGAATCGATTGGCATTTCGCCAGGGATGAACAAGCCACCCTGGGCGATTCTGTTCAGAAACGGCCAGCTGGCAAACAGTGCTTCGCGCCCAATCCGCTCGACAGGAATGCCGTTCAGGGCCGCCTTATGCTCATAATCGTCCAGGCGCGGCAGATCGGCTTCTTCGAGTGCAACCATGAGCGCGCCACATGGGCGAGTTGCGACGCCCAGTTCAGCACACAGGGCGGCAAAGCCACGATGAGATTGGGTGACGAGCCGCGCTTCGAGTGTGCCGGGTGGCGCATCAAAGCCTGTATGGGCAATCGCGGTATTTGCACGGCTAATGCCCTGCCCAACATCGCTATCGGCCTCAACCAGCGCAACGCGCAGATTGTAGCGCGAGAGTTCGCGCAGCACCGCGCACCCGACGACACCGCCGCCGATGATCAGGACATCATAGGTTGTGTCGTCATTCGGGTGTAACATACGCAGCCGTGATGCCACCATCGGTCAGGAAGGTCGCGCCTGTCGTAAACGATGATTCATCGGAGGCCAGGAACAGAACGGCCTTGGCGATTTCGTGAGCCTCACCAAAACGGCCCATCGGGATATGCACCAGGCGACGCTGGCGTTTTTCCTCGGTATCCAGGTATTTCATAAGCAATTCGGTGCGTAATGGCCCAGGGCAGAGCGCATTGACACGAATTCCCTCGCGGGCGTGGATCACCGCCAGTTCGCGGGTCATCGAGAGCACGGCACCCTTGCTGGCGGTATAGGCCAGTTGCGGTGTTGCGGCACCAAGCAGTGCCACGAATGAGGCTGTGTTGATGATCGAGCCACCGCCTGCCCGCCGCAGCGCCGGAATGCCATATTTGCAGCCAAAGAACACACCCTTGACATTGATCGCAAACGTCAGATCCCAGACAGCCTCATCCGTACTGATCGCGTCGTCATCGTCCTTATGCGAGATTCCGGCATTATTGAATAATACATGCAGCTTGCCGAAGGTTGCCTCGGCATGGGCAATCATTGCTTCGGCATCGGCGGCTTTCGAGACATCGGCACGAACATAGCTGGCCTGGCCACCGGCAGCGGCAATTTCGGCAACAACCGCTTGGCCAGATGCGTCGTTCAGATCGGCAATAACCACTGCCGCACCCTCACGCGCAAACAGCAGCGCCGTCTCACGCCCGATCCCCTGGCCTGCACCAGTAATCAGGGCTACTTTATCCTGTAATCGCATATCGTGCCTTTCAGCAGTCAGCAGTCAGCAGTCAGAAGCCAAGAACCTAGAACCATCACCCTAAACAAGAGAACAAGTACGGGCGCAGCGCGCTGTGCCCCAACAGCCACTACCACACATCGTCCGCAGCCGTGGCATAACCAAACTAGGTTGAGCAGCCACCAAGCTCCATTCGGGGTTCGGGGCAAGGCCCCGACCGGGGGGTGTTGGGGTGGACGGCACCACCCCGACCGCCTGCCGTGCGTAGCGGCAAGAAAAGCCATGGGAACGGTTTCCTGGTGCCTGCCGCGCACAGCGGCACTTATGCTCGCTCAAAATAGCGTGCCCGTTCCCACGATGTCACGACCTCATCGAATTTGCGCTGTTCGGTGCGAACGAATTGCAGGTAGTGTTCATACACATCATCGCCAAAGGCGCGGCGGGCGAATGTACTGCGCTCGAACTCACCGATGGCTTCATACAGCGAACCGGGCACATGCGGCAATTCACGGGCGGCATAGATATCGCCCTGAAAGATTGGCGGTGGCTCGATCTGGTTTTCGATACCATCCAGGCCAGCCGCCAGCGCGGCAGCGTAGGCAATATATGGGTTGGCATCGGCACCAGGGATGCGGCACTCGATCCGTAGCGATTTGCCGCGCCCAACTACTCGGAAGCCGGCAGTGCGGTTATCGTAGCTCCAGGCGATGCCGGTTGGTGCCCAGGAGCGCGATTGGTAGCGTTTATAGGAGGATGGGTATGGCGCAAAGCACACCGAAAGCTCGCGGGCGTGGGCGATCCAGCCGCCAAGGAAGTGTCGGAATATTGGGCTGGCCATCACCGGGCCAAGCGGCTCGTCGCCAGGAAACGCTGGCGTATTGCCCGACCACAAACTGAGGTGCAGATGGGCGCTTGAGCCGGTATGACGCTCGTCCCATTTGGCCATAAAGGTGATTGCTTTGCCCTGCTGCCAGGCGATCTCTTTGGCGGCATGCTTATAGATCGCATTGCGATCCGCCTGCCCAAGCACATCGCAGTATTGCAGATTGAGTTCCTGTTGGCCAAGGCCAGCCTCACCCTTGCTGAATTCAACCGGCACGCCACTATGGTCCAGTGAGCGCCGAATGGCCGACATGAGGCCTTCCTCCTTGGAGCCCTGCAGAATATGGTAATCCTCGTTATAGCTGCCGATTGGCTCTAGATTGTGGAAACCCTTGGCCGATGCATCCTCAAAACTTTCCTTGAACAGATACAGTTCATATTCCGAGCCGCACATGGCCGCTAGGCCCAATGCCTGCGCACGCTCGATCTGATGGCGCAGAATCTGGCGTGGCGCTACCGGAATTGGCTCATGGCTGCCATCGATAAATAGATCACAGATCACCATTGCCGTTTTGGGTAGCCAGGCCGCCCGACGTAGTGTCGAGAAATCCGGGACACAGTGCATATCGCCATAGCCGCGCTCCCAGTTGGCGAATCGGTAGCCTGGAATAGCATCCATTTCCATATCACAGGCCAGCAGGTAATCACAGGCGTGCATGCCATCATTGGCAACATGTTCGAGAAAGAAGTGCCCGGTGATGCGTTTGCCCATCAGGCGGCCATAGAAATCAGGAAACACAGCTAGTACAGTCTCGATTTCACCATGCTCGATCAGCGTACTCAACTCAGCGTGGGTCAGCATCCCAGGAATAGAGCCAAGAGACATGCGCTCCTCCGTGCAAATCAGAATACAGCACGGCCCAGCGCGAGCGTTCGATATCGCAACGGCGCGTGGGCATCGACAGGGACGTTCTTTATGGAAAGCAGATAGGCGTGGCGTGATTGTATAGGGAGTGTGCATAGGCGTCAAGATCGTGCAGAATTGCACGATCTTGTATTTGCTACATATTAGTATATCAATTTAACCTTGTGATCAGCATGGCAACAGCGTATGCTCAGGCCGATGCTCAGTGGTGAAATTGTCACCAAGGGTTATGGAACGTTTCCCTGACCGGACATTCCTGCATTTCAATCACTATCCGTTCGGTAAGCTGGACAGTTGGAACCCCATGCGTTCTATATTGTTGTGACAATGGAGACCCTCAGTGTCTGATCATACACGTAGCCAACAGATCCTCGATTCTCTGGAGGATCGGATTCTCGTCCTCGAACCCGATGGCACCATCACAATGATGAATCTGGCCTGGAGGCAGTTTGCCCACACAAGCGAGAACCAGGAGATACGTGCCATTGGGATTGGAACGAACTACCTGGCATTCTATCGCCAGGCTGCCGCTTCAGGCGACCCCATGGCGCAGGCGGTGCTGGATGGATTGCAACAGGTACTCAGTGGCACTCGGCCCAACTTCAGCATCGAATACTCATATCCCACCACTCAGGCACTGCAGTGGTTCATTCTGCGTGCGCTGCCACTTGTTGCTAATCGTGGGCGTATTGTTCTCTCACATCTCGATATCACCGCCCACAAACAGGCGGAAGCGCGCCTGCTCTTGCAGAGTGTGGCGCTTGAGGCTGCTGCAAATGCGATCATGATCACCGACGATGCAGGAATCATCCAATGGGTCAATCCAGCCTTCACCCAACTCACCGGCTACAATCTGGCAGAGGTTGTTGGTAGGGATACGCGCCTGCTTAAATCGGGCAAGCAGGCACCATCATTCTATACAGAACTATGGAATACAATCACTGATGGGAATGTCTGGCATGGCGAACTGATCAATCGGCATCGTGATGGGCATCTGTATGTAGAGGAGCAGACGATTACACCGGTGCGCGATGCGAATGGGCGGGTCATGTCGTTCATTGCGATCAAGCAGGATATTACCGCCCGTAAGCGGCGTGAGCGCCAACAGCATGCGATCATGACGATCAGCAGTGCATTGCGGGCCGCATCAACACAAATTGATATGCTACCGATCATTGCGAATACAGCAAAAACCCTGCTGGATACCCAGGCTGTGCTGCTGGCCTTACCGGAACCCGACATGCTGGAGCTGCGCGTTGCGTTGGGGCTTGGTAGTTGGAGTACACTCACCGGCCAACGCCGCTCGATCCAGGAGCATCCAATAGCCGCGATTATCCATGCGACTGATCACCCGTATATTGGGCCTAACCCATGGCGCACTACAAATGGCCTGTTCCCCGATATGCAGGAAGCTCCACTCATCCTGATGGGCTTGCCGATTCGCATGATGGACAGGCCATCTGGCATTCTTATTGTTGGCCGCCAGCAGCCCTTCGATGATATTGAGGTCGGTATACTCACAGCGATTGCGGATATTGCCGCCAATGCCATGCATCGCGCAATGTCGCACGAACAGACACTGCAGCACCTGCATCGTATTCGTGCGCTCCACCGCATTGATCAGGTGATCACCTCCAGTGCTGCGATTGAGGTTACACTGCAGATTATCCTGAACGAGATTGCAGCCCAGCTTGGCGCAGAAGCCGCCGATGCACTTGTCGTGAGCGAATCGCTTCAAACCCTAACCTGCCTAGCCATTCATGGGCAACCACCACGCCAGTTGGGGGATACCATGCAGCTTGGCGAAGGCCATGCTGGGCAGGCAGCACTACAACGCCAGATGATCGCCGTCACCGATCTGCGTGAGTTAGCCCTACACGAGAAACATACCCGTATTGTGTCGCCGCTTCGATTCTGCTATGCGGTACCATTAATCGCCAAGGGTTTGGTCAAGGGTGTGTTGGAACTCTATTATCGTGATGACACCCAACTCAGCATTGATTGGCAATCAACCCTGGAAATGTTTGCCAACCAGGCCGCGATTGCGATTGACAATGCCGATCTCTTTGAAAACCTCCAGCGCTCAAATACGAAATTACGGCGGGCATACGATACCACGATCGAGGGTTGGTCGCGCGCACTCGATCTGCGCGATAAGGAGACAGAAGGGCACACACTACGCGTCACAGAAATGACCCTGCGCCTGGCGACGGCGATGGATGTACCAAGCGATGAACTGGTGCATATTCGGCGTGGCGCACTCCTGCACGATATCGGCAAAATGGGCGTGCCCGATCATATCCTGCTCAAACCAGGGCCGCTCACCGATGAAGAATGGCTGATCATGCGCCAACATCCGACCTATGCCTACGAGATGCTGGCACCAATCGATTTCCTCAAACCGGCTCTCGATATTCCCTACTGCCATCACGAGCAATGGAACGGCAGTGGCTACCCACGCGGGTTGCATGGCGAACAGATTCCATTGGCTGCACGCATCTTCGCCGTGATCGATGTGTGGGATGCGCTGATCTCGGATCGGCCATATCGTTCGGGGTGGCCAATCGAGCGTGTGATGAGGCATATCTCTAATGGTGCTGGCAGTTCATTTGACACGCAGGTTGTTACGATATTTCTTCATCTGCTTGGACATGCTGCACGACCCTAGTGGGCGATGGGACGTTTGACAAAAAATCGATTTGGCATTACACTACACCGTGTAATTAGTGATATTTAGGAATATCGATGAGTCTTGTTGCGTTAACCAACCAGCATATTGTCCCTCTACGTCTCACTGATCGGGTAGATCATATTCGGCTTGATACAAATCATAGGATTATTGGGCAGCGGCGTAGTGAGTTGGGGCAGTTTCTCACACCGGGATCAGTTGCACGGCTCATGGCTGCGATGCTTATCTGCGATGTTTCTCATGTTTCTATCCTCGATGCTGGGGTAAGCTTTCCAGCACAATTATTGAAGCATGGTGTTGAAGAACTCAGCTGGGCGGTTCACGAACCACCCCTACAGGCATGCCAACCCATACCAGTTCCCAGCACCAAAATCAGCATCAAAAATCGCTTTATCCTCAGCATCGCTAATGAACTCACCAGCTGTACGTGCGAGCTGATAATAGGTTAGAGCTTGGTCCATGTGCCATTCATTGCAGCGGCACGGGCATATATTTCATAGGCAAAGGCACGATCAAAATCTTGCATTTCGGCCTGGCATTGTTCGGTTAATTGCAGGCATGTTGTTGCGTGATCCAGTGCCTGGACTGCATTATTTAAGGACATGTAGGCCCGTGCGATCAGATATTCGCCACGCTGTTGGTGAACTCTAGTCCCAACCTGCAACCAGTGATAACACGACGCATATGCAGCATACAGGAGCTCATCGTCCTCACGGGCACTGCGATGGGGCGCTTCGAGTAATTGCCAAACACGGCTATTTGTGTTGCGCGCAAACGTTCGATGCATTTCTGCCAGTGTTTGTTCCTGCTGCATGACATTCCTCCATGATTCGAACAGAGACGAGAGTTGTGCTAGTATAGTATATATGTTCTATTCATTCAAGATTAGGCAAGATTAGGGGTGTGACGTATATGTTTGCATGCCATGTCGCACAGCCCAATAACCGTAGGGGCGGTTCGTGAACCGCCCGTAGTACGCACATTGCGTGTCGCGGTAGGCGGTTCACGAACCGCCCCTACCCATTGTGATACCATCGCTGCCCAACGCAAATAACATGGCATACATAAGATCGGAGTGCCACATGGCAAATGATGTAATGACACTGCGTGATCTCAACCGGGCAACACTCGCTCGCCAATTGTTGCTGGAGCGAGCATCGATACCGATTCCGGCGGCCATTGAGCAGTTGGTTGGCATGCAGGCACAATTAGCCAGCGCACCCTATGTAGGGTTGTGGACGCGCCTGCGCGAGTTTCGGCGTGAGGATCTTGCCAGCGTGATTGCGGATCGCAGCATGATCAAGGCGACGTTGATGCGCGCAACCCTGCATCTGCTGAGTGCCAACGATTATCTGCTGATGCGCGCAACCCTGCAACCAGTCATGGCCTATGCTGCTGAATCGATTACGAAACGCCGTGAGCATGTCGATTTCGACAAGGATGAGGTGTTGCGTATGGCCCGCGAATATCTTATGCAGGCACCACGTACATTCGCGGAGATCAGCGCGATGCTCGCCGGATATCGGCCAGATTGCGATATTGGGGCCATGCGCTATACGGTGCGAACGCACCTGCCACTGATTCAGGTGCCGACCAATGGCGGATGGAGCTACCCTGGCAATCCTCAGTTTACACTTGCGGATACATGGCTTGGCCAACCAAAATTTCACGAAGCCAATCTGCAACTGCTGGTGTTTCGCTACCTAGCCGCCTTTGGCCCAGCAACCGTCACCGATATCCAGACGTGGTCGGGCTTACTGAAGCTGAAAGATGCCATCGAGGCACTGAAACCGCAGTTACGGATCTATCGTGATGAGCAGCGCCGAGAACTACTGGATCTGCCAGATATGCCACGACCAGATGCCGAAACGCCAGCAGCGGTGCGGTTTCTGCCGGAGTATGATAACCTGTTGCTCTCACATCAGAAGCGCACCCGCATCATTGCCGATCAATATCGTTCACTGGTGTATCTGCCTGGCCTGCGCGTTCGATCCACATTCCTGATCGATGGCTTTGTGCATGGAGCCTGGAAGATCGAGAAGCACAAACAGGCCGCAACCCTGGTGATCGAGCCATTTGCAGAACTCACCAAACAACAGCGCGATGAACTTGGCCAAGAGGCGGAACAACTGGTGCGGTTTGTGGAAGCGGATGCGAAGACGTTCGCGGTGACATTTGCTGATGAGTAGCATCTCGTTCATTATCCGCAGATTATGCAGATTATCAGAAGCGCTGCTCACCGGGACAGCAGCTTGGTATTATCCGCAGAAATGCACTGGCACGCCGCAGGCTGATGAACATTTTCATGGGCATCGGGTAGTGGCGCTGCCGACACCAATCCCCAAAGGCTGATGGTTACTTCTTCAATATGCGGCGTAGGGTTGTTGCTGCAATCTTGAGATCCTCGCTTATGGTGAGCTGATCCAGGCGATCCAGATCGGCGATGGCATTGGTTGTATCGCCAGTGGCGTTGTACACAGCGGCACGCGCAAGCAGCGCCTCGGCATTATTAGGTTCAAGTGCCAGTGTCTGAGTAAAATCGCTCAGCGCCCCAGCAGTATCGCCGATTGCGTTCAGCACCATCCCGCGGGCATAGTATGCATTGGCAGCTCGGGGGCTGAGCTTGATCGCCCGATCAAGATCGGCAAGCGCCTCGCTATGCTGCCCCTCAGCATAGCTCAGCAACGCACGCTCATACAGCGCATCGATCTGTTGGGGATTGGCGGCGAGTGCGGCATCGTAGGCGGCGCGCGCACCAGCAAAATCGCGTAGTCCATGCAATGCCGAGCCTTGCCGGTAGCGGTACTCAGCAGCATTTGTTGGCTCAAGCTCGGCAAGGTGCCCATAATCCACCGCCAATTGGGATTGGTCGCCATTGCTTTGTTCCAGCAATGCTACGCGATTCTTGTAGGCCCGCACATAGGTAGGGTCGATCTGCAGCGCCGCAGTCAGATCAACGAGTGCTGCTTGATACTGCATCAGCGCCTGGTAGACGAGCGCTCGATTGTTATAGGCGCGGGCACTGGTTGGATCATGGCTGATTGCAATGGTATAGTCGGCGAGCGCCTGCTCATAGTAGTTCTGATCGGCCTGTGCATCACCACGGGCGAGATAGGCAGCCGCCTGATGCGCTAGATCTTGCTCGGCTTCAGCAGTCGCAATCGCGGTATCATAGCGAAACAGTGGCGGCTCTGGTGTCGGCGTTGCTCCAAGACCCGGCAGTGTGCTACAGCTCGCCAGCAGAATGGCAGATGTAAGCCAGCCGAATAGCAGCATCCTGCGCCAACCTGGAGTGCTCATGGTTGGACTCCCAACGCCGCTGCAAGCACCTGACGCGCAATGGGAAGTGCATTGCGGCTGCCTTCGCCACCATGTTCGACAATCACGGCGATTGCGAAGCGCGGCTGCTCAAGCGGGGCGATCGCCACAAACCATGAGTGCGGTGCGCCGCCCGGTGCTTCGGCGGTGCCCGTTTTCGCACCAATCGTTATGCCCGGCAGTGCCACTGGCTTGGCATAGCCAAACTCAACCGATGAGCGCATGACATCACGCAATTGGGCTGCGGCTTGAATGTTGATCGCCTGGCGGATGATAGTTGGCTTTGCGGCACTACGGATCTGATCACCAACGCGAACATCCTGCACCAGATAGGGCCGCATCAGTATGCCGTTGTTTGCCACTAACGCCACCATCTGCGCCATGTCGAGCGGGGTCACGAGCGCCTGTCCCTGGCCGAATGATGTATCCGCAAGGGCGACTGGTCGCTGCAAGAAGGCTGGATCATTGGCAATCGTGCCTGCCTCAGCTGGAATATCGAGCAGCGCGGGTTCGGCTGGTGCATCTGCGAAACCCAACCCGAATCGCCCGGCATAATCAGCGAAACGCTCGGCTCCCAGGCCGAGGCCAATCTGGGCAAAAGCGGTATTGCACGACCATGCATACACGCGGCGTAGGTCGGAGGGATCGCCAGTGCGTTGGGCGAGATTCTCGACGGCATTCACCACCGGTGGTGCGCCAGCGTCGGTATTCAGCCGATTCGGGCACGTTACCTGCGCTTCAGGCCCAGTGAGCAAGCCACTATCCAGCGCTGCAGCGGCGGTCAGTGTTTTGATTACCGAGCCTGGCGGATAGCGCCCCTGCGTCGCCCGATTCAGCAGCGGGCTATCGCTTCGTTCGGTCAAGCCCTGCCAGAACGCTTGCACCTGCGCCACCTGCTCGGCACTCGCTGTATCCGCGAGCACGAGCTGGTTTGGGTCAAAGCGCGGGTAGGTTGCCAATGCCAGAATAGCGCCTGTACGCGGATCAAGCACTACCACTGCTCCTGGACGATCACCGAGGGCGGCCTGGGCGGCCTGCTGCAATGTGGCATCTAGGGTCAGATAGACATCGGCAGGCTGCGTCGTGAATGGCGTGCCGAGCAGCCGCGACTCAAGCAAGGCTGTGACCGAGAAGGTTCGGGTTCCAGAAAGATCAAGATCGCGTGCTGCTTCTACCCCGCTGTTGCCATATAGGCGGCTCTGAAAACCAATGATATTGCCCAAATCTGGAAACGGATAGATGCGTCGGCCATCACGCGTTTCTGCAAGCACAACACCATTGCGATCACGGATTGTGCCGCGAACAGATGCCCCGATCATCACAGGCCAGATGCGACCATTCCCTAATGCCGTTCGATCACCTGGGCGCAGCGCTGTTGCTTGATCCGGTGCCGTAGCCCCCACCTCACGTAGTTGCGCGACCCGTATCCGCGTGGTGCTGGCCTGCCCGATCTGCTCGCGGCCTAATTGCAGCGCAACCGCCACAAAACTCAGTACGACAATCAGGCTCAACCGAGCGATGCCATGCACGCCTGGCGCTGCACGCTGCGTGATTAGTGCCCGCGGCAGGAGCGACAGCAACCACAGGCTGGTTAGCAGATGCAGCCGCCATTGCATCATACTCAGTACAACCATGCCAATACCAAGCAGCAGAATTGCACAGACAAAGCCGAAACCGGCGATTGCGTATCGTGTGCGTGGTGCCATAGCGTTCCTACTGTACGTGTGGTGGCTTCCCTGCCGCAGAGATGCGCAGCAGGATACCGATCATCACAAAGTTAATCAGCGTCGATGAGCCACCATAGCTCACAAATGGCAGGGTGATACCAGTCAGTGGGATGAGGTTCGTCACACCAGCAGTGATGATAAACGCCTGCACAACGATTGCGGTCGTCAGCCCGGCTGCGAGGAGTTGCTGGAAACCATCGCGTGCGTTTCGGGCAATGCTATAGCCCTGAATGGCAAGTAGTGCATAGCAGAGCAGTAGGCCGAGTGTTCCAACAAGGCCAAGCTCCTCACCGATTGCAGCAAAGACAAAGTCGGTTTGGCTTTCTGGCACGGTTGTCGGGTTGCCAAGGCCAAGGCCAGCGCCAACCGCCCCGCCATTGGCGAAGGCATACAGTGCCTGGATCATCTGGTAGCCGCCGCCAAACGGATCGGCCCATGGGTCACGCCAGGCATCCACGCGCGTTCGCACATGGCTGAAGATCGGATAGAGTGCGGCCGCACCTGCGCTGAATGCCAGCAGCCCGGCGGCCACATAACTTGATCGATTAGTGACCAGATAGAGCATGGCCAGGAAGATCGCAAAGAACAATAATGCCGCACCAAGATCCTTCTGGATAATAATCAGAACAATCGTCATGCCCCACATGAGCATAATCGGTACCAGATAGGGTAGGGGTGGCAGGCGCAACGGGCCGAGCCGATACGATGCTCGACCAATCAGATCGCGGTGATCATCAAGATAGGCTGCCAGATACACAACCAGCAGAATCTTCAGTGGTTCGACAGGCTGGAGTTGGAAGAAGCCCAGGTTCAGCCATAGCCGGGCACCATTGCGCTCAACACCAACAATTGTTGTCAGCCCAACCAGCAGCAACCCAAGCAGCAGCCAGGTATAGCGGTAATGGCGCAGCCAGCGCAAGCGCCAGGGCACGAAGCTGACCAGCATAAGGATTAGGGAGCCAAGAAAGACCCAGATAACCTGTTTGATGGCGATGCCACTATGAATATCGCCATAGCGCGCAATAAGATCCGGCTCAAGGCGGCGGGCCAGTACCATGCCAACCCCAGAGAGTAGTGCGGCCAGTGGCAGCACGATCTGATCTTCCCCCCAGCCACGCAGCGCCAGGCCAATGCTGAGAATGATAAAGAAACTCACGAAGGCTGCCACAATCGCAATATCGACCCAGCGCACCTGTCCACCGGCTTCGGCGATCAAGATGCCAATCCCAGCAATCAGCAACAGGCATGCGGTGATCAGGAGTTCCAGTTCCAGCAGACGCCCACCGATACGCTGACGTATGCTCGTGAGTTGTGTATGCACCGCTTAACCAATCTCTAATGGCAGTTGCAGCTCATGACGAACGGCGATATCCTGCAGGGCAGCCAGGGCGGCACGCATTGTTTCCGTTGAAAGTGAGCCATCTTGCCGTGCTGCAAGAATCTGTCGCTGAAGCAACCCAAGCGCCTGAGTTGCACCTGCCTTATCGTTGGCGATCAGCGCCTGTTCAGCATGCTCAAGGCTTGTGTTCATTGCTGGATTGGCATTCGCACCAAGGATCTGGCGTATCTGAGCCAGTGGCGTTGCACCTGGCTCAATAATGACGGTTGGGGGTACAGCGGCAATCGGTGCTGCCTGTGTAGCTGATTCCGGCGCTGCCTGTGTCGGTATTGCCCGTGCGGGTGCTGTTCGATCACCACGCCAGGCCAGCACCATTCCAGCGAGGAGCAGGCCAACCAGCAGCAGCGCGAGCAAGGGCAGCGAGCTCTTGCGTGATTGAGTGGCAGGCGTGTGAGTGGAGGGAGCTGCTCCAACCATCGGTGCGCTCGATAGGGAAGTTCGGGCAGCGGCGATTGGTTCAACAGCTGGCGCGGAGGTTGCAGAAGTGGCTGGCTGCCAGGCCACGGTTGGCAGATTATGAACAGAACCAGCTGGTGCTGCTGGCACTTGTTCTGGCCATGCCGCAGCAAGCGCTTGCGCCAGACTGGTGGCTGTGCTAAAACGATCCTCTGGGCGCTTGGCCAGCGCACGCTGCACAACAGCCTCAACCTGTGGTGTCACACTCGGGCGTAACGGCTGAAGAGGTGGAGGAGGTTCATGCAGATGTTTGAGCACAATTCCCAATGGCGTTCCATCATCGAATGGTGGCTGACCACTGATCAGTTCATATAGCACCACACCAAGGGCATAGATATCGCTGGCTGGCGTCAGAGTTTCCGCACGGGCCTGCTCTGGTGAGATATAGGTTGGCGTTCCCAATACCATGCCCGTCTGGGTTTTTGTTGCATCAGTGGCAGCGCTCTTGGCGATACCAAAATCAGTTAACACCAGGGCAGCATCAGCGTTATACAGCGCATTACTCGGTTTCACATCCCGATGAATGATACCGGCGGCATGTGCCACATCCAGCGCCGCAGCCAATTGTTGGATCACCGCGATAATCTCGCGGCGCGGCATGGGCTGGTTACGAGCTGCAAGCTCGGCCAGCCGTTCAGCAAGTGTCTGGCCAGGAAGTAATTCCTGCACCATGTAGACGATCTGATCCAGCGCGCCGAAATCATAGACATGTACAATATTTGGGTGACGCAGGCGCGCAACCATACGCGCTTCCTGGCGAAACCGATCAGCAAAATCTGGCTGTGCAGATGCATCCGCAGAGAGAATTTTAATCGCAACGAGACGCTGGAGGTTATGGTCAAACCCGCGATAGACGGTCGCCATTCCTCCAATACCAAGCACGCTTTGCACTTCGTAGGCACCCAGCCGTGTGCCGATCATCGTTGATGCAGTCATCATCTCACAACCTTATAGAGCATACGCCAACCTATTAGGCAATGACAGCAATTAATCGTCTTTCCCTTTGTCGTCATTCTTGCCCTTGTCGTCATTCTTGCCCTTATCCTGATTAGCACCCTTGGAAGGGTTGGAGGGCGCTGGAGCGATGGTTGGTGGCACCTGGGTTGCAGCAAGCGCTGGTACAGGCGTGGCAGCAACAGGCGGTGCAAATGCTCCTGTATTTGTTGGAGTGAGCGCGATAACGGAAGGCGTTGTGGCTGGTGCAAAAGCCACAGACATCACCGTGATCGCCTGTGCATGGAGCGCCCCATCTTCCAGAATGAACCCCTTGATGCGTACCGACGCGCCAACGGCTGGTGTGCCATCGATCCCCGTCTGGGCATCGACTTTGATGAGCGTATCCGCGACCATCCACTGTGTTGTGTCGATCTGTTGAATAATGCCATTCAGGGTAAATGGTGCGATGGTAGCAGCCGAGCTTGAAGCCGGCCTGATCGCACGGATCGCCATTCCAAGGCCCAGAGCAAGCGCTAGGGCGAGTACAACAGCAAGCATAATCCCTGCTGGCCGCAACCAGTCCTGAGGCAGGCTGCCCTGATAGCCGAACTGGCGTAGCAGCCGTTCAAGTAGCACGCCGGGATCGCGGGGGATGTGTGCAGATGGTGCAGATGGTGCAGATATTGGCGATTGTGGTGCATTAGAATTGTTTTGCATATGTGCTAGTCGCGGGTGCAGTTGTGAAGTTATGGCCGCCTGTGTCGTTGCGGGTATGCTTGGCCATGCCTGGACGCGCAGTTGCGCCGCTGCCCGAAGTGGCCCTTCGATCTGGGAGCGTTGCTGCGGAAAGGCGGCGAGGCACTCATCGATTGTGGCACCAGCCTCAATCTGTGCGAGACAGGTTTGCAGAATATCGGTGTGATCATCCATTACTATGCTCTCCTGGCCCAAGCCACCGTTCCAATGCGCGTCGTGCGCTCCATATATACAACACCAATAAGCCGATCTCGTTACGGTCTGATACGAAATCCTGATATTATTAGGTCTCCATGCAGCTACGCCTTCGCTGCGCGTTATCGGCTCTGTTCGTATGAGAAGGCAAATTCGCGATCCTGCCCTGTAAGCGCAGGCCATTTCTGTTCGAATAACGATGCATAACTCATGCAGGCGTAGCAAGAAATGTGCCAGACCCAAAGGGTACGCACAGTGGCTTGCCGACCATGAACGTCCACACCTGAAGTAGATTGAACGCATCGTACACACGATATCTATATGATTGACTTGACATACTAGAACAATTGTTCTACATTCCGATAACAATCATCTGTTATCTACCATCAAATCGAATCGAAAGGAGCAACGTATGGAACTCGGTGCATTTTCGATCAGCCTGGCGGTCAAGGATATTGAGGCATCGCGGGTATTCTACGAGAAGTTTGGCTTCACGGTCTTCGGTGGGAATGCCGAAGAGCACTGGCTAATCTTGAAGAATGGCGATCACATTATCGGGCTGTTTCAGGGAATGTTTGAGAAGAACATCCTGACATTTAATCCTGGTTGGGATAGCAACGCCAAGAAATTGGCCACGTTCACCGATGTGCGCGAGCTACAACGCCAACTCAAGGCCCAGGGAGTGCAGTTGCAAGAGCAGGCGGACGAAAGCACAACAGGGCCAGCCAGTTTCATCGCTGTAGACCCAGATGGAAACCCGATCCTTGTCGATCAGCATGTGTGAACACGAAGGGTTGTCGGGGCCGTAGAGACGCAAAATCTTGCGTCTCTACGGCCATCTTGCGTCTCTACGCCCTGCCTATGCTATTATCCATCCAACCGCACCCCACGTAACCGCAGGCTGTTCGTCACCACAAACACCGAGCTAAACGCCATTGCGCCAGCTGCCAGAATCGGGCTGAGCTGCCAACCAGTGAATGGGTACAGCGCACCGGCTGCCAGTGGGATCAGCACCACATTATAGGCAAAGGCCCAGAACAAATTCCAGCGAATGGTGCCGAGGGTGCGCTTGCTGAGCTGAATGGCCTGGGCGACACCGCGCAGATCGCCGCGCATCAACGTAATGTCGGCGGCTTCCATGGCGACATCAGCGCCTGCTCCCATGGCGATCCCAACGTCGGCGCGGGCCAGCGCTGGCGCATCGTTGATGCCATCGCCAACCATTGCGATAACGGTGGCAGGGGTTTGTTTGGCTCCCCTCGCCCCCTGCCCTCCTCTCCCACGCCGGGGCGAGGGGGAAGTAGCAGATCTTGCTCCCTCTCCCTCGGGGAGAGGGTTGGGGTGAGGGGAATCAGGAGCCTGGAGGCGGGCGATCTCATCCGATTTCTGGCTTGGCAACACATCGGCCAGGATGTCATCGGGGCCAAGGCCGACTTGCCGCGCAATTGCCTCTGCCGTCCGCCGATTATCGCCTGTCAGCATCTTGACCGAAACCCCGATCCGTTGGAGTTCGGCGATTGCTGCACGCGATGAGGGCTTGACTGTATCGGCAACGCCGATCACACCCTGCACTTGACCATCCGCCGCAATAATCATGGCGGTTTTGCCATCGCCCTGAAGCTGTGTGACAACATCCGCAATTGATTCGGTATTGATGCTCCAATCGGCCATGAGCGCCAGATTGCCGATCAACACTGCGTGGCCATCCACAACCGCGCTGATACCACGCCCAGGAACCGCACTGAACGACTCGGGTTGGCTGAGGCTTAGCCCGCGCTGCTGTGCTGCTTGGACAATCGCTGCACCAAGTGGGTGCTCGCTGCCCCGTTCGGCAGAAGCGGCCAGGTGTAACATGTATTCAGGAGTCAGCAGCCAGGAGTCAGAAGGATCAGCTTCAGCCAGACGTTCCACCGGAACGTCTCTACCTTGACTGCTGACTGCTGATAGCTGATGGCTCACAAGAATATCGGTAACGGCTGGCTTACCCTCAGTGATTGTGCCGGTTTTGTCCAACACAACGATCTGGATAGCGGCGGCACGTTCGAGGCTGGTGGCGTTCTTGATCAGAATGCCGTGTTGTGCGCCAGTGCCGGTTCCGACCATGATTGCGGTGGGGGTTGCCAGGCCAAGCGCACACGGGCATGCGATCACGAGCACGGCGACCGCAAAGATCATGGCCTGGGTAAACCCAACTCCGCCAAACGCCCACCATAATCCTAATGTCGCCAGCGCAACCACAATCACAACAGGAACGAAGATCGCCGATACCTGATCGACGAGACCCTGAACCGGGGCACGGCTGCCTTGCGCTTCCTGAACGAGCTTGATGATCTGGGCTAGCACTGTGCCCTTGCCGACCCGCGTGGCGCGCATCTGAAAGCTGCCAGTACGGTTCAGCGTCGCGCCAACGACACTATCGCCGCTGGCCTTTTCCACAGGCATACTCTCGCCAGTTAGCATGCTTTCATCAATCGCCGATGCGCCACTGGTGATGATGCCATCGACCGGGATCTTCTCGCCTGGCCGAACGATCACAATGTCGCCAGAACGAACCTCGGCAATCGGAATATCGACTTCCTGGGTGCCCCGGATGACCCTGGCCGTTTTGGGTTGTAGACCGATCAGCGCCCGAATTGCTGCGCCCGTCTGGCTCTTGGCCCGCGCTTCCAGGTATTTGCCGACCAGAATCAGCGTAATAATCACCGCTGCTGTCTCGAAATAGACATGGCCAGGAATGCCAAATGCCAGCAGTGCAATGCTATAGAAAAAGGCCGCCGATGCGCCAAGCGCGATCAGCGTATCCATATTGGCTGTACGCGCCTTGAGCGCCTTCCAGGCATGAATATAGAAATCGCGGCCACTATAGAACTGCACCGGCAGTGCCAAGAGCAGAAATAGCCAGTTGAGCAGATCTGCATTGGCCGGGTAGAGCATGAGCATGGTGCCTGCGTGGCCCATCTGCTCCTCAATCGCGGCCCATTGTGGCGTAAGCCAGGGCTCGATCAGGCCGAAATCGCGGGCCATGGAGAGCAGGAATAATGGCAGGCCAAACACAACACCAACGATCAGTTTGCGGCGCTTCTCTGCCAATTCCTGGGCGCGGGCTGTGGCCTCGATATCATCGGCCTCGCCAGCGGATTGCCCGGCAGTCTCGATCACGCCATAGCCTGCTTGCTCGACGGCAGCCTTGAGCTCTGGCCAACTCGTGCTGGGCAGGAATGTGACATCGGCCCGTTCACTGGCCAGATTGACCGAGGCGCTGAGCACACCAGGCACTTTTTGCAGGGCTTTGGTGACGCGGTTCGAGCAGGATGCACACGTCATCCCAGTGACGGGAAACTCAATCTGGTCGGTGACGACACCATAGCCCGCATTTTCGACAGCCGCGCGCAGCGCATCCGGCCCAGTCTGGGCCGCATCATAGCTGATGGCGGCCTGTTCGGTGGCAAGGTTCACGCTCGCATCGGCCACACCAGGCACTTTCTTCAAGGCTTTGGTAACGCGGTTCGAGCAGGATGCACACGTCATCCCGGTGACGGGTAGTTGGATGTGTTGAGTTGTCATAAAAAACCTCCATAGGCCGCGGCGGGCTAAAGCCACGCAGCTATTTGTTACGACGCCTATTGATGGGCGTTGGCGGCTTCGCTGGCTTCGAAGAGCTGGAGTAGCTCCTTGAGCACCCGTTCACGCTCATCGGCCTGTTCGCTGCGGATGGCAGTGGTGACACAGCCGTTCAGGTGATCGGCCAGAATGATGCTATTCAGCCGTTCGAGCGCCCGCTGGATCGCCCGCGTCTGCTTGATCAGATCAATACAGTACACATCTTCTTCGACCATGCGCTGAACGCCGCGCACATGGCCCTCTATCGTCTTTAGCCGGTTAAGTAACTGCTGTTTGTCGGCCATCTTGTTCTCCTTTATACCCCCTCCCCCCTGGGGTGGGGTGTTTGTAGTATACTACTGGTGGGAGGATGTGTCAAGGGTGGGTATGCCCCTCACCCCCAACCTCTCTCCCCCACGGGCAGAGGGGCGCAAACGGCCCGCAATGGGGATCGCCGTCGGAGATGCGAATGCTGAATCCGAGTACAATAGGCACATGCATTGTGAGTACAATATGAGAGCCGTCAGACCAGCCATCAGCCATCAGCTTTTTGGTGCTGGTGAATAGTATTACTGGCCTTACAACGTTTGTTGTTTGTACAAACATCCATGGTTCGAGAGCTGAAAGCTGAGAGCTGAGAGCTATAGAATAAGGAGTTTGCCATATGCTGCCAATTCTTGCGCGCTACCGGGTTCTGTATGAGCAGACAACCATTCCGCTTGGGCGAATCTGTATGCGCCTTGGCTTGAGCCCTGATATGCTGACGCTGATCAGCCTTGCTTTGGGTGGGGTAGCGGCCTATGTGACGGCACAGGGCGCGTTTCTGTGGGGCATCTTCTTCATTCTGGCGATGGGCGCTGCCGATATGCTCGATGGGGCGACTGCCCGTGCTGGTGGGACTTCGACGCCATTTGGCACGGTTTTTGATCACACAGTTGATCGCTATGCCGAATTTTTGCTCATTCTTGGGATTATGCTGAGTGGTGCGGTTGCCCCTGGTTGGGCCATGTTCTCGCTGGTTGGGATGCTGATGGCCAGTTATGTGCGTGCCCGCGCCGAATCAACCGGCCTGGTGGCGAGTTGTAATGTGGGCTTTGCTGGCCGCCAGGAAAAGCTGGGCTTGCTCATGCTTGGCATGCTGCTGCAGCCATTCTTTCCAGCGTTGGGGCTGTTGCAATGGGCAACGATTGTGGTTGGGGTACTATCGCATATTACGGCCATTCAGCGCTTACTGTATACGCGGCGTGTTATTCTGGAAAGCATGGTGCCTGGGAAATGATTGGTAGCCATCAGCCATTAGCCATCAGCCATCAGC
>Ga0163144_10009801_pt1 | contig 20508 bp, 21 predicted proteins | sample OliLak19BULKMAT1_FD_123175 | JGI IMG/M metagenome (GOLD analysis project Ga0163144, IMG submission 123175) | Freshwater microbial mat bacterial communities from Lake Vanda, McMurdo Dry Valleys, Antarctica - Oligotrophic Lake LV.19.BULKMAT1 | ecosystem: Environmental > Aquatic > Freshwater >... | reverse complement strand
ATGAAGGTGAATGAAGGCAGCATACCGCGCCGGGTAGTGGAAAGGAAATCTCCGAAGTGGAATCGGCACGTAGAGAATTGCAAATAGCGACGACTGGATTTGAACCAGTGACCTTGGCCTTATGAAGACCCTGCTCTAACCAACTGAGCTACGCCGCCAACTTACCTAGATTTATCGTCCATTCCTTCAGGTGACAAGTCCTACCCACATCCTGGTTCGCGTTCCGCCTGTAGAATTCTCGGATGAACCGTTACTGCCGGATATTTGGCATTCTTCTACTCGCGTCTGTCTCGGGCCGAGCCGAGGAGGCCGTGCGCAAGGATGGCACGCGCATCGAGGGTACGTTGAAGCTGTCCGCGACCGGCCGATTTACATTTCAGTCGGCCGAGTCCGCGGAACCAATCGACGGGCTTGATCTCGTTCGCTTGATCGCCAAGCCTCCTGGTGCGAAGCTCGGGGTATTACATCAAGTCCGGTTGATTCGTGGCCAGGTCATTCACGGTGAACTACTCAAACTGGACGCGGAGCAGTTGCACCTTCGGACCGTCTGGGCCGATTCGATACCCATACCTCGCACGTTGATCGAACGCATTCGCCATTGTCCGGAAAGTCCGCTCAACACCGTCAAACCGTGGGCGGATCTGACGGCCGATGGCATGCGTTCGACCGAAGGGGACGAGACCTTCGGCACGATTTCCGAGTTGAGTTTCGAGAAAGTCGTGCTGGAAACCAAGGCGAAGAAACTTGCCACTTTTTGGAAGGAACTGGCCGAGATCGGCTTCAAGCGGGGTGCCATTGTAGAACGAGAGACCAAGGGAGAGCACGTCCAGATTCGACTTCACACCGTTGAGAATCAGCGAGACATTCTCGAGGGGGCCGTTCGTTCTTTCGACGAAAAATCCCTGATTCTCCTCCACGCCAATCTTGGCGAGGTTCGTATCCCTCGCGATTGTCTGGCCGAGATCCGCTTCCGATTTCACGGCCGAACTGTGCCAGTGGATTCGACGCCGCGACATTTGGGCAATCGACCTGCGTTCGGGTTCGCCGTGCCGAAACCGCAGGGGATGAGTTTTGCAAAATCGATACCCGTTGAAATGCAAAGCAAAGGCTTCGTGGTCATCGACGCGGCCAGTGTTAGTGCGAAAGGCCCTCAAGTCGAACTTCGAGTCAACGGAAAATCAACCGGCGATTTCAATCGACTCGTCGATCGCACCGAGGGAGGAGTGAAGACGCTGCGGCTCCCGCTGCCGTCCTTGGCAGGTGAGAAGATGGAGATCGAATTGCGCGTACACGTCGACGCAGAGGGGAGGCGGATCAGTGGGGTTGATCTGCGGGGAGTGCGGCTGGAGTTGGTGGAGAGTCGGTAGCTATCTTCGCAAGTTATATTTCACATTAGTCAAACAGGGCTCCCTGTTTTTTGGTTTCAGATATGAGTTCCGGCCACGCTGCGATGAACGATGAGGCGGAGACGCGCGAGAGTTCACTCGGCTCAATTTTGTTCAAGCCACCCCCATAGACCCGGCCTTCTCCTCGCAGTTCGTGGCCGGTAACTTGGCAAAGGAGGTCGTGAACTGCTGGAAATCGATCCGGGTGATTGCGGAGCAACTTATACATGAGCTAGTGAGCCGTAATCTGTTCTTTAGATTCAGATGCGTGTGCCAAGCGTGTAGGGACTGGCGAACATGGGGTTCCATGCAACGGGGATAGCCAAGTTGGTCTCATGTTTGCCGCATCGACGTGTCGACTATTTCGGTATTCGAGGCGTAGAGTTCGGAGCGAAAATGGCTGATAAGACCAGTAACAAACTGACGGCTAGAGCCGCACGCGACCTGCTCCGTACTCGTGACGCAAGCTTTCGAACCTTGACCGCCCGGCAGAAGCTGAAGATTGTGGTAGCTTTGGCCAAGCGTGGGTAGTTGTCTACGGCCAAGCCTTCGACTTGGTACATTGCGACCCTACTGCAAACCTCGACGACGACGATGATATTGCCCGAGTGATGCCGACTCTCCGACTGTACGAAGTCAAGTCCTCCAGCCGAACTCTCAAGCCCGGCTTCGCAGACTATTTCTTCTCGTTCTCGACGGCCGAACTTCTTGTGGCACAGTCACTGCGTGACAACTTTCGGTTCGCTTTTGTCAATATCCACAGCGGTGAGGTGTTGGATCTCAGTCTCCGCGAGGTTTTCGCAAAGGCTCGCGCGATCTACCCGAGTTGGAGCGTCAAGTTCTAATAATACTGTTCGTGGTCATGCGAGCAGCTTCGACATATTGCCGATTTGATGTTGCCAAACCCAATCGAGAGACTCGCTGGCAAGAACTCCTAGTGAACCGGTGTCAATGTGTCCGCCAAGCATGAGAACGTACTGAAGCGATTCGCCATAAGTCATTCGGAGTCGGTGATACTTCTTCACTTTCCTATTTACTTTCCCTACGCCTTGGCGACTGATGTCGGCTGGTCCAAAGTCCATCAACAAAGGCCTCCGTAATGCGCTTTTTCGATTTGGCTGGATGTAGAGGTCGATCGGGATGAGCTTCTTCTGGCTCATTGCAAGTGGAACCGCGATGTCAATTGCGTATGTGCCGGGCTCTCCTGTCTTGAACCCATCGCAAGGTACGCATTGAATTCGGCGGTAGCCGATCGAGTCGAGAGCCGCAGCGATAAAAGAGAGTTGGCATTTTCTTCGTTCGGTATGCACAAGCTCATTCGCAATCGCGCTGCACAGCCGGTCTGCAACGATCGTAGACGCTCGGTCGCGTTCGTGATCGGTCGGTTCTTGGGCGGCGTCCAGCCAAGGGAAAATGTCGCGATCGAGCAATTTTGTCAGCACTCTGCAAACTCTGGTCAAGTTCTCGTCGAGCAACTGAGCCTGCATGCGTGCTGCAAGCTTGCCTTCTTCCATTCGGCCAATGAGGGACTTGTTTGCGCCTGCAAGGCCCACCAAGCGATCGACCGCGAGCGGCGGGGCTGTACACATGCGAAGAGTCGGAAGAACACTCGGATTCGTGCGAAGGGTTGCTTCGTCGATGCTCCGAAGATCGCGCAGAGAAATGAGAGCAACCTTCACCGATTCAGTTGTCTTTACGCGGGTCGCACGGAATGCTTCCGGCGCAAATCGCATGAACCACTCATTGAACTGGTCAACGGAAGCAGCAATGTCGGCTTTCCAGAGGTGTGGCTTATCGGCATTGATTCGTCCGGCCATGATCGGTCCGAGTTGGCATTGCTTTGTGTTCACCCACTGTCGAATGTTCTCTTGCGGTGTGCTTTAAGCTTTCACACCATCCTCATACTTCGAAATCTTCTCCACGCGTCTCTGATGCCGGCCGCCTTCGAAGTCGGTGGTTAGCCAGACTTGCACCATGCGATCGATCAACTCTTGGCCGAGGAAATCGGCGGACATGCACAGCACATTGGCATTGTTGTGGCGGCGGCTCATCTCGGCTTCCATTGGGTCGCTGCAGGACACGGCTCGAATTCCGTGAACTTTGTTCGCAGCGATGCACATGCCAAAACCAGTGCCACACACCAGGATCCCTCGATCGACCTCGCCCTTGGACACGAGTTCGGCAACCGGAATGGCGTAGTCCGGATAGTCTGCCGCGGTCTCACGCGTGGCGATGCCGACATCGCGGACCTCGTGGCCCATCTTGGCGAGGGTTGCCGTCAGACGCTCCTTGACGGAAAAGCCGCGGTGATCGCTTCCAAGTGCAATGTTCATGACAGTCCCATTTCACAAATCAGGCGGTCCACGTGATTTCGCACCACTGTCGCACAAGCTCGGTACACGTCCGGTCCGCGGCCAATCGGGTCGTTCAAATCCCCTTCCGTTCCACACAGCAATCGAATCGCTCCGTTGAACGCAGGGTAATTCCCCAACAGTGATTGTAGGTGCCCTCGCGTCATTACGATCAGATCGTCGGCAGTCGAGATTAAATCGAAGGAGGCCGGCCGACTGCGATGGCTCGTCAGTTCTAAACCGAATTCGCGCAGGACGTCGACGGAGTCCTTCGTTGCCGGATCGTCCGACCCGGCCGAAAGTCCGGCGGACGAGATCACGAAACCGAGTCTCGGCAACTGTTCGGCCGCACAACCCAGGCGTTCGGCAAGTCGCAGCTTGAACAGTCCTTCTGCCATCGGGCTTCGGCAGGTGTTCCCCGTGCAGATAAAAACAATCTTCCGCGCCAGTTTTTGGCGAATGTCCGCTTCGGACAGCGAACCTTCGCGAACGATCGACCAGCGTGATTCGTTCGGGCGGATCAGCGTCAACGAACCCCACTGCGTGGCCGAATCCGCGATGGCAACTTCGATTCGCTCGCCCAGGTCGGCCAGTTCGATTGCTTGACTCGAACGCATCTCGAACAAGGCCAGCGGTGCCCGATACTGAGACAAAACCGAAGCCACCGCGAAGTGGGATGGAACCCAGGCTGGGAAAGGCAAATCGTCATCCACCCAACCAAATGGTCCGGGCCAAATGCGGTTGCCAAACACACGTTCCGCCGCTGACGTGTTCGTGCGGGCGAAGAATTCATTCGGATCGAAGTAGCCATCGACCCGGAATGTGTTTAGAGAGTCCGGCAACCCGGAAGGTCGAGCCGGGTCAGAAAGGGTGGCCGGCTCCGCAGCCAGGACATAGCCCACTTCTGTTGGCAAAACGACGAGCGAACCTTTGGCAATCGCTTGAGTGGCCTGGCGAGCCAGTTCGTCCGGAGAGGCCGAACGCCAGTCGAGAATCACAGGCATGAGTTTCAAGTTTCGAGTTTTGAGTTTCGAGTTGACCTCAAAACTCAAAGTCATGATTACGGATCGTTGGGGTGATGGCAAGAGTGTCCTCGTTGCCAGAACTTTCAGAGGGCGGGGTACCAACTAACTTGAAACTTGAAACTTGTAACTCGAAACTCTAATCCGCGAAGGATTTCCGTTCGAACGGACAATGAGTGTGTATGAGTCCCATGCAGGCGTGAGATGACGGAACACGAATGGCGGGAGCGTGGGCTTCGCGATGCCGTGCTCGCGGGCGATGAGCGAGCCTGGCGGTTGTGGTACGAGCAAGAGTACGCCCCCCTGGAAGCCTATGTTCTCTGGCGTTGCGGCAACGGCCGCGATCTGGCGGACGATGTTCTTCAGGAAACCTGGATGACGGCTGTTCGTCTCGTGCGAAGATTTCGCCCGGAATCTGGCACGTTCCGATATTGGCTCCGAGGCATAGCCGCCAACGTGCTTCGCAATCATCTGCGATCTCGGCAACGAAAAGACCGGCGAGAGCGCCCGATGAACGGGGATCTCGCCACGGAGGACAAGGCACTCGTGGACTGCGAGCGGAGCGAGAGAATTGCTCGTTCGCTCGCTTCCCTTTCCGATCGATACGAACAGGTGTTAAGGCTAAAGTACTTGGAGGGCTTGAGCGTGGTCGAAATTGGGACTGTATCGGGCGAGACGGAAAGCACGATCGAATCGCTGCTCACTCGCGCCCGGGCCGCCTTTCGGGAGGCTTATGGCGATGACGGACGATGAACTTCTGACACCGAGAACTGGAACAAGCAACGAGGCACTTCGTCAGGCGATACTCTCGCAGTCGTCGCGAAGTATCCGCTGGCGCCACCGGCAGCGTCAGGCCGCTCGGGCGGCGGTTTGCGGGCTGTGTTTTGTTTTCGGGGCGGCAACGGTTTGGCTTCGGCCGGCACCCCAGTCGGAGGTCATCACGATTTTTGTGGAAGCTCCGGTCGCGGAGGAAGGAAAACCTCCGGTCGCTAACGCTCCCGGCTCGCCCGTGGAAAAACGCCGGCTTTCGCCGAGCGAACTGGAACTGGAAGCTGAAAAGACACTGGTGAAAGCCGATTCCGCCCGACTCTTCCGCGAGGCCGGGGATTTGTATGTAAACGATCGTGCCGACTATCAGTCGGCGTTACGCTGCTACCGCAACTTCCTCGATGAAGCGGCTCCCACCGAGTTGAACGTTACGCCTGAAGACACCTGGTTGTTAACTTCCCTTAAACGCGCCCGCGAACAGGAGACAAGTCCATGACTCTTCGCTTATTTCCAATAGCCCTCGTGCTGGTAGCTGGCATTGCCTTCGGGCAGCAGCCTCCCAAAAAGGAAGCTCCGAAGGAACCGGCCAAGCCGACGCCGGGCAGTTTGGAGGACACCCTCGAAAAGGCACTTCGCAACAGTGCCGACATCAAGGCGGCCGAAGCGAAAATTCGCGAGGCGGAGGCCGAGGCCAATCGCGTGCGGTCTCAAGTGCTTACGCGAGCGACGACTCTCCATACGAATTTGAATGTCGCCAAGCGAATGTTGAACCTGGCCGAGGACTTGTTTGCCAAGACCAAGACCGGCGTCGAAAAGGGAATCATTCCGCAAGCTGAGTTTCTGACGGCACAAGCCACACTCGAAAAGACCCGCGGCGAGGTTGAGTTGCTTGAGACCGAATTGAAATCGTTGCGAGGAGAGTTTGCCGTCAGGAATTACCCCCTTGTTGGGGCCGCCACGTTCACTCCGGATGGGCGATACTTGTACTCGGCCACGATGGACGGCGCACTCCGCGCCTTTGATGTATACGGCAGCACCGGGGATTCCGTGTGGCTACCGGATTTGTCAAATGGATTGAGCAGGAACCCTGCCGTTACGCAGGTACAGCCCACGATGGCGGATCGGGTGCGAAAGCTGCTGGATCAAGAAGTCGAATACCTTTTTGATGGGCACCAGCCGTCGGATGCGATGCTAACGCTGATCGAGATCGCTAAATCCGACATCCCCCTTCGAAACATGTTCGGCAATTCGAAGCCAGAGGCCCATTTCAGTCTAAATGGCAAGTTGTCCGTGGGTGCATGGATCCAGGCCATTGAGGACAGCGAGCCGAATTTGCGTGTTGTTATTCGGGATTACGGACTTTTGATGACCACGAAGGACAAGATCCCAGATGGCGCTGTACGCGTTGCAGATTTTTGGAAGGCGAAGGCAGCGAAGAAGGAAGAAGCGAAGGTGATCGACAAGAACTAAGCACGTGTGACAGCCGGTCTCGGACGAATGGGGCCATCGATCTTCTTGGCCCCATTTGTCGGTGCCGAAAGAACTATTTCCCATTCACAATATTCACTCTAGCTGGCGAACCCGCCACATCCTCCAACTCGACGCGAAAACCGTCCTTGCGATTGGTCAAATTCACGGAGAAGGTCAACGTTTGCAACCCGGTCTTCAAATCGAGTACCGTCTCATTCTTGACTTCCACGGGCGTGGTACCCAGCCAGAGCGACAGACCCATCGCCCCCTCAAGCTTCAACTTGACTTTTCCTCCGGTGGTCACATCGAGTTGAGCCCGAACGATGCCGAACGGTTCAGAGCCGGTCCAAACCACCAGTTTCGGGAGCGTGTCGAGTGGGAACTCCCCTGACACTTTTGAGTAGGCACTCGTCCACACAAATGCCTCGGGATTCTCGACCGTCTTCGCGGCACTGGCTCGCTGGAGTTGGAACACATTATCCTTGGACGGCTCTAGCACTTGCCAACGCCGGATGAACCGTGCTTTATTCGGCGCATAGGGACCCTGCTTTCCCATCTCGGACATGAAGCGAACCAGGTCCACCAACTCTTGCCGCGTGAGCTGATCCGCCAGGCCATCGGGCATCATCGAACGCGATTGGCTCCGGTCCTCGATGTCCTTCTCGGCAATCGCGATCTCCTTGTCTTCCGACGTTCGCAAATAGATCTTGCCGTCCGCTTCGCGCGTCTTGATGCCGACAACGACCTTCTCGTCCTTTGTCCCGATCTTCAAGGCGTGATAGCCCTCCTTCACGGCCTTGTTTGGAATCAGGATCGACTCGACCAAATAATCGACCTGGGCACTAGCTCCGATGCTGGTCATGTCTGGGCCGACTTGCCCACCAGCGCCCGCAATCGCATGACAGGCCAGGCACGTCGCTTCCTTGCGGCGATAAACCAGTTCGCCACGAGCGGCGTCCCCCTTGGTTAGCACTTCGTCCACGTAAGCTTTGATTTCGGCAGGTGAATAATCGGCTCGCGCCGCCGTCAATCCGCCGGCCTTCGTCAGAGCATCGCTCAGAGGCTTGGCATCTTGAACGGAGGAGCGAACGGCCTTGAGTCCGAGCTTGGCGACGTCGGCATTCAGCTTCTTGCCTTCGAGCGCCATCACGAGTTCCGTGCTTCCACCCTTCCGAGCGAGAAAAGCACCAAAGATCGGGCTGTTTTCTTCGGGAACCTTGGAATTATTGAAGAACGTCACCGCCTCGCGGGCGGCAATCGGCAGATCGAGATCGATCAGAGCCACGATGGCCCCGACCCGAAGCTCGGCCGGAAGTGCATTCTCCCGTGCATATCCCTCCAACTTCGCAAGCGAAGTTCGACCTCCCAATAAGGCCAGACTCTCGATGCAGACCAGGCGGGTGTCCATCGCCGTTTCCTTGCTGGCGATTCGAGTTTCCATCTCGCGTCGCATATGCTCGAGCTTCCACAAACCACAGAGACGCCAGGCGGCAGAACGCAGTGCGGCATTGTCGGAATCGACGAACAAAGTCGCACTCTGCGACACATCGTCCTTCGGCGCGATCTTGCGAGCCCGGACGCTTTCTTCGATCGCGGAAACCACACGAGCCATCTCCGGCTGAGAGGGAACCCGATCGAGGTTGGCCGGGGCAAGGAGATAGGCAATGTCGTCCGCTCCACCGACGCGGGCCAACAGAACGCGCACGTCGATCTCACGCGCCTTCGGGAGTTTCTTGGAATCCAACAATGCTCGCAACGGCTTCGCTACGTCCTTCGTGCCAACCGCTTCGAGAGCAAACGTCAGCCCCTTCACGTTGCCGCCAAAGACATCTTCGCCTGTTTGGAATTTCGGCAGCCACACAGGGGCTAAATCGCGGGCCGTCAACCACAGTGCATAGTCCATCGTGCGATCAACGGGCTTGTCCATTGAGGCGAACGCGGGTGCCACGGCGGAAAGGTTGTTCGTAGCCGCGAGTGCTCGAACCGCCTCCATGCGGACTCGCGGCGAATCATCAACCGCACGGACGCTTAGCAATTCAATCGCACTCGGTACACGAGCGTGCCACAGCGACAGGGCTCGCACTGCCGCGGCACGGGCATGATAATCCTTGGCATTGAGCAGCGTGTTGAGCAGCTTGGGCTCGACAGTGTCGAACGATTGGTAAGTCCACAGAGCCTCGAGAAGGTGGTGTTCAAAGTTCGCATCGTTCGCATCGAGTCCCTTCACCCACGCTTCGAGGACGGGCAGGACTTCCTTCGCACCGCGTTCCTTCAACACGCGCTTGGCATTTTGCCGGGTCCAGTCTTCGGGTGCTTTCAATTGATCGAGCAACTCCGGCGTCTTCGCTCCAACGAGGTCAGGCTTCTTCACGAGCGGACGGCCCTTCGCGGTGACTCGCCAGATGCGTCCGTGCGTGTGATCGCGGCGTGGATCGCGGAAATCGACTTCGCCATGCTGAATAATTGGGTTGTACCAGTCGGCAATGTAGATCGCGCCGTCGGGGCCCATCTTCACGTCGATCGGCCGGAAGGCGGGATGGTTCGACTTGATCACCTCGGTCATTTCGCGGGAAGTGAACGTGCTGCCGTCTTCGCCAATCTTGAATCGACACACGCGATGGCCGCGAAAGTCATTCATGATCACGTTGCCTTGCCAGTCGTCAGGCAGGTGCCGGCCGCTTACGATCTCCAGTCCGCAATGCTTCGGACTGCCGGGATTCAGGCCTTTCATGAGCCGCGTGCCACCGACGGCCGTCACGAAGTACGCTCCCGGCACGCCGTGATTCACGCCTTCGCCGTAGGCACCATCGCTGATCAGCGATTGACCCCAGCGATCGAAATGATGGCCCCAGGAATTAACGAAGCCGCGAACGAAGACGTCCATCTCCATCGTTTCCGGACGAAAACGCCAGATGCCGCCGCCGTTCAAGTGCTTGACGCCGTGCGGTGTTTCAATGTGCGAGTGAATGTAGATCGATTGATTGAAATACAGGTTTCCCTCCGGGCCCCAGCGGAACGTGTGGATGATATGGTGCGTGTCTTCCGTGCCGAAGCCGGAGAGTACCACGCGCGACTTGTCTGCTTTGCCACCGGCTTTGCTGGCACTCAGGTGAACGATCTCGGTGCTGTTGGCGACATAGGCTCCGCCATCGCCAGGCTCAATGCCAGTCGGGATGAGCAGGCCATCGGCAAACACGGTCGTCTTGTCGGCTTTGCCGTCGCCATCCGTGTCTTCGAGGATGATGACCTTGTCGTTCGCCTTCTGGCCCGGCTTGATCTGCGGATAGGTTTCGCTCGATGCGACCCACAAACGCCCTTGCGGATCGAAGTTCATCTGAATCGGTTTCGCCAACAGCGGGTCGGCCGCGTAGAGATTCACCTCGAATCCTTCGGGGAGAATGAAGGTCTTACGCTCCAGTTCCGGATCGGGATCGGGAACCTTGGCGTTTGCCTGAGCGAACGCGAGGGAAGGAAGGACCAGGCCAGCGAGAAGGACGAGTGTATGTCGATGCATGGAGAGGGTTCGATCATGGGGTTGGTGGATTGGTCGATTGCAGGGCTTGCATTTTTGCTTCAAGCTCGGCAACACGGGCCTCGGCGGCGAGACGGGCTTCCGCTTCGCTTTGTCGAGAGATTTCCGCCTGTTCTGCCTTGGCCTCGGCTCGCTCGCGGAACTGCCGCTCAGCGATAACCTGGGCTTTCTGAAGGGTCAACTCGCCGACGATTTCGCCATAATCACCGATCGGCTTCAACGTGCTTGGCTCGTAGCAGCGGATTCTGTCGCCATCTACGCCCAGGTAGACGCCTACTGCTTCCAACCAAAGCAAGCCACGGTCGTTGGGTAGAAGCGGACGCCAAGCATTTCCTCGTCGCACTCGTCCAATCAGCTTGGGCACGTCGTAGACATCTTCACGATCGACAATCACATAACAGGGAACCTTGCATCGAAGATAGTGTTCCACCTTCGTGACCGTATCGAGGCTCCGGTAAGACGGCGAGACGATTTCAATGATCAGCGATGGTCGCGTCCCTTGTTCCGCCACATTGAAACTAGTCCAGTTCGTGCGTCTTTCTTCAACGTCCTTGATGACGCAAATATCCGGCGCATGATAAGTCATTCCTTCCGTGTCCCCCTCCCAATCTAGCTTGCAATCGGCCAAAACCAGAGCGCCGGAAATGGGAGCCAGGCGTGCTCGAAAGAGTGCAGACAAGTAATCTCGTTCGACGTCGTGAAGGCTGGAAATCACGGCGACGTCTCCGACTTGTGGATGGAGAAGATCTTCGAGGGTTAGGGGTAATCGCTCAACGACAAGTTTGCCGTCCGGCAACTCGCGATACACGTCGCGGTATCCGTATTGCAAAAGGCGTTCTTCATCCGTTTGCGGTAAACGGTGGATTGTTTGTTCCACGGGAACCTCACTTTTTCAACAGTTTTTCAATCTCCGCTTCCACCTCGGCGACGAGTGGGTCGTACTCGGCGACTTCCTTGGCATTGCGGCCCTGTTCGTGCTTGCGGAAGCCGGTCAGATACGTCTCGTTCTGTGGCCGCCATTTGTAAAAGTATAACTGATTCTTCGCGACAATAGCCTGTCGAGCCTTCTCCATGCCGTCCGTGTATGCCCCGTCGGTGAAGCCTAGCGACGCAGCGAAGGCGGATGCGGTTTGTTTGTAACCGGCACCGGTGAAGTGCAGGCCATTATCGGTCAGGTCCTTTGCGGGTGCCTTCCCTTCGCCCAGCACCTGGAAGAGATCGGCAAACGTGAGACTTCGAGCATCGGCAATCTGCTTGATCGCATCGCGATAAATCGCCAGGCGTTGATTCTGCACCGTCGGGTCAGGCAGCGGTCGGCCCTTGTCCTCCAACGGCGGTGGCGACATGAGGATGATTCTGGCTTTAGCAGGAGCCAGTTCATCGAGCAGTTTTTCGTACCCCTTCTTGAAGTTCTCTAGACCGGCCTGTCCCTCGAAGGCCTCGTTCGCTCCATAGCAGATCAAGATGACCGAAGGCTTCTCGGCCAGGGCAAGCTCGACGAGCCGTTTGCGGCCGATGTTCGGGTCGCCCAGATCGAACGCCCGTCGTGCTTCGCCGGTGACGTTGTCGCCGCTCCAGCCGAGATTGCGGACTTTCAGGCCGGGATACCGATCTGCGAGCATCGTCTCCCAGTAGCCATAACGCTGCTCGCGTTCGATGAGCGTGCCACCGATCAGAACGAGCCGATCACTAGGCTTGAACTCGATGGGGGCGGCCTGAGCGGAACCAGAGAGGAGGAGGAACAGCGAAGGGATGACGCGGACGAGTCGCAAGGGAGAGGCCTCCGGGGGAGTGTGTGCTGTCAGGATAAGCCGGTTCGAGGGAGTTGAACAGACGCCAAAGTGGGATAGAAGTTTCCTCCATCCTCTAAGGCCCTCATCAATATTTCACGGCCACCTCTAAGTTCGTGCATACAACGGAGCGAAAAGTCTTTGACCGATCGCCGGGTGCAACATGTACGTACGTCTCAGAGGTTGGATGGCGAGTCTCGCAATACTATGCTCACTCGTCGGCTGCTCGTCGTCGAACAACAAGGGCAAGATCGAAGGAACCACCTGGACTTCCCTGCCGCAATTGATTCAGGGACAACCGGCCGCGGACGGCTTCCTCTCGATCAGCTTCGGAGCCGATCGAACGTTTTCTTACAAGATCGGCGACAGCACGTTGACTGGGAAATACTCGATCGGTTCCGGCGACAAGGTCACTCTCTTTTACGACAAGCCTGTGGCCAAGAAGACCAAGCACGTCCATACGTTCAAGGTTCGCGAGCAGGAGCTGGAAATGACCGATGAGGAGGGGAACGTCCGAAAGTTTCGCAAGTCTTCCTGAGTATTAGTGGATGCGCTTGACGCCGACCTCGCATAGTGGAGGACTGTTAGTCGGTTCGGAAAGGACTTCGGCCAGAGTGGTCTTTGCGAAAGCCGCCTCGACCGTGGCCAAGGCTTCGTCCATGCGTTTGTGAAGTGGACAGAGCCGTATGCCATGAGACTTCAGTCCCAATGGGCAGGTTTTGATCCGTTGAATCGGCTCGACGGCATTTACCACTTCCAGAATGGTCAGGCTTTCAGGCGACTTCGCCAGTGTAATCCCCCCGCCGATGCCACGCTGAGATTTCACGACACCCTTTCGAACCAGTGCCTGGAGAACTTTAGACAGGTAGGTCGCCGATTCCACGCGAGTTACTTTGACGATCTGGTCGGTCGTGCAGGCCCCCGGATACTTGTAGGCGAGGTGAGCGACCGCCCGCAAGGCATATTCGACCGACTTGGAGAACATGAGGAACCCACTTTATTTGAAATCGGATCTTGACATCCAATTTGGCCGCGGTAGGCTAAAAAGGAGAAAACTGGATGTGTGTATCTGATTTTCATCCCACCATGCCCTCAAGTCAAGGACATCTCCATGAAAACGATTGACGAACCGAAGCTGGAAAGCGATCTGGCCTACCGTTTTGGCTATGTCTCGGAGTTCATGGGTTTCGGGGGAGACGACATCGCGGCCATCCATGGAGCGGCCCCGGTGTTGGCTCCGCTGGTGCCGGGCTTGGTTGATGCGGTCTATAGCAAGCTTTACGGCTACACATCCACCTGGCGGCATTTTCTGCCACGACAGCACGGCTATGACGGGCCGATCCCCACCAATCTCGAAGAGCTAACGCCGGATCATCCGCAAATTACGTTTCGCAAGCAGCATCTCGGACGCTACTTAGCGAACCTGGTTACGAAGCCTTACGACGGCAAGATGCTCGAGTATCTGGACATGGTCGGTAAAATTCACACTCCGAAGGCCGGCAGCAAGGAGATCGACATTCCGCTGGTGCAGATGAATGCCCTGATGGGCTTTGTCTCGGACGCCCTGGTTGCCACGATTCTCGGATTGAATTTACCCCGTGAAACGGAAGTGAAAACGCTCCGTGCTTTCAACAAGCTTCTATGGTTGCAGAACGACCTGATCACCCGCCATTACCAAAAATCGTGATTCGATTCCCTGCGATTATCGGCTTGCTTTACCTCGGCGTCGTTGCGAGAGGCGACGACTTCGACCGCGCACCGATCCGCTATTCGGAATCGAAGCCGTCGAACTCCATCAGCCAACTTCAAAAACGGATCGATGCGGGCGAAGCGAAGCTCTCGTTCACAGACGACCACGGATATCTTTCCGCAGTATTGAAAGAGCTGAAGATTCCGGTCTCCTCGCAGATGCTTGTCTTCTCGAAGACGAGCTTACAACGCGATCGGATTTCGCCGCGCACTCCCCGAGCACTCTACTTCAACGACGACGTCCATATCGGATTTTGCCGCCTCGGCGAAGTCGTGGAAGTGTCCGTTGCCGACCCCAAACTCGGCACGGTTTTTTACACGCTCCCGCAAGAGCCCAGCGAGAAACCGCAATTCAAACGGCAAACGGACAACTGCTTGATCTGCCACACATCGCGTGGCCAGGGGATTCCCGCCCACGTCGTTCGGTCGGTCTACACCGATCGCGATGGGCAACCGGTACTCGGCGAGGGCTCGTTCCGCATCGATCACTCCAGCCCGCTGCATCATCGTTGGGGCGGTTGGTATGTCACTGGCACTCACGGCGGTCAAACGCACCTTGGCAACTTCATCGTCCCGCGAAGGCCGGAGCCACGCGACCTCAAGAATGAGTCCGGCTTGAACGTTGCCGATCTCAAAGGCCGGATTGATGCCGGGCATTATCTCTCCACACATAGCGACCTGATTGCCCTCATGGTCCTCGAACATCAGTGCGAGATGCACAATCGAATCACGGCCGCCAATTACCAAACCGTGCTCGCTCATCGCGATGCTGATGTGATGAATGAGTTGGATAACGCCCCCAAGGGCAAGCTCACGGAGAGTACCGCCCGGCGTGTTGATGGGGCCGCCGAGCAACTCGTGGAATACTTACTCTTCCATGAAGAAATCAAACTGAGCGAGCCGTTGCGAGGAACCTCGGGTTTTGCCGAAGAATTTGCCAAGCGCGGCCCGCGCGACAAGCAGGGCCGTTCGCTCCGCGACTTCGATCTGAAGACCCGGCTGTTCAAGTACCCTTGCAGTTACCTCATTTACACCGATTCGTTCGATGCACTACCCTCAAGCGTGAAGGAACGCATTTATCGCCGCCTGTGGGATGTCCTTTCCGGCAAGGATCAACGAAAGGAGTACGCGCATCTGTCGGAAGTTGATCGCCGCGCGATTCGCGAGATCTTGATCGACACCAAGCCGGGCCTGCCGAGTTATTGGAAGTGAGCGCAACAGCTTTCGTCTAATCTTTTGGTGTGTCGGGTTCCCCGCCGTCGGCCTCGCGAATCGGCCGTTTCTTCTCCTTCATTTCGTAAACGTGTTTCGTCTGCGGCTCGAAGATCTGCTGCAATTCACCAAATGCCGCTCCAGCGCCCGCATCCGCACTCGGCGGATTCTTGATGTAACGAATCCAGCCTTCGCGTTCGAGGTAGAGCGCGAGGCGATGAAGCCCGTACAGGGCAATCGTCGCCCCAAGAATGCCAGCAGACCAGAGAACAACAGTCCATATGTTCATTTCAAAACGCCCCAGCTCTTTGAGTCTGAAGCCAACGGGACAGAGGAGTGTGACGATCTCGCCTTTAGTCGCTCGCGGTGGGTTCCGCAAAGCCTCCACCCACCCTACAGAATTTCTTCGATTACCGATTCGGGTCGGCGATTAATCTCGTCGAAGATGCGCCAGATGTACTCGCCGATTACGCCCAACATGCAGATGACCAAGCCGAGAAGAAATGAAATAATGGACGCCAACGTTGCAAACCCCGGCACATCGTATCGGCCCATAATTCCATTGATCACCACGAACAGCACGAAGGCCAAACTCAGAGTCGAAACGATCATGCCAATCACGGTGATAATTCGAAGCGGAACAATTGAGAAGCCGAGCATCGTGTCCAGAAAGAATTTCACCTTCTTTGCGAATGTCCAGCGCGACTTGCCGTGAATTCGCTGGCGACGCTCATAAGGAATCACATCGGGCTTGAAGCCAAGCCAAAAAGCAAACACGTTTGGGTTGATGTTCTTGCCGCTCGACTGCATGTGCGGGAGCATGACCTTGTCCATGAGCGCGAGATCATAGCCACCATCGGGGTAGTCTTTCACCACGATTGCCCGCAACAAGCGGTAGTAGACTTTAGCGAACAACGTCGAGAGGAGCGGATCCGAGCGTTTTTCCCGCACGCAGGTTACAAACTTGGCTCCCCCCAACCAGCGGCCTACCATGTCGAGAATCAACAGTGGAGGATCCTGCAGATCGGCCGCGAGAATCAGAAAGCAGTCGCCGCTGACGAACTGCAAGCCCTTTTTTGAAGCGTGAACCGCACCAAAATTCCGCGAAAGTTTCACAAGCCGTGTTGCAGGTCGCTGGGCCTTGATCTTGATCATTTCGCCGAATGATCCATCTCCTGATCCATCGTCAACGAAAATCAGTTCGAGTTCGATATCGCATTCGAGCAGTCGGCGTTCAACTTCCAGTAATTCCTGGAACAGAACGGGTAGCGAGCCTTCGTTGAAATAGACCGGCACGACGACGGAGAGCTTTTTCAACGCAATGCCCCCGTCAGAACGCCTGGACGGATAGCAGTCAAGTCGATGAGATAGCGATCGAACGTCACCGAGCGAGCACCGAACCCTTCCTTCTGTTCGATCAAGCCCTGATTCACAATTCGTCCAGCATCCTCGTGCGAACTTCCGAAGTCGAAATATTGAACGTCATCTGGCAGATCGTTCAGCAAGGTGTCGAAAAGCAAATCGAGAGCCCCCACATCGCGGCCAGCCGGCGAAGATGCAATGTATTGGGCATGGGCCACTCGAGTTGAGATGTAGACCACAACTCCTCCCAATAATTCCCCGCTCTTCGATCGTGATGTATGCAATTGAATATTCGCGGGAAATCGTTCACGTAGCGAATGCATTTCTTCAAGAATATGGATTGGTTCCGCACCGTGTCTGGCCGCCAACGATTCGGAGAGCAGCGACCAAAATGCCGAGAAATCACTTTCTTGCTGAACACTCACGCCGGCAGACTGAGCCTTCTTGATGCCTCGAACTCGTCGCGATTGATATGGCAGACGGTCCTCACGGAAGACAACGGACAACAAATCTCGACGAACCAGTTTTGCGTCGATCAAGTATAGAGCGTAACGATCTTCATCCGTCGGCTGACGATGATAGATGTGAGGCATCGTCTTGTAGTTGACCGTGTGCAACCCTTGTTGTTGGAGATTCAGAAGCAGTGTCTCAAACGCGCGCAAAAACAGCGGCGCAGTCATGCGGGGACCACTAATCACACCCCCGAAGGACAGGCCGTTGTGGCTCGAGATCGTCTCTCCCACAATGTGGGCCGGCAGCAGGGCAAGTAACTCGCCCTCGGCACTTCGCATGAGCATCGAATGATCGACGAACCGATCTCGATGATAGTCCATGTAGCCACGATCGAATTGGAACGTACCGTTCCGGCTGTCGCGCTCGAAGGCGTTCCAGACCGAGGCATCTTCATCGCGATAGCGTTCAACGATCACTCAATCTTGCTCCAGCACGGCGACTCCAAAACCGGACTCGCCGTGACGATTGCCGTTAAAGAACATCAAACGTTGCCCGTTCACATCAATGACGCCCGCATAGCAGATCATTTCCGAATCCCAGCCCGATTTCGAAGCACTAATTCCGACCTGGTCGTCCTTCCGCCTCCATTCAATTCCGTCAACCGACTCCGCGTAGCCAATTCGATATGACCGGGAATGGGAGCGAATCGAGTACCACATGCGATAGCAATCCGGATCGCGAATGACCCACGGCCGGCCGAGGCCGAACTCGTCGTCGGCATGGTCGATGCACACGGGCCCGCCGCTGGACCAAACGAGGCCATCTGTCGAATGAGCGGTGCGAACTACATACCTCGGGTAGTGCCGCTCTTTCACGGTGATCCAGCCCGAAGCGGAAACGTACCATGCTCGAAAGCCCCAAGGGAGAGAAAGGACACATGGCGCGGATCGAAGGTAGGGCTCCGCGTGCGTGCGATCGAGGACCGGCACGTGTGAGATCTTCTCGAATCGCTCGCCATCACTGGATTCTGTAAGACCGGAGAAAAGGGCATATGGCACGCTTTGCGAACGTTGCCAGCCGATGTAATAGAGTCGCAAACTGTTGCCGACTCGCACCATGCTCGAAGGATTGACGCCGCTATCATCAAACAATCCTGCCTCACCTGGTTGCAAAATCGGCTCGGGTGCGATCTCAATAACACTGAGTGGATCGCGGGCATTAACATCGACGTAGCCGATGCTGCCGTGCTTGGCGATATTGAGTCCCGCGTAATAGACACGAATCCGGTCCGGGTCGATCAGTACGGGAGTTGGTAAATGGGCGTACTGCCTTGCCCAGGCGAGTTCGCCTGATGGACGGTATACGAGTCCTAGTTTTCGCCAACGCACATCATCGGGCGGCTTACGCCGCTCCGCTCGCCTTGGGGACTTTGAAATAGGCTGTTGCGGGCACTTTTGTAGTTTCGCCCATCGGGCCTTTGATGAGCGTATCTGGGGCGACATCCTTTACGACCACCGCCCCGGCACCGAGCAAACAATCCGCTCCGACGTTGACGTTGTTGCCCAAAGTGGCATTCACGCCGAGGAAACACGACTCGCCAATGTTGCAGAATCCGGAAATCACCACGTGTGATGAAACGAAACAGTGATCTTGAATCTTGGTGTGATGCCCGATGTGATTCCCACTCCATAACACCACGTTGTTGCCGATCTCGACAAATGGTTGAATGACATTGTTCTCGAAGATAAAACAATGCTCGCCAATCTTGGCGTTCCGCCACACGAATGCCTGTGGGCTGATGTAAGACGCGGGTTGATAGCCCATTGCCTTGGCCTGCTGATATAGTCGGGCTCGTAAGCGATTGAGTTGCGTATATACGAGTGCAGCGAAGAAAGAATGATCGGCAGGGGTGTAGTTCGCCGGCAAATCCTCAAGGGCCACCACTGGCCGGCCAAATAGCTCGGAACGCTTCAAGAACGCACGTTCCACCGCGAACGCCACGATCTCGTAGGGGGAATCGTGCGTGAAGTACTCGAACGCAATCTCGGCGAAGGCACTGTCCCCTAGCAAGATCAGCTTGCGGTCTTTCATCAACAATCCTCAATGCATTCAAAAGGCGAGCGTCGAGGCGTAAGCCCGACGTGCTCGTCACGCACACGTCGGGCTTACGCCTCGACGCTCGCCAAAATTGCAATAGTCAAGGCCGCACGATCAACAAGTCTTCCCGGCGATTGGCCATCGGCAACTCGGACGACTGGGCCATTACATAGGCATCGAAACCGGCCGCTCGTGCCCGGCCGATCAACGAAAGAACCACCGCGTCGTCAATCTTGGAACGCTCGACTGCATTAAACTCGAGGACGGGCGAATCTTCCGAACCCGTGAATTCCTGGTGAAAACGAACCCCCGCTTCCGAAGCGAAGAAACGCTTGCGCTTACTCACATTCGGAATATCGCCGATGAGCAACTGCCCGCCGGACGCGAGTAGGCTGCAACAGGCATCCAGAAAATCGAAGATCGACGCTTCGACAAACACATACTGGATCACGCTGTAAACCAGAATCGCATCAACTCGGCCCGCGAATTCGGCAATCAGGTCGCTCAATTCGCGTGGGAACACCCCGGGTTCCTTGCGAATGAACGGCTCATCAGCCACATGCCCGAGCATTTCGGCCGAATCGCACAGCACCAGTTCATGTTTGCGTTGCCGGCTCGTTTCCGCCAGCAACATCGGCAGATCGCTGCAACCGCAGCCGATGTCAAAGACCGTTTGACGACTGCGAGAGAGGTTGCTCAGCTTCGCACGAATATCGCGGTATATCGCGGTCTCATAGCCATCGCGATACGAGTCGGGAAAGCCGACGCGCTCGTGCCGGCTCAACCCGTCGGCCGACGCGAGTTCGCGGAAGCCATCGAAGGTGAGGGAGTCGAAGGAACGGCTGTAGGACGAATGAGGCATATGGGACTGATTGTTTGGCTAGGCTGCAAGACGCTGTCGCTGGGTAGATGATGGAGATTCGCTACTGAATTTCGTGTACTCCCAATATTGTTCCCGATGTCGTTCGTAATAATCCAACGTCCTCCGCAATCCCGCCTCCAGGCTCGTCCGCGGTTCCCAGCCGACCATCGTGCGGATCTTTGTGATATCCGAATAGAAGTCGCCCGGTTCCTGGGCCGCTCTCTCGGGCGTGAACGGAGCGTAGTGCCACCAGCCGGTTGCACATAGCCTTTCCAACATCTGGGCCAGTTCCAGGAACGAAGTAGGCTTGTCCCAGCCGACGTTAAAGATTTCGCCGACCGCCGCTTTGCACGCCGCTGCTGCCAGGATTGCGTCGACGCAATCGTCCACGTAAACGAAGTCGCGCAAGATGCGGCCCGTGCCGAAGACCGGGATCGGCACGCCATCGAGTGCTT
>Ga0163144_10009800_pt1 | contig 20508 bp, 17 predicted proteins | sample OliLak19BULKMAT1_FD_123175 | JGI IMG/M metagenome (GOLD analysis project Ga0163144, IMG submission 123175) | Freshwater microbial mat bacterial communities from Lake Vanda, McMurdo Dry Valleys, Antarctica - Oligotrophic Lake LV.19.BULKMAT1 | ecosystem: Environmental > Aquatic > Freshwater >... | reverse complement strand
CGGGCGGCGTCGTCGATGGTTTCGACGTTCTGGAAGCCGCGATGGGCGGGTGAAAAGTGGGGGTCGCGGAGGGCATCGTCCATGATGTAGATTCCGCCCGGTTGAACGCTTTGGCGAAGGAGTCTCGCGGCGACGTTGAAGGGTCGGAGGCCGATCATCAGGGCGGCGCTGAAGGGTCCGACCGGGAGCGTGTGGGGTTGGTCGATATCGGCGGTCGCGAACGTGCAACGGAGGTCGAGCGAATCGGTCGTGGCCCGCAGGCGGGCGGCGTCGATGAATGGCGGAAACGCATCGCACCCGACGACCGTGCAACCCAGGCGGTGGGCGAGTCGGAGGGCGATTTCGCCTTTGCCGCAGGCGAGATCGAGAACGGTGTGGGCGGAACCGATTCCGGCGGCCCGGGCGAGGCGTACGACGGAGGCGGGGGAACTCCCTAGGTTGGGAATGCCGCGGAAGAGGTTGTCGAGAACGGGGAGGAGGTCTGGGGTAGCATCGACGGAACGGGCGACCGAGGCCTGGGAGCGGGCGGAGGCGTTCGGTGGGCGGGGGGCTGGTTTTGGGAGGGCCATGGGCGGAGTGATTGTCTGCCAGAGTGACAGGCGGGGCTAGGTGGGCGGGAGAGTCGGCATGGACGGATGCCCCGTGGCGGGCTTGGGGGGCGGGTGGCGGCGGGTGACGTTTCTGGGTGGATGTGGCATTGTTGTTGCTTCGGATGGGTAGGCCTTGGACAAGGTCGGTAGAGGCCAAGGAAAAGGAAACGCGAACATGTCGAAAATTATCGGGATCGATCTCGGCACCACGAACTCGGTGGTTTCGGTGATGGAAGGCAGCCAGCCCAAGGTGTTGATCAACTCAACCGGAAACCGCATCACGCCCTCGGTGGTGGGTTTCACGGACAAGGGCGAGCGGTTGGTCGGTCAGCCCGCGAAGCATCAGCAGGTGACAAACCCGAAGAACACGGTCTACTCGATCAAGCGATTCATGGGCCGGCGCCGCAGCGAGGTGAACGACTCGGGCGCGGGCGTCTATGGCAAGTCGGGCAACGAGGAGAGCAAAGTTCCCTACACGCTGGTGGGCTCGGGCGACGAGTTCGTGCGGGTGAAGGTGAATCAGGGCGAGTTTACGCCGCAGCAGATTTCCGCTTTCATCCTGCAGGACCTCAAGAAGACCGCCGAGGAATATCTGGGTGAGAAGGTCGATCGGGCCGTGATCACGGTGCCGGCGTACTTCAACGATGCGCAGCGCCAGGCGACCAAGGACGCGGGCGAGATCGCCGGGCTCAAGGTGGAGCGGATCATCAACGAGCCGACGGCGGCGGCGTTGGCCTATGGGCTCGACAAGAAGAAGAACGAGAAGATCGCGGTCTTTGACCTGGGCGGCGGGACGTTCGACGTTTCGATCCTGGACGTCGGCGACGGCGTCTTCGAGGTGTTGAGCACGAACGGCGACACGCACTTGGGCGGTGACGACTGGGACCAAACGCTGATCGACTTCATCGCCGAGGAGTTCCGCAAGAAGGAGGGGATCGACGTCCGTAAAGACCCGATGGCCCTGCAGCGGCTGAAGGAGGGTGCGGAACGCGCCAAGATCGAACTCTCGAACGCCCAGGAGACGACCGTCAACCTGCCGTTCATCACGGCCGATGCGAGCGGGCCCAAGCACCTTCAGGTGAGCATCACGCGGGCCAAGTTCGAGGCGTTGTGCAAGGACCTCTTTGAGAGACTGCGGGCTCCTTGCCTGCAGGCCATCAAGGACGCGAAGATCGACGCCAGCAAGATCGACGAGATCGTGTTGGTGGGCGGTTCGACCCGAATGCCGCGAACGCAGCAGATCGCGAAGGAAATCTTCGGCAAGGAGCCCAACCGCAGCGTGAACCCCGACGAGGTGGTGGCCGTGGGGGCCGCCATTCAAGGTGGCGTCATGGGCGGGGAGGTCAAGGACGTTCTTCTGCTGGACGTCACACCGCTCTCCCTGGGCGTCGAAACGTACGGCGGGGTGATGACCAAGTTGATCGAGAAGAACACGACCATCCCGACCAGCCGCAAAGAGACGTTCTCGACCGCGGCGGACAACCAGTCGAGCGTCACCATTCAGGTTCTGCAGGGCGAGCGCGAGTTCGCGAAGGACAACCGCACGCTGGGCAACTTTGACCTCGCGGGAATCGCCCCGGCGCCCCGTGGAATGCCGCAGATTGAGGTCGAGTTCGGGCTGGATGCGAACGGCATCCTGACAGTGGTCGCGACCGACAAGGGCACCGGGAAAAAGGCCGACATCAAGATCCAGAACTCGGGCGGGCTCGACAAGGCCGAGATCGAGCGCATGAAGCGCGACGCCGAGCAGCACGCGGCGGAGGACAAGGCCCGGCGCGAGGTGGTCGATCTCAAGAACCGGGCCGACGCCGCGCTCATCAGCACCCGCAAGAACCTCGAGGAGCATGGGGGCAAGGTGGCTTCGGAGGCGCGGGGACGCATCGAATCGGCGCTCTCCAACCTGGAATCGGCCCTCAAGGGCGAGGACAAGGCCGCTATTCAAGCCGCCATGAACGAACTCGAGAAAGCGAGCATGGAGTTGGGCAAGGCCGTGTACGAATCAGAGTCGAAGAAGAGCGACACCACCGCCGAAGTGAAACCCGAGGGCGGCGCCTCGAAAGACGATGTGATCGACGCCGAGTTCAAGGTCAAGGAAGACAAGTAAGTTCGGCAGTCGCTGCCGCCCGGTGAAAATTGACACAAGGCCCCTGCGCGAGCGCGGGGGCCTTTTTTAGTTTTGAACGTCTTCGATCATTTAGGCGGTGCCGCTGGTGGCGGCGGGGGGGCGACAGCCGGGTCGGGGCGACGTTCGCCGTACCAGAGATCGAGCCCGACGCGGCTCTTGAGTGACGAACCCCCGCTGAAGATGCCCCGTAGCACGACCCTTGACAACTCCCACACGCTGAACGTCCGCACTTTTCGGCCCGAGGTGATGACGGGTTCGCGGATGATGGCGAAGCGCCCGTGCTGCGCGATCGACCGCGCGAAGAAGACCTCCTCACCCGCGTAGAACGTTTCATCGAAACCGTTGATCTTCTCGAAAATCTCCCGCCGACAGAAGACGCACGCGCCCCCGGTTCCGCCCCCCAAGGCAAGGAGCCGCACCGTGATCCAGAGTGCTGCCTTGCCCCATAGGCCGACGCCGTGGTCGAACGTGGCCCACGTGCCCCCGCCCAAAGCACCGGCCTCCAAGGCTTGAAGAATGGCGACCAGGGCCCGCGGTGTCAGTTGTGTATCCGCATCGAGGAAGATGATGATCGCGTGAGTGGAGGCGCGGGCCGCCGCGTTGCGGGTGGCCGCGATCTGCCGACGATCGTGGGACACGACCCGGGCTCCGAGCGCTTCGGCGACGGCGGCGGTGGCATCGGAAGAGGCGTCGTTGGCGACGACGATCTCGGGGACGACTCCGCACGCGGCACATGATTCACGGATGGAGCGGACCGCGAGCGGCAGGGATTCCGCTTCGTTGTGCGCAGGGATGGCGAACGAGATCGCGCGCATCAGCGGGCCGGTCCCGCGCCGAAGAGGCGGGCCAGATGCTCCGCCATCCGTCCGCACGCCACGGCACGGTGGCTCGAGCGGCTCTTCTCGTCAGGAGTTAATTCGGCTCCGGTCTTGGTGAACGACGGCCCCACCAGAAAGACCGGGTCGTATCCGAACCCATGCCCACCGGCGGGAACCCGCGGCGGAGTTCCGATGCGGCCTTCGAACGTGCCCCGGCTTGTGGCCCGGACGCCGGACGCATCGGCCAGAACCATGACGCACACGTAACGCGCTGCCCGACGTGCGGGCGGAATGGCGGCAAGGTCGGCGAGCAGGCGATCGGTATTCGCGGCGTCGCGGGCGGCCCGGTCGATTCCGGTCTCGACACCTCCCGTGGCGAAGTGAGACGAGATGACACCCGGGCGGCCATCGAGGGCATCCACTTCGAGCCCCGAATCGTCGGCGAGGCAGAGTCGGTCTATGGCCCGGGCGTACGCGACGGCCTTGATTGTTGCGTTTTCCTCGAACGTCGAGCCGGTTTCAGCGGGTTCCGGGAAGGGGTAGCCGGGCAGCGATGGCAGCCCCCGCACGCGGATGAGGGGTTCGACGAAGTGGGCGAAGATCGCCGATATCTCCGCGACCTTGTGCGGGTTTCCGGTGGCAAGGACGATTTCGACTTCCGCGGGCATCGGCCGAATGGTTGGCGCGGGCGGTTCCGGACGCGCAACCCCGGTGCCGACTTTCGATAGACTCTGCATCTATGAGCCACTTGCGAGAGGAAACCGCCCGTTCGGCCGCCGCGAAGATCGCCGCGATCACCCCCGACGCCCGCGAGTCGCGCACCGCGCTGATCGGTTTCGACGGGTTTATCGACTCGATCCTTCACATGGTGGATCGGCGGACCGACATGACTCCGACGGGGTACACCCGGATCGAGACGATCGCGGCGTTCTCGGCCCGTTGTGCCGCTGCGGCCGGGCGGAGCACGAACATCGAGCAGGTGCTGGTGGAGGACCGTTTCGGCGGGAACGGGCCGCTGCTGGCGGGCGCGTTGGCGAGTTTGGAGACACCCACGACGTACATCGGTGCCATCTCTGACCATCAGCGGATCGGGATTCATCCGGTCTTCGCGGCGTTCGCGGCCAAGTGCCGCAAGGCGGTGGCGATCGGTCCGCCGTCCTCGACGTTGTGCCTGGAGTTTGATGACGGAAAGTTGATGTTCAACAACACCTCGCTTGTGCAGGCGGTGACGTGGGGCGCGATCGTCAAGCGGATCGGTCTGGAACCACTGATCGCGATGTTCGATGAGGCCGACTTGATCGGGGTGGTGAATTGGAGTTTGCTGGGCGGGGTGCCCGGCATATGGCGGGGGATGATGAAGGACGTTTGGCCGCGGATACGGGTGAAAAACCGGAGGCTGGCGATCGACCTGTCGGACCCGGCCAAGCGCACCGACGAGGACGTGCGCAGCGCGATGGGCCAGTTGCTTGAGTTGAATGGATTGCCGGGGCTCCGCGTGACCCTGGGGTTGAACCTTGCGGAGTCGGAGCGGATTGTGTCGGTGATGGGGGGCGATGTGAGCCCCGCGCGTTCGATGGCGACGCTGGGAGAGACGGTGATGGCCCGGGCGGCCGAGATTCAGCGGCTGACGGGTCTTGATTGCATCGCGGTTCACCCGCGTGAGGGTGCCGGGGCCGCGACCGCCGGGGGTGAGGCGGCGTGGATTGAGGGGCCATTTACGAACGAGCCGCGGCTCTCCACCGGGGCGGGTGACCACTTCAACGCGGGCTTCGTGTTCGGCCAGTTGCACTCGATGACGCTGGGCGAGTGCCTGGCATGCGGCGTCGCGGTGAGCGGCGCGTACGTGCGGGATGCCCGCTCGCCCGACGTGGCGCGGCTGCACGACTTCCTGATCGACCTGCCGATGCCGGAATCCAAGCCGGGTTTGCCGCATCGGGGCGGGTCCGATCCGGGATAGACTGTCCGTGATGATTGAACGAATCTGGGAATCGCTGGGCTTGAGCAACGAGGCGCGGGTGACCCTTGCCCCGCCGGAATCTCACGACCGCGACGTCGCGCGAGTGGTCGTGCGCAACCCCGCAAATGGCGAGAGGCTGGCCTCTGTGCAACTGGACGACGCGGCGGCCTACGACGCCGTGATCGCGCGCTCGGTATCGGCGTTTGAGCGCTGGCGCCTCGTGCCCGCGCCGGTGCGGGGGCAGGTGGTTCGGGCCATCGGTGAAGAGTTCCGGAAGCACAAAGACGCGCTCGGGTCGCTCATCAGCCTCGAGGTCGGCAAGATTCGGCAGGAAGGCCTGGGCGAGGTTCAGGAGACCATTGATATCGCCGACTTCGCCGTCGGGCTTTCGCGTCAGTGCTACGGGCTGACGATGCCCAGCGAACGGCCCGACCATCGGATGTATGAACAATGGCTGCCGCTGGGGCCGATCGGGATTATTTCGGCGTTTAATTTTCCCAACGCGGTGTGGGCGTGGAACGCGATGCTCGCGGCGGTGTGCGGCGACAGCATCGTGTGGAAGCCGAGCCTGTTCGCCCCGCTGACCGCGATCGCGAGCAACGGGCTGGCGGTCCGAGTGGCGGAGTCGATGGGATATCGAGATGTGTTCGCGCTGGTCATCGGCACGGACGACGTGGTGGGGGAGCGCTTCATTGCCGATCCGCAGCTGCCGCTGATCTCGGCCACGGGCTCGTGCCGGATGGGCCGTCGTGTGGGGCAGGTGGTGGCGGGGCGGCTCGGGCGGTGCCTGCTGGAGTTGGGCGGGAACAACGCGGTGGTGATCGACGAGACGGCGGATGCGGATCTCGCGACCCGGGCGGTGGTCTTCGCGGCGATCGGCACCGCTGGCCAGCGGTGCACGAGCACCCGGAGGTTGATCGTGCATGAATCGCGCCACGACGATGTGGTGTCGCGGCTTGCGAAGATCTATGGATCGGTGCGGATCGGAGATCCTCTGGCGGAAGGGACGCTGGTGGGCCCGCTGATTTCGGCCCGTGCGGTGGACGGGTTCCTGGCCGCGATCGAGCGAGCGAAAGGTGAAGGCGGCACCGTGGTGGCGGGGGGCCGGCGGGCGGAGGCGGGCGGCAATTTCGTGGAGCCGACCATCGTGACGGGCCTCGACTGGGCCCGCACCACGATCGCGAAAGAAGAGACGTTCGCGCCGATCCTGTACGTGTTCAAGTACCGCGAGCTGGATGAAGCCATCGCGATGAACAACGGCGTGCCGCAGGGGTTGTCGTCGGCGATTTTTACGGACAGCCTTCGGGCCGGGGAGCGGTTCTTGGACGTTTCGGGGGCGGGGAGCGATTGCGGGATCGCGAACGTGAATATCGGCACGAGCGGCGCCGAGATCGGCGGGGCCTTCGGCGGCGAGAAGGAGACCGGGGGCGGACGCGAATCGGGCTCGGACTCATGGAAGGCGTACATGCGCCGGCAGACGTGTACGATCAATTTCGGCACGCGATTGGCGTTGGCACAGGGGATTCGCTTTGATTGAGCCCAAATCACCGGATACGCGCCACGGCGGTCTGCCGCAGGTCGATGCACTCGCGCGGGCGGCGGTCGCCGATATTGCCTCGGGAATGATCGTCGGCATCGGGACCGGTCGCAACAGCGATCGCGCGGTGCGGGCGTTGGCCGACCGCTTCCGGACGGAATCTCTCGATATCGACTGCGTCTGCACGAGCCTCATCACCGAGGCGCTCGCGGTCGAATTGGGCTTGCCGGTCATCGATTTCAACGAGATCGAGGAAGTCGATTACCTGTTCGACGGGGCGTACGAAGTCGATCACGAGATGCGGATGCTGAAAGGGCTGTACGGCGCGATCACCCGCCAGCGGATCGTGGCCGAGGCCTCGCGCCGCCGGGTGTACATCACGACCGAGGAACGGTTAAGCGAGCGTCTGGGCGCCAAGGCCCCTCTGGCGGTCACGATTATCCCGTACGGCATCGCCTCGATCCGCAACCGACTGCGCGACATGGGTCTGGTGGGTGTGCCGCGCCACACGCTGGACGGCGAACTGTTTATCACCGACGGCGGGGGCGTGGTGCTGGACCTCACGATGAAAGATCGTGACCCGGTGGAACTGGCCTCTGAACTGGACCATGTGACGGGCGTCGTCGATCACGGGATCTTCTTGGATGAGGCCGACACGATCCTGCTTGAATGCAGGAGCGGCGAGATCAAGCGGATGGATCGGGAGGAGTAGGGCCGGTCGGTCGGTCTATCAACGTTCGAAGGGGTCGGTTTCGCCCAGGCGTGAGGCCAGCCGCTCGATCGCGCGGCGGCACGCGGCGACTTGCGTTTCCAATTCCGCCACCCGCACGGCGAGTTCGTCGGCTCCGGCCACTGCGGTCAGGCTCGGCGCCGGCACCGTGGCGATGGTGTGGAGGTTCGGGCAGAGTAACTGGACGTAAAGGGCCGCCCTCGAACCCGGCGGCGCGGGAACGAGTTTGACCATCGGCTCCGGGCGCTGCGAGAGGCCGTCGAGAAGCGCCTGGGCTTGCTCCATCGTTTCCAAACCGGTGGGCATCATGCGGGACGCGTTGCCGCGGAGTGAGCCGATGGACTGCGGCCCGCGGAGGAGGAGTTCGGCGAGAAGCACGAGCTCTTCGGTCGTGACTTTGAGGGCGTCGCGCGCGATGTGGCGAAATTTCTGCACGCGGCTGTTCGCGAGGTCGACTTCGCGCACGATGCTCTTGCCGCGCAGGGTGTTGATGGCGGAATAGACGGTGTCTTCGTCGAAGGCGGTGACGGGCTCGCGGTTGTTCTTCTGATTGCAACCGACGACGAGCGAATTGAGCGTCATGGGGTATGAGCCGGGGACGGTTTGGGCCTTCTCAATGAGCGTGCCGAGGACTCGGGATTCTTCAGGGGTGAGGGTCACGGGCTCCTTCCAATGACGTCGGATCAGGCGGTGCATCCGGCGAGCAGGGCGACGCCGGCGATTGCGATCCACCATCGCGGCGCGGCGGAGTGGTGTGAGTTGCGAGTCCGCATGGCAAAAGCGTAGCGGTCAGGGCTTGGGGAGAAGCGGCTCAATTCTCGTGACGACATCGGCGATGAAGGTTGAGAGGCTCACGTTCGTGCCGATGGTGCGGAGGTCGTCGAGGGGCCGGGAAAGCGCGGGGTGCCAGCACGCCGCGGCGTCACTCCCGGTCAGTTCCGCGAGCACCCTTTTGATGTGTCTTTTCGCCCCCTTGGTGGTCGCTTCGAGTTGGTGCGCATTCGTGATGGCGTCAAAGCCCAGTTGTTCACGAAGCGCGCTGTGTGCGGCTTCTTCATTCGCTGTGGTTACGGTGAAGGCACGCAGAATCCACGCTTCGATCTTGGGCGTGGCGAGGCCGACCAAGATGGCTTGCATGCCGTGAAGTTCCTGCCGCGCTGCGTCCAGACCAGATCGGCGCTGGGGTTGATCGTCCGCATCGCGCTGGAGGAGAACGACATTCACATCGGGAACGCACTTGCGGATCGCCCACAGGGCACGCACCGCGGCGTGGTGGTCCGCACCTGCGCTGGTGCCATGATGCTTTATTCCGTGCCTGGCTGCGAGGTGCTTGGCCTCGGTCCATTTGAGAAATGGTCGGCCATTGATCTGGACATACGACCGGACGGCCTCCAAGTCGGTGTCCGAATCTTGGAGCAGTTCACGGATGACCAGATCGACGATATGGACAGCGATGCCGCGATCGACGTCGCCCTCGGCGACGATCGCAATGTTCATCATTTCGGCACCGCGGGAGGAAGTTGTTTGATCCAATCCTCACCGACGGAAGTCCAGAACTCGCCCGGGGCCATTTCGTCTTTCCATTGGGCCCAGTCCGGGTGGCTGGAGAGTGGAGCGGCGCGGGAGCCGTCGGGGGCGGTGTCGGTGAGGATGACTTCCTCGGCGGAGAAATGATCGACGAGGTAGGGTGAGTGCGACGTTGCGACGATCTGGAGGGTCGGGTCGGCGACTTGCAGGCCGCGGAGTTGCTTGACGAGTTGCCCGAGGGCTCGGGGATGGAGGCCGCGCTCGATTTCGTCGAGGAGAAGCAGGCGAGGGCCTTTGACGGTAGCCAGCGACGCCAAGATGCCGAGGGTGAGGAGGGTGCCGTCGCCGGCGGCTGAGGCTGCCACGCCCTTGGCGTTCGCGAAATCGAAATTCAGCACGTACGAAGGCCCGGCGTTTACAGAACTGGAATCGAAGTCGTTGGGATCACTCGTAGTAGCGTTATTGACCGTTGCGATGCCGATCCGTTCGAAAGAAGGGACGACCTCGCGGAGGGCTTGCGTAATGAAATTGAACCGTTCATCGTCATCCAGTTTCAATCGAGCGATGAGAGCTGTAAAATCCAGTCCGCTGACCGCTGGGACGCGGGAGGCATCTGTCGTGGTGTGGACGGGGGACGACAGCAGGCGTGGATCCAGCCGCAGGAGTATGGGGGTCGGCAGCCCGACCGTGAAAAGGTGCCAAACCGCAGTCCAGTTTTCGGGATTCAAGCTTTGTTCCGCCCGAATCCGCTCGCAGCCAAACCTTGGACTTTTTAGTGGAGTGGGAGTCGATCTGAAGATGAAGCGAATGTGTTGAATCGATCGCTGCGATAATTCCAGTTTGCGTGCCCGAACTGTGCTTCAAAAGTCCGCTACGACGTTCAACGGTAAAAATGGTTGCAAGGGACCGCTTGTCACACAACGAGACCAACTGCAGCGCTTGTAGCACCGACGTCTTTCCAGACCCGTTCGGACCCACGATCACGCTCATCGGGCGCAGCGGGATGTCCGCTGAACCGAAGGCCTTGAAGTTTTCGAGTTGAAGTCGGGTGATCATGGCTTCCCTCATTATCGGCCGGATGGCTCCGGTTCTCTATTGCCCCTGCGCCATGCTGTAGCCCTTCACCCCATCGAAGGTCCTCAGAAGTTCGTACGAGCACACCGTGAATTTTTCCGCGATGCGGTCGAGCAGGGCGATCGCGCGCGATTGCCCCAACGATCCCGGGTTCACGCCGTCCTTCAGCTCAAACCGCACCCGGTAGTAGTCCACGCACTCGGTGTAGACGCTGCCGGTGGGCCACACCTGCGTGCCGCGATTGCTGATGAGCGTGAGTTTGAAGGGCGTGTCTTCGGCAACCCGGTTCATTTCTTCGGCGAGTGAGATCGGCGCCAGCGGCGAATCCAAATAGATATCGCAGCCGACCGGGTGGGTCACGACGTTCTTGAAGGTTCGGATCACTTGCTGGGCGGTGGGGCGGGGGGGGCGAATGAAGCAGGCTTCGCCTGCTTCAGGCACCACGACGGCGGGGACGGTCTTGGGCGTTGCGCCCAAGCGCTCGACGATCGCCGCGGTGAATCCCTTCGTGTTCACCGACGGCCTCGATCGGTCGCCAAAGTCGCCTGTGTGGATACCGGATTCGAGCGTGGCGAGCAGGGCATTCTCGAGCATGGCGGCCTCGCGTCCGAGGCAGACGTGCCGCAACATCATGAGCCCGGAGAGGATGAGGCTGGTGGGGTTGGCGATTCCCTTGCCCGCGATGTCCGGGGCGGTCCCGTGCACGGCCTCGAAGATGCTGATGTGGTTGCCGATGTTGGCGGACGGGGCAAATCCCAGACCGCCCACCAGCCCCGCGCACAAGTCGCTGACGATGTCCCCCTGTAGATTGGGAAGAACGATCATCTGGTACTGCGTCGGCTTCACCACCAGGTTCATGCACAGCGCATCGACGATGACGTCGCCGGTTTCAATCTCAGGGAAGTCGCGGGCGACCTGGCGGAACCGATCCAGAAAAAGCCCGTCCGTCATCTTCATGATGTTGGCCTTGTGGCCGCAGTGCACCTTTGTCACGCCCAATTTTCGGGCAGTCTGGAACGCGAACCGGTGCACCTGATCGCAACCGGGGGCCGAAATCAGGCGCTTGCACTGGATGACGTCGTTGCTAAGCCGGTGCTCGACGCCGCCGTAGGTGTCCTCAATATTCTCGCGGACCACGGACATATCGATGTGGATACCGGCCTTGCTGTAGACCGTCTCAACGCCGGGCAATGTCTTGAAGACCCGAAAATTCGAGTGGGCGTTCCACAACTTCCGGGCCGTAACGTTGATGGACTTTCCGCCCGAGCCCGTGGGCGTCTCCATCGGTCCCTTAAAGAGAATCCCACACTCTTCGGCGGTTCGGATCGCCTGGTCGGTCATTCCGCGGGTATTGCCCTTGAGAAAGACCGCCGCGCCCATTTCCACGGGGACGAAATCGATATTCTCAAGCACTCCTGCGATCCGGAAGAGTTCGAGCGTGGCGTCCATGATTTCCGGACCGATGCCGTCACCGGAAGCGAGCGCGATCGAAAGGCGGGCCATGAAAGAAAAACTCCTGAAAAAGTGTGCAAACAGCGCTCGCGGCGGATAAATTGCGGGCCGGTGATCGCGCGAGGCTCCAAGGATAGTCCCCGCACCTCGCCGTACCCCCATCGCAGCCATCGCACACCCACCCCCTCCGGAGATCATGCTCCCATGTCTATCGCCTCCCGCGCTGTTTCCCATCTCAACTGGGTCCACGCCGTCACCGTCAAAATGACCCAGAACTGGCCGGTGGAGAAAGAATCACACCAATCGTGCGGCACCGACAACCACCTCGTGTGGACGCTGGGGCACCTCGCGATCTCGAACGACTGGTTTCGCGGACTGCTTGTCGCAGGGCCGTCGGAAGTTCCCGAGGCCTACCAGAAATTGTTCGGGGCCGGTTCCAAGCCGATCGCCGACCGCGCTGCGTTCCCCGCCACCGCAGAACTCCGGGCGGCCTTTGATCGCACGTTTGCATCCTTGGCCGCTTCGGCAGCTTCGCTCTCGGACGCCGACGCCTCTCTGGCCACGCTCACCGACACGGGCGGCTTCTGCACCGATCGCGCCGACGCCATCGACAAGGCCATCTGGCACGAGGGATGGCACGCGGGCCAGTTGGCGTCACTCCGAAAAGGACTGGGCCTTGCCTCGGTGATCGGCTGATTGCCCCGCCGGAACGGCATCCGGTGCCGGATTTGGGACTACCCGATGTCGCCCGCTTTCAATCCATTCAGCGCATTGCGACAGGAGCTTTGACTTGTCGATGGGCTTGGTCGCGTAGGCGTCGCACCCGGCCGCCACGCACTTTTCGCGGTCGCCGCTCATGGCGTGCGCGGTGAGCGCGATGACCGGGATGGTGACGCCGCGTTTCCGCAGTTCAGCGGTGGCCGTATAGCCGTCCATCTCGGGCATCTGCATGTCCATCAGGATGAGTGCGAACGGGCGGTTCTCGATCGTCGCTTGCTCGACTTCGCGCAAGGCGACGCCGCCGTGCTCGGCGATCGTGACCTCGGCCCCGGCGTTCCGAAGGTGGAATGCGATCAGCCGTTGATTGTCCGGTCCATCTTCCACCAGGAGAACCCGGCCGGCGAGACGGGACGTGGACGGTGTCGGCGGCAACGCCGCAGGAGCCGGGGCGACGTCTGCTGCGCAGGTCAGCATCGGCACGCCGTGGAGCGAGCCGCAGGCAATCCGCACCGTGAAGGTGCTGCCCCCGCCCTGGCTGCTCCGTACCGAAATTTCGCCGCCCAGCATCTCGGCCAGGCGCTTCGAGATGGTGAGCCCTAACCCGGTTCCGCCGAACTTGCGGGTCACGGACGCGTCGGCCTGAACAAACGGGCGGAAGAGCCGAGAAATCTGCTCTTCGGATAACCCGATGCCGGTGTCGTGGATCTCAAAGGCCATGAGGGCCGGCCCGGATGGCGTCGTCGGGGCGTTCATTCGCACCACCAGCCGAACACCTCCCCGCTCGGTGAATTTCACCGCGTTGCCGACGAGATTGACCAGAATCTGTTTCAACCTGAGCCCGTCGGTCGCGATCGACGCGGGGAGCGGGTACACAAACTCGGTGTTGAGCGAAATCCCGCGGGTCGCCGCGCGGACCCGCATGAGTGTGCCGACCTCGGCCGCGATCTCGATGGCCGAGCACCGCGTCGTTTCAACAGTGGACTGTCCGGCCTCGATCTTTGAGAGGTCGAGGATGTCGTTGATGAGCGAGAGGAGATGATCGCCGTTGCGACGGATGATATCGATCATCTCGCCGCGCTCGCGGCCTGCGGTGTCCGCGTGGTTCAGCAGGTCGGTGTACCCGAGGATCGCCGTCATGGGCGTCCGGATCTCGTGGCTCATGTTCGCCAGGAACTCGCTCTTGGCGGTGCTGGCCGCCTCGGCCGCCGCCCGCGACGTCCGGAGCTCGCCGGTCTGGAGGCGTACCTCGGATTCGATAATGTCGCGGCTGCCTTCGACCTTGGCCCGGTCGGACGCGATCAGCCTCATTTCGCGGACGTTATGGAGGCACGCCGAGATCAGGAACACATCCTGGAACACAACCCACGCGACGTGCTCGACCCACCGCCACGGGCTGTTGAGCGCCACGCCGAAGACCGACTGCGGCCAGAAAACGCCCCGCCAGAAATGGTCGGCGGCGACCACCGCCGTCATCGTCACCAGCACCTTCCAATCTCTATAGAACGCGATGAAAGCAAGAGAGCCGAAGACGTGGAAGTGGGTCTCGGGCCGTCCGCCCGTGAGGTGGATCAGGATCGTTGAGTGGAGAGCCTGGGCGACGGCGACGGTGTGACGCGTGCCAACCCAGCCCGGTCGTACCAGAACCAGGAACACCGGGACCACGGTCACCGCCCCGCCCAGCATGAGCGCGGTCCACACATGGTTATGCACCGCGTGCAGTTCGCCGATCCACGTCGTGGGCGAAATCCACAGCGAAGCCCCGACCATCCCGAGCCACTGCAACGCCAAAAGGATGGCAAACAGCCGATCGGTGCGCTCATGCACATGTCGTTGATGCAGCGCGAACAGTTCGGCGGCGCGGCTGTCGGTTTGAAATGGCCCGGCGGCGACGGTGTTCATCGCGGCGCCTCCGGAGACCCGTTACAACCGTTGGCGTCGCAGTCGTCGGCAATGAACAGCGCACAGCCGAAGACTTCGGCCTGCGACGGCCCGCCCTCGGCGCCCGCGAGGTGGGCGGCCAGCGCATCGCTACCGACGTTGGGGCCAGCGTGACCGCGGGCACCGGTGACGCCCCCCGAAAACTGTAAACGGCCGTCCCGATCGTAAAGCAGAACTTGGCCGGATGTGAGAGCGCCGAATCGGGCCGCGTCCGCGCCCGATGGATCGTCGAGCACGATCGCGCCCGCGATGGAGCGGGCGGCGCGGGTTTGGGCCGTCTCGGTCCAAGTCGCGTCGTGCACCGCCGGGGTTCTTACCAGCAGATACGTCCGTATAACTCGCGTTGACTCTCGGAGCACGCGGTCCAACTCCGCCAAGCTCGCTCCGGTACACGGGCAGCGCGGGTGGATGGTCATCACCAGCGTCGGTCCGTCGACGTTGCGTTTCAAGTCCGAACCCTCGGGCCAGTGCGAATCTGACGCGATGGCGGCGCCCGCCCCCGGACGCATCGACGCCGCGGAAACCGTCACCAGGCCGGCGAGGATGGCGGCGGCCCACGCCGCCAGACCCGCCACGACCACGGGGGTCGCCACCAATCGACATTTCGAGATTCCGCAGTTGAAATTCACATTGATCCCGCGAGCCGATGGATATGCCCGTTCGGAATCGGTCATCGGCGATTCTGCTCCGGGTCTCCAGCGTGGGCTTACGACGGACGAACCGTGTCGAACGTCAATAACGCTTCCGGGCTAGCGTTGCCGCATATATGGCCACCGAGCGTGTGATCGGCCCGACCGCCGGGCCGCAAGATGAACAAGCGAACTGGGCCCTGCGCCCGGCTTCGATCGCCGAGTACATCGGCCAATCGCAACTGATCGAGCGCATCACGATCGCGATACACGCGTCCCGTCAACGCAAGGATCCGCTGGAGCACGTCCTCCTGCACGGCCCTCCGGGGCTGGGAAAAACCACGCTCGCGCATGTACTGGCGCAGGAGATGGGGAGCAAACTCCACGTCACCAGCGGGCCTGCGCTCGCGAAGGGCACCGATCTCGTCTCGTGTCTCACCCGTCTTCAGGCCTCCGATCTTCTGTTTATCGACGAGATACACCGTCTCCCGATCGCCGTCGAGGAGTTCATCTACCCCGCGATGGAGGACTTCCGCGTCGACGTCACGATCGACAGCGGGCTGTCGGCCCGCACCGTTCAGATCAAGTGCAAGCCGTTCACGCTGGTGGGGGCGACCACCAGGGCGGGGCTCATCTCGGCCCCGTTGCGCTCCCGCTTCGGCATCATCCACCACCTCCGCTACTACACCCATGCGGAACTTGTCGCGATCCTCGCGCGCAGCGCCCGCCTGCTCGGCCTCGCTTCCACACCCGCGAGCGCGATCGACGCCATCGCCGCCCGCTCCCGCGGCACCCCGCGAATCGCGAACCGTCTGCTCCGCCGCGTCCGCGACTTCTCTCAGGTTCGCGCGGGCGGCGAAATGTCGACCAAGGTCGTCGGAGATGCGCTCCAGCTGGAAGGCGTCGACCGCCTGGGCCTCGATGAACTCGATCGCGCGTTCCTTCGCATCATCGCAACCACATATCGCTGCGGCCCGGTGGGGCTTGACGCCATCGCCGCCACTATGAACGAAGATTCCGGGACGCTGGAAGATGTTGTCGAGCCGTTTCTGCTGCAGATCGGATTTCTGGCCCGCACGAGGCGGGGTCGTTCGATCACCCCCGAGGCCTGCAATCACCTGGGCGTCCCCTGGCAGCAACCGACGGATACGCCGACCCTTTTCGGTTGATCACGCGGCGTCAGATTCTTTTCCGATCATCGTCCCCTGCATCACCGCGATCAAGGTCTTTGACCGGTCGCTTGCCATGCCGACCGCATCGCCCGCGGTCACCACGAGCGTCCGTCCCGTCTTGAGCACCCTGCTGCGGGCCACCAATCGCTCGGCGAGCGCGGGGCGAAGAAAATTGATCTTGAATTCCACGCTCAGCACTTCGTGGTCCGCGGGCATGGTCGTCATGGCCGCGTAGCCGCTTGCTGCGTCGAGAATCGTCGCGACCAACCCGCCGTGCCCGAAGCCGTGCTGCTGCCCCCGTTCCGGCCGCATCGCCACCGAAATGTCAACCTCGCCCCACGCCACCCGATCCATGGTGGCGCCGATCAACTGCAAAAATCCCACCCGCGCGAAACTGGCCCGCACACGCCGCTCGAATTCGGGAGTTTCCTCGATGACTACTCCCCTTCGTCATGGTCGTATCCCGCCGGCGCCCCGCCCTTGCGCGGATCGCTCGCAGCTTGCAAGCCACCGGCAATCCGCTTGATCATTTGCACGGCCGCGATGGGATGCTTGGACCCGGTTTCGTGACCGAGCGCCCTGATCGACGGCTCGAACGTGCCGCCCCGCAGCCCGTCCTCCAACATGAGTGTGTTGGGGTGCCACTGATGGTGGAAGCGCGGCTCAGAAACCGCATCCGAAGCACTCATCCCAAAGACCGTGGCGTTTAGCAACCCCTGAATGGTGCTGCTGATGATCCGGGGGCCGCCCGAACCTCCGGCGAGCAGCACCGCGTCGGGCGTGCCGCCGGATTCCGCCATCCCGGGCATCCGCGCCCTCGGCCCCGCCCGCGGATCGCCGCTGAGCACCATCGTCGGGGTCATCGATGAAAGGGGCCGCTTTCCCGGCTGGGGTTTGTTGAGCGCGGCGTGGTCCAGCCCGAAGGCGTTCGCGACGCCCGTTCGCGCCAGAAAATCATCCATCTCGTCGTTGAGGATGAAGCCGTACTCCGGAACGGCGACCAAGGAGCCGAAGACGAGGTTGATGGTCTCCGTGCAACTCACGGCGTTTCCCCACTCATCGACGACGCACAAGTGGCTGGTCCCGTCGTCGTCGCCCGGGGGGTGCGCAGTGCCGTATGTTTCGATGGGCTGGGTCTGGGTCAAATCAATCGCGCCCGCTCGATCGGCGATGTACTCGGGGCTCAAGAGGCCTTTCACAGGCACGTCCACGAAGTTGGGGTCGCCCATGAACTTGGCGCGATCCGCGAAGGCGTGCTTGAAGCACTCCGTGACCAGGTGGGCATATTCCGGGCTGTTATGGCCCGGACCCGCGATGATCGCGGCCAGATCAGCCGATCGAGCCTCGAGCATTCCCAGCACCTGCGCGAGGACAATCCCGCCGCTGGAGGGGGGCGGCATGGTGACCACGCATTCACCCCGGAAACGGGTGATCAAGGGTTCCAGTTCTTCGACCGTGTACCCCTTGAGATCATCCAGCGTCAGGCCCCCTTTGTCGGCCGCGACCGCCTTGACCATCGCCTCCGCCACCGGGCCTTCATAGAAGCCCGCAGCGCCGTGCTCCGCAATCAGGCGGAGCACTTTCGCCTGCTCGGAAAGGTTGACGCGGTCGCCGACTTTGACACCGCCCTTCCCAAGCAGGCGTTCCCAGAGAAATTCAAATCGCTGGATGCGCTCCGGCTTTGCCGTCAGCCAGGCGATCACTTCCTGCGAACTGCTCACATAATGGGCGTCCGCGGCGTACCCACTCTCCGCAAGACGGATCGCGGGCGCGAGAACCTGGGCCCGCTCAAGCGTGCCGTACTTTGCAAGCGCCGCCAGCATCCCCGCCACATGCCCAGGCACGCACACCGCTTTGCCCCCGTGGGTTGCGGAATCGGCATCGGCGTCTCCCTCAAAGTAATCCGGATGGCAGACGCCGGTGCCGACTTCCCGATAATTGAGCGTCGTAACGATCGGCCTGCCGCCCGACATTTCGGGCAAGCGCGGATGGGCTTTGAGATACACCACCATAACCCCGCCGCCGCCGTTGTCGCAGGAGTAGGGCCGCACCACCGAGAGCGCGAAACTGGTCGCGACCGCCGCGTCCACGGCGTTCCCGCCGGCCCGCAACACTTCGAGCCCCGCCGCCGAAGCGAGCCGATGGTCTGCCGCCACTGCCGCCTTTGAGAACACCACGTCGTCTCTCCCCGATTCCGACCCCGGTCGCAGAACCGCGGCAACATTCGCGGACACATTCAAACACACCAGCAAAACCGAGAAACACAGGAACGGCAATGGTGATGTCCTCATTCGCATTTCCGTAACGACCTCTCACGCGCGCTCCATCGTGGATCTCGCTGGCGGTCTGGCCCAAGCGTATCGAACGGCGACGCCTGTGCGAGTGGTTCGCCGGCCCTGAGGCTGATTCCCCCGCATGACATGGCTCCGCTGAGACTGCAGGCCGTTGAGACTGCGCCTCACCCCAGACTTACCCTTGTTTCAGCGAACGTCCCCCGTTGGCGAACTGCTTTTTGATGCGATCTCCATTTTTGTCTTGCCAAGATCGATCCATGCCGTATGTTCTACGAACAATGAGTGACCCCGCCCGACTGTTCCAGCCGGGTCACGGGACGGCATTGTCCCATCTGGAAGACTGACCCATGCGCGCATTTTCGGTCGCCGTATTCTCATCGCTCTGCGTCGCCACCGCTGCTCTCGCTCAGTCTGTGACCGCGCCGCCAGTCGCCAACCCGCGACCTTTCGAGGGGCACATCGTCGTCAAGATCGCGCCGCAGACGTCGTCCGACCTGCTCGCGATCAGTAGCATCGGCGAGACTATCTGGTCGTGCCATATCGGGGTTGGTCCTATCGAGGTTCAGGTGTCACCCGCCCAGCGGACCGCGCTCGACCAACTGGGCATCCCGTACACCGTCTGGATCGACGATGTGCAGGCCCTGATTGACCGCGAGCAGGCCGACCTCGCGCTTGGGGCCGACGCCGACGGTTTTGGAGAGCGCGACGACGCGTGGTTCACGACCTACCACCCGCTTCCCGAGATTCAGGCGCAACTCGCCGCCTACGCGACGGCGTATCCGGCCATCGTGACGCCGATTTCCGCGGGCACGAGCCTCCAGGGCCGCCCGCTTTCCGGCATCCGCATCCGCACACCCGACCTGCCGGGCAACCTCGCCGCCGACCGACCGATGGTGCTCTTCGCCGGCGGGCAGCATGCCCGCGAGTGGGTCAACCCCGCCACCGTGATGTACATCGCCGATCGCCTGCTCCGCGAGTACGGCACCAACCCGCGAACCACGGCCATCCTCAACACCGCCGAGATTCTGATTATCCCGGTCCAGAACCCCGACGGCTATGAATGGACATGGGCCACCGGAGGCAACCGCCTGTGGCGAAAAAACCGTCGCGACAACGGCAACGGGACCATCGGCGTCGATCTCAATCGCAACTGGGGGTACGAGTGGGGCGGGCTGGGGGCCAGCACGAATCCCGGGAACGACACCTATCGCGGCCCGTCGGGGTTCTCAGAGCCCGAAACCGCCGCGATGCGGGACTTCATGACCGCGAATCCCCGGCTCCGCGCCCACATCGATTTCCACTCGTTCTCGCAGTTGGTGTTGTCTCCCTGGGCCTACACAGGTTCGCTGCCGCCGCACGCCACACTCTTCGACCGGATCAACGCATCGATGGCCGAGGGCATCTTCTCGATTCACGGCAAGACCTACGTTGCGGGACCGATTTTTTCAACCATCTATCCGGCCAGTGGCGGAGCGGTGGATTGGGCCTTCGGCGATCGCGGCATTCTCTCGTTCACCATCGAACTCCGCGATCTCGGCCAGTTCGGGTTCCTGCTCCCCGCCAATCAAATCTTGCCAACCGTGGAAGAGAATTTCGAGGCCGCCGCCCGGCTCATCGAGTTCGTTACGTTGCCGCTGTTGCTGAGCCAGGATCCCAGTCCGCCGTCTCTGGTCGCCGCGGAGCAGTTCCTCCCGGTGGGGCTTCGCGTGAAAGCCGGAACCTCCACCTTGGGGATCGCCAACCCGGTTGTGTTCAGCCGCTCGTCCCCCTCCGATCCGTTTGTCGCCACCCCCATGGCATCTTCCGGCGGAGATCTATTTGAGGCCGCGCTGCCGCCGGGCGTGTGCCGACAGAATATCGAGTGGTACTTTGAGGCGCTGGCCGCAAACGGTTCGGTGCTTCGTCTTCCCGACACCGCTCCCGCGACCTTCTTCTCCGCAGCGGT
>Ga0163144_10009799_pt1 | contig 20508 bp, 13 predicted proteins | sample OliLak19BULKMAT1_FD_123175 | JGI IMG/M metagenome (GOLD analysis project Ga0163144, IMG submission 123175) | Freshwater microbial mat bacterial communities from Lake Vanda, McMurdo Dry Valleys, Antarctica - Oligotrophic Lake LV.19.BULKMAT1 | ecosystem: Environmental > Aquatic > Freshwater >... | reverse complement strand
TTGCCGCCGACCGCGAGCGTGTCGCGACCGAAAACCGTGCGATTCAGAATCAGCCCGAAGAGCGCGAAACACGCGATCGTGATCCAGACCGGCGTGGGAATCTGGAGAAAACTCGAATTGCCCAACGTGAAAAACGATTCCTGGGTGATGCCGACCGCGCGCCCGTCGGACACGATGTAACCAAGTCCGCGCACAATCTGCATTGTGGCGAGGGTGGTGATGAGCGCGTTGATTCGCAGCTTCGCGACGACGAAGCCATTCACCAAGCCGACGATGATCCCGAAGCCAATCGCCGCGGCGATGCCGATGGTGATGCTCCCGGTGCGATTGATCACCACCGCCGCAATCACGCCCGCGCAGGCGACGACCGAGCCGATCGACAGATCGAAATCGCCGGCCGCGAGACAGAACAACATCGTGCAGGCCACCATGCCCGTCATCGAAACGGCGAGCGCGAGCCCCTGCATGTTTCGCCACGTGAGAAAATTATCGACGAAGAGCGAGCAACCGAGGAACAGCAATGCGAGCACCAGCAGCATGCCGGCCTTATCGAAGAACGTTCCGATCGCAGTAGGATGACGCGGGGCGACCAGGGGAGCGGAAGGGGCTGGAGTCATTCAGGTGAGCGTTGGAAAACGGACAGCGAGCGGTTGCGCTTCGCGAATGGAGAGGGGGTGATTTCTCACGACGGAAGGGTGTTCTCGCTTGGGTCGCGCCTTTACGCCTTCACGTCCTCACGCCGGTGTGACCGGCGTTTCAACGGGAAGCGCGAGTGTGAGCAACCTTTCCTCGCTGGCGTCGGCGCGGTCCACGAAGGCGGCAATCCGCCCCTGGCGCATCACCGCAATGCGATCGGCGATGCCGAGGACCTCGGGGAGTTCGCTTGAGACCATAATCACCGCGACGCCGTCGCGGGCCAGACCCTGCATGATTGTATAGATCTCGCTCTTCGCGCCCACATCGATGCCGCGCGTCGGTTCGTCGAAGAGAATCACCTTCACGGGTTCCGACAGCCACCGACCCAGCACGACTTTCTGTTGGTTGCCACCCGAGAGATTGCGGATGAGCTGGCGCGGTGACGGCGTGCGCACGCGCAGCTGATCGATCCGCTCCCGCGCGTTGCCGTGCTCCCACGTATCGTTAATCAGAATACCGGCGCGGGCTTTCCGGCGGCGGGCGCTAAGGTTGATGTTCTCCAGGACCGAGCGGATCGGTACGATGCCTTCCTTCTTTCGGTCTTCCGGGCAAAGCGCGATGCCGGCGGCAATCGCATCGCGCGGTGAGCGGATCTCGACCGCCTCGCCGGCGATCCGGATCGTGCCGCCGGTCTGGCGCGTGGCGCCGAAGATCAGGCGCAGCAACTCCGTTCGCCCCGCGCCGATTAAGCCGAAGAATCCGAGAATTTCTCCCGCTGCCACGTTGAACGAACACGGCTCCGCCAAGCCAGGACCGGTCAAGGCTTCGACGGTGAGCGCGGGCGCACCGGGTGGCCGCGGCGTGTAATTATAGATATTCGCAAGCTCGCGTCCAACCATGCGTCGGACGACCACGTCGCGGGTCAACGTGGCCAACGCCGCCGTTTCCACGTGCTGGCCGTCGCGCAAAATCGTGATGGCGTCGCACAGGGCGAAGATCTCGTCCATGCGATGAGAAACGTAGAGGATGGCGCAGCCGTGCGCTTTCAGTTCGCGGATGATTGTGAACAGCCGCTGGACCTCGCGATCCGAGAGGCTGCTCGTCGGTTCGTCGAACGCGATTATGCGCGCGCCCCGGGTCAGGGCCTTTGCGATCTCGACCATCTGGCGCTGCGCCAGCGGGAGCCGGCCGACCTTGGTGCCGGGATCGATGGCTTCGCCGATGAGTTCGAGTTGCGCGCGAGCGGCTTCGTGCAGCGCCGCGCGCTTCACGAATCCGCCGCGCTGCGGGAGGTGGCCGAGGAAGAGATTTTCGGCCACGCTCATTTCCGGCACGAGGTGTAACTCCTGGTAGATGACGGCGACCCCGGCCGCGAGGGCGGCTCCGGTGTCGGGAAAGGCGCAGGCTTCGCCATCAATCACCACCGTGCCAGCCGTCGGGCGATAGGCGCCGCTGAGAATTTTCAGCAAGGTCGATTTGCCGGCGCCGTTTTCTCCCATCAACGCATGCACGGAACCGGGGCGCACCGCGAACGATACCTCCTGCAGCGCCTTCACGCCGGGGAATTCCATCGACACGCGGTCGAACGCGAGGGTGGCAGCGGACGGCGAGGTCATGCGCGTGCTAACCCCGGCATTTCACGCCGGCCGATTTGGCGGCGCGGAGAGCTCCGCGGCGAGGTGCGGGCAGGCATCATTCAATTAATCCCGGATGCCCTGTTCCTTAAGCACCTGGCGGAAATTTTCGCGCGTGATCAATACTCCGACGGTGCGGGTGTCGAGGGGTGGCTCGATGCCGTCCTTGATCCACTTATACATCATCTCGGAGGTTTGATAGCCATGGATTTTCGCGGAGAGCAGCATCGAGCCGAAGAATGAGGTCGGCTTCGTTTTCTCAAGTTCGCCGATGCAATCAGTACCGTTGATGCCGACGGCGATGGCATTTTCCGCGGGAATGCCGCGACCTTCGAGGGCGCGCACGGCGCCGAGCACGGCGTTGTCGTTGTTGCCGCAGACCAACCAGTATTTTACCTGCGGATGGCGGGTGAGCAGCGTGTTCGCGGCGTCCATCGCGCCGGGGATATCGGTCTGGCGCTGTGCCGCTTTGAAAACGCGATCGCGAGGGAAACCGGCGGCGACGAGGGCATCGATGGCACCATCGGTGCGCTCTTTCGCGGTGGCGAGTTCGTCGTAGGTCATCGCGCACACCGCGGTTTCGGCGGCGGGCCAGCCGCGCTTTTCCATTTCCGCGGCCAGGGTTTCGCCGACACTCTCGCCGATCTTGCGGGCGGAGATTCCGAGGTAGTGAACACTGGTCATCGGCTGGCGATCGGCTCCGATGAACTGATCGTCGACGGCGATGAGTTTCAGGTTGGCGTTGCGGGCCTTGCTGACGATGGCGGGGCCGAGATTCGTATCGGGCGTGCAGATGATAAGGCCCTGGGCGCCGCTGGCCGCGAGATTGTCGATTGCGGCGAGTGCCTTTTCCCCGTCGGGTGCGGCGATGGTGACGAGATTAAACCCAAGGTCCTGGGCGGCTTGGCGGGCAAATTTCCACTCGAGTTGAAACCAGGGTTCTTCCGGCTGTTTGACGAGAAAGCCGATTTTTATCGCGTCGGCTTTGGCTCCGGTGGCGGCAGCGCCGGGCTGCTTGCTACAACCGGCGCCGACCCAGAGCAGGCCCGTGGCGACGACGGAGGCGATGACAGAAAAGCGACGGAGCGAAACAAAGAAATTCATAAGGACAGAGGGGTGCGAGCGGGGTCTTGAAGGAGGGCACGCGCGGCGTGGCTGGCAACAGCGAAAACCGCGTGAGGCCGGCCGGGACGGCCAAGCTTTGCCGGGGGGCCGAATGAGGCGCTGGTCGTCCTTTTTTAGTCCGCGTGCCGATCGATCGCACTTGTCGCTTGCGCGCGATTGCGGCCCGATTCTTTCTGCGCTCGATGGCGGCCGTAGCCAAAACCCCTGAACGTGAACCGCCGACGAGCCCGAGCGTGGAACCCGGATCGCTCTCGCATTGGGCGCTGATTCGGCGTCGCTTCGTTGAGCACCGGCTCGCCCTCGCGTCATTGTACCTGCTGGCGGTGCTCTACGTGCTCGCGGCGGGAGCAGAGTTCTTCGCCCCCTACACGCGCCAGTGGCGTGACCTGCCGCACGCGTATTGTCCGCCGCAGTTACCACGATTTTCGTGGGAACACGGACTGCATGTCGTGGCCATGAAGGTGAGCGTGGATCCACTGACCTTTAAACGCACCTATATCGAGGCCCCGACGCAGGTGATCGCACTCGGCTTTTTCGTGCGTGGGGAGCGCTATCGTTTTTGGGGTTTGATCCCGGGTGATCGGCGATTCTTCGGGACAAAAGAAACAGGACGCGGCGCCGACGGACGGCGTTCGACATTTTTTTTCCTGGGAGCCGACGAGCATGGTCGCGATATCTTCAGCCGGTTGATTTATGGTTCACGCATCAGCTTGTCGGTGGGGTTGGTTTCAATTCTGGTGACGTTTGTGCTCGGCGTGACGATCGGCGGAATCTCGGGGTACTTTGGCGGTCCGATCGACAACGTCATTCAGCGCTTGATCGAGATCGTGAACGCGTTTCCGCAGATTCCGCTGTGGCTCGCTTTTGGGGCGGTGCTACCGACGCATTGGCCGCCGCTGGGGACCTATTTCGCGATCACGCTGGTGTTGAGCTTGCTGGGGTGGACCGGCCTTGCGCGGGTCGTGCGGGGAAAAATTCTGGCATTGCGCGAGGAGGACTATGCGACGGCGGCGCGCCTGCTGGGGGCCGGCCACGGCCGGATTCTGTTTCGGCACCTGCTGCCGGGATTTACCAGCCACATCATTGTGGTGCTCACGATGAGTGTTCCGGCGATGATTCTAGGGGAGACCTCGCTCTCATTTCTTGGTTTCGGGCTGCGGGCGCCGATTGTGAGCTGGGGCGTGATGTTGCAGGATTGTATGAGCATCCAAACGGTCGCCAATTATCCGTGGCTGCTGATGCCGGTTGTGCTGATCGTGTTGACGGTGCTCTGCTTCAATTTTCTCGGAGACGGACTGCGGGACTCGAGCGATCCGTATTCGGATCGGTAGCGGGCGGTGCGAGTGGGAGGGCCGGGCTCCGCCCTTGTTGGGAGGGCGAGTGGAGGTCGACCCTCCAACAATCGCGGCGTGGGAGCTCCGACGTTGTCATGAATTTTTCGGCTGGGATTGAGTTCTTCGTGAATCGTGCTCGGATGGCCGCGCCACGATTTGTAGGTTTGGCGAAAATGAGCGACCCCACCCCATCCGTTAGCGCGCAAGCGTCGTCCCCTTTGCTCGAGGTCAAGAACCTGCGCGTCTCGTTTTTCACGCGCGATGGCGTCGTCGGCGCGGTGCAGAACGTGTCGTTTGCAATCGGTCGCGGACGCACGCTGGCGCTCGTCGGCGAGTCCGGTTGTGGCAAGAGTGTCACGGCCTCTTCGTTGCTGCGTTTGGTGCAGCCTCCGGGTCGCATTCTCGGCGGACGCATCCTGTTGCGATCGCGGCGGGAAGGGGAAATCGATATCGCGCATTTGGATGAAAAGTCCGGTCTGCTTTTTAAAGTGAGGGGCGGGTTGGTGAGCATGATATTTCAAGAGCCCATGACGGCGCTGTCACCGGTGCACACGGTGGGGAGCCAGGTCGATGAGGCGATCTTGGTGCATCAGGACGTTAGTCCGGCGGCCGCGCGGCGGCTGACTTTGGACATGCTACAGCGGGTGGGGATAGCGGATGCGACGCAGCGTTATCATCAGTACCCACACGAACTCTCCGGCGGGCTAAGGCAACGCGTGGTGATTGCGATGGCGCTGGTTTGCCGCCCTGAGTTGTTGATCGCGGATGAGCCGACGACGGCGCTGGATGTTACGATTCAGGCGCAGATTCTCGGGCTGATCAGAACGCTTCAGCGGGAGATTGGTTTTGCGGTGTTGTTGATCACACATGACTTCGGCGTGGTGGCGCAGATGGCGGACGACGTGGCGGTGATGCGTCACGGCGAGATCGTGGAGCGTGGAACGGTGCGGGGCGTGCTCAAGCATCCGGAGCAAGCGTACACGCGCACCTTGCTGGATGCGTTGCCATCGCGTCGATATGCCGCGCGAGCGGCGTTGATGCGCCGGGTGGACGGCGAGTGATCCTATGTTGAATCAGCCGCTTCATACTTCGCCGTCCGAGGGATCAGCCGTTATGTCGGAGCCGCTGTTGTCCGTCCGCGGACTAGCCAGGCATTTTCCCTTGTACGCTCCGGGAGTGCGCCGCCGGGTCGCTGGAGTGAGCAAGGCGGTCGACGATGTGAGTTTCGAGTTGGCGTCGGGTGAGTCGCTGGGATTGGTGGGGGAGAGTGGTTCGGGTAAAACAACGACGGCGCGCTGCATTTTACGCGCGATGGATCCGACCGCGGGTGAAGTTCTGTTTCGGCTGCCGGACGGACGCCGCGTGGATTTGGCGAAGCTTTCATCGGGCGAGCTGAAGCCCATCCGGCAACACGCACAGATGATCTTTCAGGACCCGTTTTCATCGCTGAATCCGCGCATGACGGTGCGGGATATTGTGGGCGAGCCGCTGGTAATCCACCGAGTTGCGCGCGGTGCGGAACTCGATGCGCGCGTATCCGAAATTCTACAACGCGTGGGGCTGAAGCCGGAGCACCGTTCACGTTATCCGCATGCGTTTAGCGGCGGGCAGCGGCAGCGGATCGGGATCGCGCGGGCCTTGATCATGCGGCCGTCATTGATCGTGTGCGATGAAGCGACCTCGGCGCTGGATGTGTCGGTCCAGGCGCAGGTGCTTGATTTGCTGCAGGAGCTGCAGCGGGAGTTTCGCCTGACGTATCTATTTGTGACGCACAACCTCGATGTCGTGCGCGGGTTTTGCGATCGGGTGGCAGTGATGCGGAAAGGTCGGATCGTCGAGCTGGCTTCGACGACGGAGATTTTCTCCGCGCCGCAGCATCCTTACACCAAAATCCTGTTGTCTGCCGTACCGTCGCCGGATCCGGATTTGCCGATGAACTTCAATATCGGCGAAGAGCTTGCGCGGCTCGATGCGATGACGTCGTAATCCGGTCCGCAAGGGCGGAAGTCTGATCGGTGACACACATTACGATTGAGGCCCGCGCTTCCGCTGGCCCTACTGGTGCTCCCATGCTCGTTCACACCGTTTATTTCTGGCTCAAACCTGAACTCACTGCCCAGCAGCACGCCGATTTTATCAATGGCGTCGGTACGCTCGCCGGCATTCAAGCCGTGGAGCAGGCTTTTGTGGGCCAACCGGCCAAGACCGAGAAACGCCCGATCATCGATGCCAGCTATTCGGTGGCGCTCACCGTGATCTGCAAGGACATCGCCGCGCATGACGCCTATCAGGTCGATCCGATCCACCTGGAGTTCATCAACACCTTCAAAACGTTCTGGAATCGCGTGCAGATTTACGACGCGGAGTAAGCGCGGGCTGCAACGTTTTCCTGCGGTAGGTCCTCCCCGGCGGTTGTAGCCTGTTCGTCCGAGCGGGTGCAAGCCGGGGTGGTAAATCGAAACGGGTACGAATGGATTTTCTGGCGGAGACACCGCACAGGCGCTCACGCCGAGCCGGAAGGCCCAGCCACGTTGAGGTGAAATCAGGAAAACGTGGTTATGACTAACGCGTCGCGCGCAGGGCGTGGTGCAGTGCTTCGAGCCGTGGTGGTGCACGGAGCGGCTTCCAGCGGAAGGATCGCTGACGTGACTGACGATGGGTCCACGGGATCCGTGGCCATCGGTCAGTATCCAAACAGTGAATGCGGTCGCCGGCGAGTCCGCGACGAGGCTTTAAAGTCCGGCCAAGGCTTGTTCGAGGTCCGCCTGAATATCGGCAATGTCCTCGATGCCGATCGAGAGCCGCACGTAATCGAGCGCCACTCCGGAGGCTTTTTGTTCCTCGGCATTGAGCTGACTGTGCGTGGTGCTGGCGGGGTGGATGGCGAGGGACTTCGCGTCGCCAATGTTAGCGAGATGCGAGAACAGTTTAAGGCTCTCGATCAGCTTCCGGGCGCCTTCATAGCCGCCCTTGACACCGAAACCGATCAGGCCACCGAAGCCGTCGTTGAGGTATTTTTTGGCGGCGCTGTGATTTGGACTGGTTTTGAGACCGGGGTAGTTCACCCAGGTGACTTTGTCGTGGGCGGCAAGACACTCGGCTGTTTGCATCGCATTGGAACACGTCCGTTCCATGCGCAAGTGAAGCGTCTCCAGTCCCTGCAATCCGGTCCACGCGTTGAAAGGCGAGATGCAGGCGCCGATATCACGCAGGAGCTGCAACCGCATTTTTAGGATGTACGCGACATTGGCGCCTCCTGCGGGGGGGAAGCTCTTGAAGGCTTCCCAGTGCACGAGGCCATGATAACTGGCATCGGGTTGGGTGAAGCCGGGAAACTTGCCATTGCCCCAGTCAAAATTGCCCCCGTCGACCACGATGCCGCCGATGGAGGTGCCGTGGCCGCCGATGTATTTGGTGGTTGAATGCACGACCACGTTCGCGCCCCACTCGAACGGGCGGTTCAGGTACGGCGAGAGGCAGGTGTTGTCGATGATCAGGGGCACGCCGGCCTCGCGGGCAATTTTACCGACTTCCTCAAAGGGAAAGATATTCAACGCCGGGTTGCCCAAGCCTTCTCCGTAGAAGGCCTTGGTGTTCGGTCGCAGGGCACGCCGAAAGCTGTCGGGCTCGTCGGCGTCGACGAATGACACTTCGATGCCGAGTTTCGGCAGGGTGTGATGGAAAAGATTGTACGTGCCGCCGTAAAGTTGCGCGACGGATACGATATGGTCGCCGGCGCCGGCGAGGTTGAAGATGGCATCGGTGATGGCTGCCTGGCCTGACGCGTGAGCCAGGGCGCCACTGCCACCTTCGAGCGCGGCGATTCGTTGTTCGAATACATCCGTCGTCGGATTCATGATCCGCGTGTAGATGTTGCCCAGCTCTTTCAGCGCGAAAAGGTTCGCGGCGTGTTCCGTGTCGCGGAAGACGTAACTCGTCGTCTGATACAGCGGGACGGCGCGCGAGCCGGTGGTGGGGTCGGGTTTTTGCCCGGCGTGAAGGGCCTTGGTTCCGAAACGATGATCACTCATGAGGAAGCGAAGAAGGATGGAGACGTTTGACTGGACAGACTAACAACTCCGGGAGTTCACAAGCTCGAAGCAAACGGTGCAAGCATACTGGTGGAGAAAGCGGGAGATGCACGTGGTATCGCGAGGGTGTGGGTGAAAGGCGACCGGCAGCGGTTCAAAGCGTTTATCGAAACCCGCAGACAGGAAACCGGCGATCGGCGCGGCGAGATCCGGGGTGGGCGGGTGTTCCGCAAAGCACTCCGTCCCGCGCGCCTTGGCCCTCCTGTCGCGTTGCTTTATGCTGACGAATCGCCCATGGTATCACCGGTCGATGCACAACCGAAGCGGGGCCGGCCGGCGGATTAGAACTCCACGCCCGCGACCAGCCGGAAGGAGATGGGCGGGTAATAACGGACCGCACGTTCGGGGACGGTGATGCGTTGCGCATCAGGCGTCGTTGAACTTACGAGCGCGCCGTCGGCGGGATTGATAAACAATATGCTGGTTCCGTGGACGACTTTCTTTTGTTCATCCAAGAGATTATTGATGTTCAAACGGAGACTCCACCCGCGGTCCCGGATCCGCACGCGATAACCGAGCCCGAGGTTTACCTTGTAATCGGCGGCGAAACGCGGCTTGAAGCGCTGATTTTCGGCATTACTCAAGTTCCGGCCGCCATTGTTAATTCTCACCTGGCTCTGGCGTTCGCCATTATAAAGCAGCCCCACTCCGATATCGAAACCGCTCAGGCGACCGTCGGGAATCGTGTATTTGGTCCACAAGGACAGAACGTTCCGCGGATTATCGATGGTGCGGGCACCGCGGATCCCCCCTGAAAAATCATAGCCGGATTCGTTCAGATTCGTCCGACGCTGCTCGAGGGGAACTCCCATGAAGTTCCACCACGAATCATATTCGGTGCTCTTCGGTTGATCGGTGATCTTTAACCCTCCGGTGATTCCTTGCCGGAGGTAGGTATAGGTAAGCACGGAAGAAAGATTATCCGTCAGATTCGCGACCAGTTGCAGGTCGAATCCCTCCGCGCGGTCGTGATAAGTCGCGTCCGAGTTCCGGTTCATATACGCATTGTTCGCGTTGAAGGCGTCCGGTCCGGTTCCCACCGTGGTGGTTTGCAGGGCCGTGACATTGCCGCGGTCGGATGCGGCCGCGTCCAGGGCCCGCCGGAGCGGGTCGGTGGTCGCGTTTCCGAGCGAGTCGTAGTCGACGAGAATGAAGTCGCTTTGCTGCGGTGCGCCGACGACGCGGGAATGAGCGCGATCTCCGGGAGCGACATAACTGATCGGAAGCAGATAGGTGACGGGCTGCCCGGTTTGGAAGCTGGTGAACCCCGAGTTGGTCACGGTGTACCCACCGGCCCCATTTCCGCGTACGTTCGTATTAGCAAGAAAACCGGCGCGCAGCGTTGCCTGGTTGTTACTGCGGGGCTGAGGCGCCCAGAAGAGATTATATATGGCATTGGCGCGGTCGATCCGGAATGCAGCGGCCGACGTGGAAACGCGCGGGCGGTTGTGGCGGTCCCTCCATACCTCCAACTTCACGCCGACCTCCTTGCTTTGCGTGGTCTCGGCGCTGAACGGATCGCCCGCTCCGTCTCGCTGGCCGGTGTTGGGGAATACCCCGCCGGCCGATACGGCATAGACGGAAACGTCCGGGTTGATGGCTACGCTGAGGCCAATCGTGGGGGCGCTTTCCCGCTGAACTTTACCGCCGAAGCGATAGCCCTCCACCTTGGGAGTCTGGCCTGGCAGACTGTTGGCGCTGGCATCGTAGTTTTCCGGCCGAACCCAGTTGGATATATCCCGATCCGGCCGGGTGTCATCGGCTTTCTGAAACGTATACTGGAGGTCGCGAACCATATAGCGATCCCAGCGCAAACCGCTGATGAGGGTCACGAGATCCCCTCCCTGCCGGTTTTTCCCAAACCGGCCATGGTAGACGGCGTAATGCCCCGTGTTCCATTCCAGAAAGACATCATTCCGGAATGGCCGAACCGCTTCGCCGCGGTAGCGGATTTCGCTGACCTCGTTGAAGGGGATAAAAGAGCGATTCGTTCCGCCCGGCACATTGCTCGTGACCTGCGTGGTGAAGAGATTCGCTTGCTCGACATTCTGGTCCATGCGGCCGACGAGAATGCTTTGTTTATAACCGCCGAGGATAAACTCGTAGTTGAGGTCGACCCGGGCCTGGCGGATATACTTATGCGTTTGGGCCTTGGACCATTGGTACTGGATGGTCTTCCACGCGGTCTGGGTGGCGTCGAGGAGGCTGGACCCAACCTGGGTCCAAAGTCCGATGCCTTCAGGCGCAGTGTCATTGGCGGTTGTCGCTCCCACGACCTGTTGGGAATCGAGCGTTCGGCGGTGGGTCAGCTTGTCCGAGTAATTCGCCGAGACCGCGAGGCTCAATCCAGTGAACAGTTTTTGAGTGAGCTCGATGGTGCCGCTGAAGTAATCGTCTGCGACGAACGTATCGCTTCCGCTGAGACGAAAGGAGCGGTTGCGGTCGAAGCGATCCCGGGCGACGCCAATGGGGTCATTGAAGTCATCGACGTTTTCCGCCACGCGCAGGCCGAAGGCGTTGCGGAGGGTGCCACCGCTGGCATCCATGACGTCTTTGAACTGATGGCCTTCAATCTTAAAGACACCGTATTCGACATCGACGAAGATCGTAGTCGTGTCGAAAGGTTGAAAATCGAGAGCCGGAGTAATGAGCCGGCGAGAGCGATCGTCGAAATCATCCGGGCCGCCGATTTCCTGGTCGACCAGCCCGATTCCGTAGTTAAGAACGCCCCGTTGGAGTCGGGGGCGGAGCAATGGACCCGTTTGATAAAGCTCAGCCCGGCGGAAGCCGTCGGTGCCGACTCCAAGTCGCATCGTACTTTGTGGCTTGGAGCGTGGATACCGTGGCGTGATGTTCACGACGCCGCCGAGAGCGGCAACCCCGTAGAGCAGGGACTGCGGGCCCCGGGCGATTTCCTGGCGATCGACATTGATGACATCGGTGACGGTGTCCTGCCGGAATCCGCTGCGGAGGAGCGAGCGCGTATTGAATCCACGGATATTCAACGCGGGGCTGTCCCGCGAGAGCGCGCCGGTCTGCTGCCCTGTGCCGGATGGGCTGAAAAGGAAGTTGGTCGAAGGTTGGAACTGGTCCTGGACGATGCCGGCGCTATATTGCAGCGCCTCCTTCACGTCTACGGCGCCGATATCGTCGATGAATTCGCGGGTCACGACCTCGAGGGCGCCCGGCAGTTGCTTGATCGACAGGTTGAGCCGGGTGCCAGTGATCGCGTTGGCGGCCATGTATCCGCGATCTCGTGACGTATCGACCCTGAACTCGCTCAGAATAATGGGCGCGTTCGGGCGCTCGGCCTGGGCTGGATCCACCCGGGGTGAAGCCGGTGATGACGGCAGCCTTTGCCGCCGCTCTTTCTTTTCCGGCGGCGGCGGTTGCTCCACGTGTAACGCGGTCGCGGATACGCGCTCCACGAACAGCAGACCGTTGGCGTCGTCGCGCACGACCATGAGGCCCGTGCCGGCGAGGAGCAGGCGCGCGGCCTCCATCGGCAAAAACTCACCGCGCACGGCGTTCGCGCGGATGCCCTGGGTGAGCTCGGTGACGAAGATCAACTCGAGGCCGGATTGTTGGGCAAATTTGGTGAGGGCGCGTTCCGCTGTATCGATCTCGAGGTCGAAACGGATTCCTCCGTCCGCGGCGAAGGCAAACGGAAGCAGCATCGCCATCAACCAGGCCTGGCAGGACCGCGGGAGCAGGGCGCGGCAGCGTCTGCCTCGCGCGAGCGGAATGGCCTTATCCATGCCCAGGAGCCGGTGTTGACCAACTGGCTTGTCCTTCACGACTTCGGCGGACGTTACCGCGGGAGCCGGAGCAGAAGATGATCAGGCCGGGCTTCCGCCTGTACTTGATAATTGGTTTTCAGCAAGCGGACCAATCCTTCGGTGTTGTCAACGCCTAGGATTCCGCTGATCTTCACCGCCTGCAGGCGAGGGTCGTTCGGATCGAGGATCAGGCGTTTCCGGCCTCGCTCGGGCGCGTGCTGATTTAGGATCTCAACGATTTCCGGGAGGGGCGTGCCGGAGAACTCGAGGCGAGGCACGCGCCACGCCAGCCGCCGTGAAAGATCGGCTTCGGATAATATGCTCAATGCTGGCGTTGCGTCGCCCGTCGGGATGAAGGCGCGGCCCCCGGCGCCCAAGTGCGCCGGTTCCGCTGGAGCCGTGAGTGACGTGCCGGAGGTGGAATGGACGGAGGGAGCGAGCGGCGATTGGGGGGTGCCTGAGTTGGCTGCGACGGCCACCCGTCCTTCGGTAACGACGACTTCAACGGCGGCGGTCTCGAGGTTCACGGTGAAGGCGGTGCCCACCGCGCGAACGTCGACGCCCCGCGCCGTCACGACGAAGGGGCGCGCCACGTCTTTCGTCACCTGGAAGTACGCCTCGCCACGCACGAGGGTTATCCGGCGGGAATCAGCGGTGAAGTGCTGGCTGATTTCGGCGCCGTCTCTGAATTCCACGATTGATCCATCCGGGAGTACCTCGCGGAGAGGCAGCCGGAGAATCGTCGTCGGACGCGCAGACGTGGCTTCAGCGACCACTTGCGCCGTCGCATTTGGAGTGGTCCGCGTCGGCCGCCAGGCCAATCCGCCCGCAGCCAGAGCAACGCAAACCGTGGCCACGTAGGCGAGTCGACGCTGCCGGCGGCGTTTGACGCGCGCGTGTACGGCGCCGATGAGTTCGGCTTGGGACTGCGTCTGCTGCAGCCAGCGCAGTGCCTGTTCCGCCTGCGGCGTTTCGGAATCGGGCGCAGGCCTTTCGGGACTCGGATCAGCGGGTCTCATGGTGAAACAAGCCATTTACTCCCCGGCGACGAAAGAACGCCTCGCAGTGCCGCATGGCACGCGCGGTGTGAACTTCAACCGTTTTTTCGGAGAGTCCGAGTTGGCGGGCGGCCTCTCTGCGGGAGTGGCCTTGCACCTTGTAGAGGATAAAAACTTCCCGACAGCGCGCCGGCAGGTCGCTGATCGCTTCTGCGAGTAACTGGATTCTCTCCCGCTGTCCGAGATCCTCGATTTCGTTTTTTTCCTCCAAGGCAGAGACGTTGCTAAACTGCCCGAGGCTTTCGATCGGCAGTGCCCGCGCATGTCGCCAGTGATCGAGGGCAAGTCGGCGCGCGACGGTAAAGAGAAAGGCCCTCGCCGAGCGAATCGGCTTGGTCGCACACGCCTTCCAGACGCGCAGATAGGATTCCTGCACCACATCATCCACGTCGCGCACGGTTGGAAACGATCCTCGCAGGTAAGAACGCAGAGAGGATTCATGCGCCTGCACTTCCGTGGTGAACCAGCGTTCCTGGCTATTATCGGGGGGAGTCTCGCAAGAGGCGGGTGGGGGCGGCATGGGGTACGCGCAAAGGTTCTAAGGGGTTTGGAGTGAGTCAACCGGCGCGGATTGTCGATTTCATTTCGAGAACTGCGACCGGGCGGGACGCGGAAAAGCGCATGCATGGGGCTGCGCTGACGATCTCTACGTCAGATCTATACGGACCGCAACTATCCGGAGCTTTTTCAAAAAAAGCATAAGGCATATCGCGCGGTGCTCCGTCTCAACAGGTATCTCCCTATTCCCGTCAGCGCTTTCGGAACGCGTTTCACTGTCATTTTTTCAGTGGGTTTTCCCGTGCCCATGACTCTTCCCTGATCCCCCAAGGCCCTCCCTTCCAAGCCACCTCGCGCAGTACGTCTGCGCCCAGTCCGTTCACCACCAAGCAGCTAAACATGAATCCTACCAACCCCCTCTCACTTTCCGGGTACCTGCTCCTAGGTAGCATCGCCCTCACGCCCGCCGGGCTCCTGGGCCAGGCCGCGCCCTCCGCGTCCAGCCCTGCCCCTGCTACCAACGAAGCCATTGTGCTGAGCGAATTCCGCGTGGATAGCTCGCGGGACAAAGGCTATACCGCTACGAATTCCATCACGGGCACCCTCCTCAATACTCCGCTGCGGGACACCCCGTTTGCCATCGATGTTTATACCGAGCAGTTCATGCTCGATCTCGGCGCCACGACCTTCCGGGAAGTTCTGCAATACGACACCTCGTCGGTCCTCGATAATACCATCGTCCAAGGATTCAATTCGGGTGGAATCGAACAGGGGGACAATATCAACAACTCCGAAACCGATGTGAAGGTTCGTGGCTTTCCTGTGCCCACCTTGACCAACGGCTTCCGTACCCAGGTCTCGATCGACACCATCGGCCTCGGCCGCATCGAGCGCGCCGGGGGGCCGAGCTCCCTCTTGTATGGAACGGGGGCGATCAGCGGTATCACCAACAATATTACGAAGACCTCCCTCCCAAAGGCCTATTACTTCGGCTCGCTGTCGGTCGGCACAAACAATTACATGCGCGCGGCTTTCGACGCCTCCGGTCCCATCGTGAGGACGGCTGTCGATGGGAGAAACCAGCTTGGCTACCGGGTATTCGGTTCATGGACGGAAGAGGAGACGGAGCGCGAGTTTTATAACGACAGCCGCCAGTTCCTCGGGGCCGTTTTCGATTATCGCCCCTTCCGGTCGACGGAAGTCATCCTTGATCTTAACACCACCCAGCGCCGCACCGAAGGTAATGGTCCGACCGATACGAGTCGCACCGAGATCGATCCGGTCACTGGCGGCAATATCAATTTGTTCGCCGACACGTTCCAGCAAGGGCGAAACGTGAACTTCGGCGGTCCCGATCCGTACACTGACTACGATTCGAGAACCTACCGCGCCGAGGTCGTCCAACGCATCGGAGAGAATGTCACCCTGCTGGTCGCCGGACAGCGGGAAACCTTTGATCAGGAGCGCCGGTCGTTGGAAAGCATTGACTATAACATCAACAACGGGACGACCGCTCAATACGCGTGGCATCTCGGCAAAACCGACCGGGTGGTTGATCAATTCCGGGCCAATCTCCTCACTAAATTCAACTTCTTCGGCAAACATGCTTTGGTGGTCGGCCGTCAGGAGTATAGCGAGACAGTGGAGGAGGACCTTTTTCAGGGTTGGTTCCGCAATTATCCCACCTCGAGTATATTCCCTGAACTTAATACACGCCCGGATGGCACGAATCCGATGCTTGGACGAACCAATCTCACCCCCAATGCCCGGGTTCGATACGCGGGAGAGACCTATGTCCCGTCCAACGCCTTGCAGACGCTGCAGCAGTGGATCAGTGGCACTTACCTGATTCACCAAGGACAGTTTTTCAAAAACCGCCTCACGACCGTCCTCGGTTACCGCTGGGAGCGCACCCACAATCTGCGTCTCCATACGGTGGCATCCAACCACTGGAATACGCGCAGCCAAAACGACCGGATTTGGGCCCGTTCGAACGCCAGCAACCCTGATGATGGCGGCTTGGTGGTCGATCCCCTTGTCGGCCGCGGCACCACGTCCGCGGGCTACTCCAACAAAGGCGCACCTCTGAGTGGCGAGTATCCGACGGCGAGCGCTTCCTTCCGGCTGACGGAGGCGCTGTCCATCTATGGTCAATACGCCGAGGGCGCGGCCCTGCCCTCCACCGCCCAGCGGGACGGCGACGGAAATAACTTCGCGCCGAACGAGAGCACCTCCGAGGAGCTGGGCCTGAAATTCGAAATCCTGAAAGGCAAGATCTCCGGTCGCGTCTCCGCCTTCCGGCTCGAACGTCTCAATGCCGTGCGTTACGGTTTCTCCCTCCCGGCTCCTTACCGCGGCACGTTTAATCCTAACCTGCCTCCCACCTTCAACATGAATGCCGGCTTGCCGGAGCGGGCGGGTGTCACGTTCGAAACTCGAGCCTATAACTGGAACGACGCGGCCGACCGCGCGAAGCTGATCGCCTGGCACGATGCCGACCGTCAACTCGGCGGTGGTGGACTCGGCTTTACAGGCGGCAATAATGGCCATGGCAACCGAGGCTCGTACGCCAACTTCGATGAGGAAGCGGAAGGATTTGAAGTCCAGATCGACTTCAACCCGATCCCGGCGTGGTCAATCAAGACGAGCTATACGCGCAACGATGTCATTGTTACTCAGGGCATCAGCAATCTCGCCGATCAGGATCAAGTCGGGGGCTTTTTCAGTCCGTTCCACCCGGCCTTCACGACCTTGGGCGAAGGCAATTTCACCAATGGTCCGGTCCTCGGAAATCTCGCGTCGTATACCAACGACGTCCGCACCTCTTCCTTCGTCGATAAGCAGTACGGTAACTTCAAGAAGAGTGACACGCCTCTGCATGCCTTCACGGTGTGGAACAAGTATGACTTCCAAGGCGATCGTTTCCGCGGACTTTCCCTTGGTGGCGGCGCCCGCTACCAATCGGAGCGCACCACCGATTTCGGTCACGGTCGCAATGATCGGCCGCAAGAGGGCCGCGAAAACCAGCCTGGCGGCGGCTTCGTGAGGCCCCCGGTGCCGGAGAGCTTGCTCTTCGACTTGTTTGTCGGCTACCAGCGCCGCCTCGCCGGTCGTCCGTGGTCATTCCAACTCAACGTACGCAATCTGCTCGACGATCAAAAGCTCCAGGCGATCGGACTTCCGCCCGAGGGTTCCGCCCTTACGATCGCGCGCACGGCGACCGTGTATCTGCCTCCCCGCGATATCCGCGTCACGGCTTCGGTTCGCTTCTGAGCCGGCACCAAAGCATCAGTTTAAAGGCAGGAATAGCGGCCGGAGTTCATCGAACTCTGGCCGCTTTGCGGGCCTGGACGATCGAGCCGATAGCCGGCGGTTCGGGGTGGATTCCGGGAGGCGATTAATTCGCGGCGGGCCACTCGCGGAAATCTTCGCGCACGGTCATTGCGTTTATGGCTCCAAGGCAATAGTGTCTTTATAATCCACCGCAGCGGCTTGCGGTCAAAGCGCGAAGCGGTGATTATGAAAACAACGCCGCGTGGTATAACTTGAATGACTGCGTTGAACCTATAAAGGAGTATGCTCGTGAACTACGCGGATACCGCTCACGCAATCCGGCAGCATCGCGACCTCGGGAATGCGAAGCACGTCTATCGTGAGCTTGTGGGGTATGCGACATTGGCTGCATCCAGTCATAATACTCAACCGTGGAGGTTTCGGTTGGAGCCCGGTCGGATTTCGATTCTGCCGGATTTCACCCGTCGCTGCCCGGCGGTGGACCCGGACGATCATCATCTGTATGCGAGTCTCGGTTGTGCTACGGAAAATCTCCTTTTGGCGGCTCAGGCCGCGGGTTTACAGGGACGCGTTTCGTACGATGCATCCGAATCCAGCGTGAAAATTGACCTGACGGAGGCATCCGCCTTCCGCTCGCCGTTATTTGAGGCGATCCATCAGCGTCAGTGTAACCGCGCGGAATATGACGGAACGGCGCTGTCAGCGGCCGAGGTGCGCTTGCTTGAGGACGTCGGGAAAGGGGACGGTGTTTCGCTTTTGTTACTGACGGACCCGAAACAGAAAGAGGACATCGCGGAATATGTCGCACGAGGGAACACCGTTCAGTTCGTTGATCGCGCGTGGTTGAACGAGTTGAAGACGTGGATTCGATTTAGCGCCCGCGAGGCGGTGCATACAGGCGACGGCCTCTATGGACCGGTGATGGGCAGTCCGAGCGTGCCGCGCTGGCTGGGCGAGGTGTTCATGCGGATTGCATTTTCGGCCAGGAAGCAGAATGAAAAAGACCGGAGAAACATCCGCAGTTCCGCCGCGGTTGCGGTGTTTGTTTCCGACGTGGACGATAAGCCGCATTGGATTGAGGCGGGTCGATGCTATGAGCGGCTCGCGCTGCAGGCCACGGCGTTGGGGCTCTGCACGGCCTTTATCAACCAGCCGGTTGAGGTTGCGGCGCTGCGGCCAGAGTTGGCGGCATTTCTCGGCCTCGGCTCCCGCCGGCCGGATCTCGTGGTGCGCATTGGGAGGGGACTTCAAATGCCCCTGTCCCTGCGGCGTCCCATTGACGAGGTCGTGATATGACGTCCGGGTGCCGGATGGTTCGCGCGAGTCCGGACACTTCTCCGCTTTTCTTCAATCGTGTAGCACGCTCTGAGCCTTCGATTCCGCGTCGGATCCGGGGCGTACGATCTCCAACTCCTGGTCCATCCGCCGCAGACGTTGCGTCACGATAGTGAGCAATTGGACGGCGAAAAAGGGGGTCTGTTGTACGAGAAATAGGAAGCGATTCTGGTCAATTGGGACCAGCTTTGCTTCAGATCTGACCACCGCCGATGCGCTCCTCGGGCCGCCGCCTTCAATCAACGCCATTTCCCCAAAGACGCCGCCGGCTTCGACTGTTTCGATGGTGCGACCTTGGATGACGATGTCGACCGAACCGCCGATCACTGCATACATGCGGTCGCCGTTATCTCCCCGGTTAAACACCACGTGCCCTTCAGGGAGGACGACGTAATTCGTGTCCTTATCGCATAATCGGATTTTCATTCTCTTTTAGACCACCCTGCCACCAGGCAGAGGCGTGACAATGGCGCGAGTGGGTCGTCACCTTATTGTTACAGAACGCCCGGAAGCGATGGGGGAGCCGTTCTTCGCTGGCGCAGGCGGCACGCCCCTTTGTTCCAGGGGCTTTTCGCTTATCGACGACGACGAATTGCGGCAACTGCGGCAACTTCAGGGCGCGTCGCGCCGGAGCTCCGCGATGTCAGTTCCTGGGTAATCCTCAAAACCGCAGTGGATCCACAGATTTTGATCTGAACTGCCGAATTTTGGGTGAGGAGTACGCCATGTCTCAAATTTGTTTCCCTTTCGTCGGAGAATCGACGTTAAATCGTCACAGGCCGTGACTATGGTGCGGTCGGTCTTTTCCGGCGCAGTCCTGTTCTCCAACGGTGGTGGAATAATCTGCCAACTCTTTTTCTCCTATGTCTGCTCCTCGTTGTTTTTCGGTCCTCGCCACTTTCGCCGTTTTTGCGACCCCGCTCGTTGCCCACCAGGGCACCGCTCCCGAAGCGTGGAAGCCCACGCTTTATTCCGAGGTGCTGGCCCACGCGCCACGTCCGCTCCCGGATCGCGTTGTGCTCACGTGGTCCGGCGATCCGGCCACGACTCAGGCAGTGACGTGGCGAACGGATGTGAGCGTGCCTCACGGCCTGGCCGAGATCGATTTCGCCAACGAGAACGGCCGTGATCTCAAGGGCGCTTCGGTTTCGGCGCGGACAGTACCGTTCATTAGCGATCTGGGCGAGGCCCACTATCATAGCGCCGAATTTAAAAACCTGGTGCCTGATACCCTCTACGCTTATCGCGTCGGTGATGGCGCGAACTGGTCGGAGTGGTTTCACTTTCGCACCGCCGCCCGGGAGGCCCGGCCCTTCACCTTCGTTTATTTTGGCGACGCCCAGAACGATGTGAAAACCCATTGGTCGCGTGTTTTTCGCGAATCCTTCCGCGATGCGCCTCGAGCCGCGTTTACGTTGCATGCCGGTGATTTGATCAATCGCGCCAACCGTGACGCCGAATGGGGCGAATGGTTTGGGGCTCCGGCTTGGGTAAATGCTTCCGTTCCTGTGATCGCCACTCCTGGCAATCACGAGCACTTCAGTGACGGCGCGGGTCCGGACACCGAACGCAAGTGGACGGCGCAGGACGGTCGCACGCTCGACGTGACGATTGCTCGTACCGCCGTGCGCGATACCGTGGGAAAGATCACCGGCTACCGGATTGGGGCGACGACTGCAGACGGGAAGTCCGGCGTGATCACGCTGGGGGCCGACGAGGTTGTC
>Ga0163144_10009798_pt1 | contig 20509 bp, 13 predicted proteins | sample OliLak19BULKMAT1_FD_123175 | JGI IMG/M metagenome (GOLD analysis project Ga0163144, IMG submission 123175) | Freshwater microbial mat bacterial communities from Lake Vanda, McMurdo Dry Valleys, Antarctica - Oligotrophic Lake LV.19.BULKMAT1 | ecosystem: Environmental > Aquatic > Freshwater >... | reverse complement strand
GCCGGATGTAACCAGAGAAACTCTGGCCCGTGGCAACCGAGCCGGTCGCCCTACACACGGAAAATCATGGGCCTTTGCGTGAAACTTATTTTTCCCAGAACGTTACGGGGAAGCATCCGCTGGCCCGATCACATTGGCATGCGGGCCTTGGTCGAGCGAGAATCTCGACCATCCGTATTCTATCTCCGTTTTCGCGCAAATTGCCCCGAAGGCGTTTCGGGGTTGGAATGGTTCTGACCGCCGTGAATGCTCGGCCCGGATAATCGGAAGATGGTCCCTGCAGTCGCGAGGAGCAAATTGCTCCCCCAGACGACAAGTCGAGGGAAGCTTCCCCTACACACTCGCTCGACAGATTTGACTCTGAGAACTTAGCACCGAGCACTAAGAATATCCTCCTCCTTTTCCGGTTGGGGTCCGGTTCCGGCTGCTCCGTACGGGAAAGGATTTTATTGTTTGAGCTCGAAAGTGCCCCATTTTGCAGGGAAAAATTCACTTTCGGTGGGTTCATCATTGATGACGTTTGTTTCTTTATCCACCCATTGGACACGTTTACCGATATTGCCGCCTGTGGGGTCGGAGAAGAGGATACCGATATCAGCCTTGAATTTTGTCCCGGCCCCGGGTTTAAGCCCGAGCACACTCCAAGGGATCGTCGCAGAGACAATGTAATCGCCCTGTCCTGGAGTGGTGTTAAATTTAATGGAGGGTTCCTCGGAAACGTATTGGAAGGTTGTCTTCCTGACGGGTGACTCGAATGTGTAGGGTTTGCCGCTGCCTGTGGGTTTATAAACCACGGCGGTGGGTTTACCGCTCAGATTAGTCAGGAGGACACGAATCCCCTCAATCGAGGTTTTTCCGTAGTTTTTATCCTCAGCGATGAAGAGATTCACACTATCCCCGGTTTTGAATGCATTTTCAGCTTTTTTACCGAGGTTCTGGAGCGGGGTGCTATCGATGACGCGCCAGCCGACATAGAGGTTATTGTCGTCAAAACGAATGACTGCCTGACCTACTTCCTCTTTGCCTTGAAAGACCCGGATGACATCGGTGGCGTCAAAGACTTTGCCATCAGGGGCGATTTCGCCTCCCTTGGACACGACATACGTGGTCTGGCCTTGACTGGCCCCGAGTTTGGGTTGGAAAGCTTTGGCTTCCGCGACCAGTTTGTCAGTAAAGTCGATGGGTAAAGGATCAAGATTTTTGATTTTTTCGATACCACTGACTTCAGCGATCCGGACGTCAGTATTCCCATAGGTCATCCGTGTTTTCCCGTCGGACTGGCGTCCAAACCAGCCATTAAAACATTCCTGCCCGAGGGAAGTATTATTTAAGGGCATTCCGATGACTTGTTTGAGGTCACGCACCGGGGGGAGACCTTCTGGGTCCATTCGGGCATCGGTGAAGAGTTCACCAATATAGATCCCATCGTCACGGAGGAGGAATTCTTGTCCGTGGTTACCCCGGATCGAAATGACTGAGTATCCGTCATATTCGGTGATGCCGGTGGTCTTGAGTGAACCCATGATTACACCGGGCATGGCCATCGGGGCAGTCATTCCGCCGTGGACAGCACACCAGAAATTTGGATAGACCCAGCGCAAATTGCCTTTGTTATCATAGCCGGTAATATCGTTAAGACCGAAAATAACTCCATGGAGTTTGTCAAAAATGCCGTCCCCGTCGAGGGGATTACGGCGGCTGGCCGTCCAGCCAAATTGTGTTTTCGACATCTGTCCATTGGCTTCTCCTGCTTGCTCGGGGAGTTTTTCCCCTTGGTTGACATCATAGATAGGGGCTCCGTCATCGGTGAATTTCACGGGTTTAAAACCAAATCCGCTGTGATAATAAGTCAGGGTTTTTGTATCCGGCTTATATCCCCAACCACCATTCATCATGTCTTTTTTGCCAAAATCTTTCCACGTGATCTCTTCGGCGGAGACGAATCCGTCTTTATTCGTGTCGTTCCAACTAAAAACAGATGTCGGTGTAGGAGCTTTTGAGGGGAGTTTATAGCTGTCGGCCATTTGGGCATTACCCAAGACAGCCACGGCACGCCAGCGGCCATTACGTTTCATGAATACAGCCGAGTTCTCGTTGATATATTCCTCTTCCTTGCCAGAGGCTTTTGAGATGAAATGATAACCATTCCCAAAGCTTAGTGATTGGTCTGAAACAAATTTAGTCATCAGGAAGGGTTCAAATTGGCCTTCTTTAGCTTCTGAAGGGCCGACGAGGATTTCGAGGGGCGTATAGGTCTGATTCGCGTAATCGATCTTGAAACGGACGCCGTCGATAAATCCCATGTCAGGGACCGTGTCGCTCATGAATCCGCCGGAGGCTTGGTACCGGGTATTCCCGATGTAGTCTTTGGCTAATTTACCGTCTTCTCCCCAAGTGCTGATCCGGCGAGGACTCTGACTATTTTCGACGACCCAGATAATTTGTTTGCCGTCTATTTCCTCGATCGCCAATGACATGGCCTCATTCATGCGCTGGGCATTCCAAGGGCCGGGTTGATGTCCTCCTTTTTCACCGAGGGTTTTTTCGAGTTTCGCATCGGGGTTCCCATTAGCGAATACTTTCACGGTTTTCTCGTCCTTATCACTAATATACATTTTGCCTTTGGTGTCGAATGCCACCGCAGCGGCATTCACACCGGCGAGTTTGACGGGTTCCGGGGATTGCCCGGCTTTAAAACGCATGAGCTCACCCGAGGCAGAAACCCCGTAGATAAATCCTTCTGGGCCGCTGGTCAGGCGGGTAATGCCTTTGTTCTCGACTTCTCCTTTGGCATCGCCGGATTCAGCATCAAAAGCGAGTAATTTGCCTTTTCCAGTACTGGCAAATATTTGCCCCCCTGAGATGGTGAGCCCCGTGACTGGCCCGTAAGTATCACCATTAATATGGATTTTAGGTTGTCCATTTCCAAAGTTAATTATCTCGGGATCTTTGGGGTCCTGACTACCGAGTTTATCGGGGTTAAGCCGGAGAATATCCTGAGGCCCTAAGTTAAAATAGACATATTTGTCTGTTGGGACGATATAATGGGCTCCTTGTCCGCGGGCGATGTAACTCCATATTTTTTGATTATCTTTATTTAGCGCAATAAACCCGACCCCTGTTTCGCCTTCACCCCAGCCGAGGAATACACGAGGTTCCCCCTTATATGTAGTAGGCATGATTCCCACGGCATGCGGAATCGAGTGGTCGAAACCCCAGCCACCAAACATCTTCATCCGTCCGCCCTCATCATTGATCGCATCCCAAGGCGGGAGGCCAGGGTTATAGAAGTTCCCGGCATAAGTCACCCCGACACCGGGGTGGACGATGGCACGGGCAGTATATTTCCCTGCGGTCGTGACGTCGCCGAGGAATAGGTTAAGGTCTTTATTCCAGAAACCGTTTATTTTGCCATCCCACATGACTTCGATTTCATCCTTCTTACCGGGAATGAGATAATCCTCCACATTGACGTGGGCGACTAAATTACGCACGCGATTACCTTTGTCATCATCGATGACGACGGTGAATTTTTTAGCATCAGCAGGCACTTTGAATTTCAGGGAAACAATGCCTTGGAGTTTATCATTGTCAGCTTCGGCTTGGACTTTAGGGAAATTCCCTTTTTCGGAGAGGATCATTTTTCCCCAAGCTCCACTATTCTGGTAGAGCACCACACGTTGGGGATTGGCAGGGTTAATCGGGTCGGCGTAATTTGTCGCCGGCCAGTTTGTGCCGGAAGGTCCACCCCAGAAATATTCACCCGTGAAGGTAAAGGACATTCCCGCTTTGACCTTTGACGGGTCTTTGAAGAGGATAGACCAAGGGATTTTGAGTTCCTGCGTATAACCGCGTTTGTCGGCATCTTCGACAAAAATTTCTTCCACGCCGCTAGGGTCTTTCAGGCTTTTGCCGTCCGTACGGAAAAGCTTTGATCCCGGGCCATTAGGCTGTCCGGTATCCGGCGTGATATGAACCACTGATTTATCGCTTTTAGTCGAATAGTAAGCCGTGATATGGAGCATTTGATCAGTAATAAACCGCATTTGTAATGCATCTCCCATCCACCCTGCATCGGGGGAAGTATTTGCATCCACACGGTTGACCAAAGGGCTCGAGTCGCGCCATTTCATGAGGAGATAGAGGTTATCCTTGTCGTACATGGCATAAACCTTGACGGAGGTTTTTTCCCGTTTAATCCGGGCCGGGTACACAAGCATCTCCCCGGATAGATCCCAATCTTCGGATGAACCATCGATTTTGACCGGGCCGGGGGCGGGTACTGCTTTGATATCGGAATTATTTGTCTGGAGTGGTAGAGCGATTAACGATGCTGAGGATAAGACGAAAAGAAGGGTGATACCCAATAGGCGGCTGATTTTATTCATGTCTGCGGTTACTCCAGTAATGTGCGAATGGTTCTTGTTCTTTGATTTGAACAATATGAATGGTGTAACGATTCGGTAAAATGTCAAGCGAAGCGGTCAAGAAAGTTTAGAAATAAAATTATTCCGGTGGGAAAATGTCTAAAATACGGGGTGAGCGTTTTGCAGGAGGATGCCGAAAAAACCGGAAAGCTAATCCTGCCAGCACGCTCAATACGATCCATTGATAACTTGGCTCGGGGACAGGGATTAATTCATAGAGTCCAGCACCGATTAGACGGGTCTCTGCATAATATCCGCCACCGAGGAGGGTCGTGCCCCCGTCGGAATAAAAGTTCACACCCGTTAAAAGACCTAAATTATTGGTGGTATAAAATCGGTCAAGACCATTGGTTTGGCCCAGTGATCCACTCCAATTCCAAACAGAGAAACTAAAGCTGCCGGGGTTAAATTGCCGGGCCAGAAAAGTATTGGTCGCGGCCCCTCCATTACCAAAATCAATGGTGATATTATTAGTGCTGAAGGTGACCGAGTTATTTGTCTGGCTGAACCCATTGAGATCGAGGGTCGAGGTGCTGAACATATTGATCGACGAGTTTGTCAGCATTTGTTGGTGGGCGTTGAGGCGGACTGTGGCATTAGAAATGGTCAGGTTTGTACTGATGGCAGGGGTGTTGTCGGATTTTGCCAATACAAGAGTTCCTCCATTGACAGCAGTCGCGCCGGTAAAAGTATTACTGGATGATCCACCGAGGACGAGAGTTCCTCCCCCTGTTTTGATCAACCCATCGGCTCCGGAGCCCGTCCCGTCTTGTATTGTATTAGAGATTGTCACCTGTCCTGCACCGCTGGCGACATTGACGGTTAGATTACGGGTCTGGTTGGCTTCGGCTAGGACGAAATTTGTGCCGTTAAAGAGTGTGGTCCCGGTATTTGAAATGGTTAAAGTGCGGTTACCTGCTTGTTGCTGGACATTTCCGGAAAGGATCAGGTTATTAGTGCCGGTGATGGCGGATGAATTACTCAGAGTGATCGCATTGGTCAGGACAAGGTTATTGACTTCCGTGCGCAAATTGCCCCCGTTGAATGTGAGAGCACCGGTTCCGAGAGAGTTACTGTGTCCCACACCGAGGGTGCCGGCAGTCAAGATGGTGCCTCCCGTATAAGCGTTACTCGACATCAGCAGCAAATTGCCATTCCCGGTTTTGATCAGTCCGTCGGCTCCTGTGCCTGTCCCGTTTTGGATATTATTAGAAATGGTAACATTGCCGGCCCCGGTGGCGACATCCAGGGTTAAATTACGCGTTTGGTTGGCTTCGGCCAGGACGAGATTTGTGCCGTTAAAGAGTGTGGTCCCGGTATTTGAAATGGTTAAAGTGCGGTTACCTGTCTGGTGGAGGACATTGCCGGAAAATACAATGTTACTATTGCCGGAAATGACAGAGGAGGCATTGATATTCACAGCATTAGTGAGTGTCAGATTATTGACTTCCGCGCGCAAATTGCCCGTGTTGAATGTGAGAGCTCCGGCTCCGAGGGCATTTGAGTGTCCGACTCCCAAGACTCCTTGGGAAAGAATGGTGCCACCAGAATAACTGTTTGAATTCAACAATCGCAGGGTGCCCGCCCCGGATTTAGTCAGGCTAAATCCTGCGGCGGACTGGGTGATTCTATTCGAGAAGGTCACTACAGTATTAGAGAATACAGATAGGGTCCTGCTGGCAGTCAGTGTCGCCAGATTAGTAAAGGTAAGTCCATTAGTAAAACCCTCAGCACCAAAGGTAGTGGTCCCCGCTAGAGTCACGGCATTTCCGATAGTCCGGTCTGCCCCTTCTGCTCGGACAGTGGCTGTCCCAAGGGACAGAGTGCCCGCTCCTGCGGCCAGATCACTCCCGAGCCCTAGAGTACCGGCACTGTGTGTGAGAGTGCCGGTAAATGTGTTGCTGCCCGAGAGGGAGAGAGTTCCTGCTCCGGATTTGATCAGGCCGTCTGCCCCGGTTCCTGTTCCGTTTTGGATGGAGTTCGAGATAGTGACTAACCCCGCGCCGGTGGCGACATTGATAGTCAGGGTGCGGGCTTGATTGGCCTCAGCCAGCACAAAATTTGTTCCATTAAAAATCGTTGTGCCGGTATTCGAAATGGTGAGGGTGCGGTTGCCGGTTTGATGGAGGACATTACCGGAGAAAGTAATATTACTATTTCCATTAATAATCGAGCTGTTATTGATATTTACGGAGTTTGTCAGGGTCAAATTATTCATGTCCGCGCGTAAAATGCCTGCATTCAAGGTGAGTGTGCCGCTTCCTATGGCATTTGCATTTCCCAGTCCTAAAAGGCCGGCGGTGAGAGTCGTGCCTCCTGAATAAGTATTACTTCCGTAAAGTAAAAGTGTGCCTGCTCCGGATTTCACCAGACCGTCGGCTCCGGTTCCTGTTCCGTTTTGGATGGAGTTCGAGATAGTGACTAACCCCGCGCCGGTGGCGACATTGATGGTCAGGGTGCGTGTCTGGTTGTTTTCCGCAAGAAGCATGGTATTGCCATTAAAAATCGTTGTGCCGGTATTCGAAATCGTGAGAGTGCGGTTGCCGGTTTGATGGAAGACATTACCGGAGAAAGTAATATTACTATTTCCACTAATAACAGAGCTGTTGTTAATATTCAAAGCGTTAGTAATGAGCATGTTGTTTGCTTCGGGAAGGAGGATGCCCCCGTTTAATGTGAGTGTCCCCGTGCCGATGGCACTGGCAAGTCCAAATCCTAATGTCCCTTGGGAGAGGATCGTGCCGCCGGAGTAGCTGTTTGAACTGAGTAATCTCAAGGTGCCAACTCCGGATTTGGTCAATCTTAGTCCTGCTGAGGATTGGCCAATGGTATTTGAAAAGATGACAATGGTATTAGAAAATACAGATAATATCCTGCTTCCGGTGAGGGTCGATGTGTTGGTGAATGTAAAACCATTAGTGAATCCGGCAGCCCCAAAGGTAGTGGTCCCCGCCAGAGTGAGCGCATTGCCGATCAGTCGGTCGCCGCCTTCGGCCCGCAAGGTGGCCGTACCTAGGGAGACAACGCCTGCGCCAAGGGCTCGGTCATGACCGACCCCGAGTGTGCCTGCCGAGACAGTCATTGTGCCGGTGAAGGTATTACTCCCGAAAAGAGATAAACGGCCTGCTCCGATCGAGCTGAGTCCATCGGCTCCTGTCCCTGTGCCGTTGACGATTTGATTTGAAATGACGACTCCTCCACTGGTTCCCGCGACGCTGATGGAAAGGGTGCGGGTTTGATTATTCTCCGCTAAGGTCAATGTATTGCCATTAAAAAGGGTCAATGCGGTATTCGACACGGTCAATGTACGGCTGCCTGTGGACTGGGTCACATTGCTGGTGAATGTGATTTGATTGGTGCCGGCGATGATGGAATTTGCAGTGATCTCTAGACTGTTAGAAAGGGTGCGGTTGCCCCCGTCAGCTCTCAAGGTCCCTCCGTTTAACCGGAGAAATCCAGTTCCAAATGAAGAGCCATTCCCAGCTCCCAAGGTGCCGGCGGAAAGAATGGTGCCACCGGAATAACTGTTACTTCCATTCATCAGCATGGTCGAAGTACCCGTTTTAGTGAGTGAACGACTGCCACTCTCAGTGAGGGAGCCGTTAAAACTCACGATGCCCGTACCTATTCCTGTAAATGTAGCGTTTGATTGGAGGTTGATTGCCGCGGCTATTTGCACGTTTCCCCCGCCATTTTGGGAGAATGAAATGCCATTAGAAAATAAATTGATCGTGCCATTGGTCAGTGTGTAGATATTGGCATTACTGAATGATAGACTCTGGGCATCGTAGGTATTGCCTTCCAGATCGACCGTTGCATTTGAGGTGATATTGGTTCCGAAAAGAACCGGTGTATTTGATTGGGGGATCGCTGCGGGATTCCAGTTTGCTGCCGTACCCCAGTTACTACTCCCGTTATAAATCCATTCACTCTGGGCATTTGATACGTTTGATAACGTAAAAAATGAAAACACAAAAATAAGGGAATAAAAACTTTTCACGAGCGCTCGAAAAAAAGGGAATGAAAACAATAAGTTTGGGACAAAATCTTATTTTTCTTAATATAAAGTCCTAATGAAATAGCGATAGAAAATTTCGACGAACGGTAGTAAATAATCGATAAGCGGTAGTTTTTATGTAAAACCTCTAATTTTCCCCGAAAATAGGGTTCATAAAAGTAGTGCACTTTCATGTCCGCGATTTTGAATGATAATCAGGAGGTCAAAAGAGTCAAATCACCGCATTATCAATCAAACGCGTTTTTCCAAAATAGACGGCTAAGGCCACGAGGGTTTTTCGCGGCACAATTTGCTTCAGGGGAATAAGGCTTTGAGAGTGTCGGAGCTCGATGTAATCGATCCGGGCGTCTGGAGCAAATTGCGCGATCATTTTACCGATGGTTTGCGCAATTTGTTTGGGGTTTTTGCCATCACGGGCCATTTGTTTAGCCGTTTTGAGGGTTTGGGACAGGATCACGGCCTTCTGGCGTTCGTCGGGGGAGAGATAAATATTCCTTGAACTCATCGCGAGACCGTCGGGTTCGCGGGTGATGGGGGCGCGGATGATTTTTAGGGGGAAATCAAGGTCACGCACCATACGTTCGATCACCGCGACTTGTTGGGCGTCTTTCTGGCCAAAGACTGCGACGTGGGGCAGGACGAGGTTAAAGAGTTTCCCCACGACCGTGGTCACACCCCGGAAATGGCCGGGTCGGGCGCCCCCACAGAGTCCGGTCGAAAGGGTTTCTTCATTAATCCAAGTCGAGGAATCCGGGGCGTAGAGGTTATCGGGATTAAAAATAATGTCCGTCCCGCGCAATTTGCACAGGGCTGCGTCGGTCTTGAAGGGGCGGGGATAACGGGAAAAATCTTCCTTCGGCCCGAATTGGGTGGGGTTCACGTAGATACTGACCACGACATAATCAGCTTTTTTGCGGGCGAGATCGATCAGGCTCAAGTGGCCTTCATGCAGGGCTCCCATAGTGGGCACAAAAGCAATCGTTTTTCCGGCTTTACGAATTGCTAAAGCTTTTCTTTGCATTTTTTGCGGGAGTCGAATAATTTGCACGGCCATAACCACAACAAAAAACACCAATAAAAGCAAAACGTATGTCTGAGAGTTATATCCAAAATCTTTTTGCCGAACGCATCGGCGGAAAAATGTATGGGAAATCCACAGCGATTTATAAATTTGAAAAGATCAAACGCGCCAAACGGGCGGCGATGGATGCCACGCCGGGGATGGCATTGATCGATATGGGGGTCGGTGAACCCGATGAAATGGCTTTTCCGGAAGTGATATCCGAGCTGCACCAATCGGCTTTAAAGCCGGAGAACCGTGGTTATGCCGACAACGGGGATGCTGTCCTGAAACAAGCCGCGGCCCGTTATATGGATAAAGTCTGTGGTGTACCGGGGATCAATCCGGAGACAGAGGTCATGCACTCCATCGGGAGTAAGGCGGCCTTGAGCATTTTGCCCGCTTGTTTTATTAATCCCGGGGATGTCGTCCTGATGACTACACCGGGTTATCCGGTTTTCGGGACCCACTCGAAATATTATGGGGGTGAGGTGTATAACATGCCCCTGACAGCGGAGAATCATTACCTGCCGGACCTGAGCGCGATTCCTGCCGAGAAATTAGCCAAGGCAAAGGTCATGGTGATCAATTATCCGAATAACCCGACAGGAGCTTCGGCGACAAAAGAGTTTTTCACCGAGGTCGTCGCGTTTGCGAAGGAACATCATATTATCGTGATCCATGATGCCGCTTATGCCGCGCTGGTTTTTGATGGTAAACCCTTGAGTTTCCTCTCCATTCCCGGGGCAAAGGATGTCGGGATAGAGCTCCACTCGACGAGCAAAACATTTAATATGACCGGTTGGCGTTGCGGATTTGTCGTGGGGAATGAACTCCTCGTGAAAGCTTATGGTGACGTGAAGGATAATAGTGATAGTGGTCAATTCCTGGCGATCCAGCACGCATCCGCCTATTGTTTTGATCATCCTCAGATTACCGAGCAAATTGCGGAGAAATATTCTCGCCGCATGGATATGCTCGTGGCTTGTCTCCAGAAAAAAGGATTAAACGCCAAGAAACCCCAGGGTTCATTTTTCCTTTATTTAAAATCACCGACAGCGGCTGTTATTGGGGGTAAACGCACGGAATTCAAAAATGCCGAGGAAGTCTCCCAGTACCTGATCATGGAGAAACTCATCTCCACCGTTCCTTGGGATGATGCGGGTTCACATTTGCGTTTCAGTGTGACTTTCGCTGCCAAAGGTGAGGAGGCTGAGAAAGCAGTCATCGCCGAGATCGAAAGCCGATTGGCGGATGTCAGTTTCGAGTTTTAAGGTACATTTTCATCCTCTTTATTCGTTTGCTGGAATTGCCCGTGGTTGACTCCACGGGCAATTTGCTTAAAAGTAGGATTATATTGCCAGTTATGAGTGAGACACCATCATCCGCGAGATTAAAGGTCCGGGGGAGAGATCCCTTAGGACTCTATGCCCCTGCTGAAAAGAAGTTTTTCTGTATGGCAAATCGAATGGTTTTGGGACCTTACACCCCAGCTGAAATCGGCTATTTTCTCGTCGATAAATCCCTCAGCTACGACGACCTTGTCCTCGATGATGACTCGAACCAATGGTTCATGATTAAACAATACTTCGAGTTTGATCATCTTGAAGAGTAGTTTTTGTCTTCCTCTGCGTCACTTCACAGTGCGGTATTGGACTAAAGCTTCTTTTTTTAAAGCGGAGCTGATGTTTATTGCGGGATCGAATAGTGACCGGTAATGACAAACTCAAAGAGCCGGTCTTCTTCTTGAGTGCCGGACCCGATATTATGGATGACGAGGGGGATACTGGCCCGATTCATCCGATCACTGACGATCATGATATGGGGGAGGTGGGGAGGGACAGTGCAGGTGACTAGATCGCCGGGCTGATAATCTTTTGGATTCTTAGTGAGAGGGAGTGACCAGCCTTTACGTTTAAAGTAGGTTTGGAGATTTGGCACACGCCGATGGTCGATATTTTTGTCAGGACGTTTGAGACCCCAGATTTTCGGGTATTCAGAAAAATATTTTTTCATGTCTTTATGAACCTCTTTTTGCAGGTCGATACCCAGGGCTGATCTTAAGGCGCGGATGACGACATCTGTGCAGACTCCGCCAGCAAGTGGGACATCACCATTTGGATAATCCAAAGACCGGTAAGCCGGATCATAACTCGTGGTCTTCCCGATTTGTTCCCGAGCACAAATCACAAGGGAGACCGGTGGCTCAGTCCGGGATTGCGCTGGTAATGAAGGGGTAAAGGGGAATGTCAAAAACAGGAGTGTCCCCGTGATGAGGAGGGTGTAGGGATGTATCGGCTTACTCATGATTTAAAAACAAGACTTTGCGAATGAAGTTTCCCCTTGTTACGATCTAAAAGAGACTTTTTGACAAGGGCGATAAGAATGGGTTCTATCAAAGGCGATGATCCTGATTCCTTACAGGGTAAATGTACTTTATCCTTACCAGCCATGGGCCAATGTTTTACTTGTGGTTTTGAATGTCGCTATTTGGGGATTGGAATGGCTCGGGTATATCCCGGAATCTGTGATCGAGTATTTTGTCCTCGACGGATTTGCTCCGACGAGGTTAATCGGCTGCTTCTTCCTCCATGCTGATTTCTGGCATTTAGCGGGGAATATGCTTTATCTTTGGATATTTGGTAATGCTATTTGTGCCAATGTGGGTAATTTGCGCTATTTAGGATTATATTTTGCCTTCGGTATTTTTGCTTCCATTACACACCTGCTATTCAGTGATATGCCTGCGGTCGGTGCCAGTGGCGCGATTAATGGGATGATTGGTTTTTATTTCATCCTTTACCCGTATAACCCGATTGAGTGTTGGTGGTTTTTTATGTTGAGAATGGGGACTTTTGAAGTGGCGGGAATATGGTTGATCGGACTTTGGTTTTTGTCGGATATCATCGGAGCAGTTTTAGGCTGGGGGATTATTGCTTATTGGGCTCACTTAGGAGGTTTTTTGATCGGCGTGCTTTGTGCATTTTTGATGTTAAAATATAAGGTTTTAGTCCTGAGCGAGGATGATAATGAGACAATGGTTGATTATTGGAATGAAAAGTACAGTGGTAAAAAAATGGAAAAGAGTGAGCGTATCCGCACGTCCATGCCAGCTTCAAATCCCTACATGCATATTTCTCCGGTCATAAGGGCAGGAGCCGCCTTGCCGGAAAAAAGGGAATCACTCAAGTTCCTGGAGTTTATCAAGAGTAGGCAGGAAAAAGTGAATACTGAAAAGGAGCCGATTCCTGAAAAGACGGGTGGGGAGGAAATGAGTGGAATAGGAGAAAAATCATATCATTGCCATGCCAATGGGATGCAGACCGGTCCCTTCACTGCGGCACAAATAGGAGAAGCGATCGCTTCAGGTAGTCTCACTGTGGATGATTGGGTTTATGCACCCGAAGAGAATGATTGGGTGCTCATGAGGGACTATTTCGAGTTTGAATCCTGAGGGTTATTTTTTAAGTGTGTCGCTGATGAATCTAATATCATCATCGGTGAGAGGGGGATGGCTGGCACTAATATTACATTGGGCTTGGTGCAAATTGCGGAAGCCGGGGATAACACACGCCACCCGGGGGTTGTGCAGGACGTATTGCAGGGACATCCGCGCAAGTTGCTCGGGGGTCGAGCCAAATCTTTCCTTCAGGGTGGAGAGCTTTGGTTTGAGCTTGCGCAAATTGTCTGGCTGGAACCAGTAACCATTCTGGCGGTTGTCGCCGGCTTCAAATTTCACGGGTTTATCCGGATCATATTTGTCGAGTAAAATGCCTTGAGCCAGAGGGCTGAAAGCGACAAAAGACAGTCCTTGGACTTTGAGTAGGTGATCGACTTCTGAATCCTCTCGGATGAATTGGTCATCGAGGGCGTGGGCCCAGCTTTGCAGGACGTGCGGTTTAATCACAGGGACGAGCCGGGTAAAGTCCGCACTGGAGTAGGCACTGAGTCCTTTGACCCGGATCTTTCCCTCCGAATGGAGTTCGTCCATTACCTTGACCGCACCGTCGAGATACCGGTCGTCTTTTCCAAAGTCTCCGTGGTGGAAATAATAGATGTCGATATAGTCGCGCCCGAGATTGATCAGGCTTTGTTCAAACTGCCGTTTGATGTGGAAGGGATGGTAGGCGTGTTCAGCTGTTCCTGCAAAATGCCCGACCTTGGTCGCGATGATGAGTGTCTCAGACTTGCGTCCGAGCTTTTTGAGGACGCGGGTCAGCATGCGTTCGGCCTTGCCATTACCGTAAATGTCCGCGTTATCAAAATGGTTCACCCCGGCATCCAGCCCGGCGCAAATTGCCTCGCTGATTTCATTTTCATCGGGTCGCGCCCAACCGACGGATTGACCAGTGGGTGTGAAATTAATGCCGCCCATCGTCCAGCAGCCGAATGAAACTTCCGAAACCTTGACCCCTGTTTTCGCTATCTCACGGTAATTCATACGCCCATGCTCGTGTGACATGTCGAGAAGTCAATAAAAAGACTTTGGAGAGGATGTATTGCGGCGTAGTAATGGGTGAAATGATAATAACCATGCTGATTCACAGGTTTTGGACAGTCCGGTCTGGACTAGTTCTAGTCTTTCCTTTGGGGGGAACTGTATCTCTTTGGGCTTGAGAAACGGGGTGGGGTGTATAGAAAAGAGATCGGATACTTTCTCCCAAATCATGGCCCAAGTAAAAACACTGCTAAAATGGATGGTCCTAATGACAGGACTCTTTGTGGTCACGTGCTTACATGCGGAGATCAGCCCCGACCTTTTAAAAAGGGCGGAAGAAGACGATGCCCAAGCCAAATATCAAGTAGGATTAAAATACTTCCGCGGGGACGGGGTCGCTAAAGATCAGGAAGAGGCTGTGGGATTTTTCCAGTTTGCAGCGGAAAAAGGAATCCCTGAAGCCCAATTACTCTTAGGTGTTTGTTATTCCAAAGGTGTGGGCCTCGAAAAAAATGATAAAATCGCGGCGGAATGGTTTACCAAAGCCGCCAAACAAGGCCTGACTGAAGCCCAGACCATGATGGCCCTCTATTATGATGCCGGCATCGGGGTAGCTCAGGATAAAAATGAGGCTTTTAAATGGTTTTATGCCGCAGCCGAACAGGGTGATCCCTCTGCCCAATATAACATCGCCCTCCGTTGCTTGCGCGGGGTAGGGACCGAAGCCAATGAAAAGGAGGCGGTGGAATGGTTCCGTTTGGCGTCTCTCCAAGGAGTGCCCGAGGCTCAGAATAATCTGGCCGTTTGTTATGCGGAAGGCATCGGGGTCGGAAAAAACAAGGAAGAAGCCCTTTTTTGGTTTTACACAGCATTGGCCGGAGGGGTGAAATCAGCCAAAGAACCCATTGCTATCATCGAGAAGGAGCTCGACGGGAAAATGTCTGTGCTGGCCAAGGAACGTTGCAAACAGGTTCTCGAACAAGTGAAACTGAAGCAGGAAAACGAACCCCCGCCGATTCTCGTCGAGGAAGACCTCCCGGCCAAATAGGAAGGTCCGGACAGAAAATGGGAGCCCAAATCGGAGATGAAACCAGCGTTATCCGTGGCCTCCGGACGTAGGAGAGCGAGAGAGCTGGCCGGTGAGATAATCCATTTACACCATAAATCGTGCAGGACGTATGGGGGCCAGAGTCTGCTTGACGATCGGGGTAAATGTCCCGTAAAAAATACGCGTGACGGGGAAAATGTTTTGTGGGCAAATTGCGCGTATGACACGTGAGGAGATTATTCAGATTTTTAAGGCTTCTGGCGCTTTGCTGGAAGGGCATTTTGTATTGCGTTCAGGCCTGCACAGCCGCCAGTTTTTCCAATGTGCACTCGTGCTCCAGGAAATGCCTGTGGTGGAGCGACTCGGGAATGCACTCGCCGCACTTTGCGCAGGAGTGGAGATCGAAACGGTTGTCGCCCCCGCCATGGGAGGCCTTGTGATAGGGCAGGAGGTCGCCCGTCAGCTCAAAAAACGTTTTATTTTTGTGGAGAAGGAAGAGGGTTCGCTCGTCATGCGCCGCGGGTTCAAAATCCGACAGGGGGAAAAAATCCTCGTGGTCGAGGATGTGATTACCAAAGGCGGACGTGCACAGGAAACCATTGACATTATCCGGGGGCTCGGCGGGGATGTGGTGGCCGTGGCTTCCTTAGTGGACCGTTCAAATGGGAAGGCCTCTTTCGGGATTCCCTTCAAGAGTCTGCTGAGCCTAGAAGTCGAGACATTTGATCCGGACAATTTGCCTGAAGACTTGAAAAAAACCCCGGCCACCAAACCGGGGAGCAAATAGGCCTTCTCCACGACAAACCTTCCGCAGGAGTAATTTAGGTTGAACTCTCCGCCGATTTACGAGAGATTTTCGGGCTTATGCTTAAGTGGATTATTAAAAAAATTCTTGGTACAAAAAATCAGCGTGAAGTGCGCAGACTCGAACCGATGGTTCCCATTATCAACCAGTTTGAGGAGGGTTACCGATCATTGACTGATGAGCAGCTCAGGGCCAAGACGGAGGAGTTTAAGGCCCGTTATGTGAAGGGTGAGACTTTGGACCAGCTTTTGCCTGAGGCTTTTGCTGCGGTAAAAAATGCTGCTCGGCGTTTTACCGAGGGCAAACAAGTCATCAATGTCCGGGGTTATGAACTGCCGTGGGAAATGATCCATTTCGATGTCCAGCTCATCGGTGGTATGGCGCTCCATAGTGGACGGATCGCTGAAATGGGTACTGGGGAAGGAAAAACCCTTGTGGCGACCTTGCCCGTTTACCTGAATGCCCTGACGGGCCGGGGTGTGCATGTCGTCACGGTTAATGATTATCTGGCTTCCCGTGACTCGGAGTGGATGGGCTCCCTTTACCAATTCCTCGGCTTGACGGTCGGCTGTCTCCAGCATGATTTGCGTGGACCCACACGGAAGGAACAGTATCAGAGGGATATTACCTACGGGACGAATAGTGAATTCGGTTTTGATTACTTACGCGATAATAGCATGGCCACAACCAAGGAGGCCCAGGTCCAGCGGGGACATTATTTTGCGATTGTCGATGAGGTGGACAGTATTTTGATCGATGAGGCCAGGACTCCTCTGATTATTTCCGGACCCGCCGCAGTTTCCCAAGACCATCAGTTTGACCGTTATAAACCCATGGTCGAGCGATTAGTGCAGGAACAAATCCGACTGGTAAACGCGATACTGAACGAGGTGGATGAATTGATCGCCAAAAAGGCGAATACCTCCGATATTGGTCGCCTACTTTACAAAGCGCGTTTAGGCATGCCCAAGAGCCGGCGCCTGCTCAAGATGCTTGAAGAAACCTCCAGCCGTAAGGCGTCGGAAAAGAGCGAGCTTTTCTATTACAACGACACGATGAAAGAGAGATTTTTCGAGCTGAAAGAAGAAATGCTCTTCACTGTGGAAGAAAAAAGTTTCGAGGTTAACCTAACCGAAAATGGACGCCAATCGATCAATCCGGGGGATGAACATGCCTTTACCCTTCCTGACATGATCAAGGAGCTCGCTGATCTGGATAATGTCACTGATATCACCCCGCAGGAACGTGTCCAGCGTAAGCAGGTCATTCAAAAAGCCTATGATGAGGTGAATGAGAGGATTCACTGTGTAGGACAGCTTCTGCGTGCGTATTGCATCTACGAAAAAGATGTTCATTATGTCGTCCAAGATAATAAAGTCCAGATCGTGGATGAATTCACCGGGCGTGTCCTCTCCGGACGCCGTTGGAGCGATGGTCTACACCAAGCGGTCGAAGCGAAGGAATGCGTGAGTATCGAGGAAGAAACCCAGACCTACGCCACGGTCACCATCCAGAATTATTTCCGCCTTTATGGGAAACTCGCAGGGATGACAGGAACGGCTGAGACGGATGCCGCTGAATTCAAAGAAATCTATAAAATGGATGTTGTGGTCATTCCCGCGAACCGTATCTGTGTGCGCAAAGACAATAATGATGTGCTTTATAAGACCAAACGGGAGAAATATAATGCGATCCTCAAGGAGATTAAAACAGCCTATGAACGCAAGCAGCCTATCCTTGTAGGAACCATTGCTGTAGAGGTTTCCGAGCTCATCTCGCGAATGCTCAAACGTGATGGGGTTCCCCATACGGTCCTGAATGCGAAATTCCACCAATCCGAAGCCGAGGTCGTCGCCCGGGCAGGGCATTCCGGCTCCGTTACGATCGCCACGAATATGGCAGGACGCGGAACTGATATTAAGCTCGCTAAGGGCGTGGATGATGTGGGTGGCCTGTATGTGATCGGGACCGAGCGGCATGAATCGCGCCGTATTGACCGTCAGCTGCGCGGACGTTGCGCGCGTCAAGGTGATCCCGGGACATCCCGTTTCTTTGTTTCATTTGAAGATGATCTGATGAGGCTTTTTGGTGCGTCGGAGAAAATGACCTCCCTGATGGAGCGTTTTGGCTTTAAGGATGGGGAGGAGCTCCAGCATCCTTGGTTAAATAAATCGGTGGAGACAGCCCAGAAACGTGTCGAGCAACACCATTTCACCCAGCGTAAACGGACCTTGGAATATGACGACGTCCTGAACCAGCAGCGGACAATCGTTTACGGGTACCGCAATGAAATCCTGATCGCTGAGGACCCCCGGCATTTTATCTTTGAGGCTGTGGAGGAGGTTCTTGAGGCGAAGGTTACAGAGCTTTACCTCACCGAGGACGGACTGGTCAGTGAATCCGCCAAGGAAGATATTATCGGATGGGTTAATGTCACATTCCCGTTGAATCTGGAAGCCTCCGATGTCGATTGGGATAAGAAGAACAAGGATGAAGTGGTCGAATGGGTGATCTCGAAAGTCCAAGAAGCTTATTCCCTCAAAGAAAAATATGAGGATCCGGAGTCTCTCAAACAGCTCGAGCGCTACACGGTTTTGTCCGCCATCGATAAGCTCTGGCAGGAACACCTTTATGGAATGGATGGCCTGCGCGGGGGAATCCATCTCCGTGCTTATGCCCAGCGTGATCCCCTCGTGGAATACAAAAAGGAAGCCTTCGAAATGTTCAGCGTGATGTGGGCCCAATCAAAATCCGAAATAGTCAGTAACATATTCCGTTCAGCTACCAGCCTGATGGCCTTTGAGAAGTTCCTTTCTGCTTTACCGCAGAAAATGATCCATCAACAAATCTCCGCATTTGGTGATGCAGCCCCTGAGTCACAATCTTCAGGTGCAGGGCCGACAAAAGCCAATGAGGAAACCGTCAGTGAGGCCATTAAATCCGCGCCTGTCCGCCGTGAAGGGCCAAAGATTAATCGCAATGATGCCTGCCCTAAGGGCAAAAAGAATGATCAAGGCAATGTCCTGAAGTTTAAGAATTGTTGTGGCAAAGAAGGTCTCGACAGCTGTAAATTCCAATAAAAACCATCAAAAATCACCCCCTTATGAGTATGAAAAATAATGGTATCCCCCCTGAAATTCGTTTTTTCACCTTCGACTTTACCGTGCGTGACTGGTCGGGGGCGAAAGTCAAACCCACTATCCGGCAGTGTGTGGAAACGATTAAAAAAGCCGGTTTTAAAGCGGTCGGACCTTGGCCAAATCCTGAGCTCTTGCAGGCGACGGCGGAGCTAGGGATGGAACGTATCGCTTACGTCGATGCGAAGGATCAGACTTATGTCGAGTCCCTCCAGAAAGCCCTCTCGATGAAACCTTCACGGGTCAATGTCCAGCTATGGGATCATGATACACCGCCAAAGGTGGCCGTGGAAACATGGATCAAAATGGAGAAACTTGCCGGTAAACTCGGTCTGGAGCTTGATCTGGAAGTCCACCGCGACACCTGCACTGAGACACCGGAAAAGACCTATGAGATTGCAGACCTCTACTTGAAAAAAACAGGGAATAAATTACGGTTTTGTTTCGATTTCTCCCACATTGCCTTGGTCAAACACGTTTATCCACCATTCGCGAACCGTTTACTTGATCATCCTGATCTGGTGCAACTTGCCCGCCAGCTCCATTTCCGCTCCTTTAATGGTCACCACTGTCAGGTGCCTGTGATCGACCAGAAAGGTAAGTTGACTCCAGAAGGAAAAGATTATCTGGCTTTTGCTGATGAATTACTCAAGTGCTGGCTTAAAGGTGCCAAGGGTGGGGAAGTCCTCTATGCTAACCCCGAACAATTACCCCCTCCCGGCTACGGCCTCGACGGTTTTGCGACCCTCTGGGATGAAGTCAAATTCATGAAAGATGAACTCCAGAAGCTCTGGGACAAAAACCTCGTCCTGTGGAAAAAAAGCAAATTGCTCTAGAGCTTAAATGCCTCTTTTGCTCGGAGATTTCACCCCCCTAGAGGAAAAACAGGGGGAGCAGACCGAGTACAGCAAGGATGATCACAAAGATAAGGCTTTTTTTCCCGGTTTGATTCCGAGAAAAGAAAAGGGCGTAGATTCCTTTCATGATATTATTTGATGAGGCTGCCACACAAATGCCCATTGATGAGATCATGGGGTCGATACCTTGACCGGTGGATTGGGATATCCCGAGGATAAAAGGGTCCACGTCGATTGTTCCCATGATGGCCGCTAAAATCACGACCCCGGCATTCCCCGCAAATTGCAGTGTGTAATAGGTCAGGATAAGCATACCTACAAAGAGTGCCGCAAAGATGCAGGCGGCAGATAAAGCCAGAGGATTCTGGTTTTTGATTTCAAGGCTGGCATCCCCCTGTTTGCTCATTTTTTGAGAAATCCAGAACCACCCGAAACAAATAGCTCCAGCGGATAAAAATAGAAAATAATAACTTAGTGGCCGGGGGAGCGAAGGGTTAAACAGGGCAAGCAGGATAACGATGCGTAGGTACATCACTCCTGAAGCCATCAGGATTCCCCCAGCAAAAGCGGTATTTTCCGATATCCCCGCTGATTGACGTGCGAGGGAGACAGTGGTCGCTGTCGAGGAGTACGCCCCGCCAAGTAAGGCGCTTAGGGCGATCCCGCCCCGGCCTTTAGCCCAGAGCTGGAGTAAATAACTCCCATAGGAGATCGTGCTG
>Ga0163144_10009796_pt1 | contig 20510 bp, 18 predicted proteins | sample OliLak19BULKMAT1_FD_123175 | JGI IMG/M metagenome (GOLD analysis project Ga0163144, IMG submission 123175) | Freshwater microbial mat bacterial communities from Lake Vanda, McMurdo Dry Valleys, Antarctica - Oligotrophic Lake LV.19.BULKMAT1 | ecosystem: Environmental > Aquatic > Freshwater >... | reverse complement strand
GTGGCCCTGGTGCCGGAGGCGCAGGACGGCGCCGGCTTGGGCTGGGCCGAGGCCGGGACGGTCTTCACCGCCCTGGGCCGCCACGCGGCGCCAGTGCCGCTGGGCGAGACCATGATCGCCGCCTGGGCGCTGGCCCAGGCCGGCATTGCGGTGCCCGACGGCGTGCTGACCCTGGCACTGCCCGGCCACGCAACGCCCTGGGGCGAGCAGGCCGGCCATGTCGTCGCCATCGATGGCAACAGTCTTCGCCTGCTGGCAAAGCCGCCCACGATCATCCAGAAGACAATCGCCCGCGACCCGCGTGCGCATCTGGCGCTGGATGGCGCCAAGGTGCTTGCGCAGGGCACCGTGCCGGGCGGCGCGGCGCGGCTGACCGCACTGGCCGCGATCATGCGCGCGGCGCAGATGGCCGGGGCGATGCGGCGCATCCTCGACCTCTGCGTCGATTACGCCAATGTGCGCAGCCAGTTCGGCCGGCCCATCGGCAAGTTCCAGGCGGTGCAGCACATGATCGCGGTGCTGGCGACGGAAACCGCGGCAGCCGAAACGGCGTCGTCGATAGGGCTGCGCGCCGCCGGGCAGGACGACCCGCAGTTCGGGGCGGGCATCGCCAAGGTGCGCGCCGGCATGGCGGCGGGCAGCGTCGCCGCGCTGGCCCACCAGGTGCACGGCGCCATTGGCGTGACCGACGAATACACCCTGCACTACCTCACCCGCAGGCTCTGGCAGTGGCGCGCCGACTATGGCAGCGAGCATGAATGGGGCCGCCGCATCGGACGCACCGTGCAACACGCTGGCGGCGCCGGACTATGGCCATTGGTGACGAGGGCGCTCTAGGCGTTCCGCTGCATCTCGGCCAGATGGCGCTCGATGGTCTGACGCATGGTGCGCGCCAGTTCGGCCTCATGCGGCACCATGCGTTCACTGGCCCCGCCGATGCCAATCACCAAGGGCGTCGCCGACAGTTCATCCGGCAACAGCATGGCGAGGATGGCGCCGCCCGGCGTCACCGTCGAATTGCTGAAGGCGTGGCCGCGCATCCTGATGTCGTCGAGCCGCGCCTGCAAGCCGGCAAGATCGACCTTCGCCGTGGCCGGCGGCGCCTCGGCATTGATGCGGCGCACCAGCTTGGCCACCTCGGCCGCCGGCAAGGTGGTCAGCAGCACCCAGCCAGCGCCCGATGCCGCCAGCGGCCGCAAGGTGCCGGGCGTGAGATGCAGGCGCAGCGACGTGGTCGCCTGCGCCACATGGATGTACTGGGCGTGCAGCCCGTTGCGCACCGCCAGCACGATGGTTTCGCCGGTCACCGCGTTAAGGTCGCTGACCAGGCGAAGGATCTTCGCCTCCTCGAACAGCGGCGGATTGATCCACGAACCGAGCAGGCGCACGCGCGTGGTCGGACCATAGCTGCGGCCCGAGGGGCTGTAGTACAAATAGCCCAAGGTCACCAGGCTGCGTAGCAGGGTGGAGGCGCTGGACTGCGGATAGCCCAGCGCCTGCGCCACCTCGACCACGGTCGCGGCGCGCTGGACGTCGTCGAAATATTCGAGGATTTGCAGCACGCGCCCGGCCGACTTGACCACCGATTTCGGCAGCCTGGTCCAAGTTCGGGGCGACGCGCCGCCGGTTCCGCTCATCGGCCGGTCTCTCCCTAAATCCGCCTTTCGCCGATTATAGGGAGAGACCGTGGCCGCGCGACCGCTCAGGAGCGCTTCTTGCGCAGCGCGTCGATGTAGTCGTTCATCTTTTCCTGGTCGAGATAGTCCTTGTGGCTGACTGGGGCGAAGGCGCGGTCCTTGCCATCGGTCAGTCGGGCGAACGCAGCAGGGTCCTTCGTGTTCATGTTGTAGAACGCCTCGCGGATCGACTTGCGGCCCTCATCGGGGATCGAGGTCAGGTACGCATAGGGCGCGCCGGCCAGCAGTTCGGATTTCCACAGCACGCGGAAGTCGTCGATCTTGACCAGGCCCTTGCGGCTCATGCTGGCCAGATTGTTGTCGTCGGGCGCATTGTACCAGTTGGCGGCGGCATCGACCGTGCCGTTGTTCAGGGCGATGATCGCGTTCTCGTGGCTGCCGCCGAACACCACGTTGGTGAAGAAGGTATCGACCGCGATGCCGGCCTTGTCCATGAAGTAGCGCGGCGCAAAATTACCGGTGGTCGAATTGGGATCGACCAGGGCCAGCTTCTTGCCCTTCAGGTCCTGGATGGTCTGGAACGGCGCGGCCTTCTTGACCCAGAGGACGGCGTAGTAGCCGGTAGCGCCGGACTGCGACTGGTTGGTGGCGAAAGCCTCGACCCCGTTGTTGGAGACGCGGCGCGCGATGACGTAGGAGCCCGGGCCGTAATAGACGACGTGAATCGAGCCGGCCTTTTGCGCCTCGATCGCGGCGGCATAGTCGGCGACCACCTTCAGCACCCATGGCGTGCCGGTCTCGCGGGTCAGGTAATTCGCCAGGCCCGTATAGCGTTCGACCGTGCCGGCGGCGTTTTCCGATGGCGTGATGGCGATCACCATGTCGGTGCCCTTGTACTTGTCCTGCCACTTGGCCTGGGCCCAAGCCTGGGTGGGGGCGGCGAGCGGCGACAGCGCGGCGACGGCAAGGGCGGTGGCGGCGATCAGGTTGCGGCGGTTCAGCATGCTAGGTCTCCCGGTGGATTGAACTATTCGGCGGCAAGACGTTCGAGACCGTAAAGCTCGGTCGTGGCGGCTCCGGTCAGGGCGGTGGGTGCATCGTCGAACACCACGCGCCCGGCGCGCAGCCCGATGACGCGGTCGCACCACTCGCGCGCCAGATCGACATCGTGCAAATTGACCAGCACGGTGATGCCCTGGTCGCGGTTAATGGCGCGCAGCGCCTGCATCACGCTGCGGGTATTGGCGGGGTCCAGGCTGGCCACGGGTTCGTCGGCCAGGATGATGTCGGGTTCCTGCACCAGGGCGCGGGCGATGGCGACACGCTGCTGCTGGCCGCCGGATAGCGTTTCGGCCCGCTGCGCCAGTTGCGCGCCCAGGCCCAGACGGTCCAGCGCCGCCACCGCCATCAGGCGGTCTTCCTCGGCGAACCAGCCGGCCAGGGTGGTGACGATCGGTCGGTGCGCGAGGCGGCCCATCAGCACGTTAGTCACGACGTCGAGCCGGCCGACCAGGTTGAACTGCTGGAAAATCATGGCGCAGCGGGCGCGCCAGGCGCGGAGCGCCTTGCCCTGCAGGCCGGACACGTCGCTGCCCTCGAACAGGACGCGGCCGCCGGTCGGGCGCGCCAGGCCGTTGATCATGCGCAGCAACGTCGATTTGCCGGCGCCGGACGGGCCGATCACCGCGACCATCTGGCCACGCGCCACGTCGAGCGACACGTCGTCCACTGCCGTGGTCGCGCCATAAAGCCGTGTGACGTGTTCAAGTTTCAGCATCCGCAGCCCTGCCCGGCCAAAGACTAGCATCGGCCCCGGCGCAGGAGTCACGATTCTGTGAACAAATCGTCGATTTGTCGATCCCCCTGCCCATCTCCGGCGATCAACCGGACAGCCGGCCCTTTCCAATCAGGGCAAAGCGAAGGCGGGTGGAGCAAAAGTCGATAATGCCGACGGTTACCAGGATCATCAGCACGATGAAGGCCACTGTCTGCCATTCGTTAAGGCGAATCTGGTCGGCCAGATGCAACCCGATACCGCCGGCGCCGACAATGCCAATAATGGTGGCCGAGCGGGTATTCGACTCGAAGAAATAAAGCACCTGACTGACCATAACCGGGAACACCTGGGGGAGAACGCCGTACCAAAGTGCGTGCAGTTCGCTACCGCCAGCGGCGCGGATGCCCTCCACCGGCTTTTTGTCCGACGCTTCGATGGCCTCGGAGTAGAGCTTGCCGAACGAACCGATGTCCGAAACCATGATGGCGAGGATGCCAGCGAACGGGCCAAGCCCGACCACGTTGATGAAGATCAGCGCCCAGATCAAGGTATCGACGCCCCGCAGCACGTCGAGCCCGCGGCGCATCGAGAAGCGGAATATCCAGCTTGGGATCACGTTGCGCGCCGCCAGGACACCCAGCGGCAAGGCCATGATCGCGCCCAGCAACGTGCCGAGGAATGCAATGGCGACGGTTTCACCCAAAGAGCGGATGAACAGGCCAAGCAGGTTGCCGGGATGTGGCGGCACCATGAACGAGAGGATGAAGCCAAGCTTGCCCAGCCCGTTCCAGATGCGCTCGGGCGAGAAATCGACCCGCCACAGGCCGGCGGCCAGCAGCGCCAGCAGAACGGCGGGCAGCAGATAGCGCGAAAGCTGGCGCGGCAGGGACGGGCTGACGGCCGCGCCATAGCGGGCGGAGAATTCCGCGCGCCGGGCCATGGCGTCGGCCCGCAGGCCCCGGCTCATGGTCCGCGCTCCAGATGCAGGAAGCGGTTGCGTATCTGCTCGGTCACGAGGTCGATGACGACCACGGTGGCGATGATCATGAGCAGGATGGCGCTGATGTCGGTGTAGTAGAAGCGGCGCACGGCGATCAGCAGGTCCTCGCCGATACCGCCGGCGCCGACAAAGCCGAGCACGGCGGCCCCACGCACGTTGATCTCGAAGCGCAGGAGCGTGTACGACGCGAAATTGGACGCGACCTGCGGCAGCACGCCAAAGCGGACGCCGTGCAGCCACGACCCGCCCGAGGCGACCACGCCCTCGACCGGGCGCAGATCGACGTTTTCGTTGACCTCGGCGAACAGCTTGCCCAGCGCGCCAGCGGTATGGACGGCGATGGCCAGCACGCCCGGCAGCGGGCCCAGGCCGAAGGCGACGACGAAAATCAGCGCATAGACGATTTCCGGCACGGTGCGGAACAGCTCCAGCACGCGCCGCGCCGCCCACGTGGTCCAGCGGCTTTGCACCAGATTGGCGGATGCGGCGAAGCAAAGGCAAAAGCCGCCGATGAAGCCGAGGCCGGTGCCGACATAGGCCATGAGAATGGTGTCGAGCAGCTTGATCAGCCAGAGGTCGAAACCCCAGTACCACTCGGCCATGTCGGCGCCGAAGGTGACGGCATGAAGCGGCGGCACGAGGTTGGAAACGTAGACGCCGAGTTTGCCGAAATTGGCGAAAAAGACGCCCAGCCGGACTTCGCCGATCCAGCCGGCGACGAAGATGCCAACAAGCAGCGCGGCGAAGAAAAGTATGGTGCGGCGACGCTTCTCCGCCATGGTGCGCCGGTAGCCCGAGGCCAGGGCGGCGGTATTGGCGGTCGGGGCCAAGCGGGCGGTGTTCACGCCGGGAGACTAGCAGAAAGCTACCGGCCGCACGCAAGGGCGGCGGCGGGCACTGCCTAGCTCGGCGCCTGGCGCTTGCCGATCAGGGCGAACCGGAGCCGGGTTGACAGGCGGTCAATGGCCATCACCGTCACCAGCACCAGGATGATCAAAAAGCTGACATTCTGCCACTCGTTCAGGCGGATCGTATCGGCAAGGTGCAGGCCGATGCCGCCGGCGCCGACGATGCCGATGATGGTGGCCGACCGGGTGTTGGATTCGAAGTAGTACAGCACCTGGCTTATCATCACCGGGAAAATCTCTGGCAAGACGCCGAACCGGATGGTGTGCATCGGGCCGCCGCCCGCCGCCGTCACCCCCTCGACCGGGCGTTTGTCCGCCGCCTCTATGGCCTCGGAGAACATCTTGCCGAACGTCGCCATGTCGGAGACCGCGATGGCTAGGATTCCGGCGAACGGCCCGAGACCGACGACGTTGATCCAGATCAGCGCCCAAATCAGGATATCGACGCCCCGGACCGTGTCGAGGCCGCGCCGCCAGGTGAAATGAAAGATCCAGTTCGGGACGATGTTCTTGGCGGCGAGGAAAGCGAGCGGCAGGGCCAGCACTGCGCCCACCAGGGTTCCGAGCAGGGCGATCGCCACCGTCTCGCCCAGCGCATGGAGATAGGTCCATAGATGTTTGCCGGGGTCGGGCGGGACCATGAACTGGACGATGAACCCAAGCTTGTCCAGGCCGTTCCAGAGCCGGGACGCCGTGAAACCCGTGTAGTAAAGGCCGAACACCAGCACGGCGAGCAGCCCGGCGGCAATCGCCGGCCCGAGCAACCGCTGGGAAAGCGGGGGACTGAATACCGCAGCGTGCCGCTGCTCGATGAGCCCGGCGCCGGCCAGCGCCACCTGACGCAGCGTCCGCCCGCTCATGGCCGCGTCTCCAGGGCCAGCAGGTAGTGCCGCAATCGCTCGGTCCCGATGTCGACCAGCATCACGGTGACGATGATCATCAGCAGGATGGCGCTGATGTCGGCGTAGTAGAATTGCCGTATCGTGGTCAGCAATTCCTGGCCAATGCCGCCGGCGCCGACGAAACCCAGCACGGAGGCGCCGCGCACGTTGATCTCGAAACGCAGAAGCGCGTAGCTGGCGTAGTTCGAGGCCACCTGCGGCAGTACGGCGTAGCGCATGGTCTGGATCCACGAGCCGCCAGCGGCATAGGCGCCCTCAACCGGCCGCAGGTCGATGTTCTCGTTCACCTCGGCAAACAGTTTGCCGAGCGCGCCGGTGGTGTGGATGGCCAGCGCCAGGACGCCCGGCAGCGGTCCCAAGCCGAAAGCGATGACGAAGATCAGGGCGTAGACGATTTCCGGCACGGTGCGCTGGATTTCCAGCAGCCGGCGCGACACGGCGATGACCCAGCGTTGGCGCACCAAGTTCGCCGATGCCGAGAAACACAGCATGATCGCGCCGATGAACCCGAGGACGGTGCCAACATAAGCGATAAGTATGGTCTCCATGAGCAGCCGGAACCATCGGCCGAAACCCCAGTACCACTCGGCCAGATCGGCCCCGAGCGAGCCGAGCCGCAATTGCGGCATGATCGACGCCAGGTAATTGGGCAGCTTGTGGAAGTTTGTGCCGAACCGGACGAGATCGACCTCGCCCATCCACGCCGAGAGGAGGACGGCGACGACCAGCGCTGCGAAAAACAGCACGCTCCGGGCCCGCCGCTGGGCCTGGTGGGCGCGATAGCTCGCCTCCAGCCGGGCGATGGCGGCGTGGTCGGCGGTTACGGCGAGCAGCCTGGACATGGGCAATTGGTTGCGCGGCGGCTGCGGGGCTGGCCAGGCGCCAGCCCCGCGCTTCCGATGCTTACGACTTGCGACGCAGCTCGTCGATGAACTTCAACATTGCCTCGGTCTCAACGTAGTCCTTGTGCGAAACCGCGACAAACTTGCTGGTCTTCCCGTCCTCCATCTTTTCGAGAAGCGCCTTGTCGGTGGAGTGCATGTTGAGGAAGGCGCTCTCGATCTTCTTCTTCAAGTCGGCGGGCATGTCGTTGAGGTAGGCAAAGGGCGAGCCGGCGAGCAGTTCGGATTTCCAGACGATGCGGAAATCGTCCTGCTTCACCACCTTCTTGATGTCCATGCGGGTCAGGTTGGAATCGTCCGGGGTGTTCCACCAGTTCATGCCCACATCGACGGTGCCGTTGTTGACGGCGATAACCGCGTTCTCGTGGCTGCCGGTGAAAACGACGTTGGAGAAGAACTTCTCCGGCTCAATGCCCTGTTTGCTCAGGAAGAAACGCGGCGCGAAATTGCCCGAGGTGGAGTTGGGATCGACCAGGCCGAGCTTCTTGCCCTTGAGGTCCTGGATGGTCTTGTAGGGGCTGTCCTTCTTCACGTAGCCCACCGCGTAATAGCCAACCGCACCGGTCAGCGTGGCGGTGGTGACAAAAGCCACCACATTGCCATTCGAGACCTGGTGGGCACGGACGTAGGAGCCCGGGCCGTAATAGCCAATGTGAATGACGCCGGCCTTCTGGCCCTCGATCACGGCGGCATAGTCGTTGGCGACCCGAAGCGTCGTCTTGATCCCGGTCTTCTGTCCGATATAGGCCGCGAGAGGCGTGTACCGGTCGGAGGTGCCAGAGGCATTCTCGGCGGGGACAACGGCGACGACCAGTTCGGTCGGCATTTTCTGGCCGAAGGCGAGGCCCGGCGCCAGGGCGAGCACGGCGGCGGCGGCGATTACATTGCGGCGAAGCATTTTTTGGTCTCCGTCTGTACTTGATTGAAAGGTGGGTTCAGGCTGACTGGGCGCTGAGGGGTCGGGCGCCGGTGGCGGGAAATTCAGGCACGAAGTCCAGCACTTCGCTGGCCTGCAGGCCGTACAATTGCTGGGCGATGGCCGGGGTCAGCGCCGATGGCAGATCGTCAAATATGACGCGCCCGGCCTGCATGCCTATGAGCCGGTCGCAATAGGCCGAGGCGATGTCGAGGTCGTGCAGGTTGCACAGCACCGTAATGCCGAAGTCGCGGTTGATACGCTGCAACGCATCCATAACCACTTTGGTGTTGCGCGGGTCGAGCGAGGCGATCGGCTCGTCGGCCAGAACCAGTTCCGGCTCCTGCACCAGGGCGCGGGCGATGGCGACGCGCTGCTGCTGGCCGCCCGACAGCGTCTCGGCCCGCTGGGTGATGTAGGCGCCCATGTCGAGCTGCTCCAGCGCCGCCAGCGCCATCAGCTTGTCGGCATGGCTGAAGCGGCGGACCAGCGAGGGAACCAGTCCCGTATAATTCAGCCGGCCCATCAACACGTTGGTCAGCACGTCCATGCGGCCAACCAGATTGAACTGCTGGAAAATCATTGCGCACCGAGCCCGCCAGGCGCGCAGTGGACGTCCCTTGAGCGCGGAAACATCGACACCATCCCAGGCGATGCGCCCGGCGGACGGATCGACCAGCCGGTTTACGATCCGCAACAGCGTCGATTTGCCCGCTCCCGAAGGTCCGATCACGCCGACGAACTGCCCCTTCGGAATTTGCGCCGAAGCATGATCGACTGCCTTGGTGGCGCCGAAGGTCTTGCAGACGCCGTCAAGCACAAGCATGCATGTCCCCGCTGATTACAGGGTCACGCTAAAGGTCGTGCGTTACATTTTTTTGACACCGGGGAGACGATTTGGCGTTTTAGCGGCCCAAATCGCGAAACTGCTCCAGCGCCGCTGCGGCGCCACGCAGCATCAGGGCGAGGTCGGTGCCGAGCGCGGTCATCTGGAAGCGGTGCGGCGCGAACAAGCGCAGCAGGGCCTCGGAACTGGCAAAAATGCCGCACGGCCGGTTCGCCGCGCGGCAGGCGGCGACGGCGCGGGCGATTTGCGCCTGCACCTCGGGATGCGGAATATTGCCGGCATGACCCATATTGGCTGACAGGTCGCCCGGGCCAATGAACACCGCCTCGACCCCTTCCACCGCCAGGATGGCGGGCAGGGCGTCGATGGCGGCGACCGTTTCGACCTGCACCATTACGAGGATTTCCGCATTGGCGCGGTGGGCATAGTCCTTCACCTGCCCGAACCGGCTGGCCCGGGTGATGCCGGCCAAGCCGCGAAAGCCGGCAGGCGGATAGCGCGTGGCGGCCACGGCGCGCGCCGCCTCCTCCGCATTCTGCACCATCGGCACCATGAGCGTGGTGGCGCCGGCGTCGAGCACGCGCTTGATTACGATGGGGTCGTTCCACGGCACCCGCACCATGCTGGCAGCCGGGCCGCCGGCAGCGATGGCTTGCAGCGATGCGATCACGTCGGGTACTTCCGCCGGACCATGCTCCATGTCGACCAGCACCCAGTCGTAGCCGAGCCCGGCCAGCGCCTCGGCCGCCAGCGGCGCGTTCATGCCGCAGAACAGGCCGGCGAGGGAGCGGCCGGTTTGCAGCAGCGCGCGAAACGCATTGGGAGCCAGGGTTGCGGACATGACGACCTCAGGTGCTTATGAAGCGGCGGCTCTCGCCTTCGAGGACGAGGCAGGTGAGCCGGCCGCTATAATAGGCGCCAGTGTCGATGCCGATCCGGTTCGGCATCACCTGTACGTCGGTGGTGATGGAATGGCCATGCACCACGATGCGGTCGTGGATCGTTGTCGAGGCCAGGAAGTCGCCGCGAATCCAGATCAGGTCGCTGGGCTTTTGCTGGGCCAGCGGCACGCCGGGGCGAATGCCGGCATGGACGAACAGGTAGTCGCCCTGCTCGTGGGTAAGGCGAAGGCCGCGAAAGAATTCCAGGTGCCGTTCCGGCACGGCGGCGAGGAAGGCGGCCTGCACCGCCCGCAGCTTCTGTTCGTCGCGCTCGTTCGGCGCCACCGCGACGCCGTAGGAGAACAGCGCGAAATTGCCGCCATTGGAAAGCCAGCTCTCGCCGATGGTCACGTCGTTGATGAATTGCAGCAGAATCGATTCGTGGTTGCCGAGGAGATGCACGCTCTCGAACCCCTTGAGCGGGCGGTCGAGCAGCAGGTCGATCACCGCCCGGCTGTCGAGGCCGCGGTCGATATAGTCGCCGAGATAGACGACGACATGATGCAGACGCGGGGCGGTAGCAGCATCGCGGGCGATGCGGGCGTGCAGCTCCAGCAGCAAATCGACGCGGCCGTGGATGTCACCGATGGCGTAGATGCGGCGGCCCGGCGGCACTTCCGGCCGCACCGTATCGGGCGCGCGGCGGCGAAACAGGCCGAACATCAGCCGGCCGCCACCGTCGCCGGAAGCTCGCCGTAGTGCGTCCAGCGCAGCCGCGCGCCGCGATTGTCCAGCAGGTTGATCAGCGCGACGACGACGCGGCGGTCGAACTTGGCGCCGGCGTCCCGCAGCAATTGCTGCGATGCCGCCTCCATGTCCAGGCCGGGCCGCCAGGCGCGCGGACTGACCATGGCGACGAAGGCGTTGGCGACCGCCACGATGCGGGCGGGCAGCAATATGGCGTCGCCGTGCAACTGGCGCGGCCCACCGCTGCCGTCGAAATTCTCCTGCAACTGCCGCATTGTCTCGGCCACCGGCCCGTCGAACTCGATGGCGGAAATGAGATCGGCCGAGGCTTGCAGCGAGTCGCGGATCAGGCGCATCTCGGCATCGTCCAGGCGGCCCTGTTTGGTCAGCAGTGTGTCGGGCACCAGCATCTTGCCGAGGTTCATCAACGCGGCGGCGATCCGCGCGGTGCTGGTCTCGGCCGGGCTCAGCTTCATCTCCTCGGCGATTTCCCGGGCCACCTCGGCCACGCGCACCGAATGGTTCGCGGAATAGGGATCGCGCCGGTCGACCAGCGAAACCAGGGCATCGACCAGGCGGTTCAACGCATTCTCACGCCGTTGTCGTTCGCGCACCAGATCGGTGATGTCCTCGACCACCATCAGCACGGCGCCGGGTTCGTCGGTGGTCGGCAGCGGGATGTGATCGGACTTCACCACCCGATCGGCGCCGCCGGCGCCGAGCCCGAACGCGTGCACGTCGGTCATCGGCTGCTGGCTGTTGCGAACTTTTTTGTTCAGCGCCTCGAACATGTCGGCGCGGGCCGGGCCAAGCGCCGCGTCGAGCAGCTTGCCGACCAGGTCCTCGGGCGCCACGCCAAGGGACTCGCCGGCCCGCTTGTTGGCGAAGGTGATGCGGTCGTGGCCATCGACGGCGGCGATGGCGGTCGGCTGCGCGTCCGTGACCACCCGCATGAAGCCGGACAGGCGGCTAAAACGGTCGGCCAGGACGCGGAAGCGTTCCGCCGATTCAGCCGCGCGGAGCGAGGTGCCATGTCGCCACACCGCGACGACAACCACCGCGACCAGCAGGATTGCGCCCAGCAGGATGCTGAGCAGGACACGGCCGCGATACTCGGTCTCGGCCAGCGCCTCGGCCGCGTCGATCTTGCGCAGCAGCGTCCACGGCGCGACTGCCAGGGCGCGCGCCGTCACCAGCACGGTGCGGCCGGCATAATCGGTCTTCTGCGCGAAGCCGCCCGGGTTGGCCAGCGCGAAGGCGGCGTCGAGATTGGGCGTGTCCAGCGCCATGGTCCGGGTCAGCGGTGGCGTGCCGTCGCGCAGTCGCGACAGGTATTCCACCGTTTTGCCGGCGGCCCGCACCAGCACGGTTTCGGCCGAGGATTCGGTCTCGCCGGGTTGCACCATCCGGCGCGCGAGTTCGGCCGCCACCGGCCGCACGGCGAACACGACGCCGATTTCCTGCGAACTGGAATCGCCCTGCAAGGCGAACAGCGGCACGGCGAAGCCCAGCAACGGCTGGCCCGTCGGCCCGACATGGAGATCGAGCAGCGCCCGGCCGCCCGGCTTGCGCTGGTTGAGAAAATCGCGGTGCCGCGCGTCGAGCGGCGGCATGCCCGGCGACGTGGCGATAACCTGGCCTTTGGCGTCCCACAGGCCGATGCCGGCGGTGCCGGCGCGGCTGATATTTGCGTTCACTTGCGACGCAGCGGCGGCGCCAAAGCCCTCGCGTTCGGCCGTGGCGGTCAGCAAGTTGCGCAAATAGCCGGCCTGGGCCTCCTGGTCGGTCACCTGGGTCCGGTCGCCGCCGGCCAGCGAGATTTCGGTCATGTAGAGCTGTACCGAGGCGTTCTGCGCGAGATCACGGAGCACGCCGAACTGCTGCTCCAGCCATTCGTCCACGGCGGTGGCGCGGCTGTCGGCGACGATGCCAAGGCGGATTTGCCAGGCCTGCAGGTCGCGCGTGCGCTCGGCGGCGACGAAGCGGAAGACCAGAAGGACGCCGATCACGCCGACGGCAAGCAGGAGCGCCCCTGCGGCCAGGACCGCGCGGCTGGCCCGCCGGTTTCCCGCGGCAACGGTCGGATCGAACAATCCCTAACCCCTTAAATCCGTGGGCGATTCACGCCCCGGCGGAGCATAGGTAGAGCGCCCCCGTGGCGCAAGATTGGGCCACGCCCTCTATTGCGGCTGGCGATGCAGCCACCAGGTGGTTTCGTTGACCGAGAAGATCGGCCGGTAATGGCGAATGGAGGCCGCCTCGACCACCTGGTTTATCTGGTTGTCCAAGACCAGGGTCTTGCCGCCGGTCAGCACGACGAGGATGGCGTGCGGCACTTTCAGGTTCTGGTCCTGCAGGACGACGATCCGCAGCTTGTCATTGTCCCAGCCCAGTGCACGCAGCGAATAGAATTTGGCGATGGCATAGTCCTCGCAATCGCCCTCCTTGCTGAAGAACTGCCCCATCGTCTCCCAATAATCCTCGATGCCCCAATTGACGGGATCGGTGATGTAGGGACGCTTGTTCATGAACCGGTTGACCAGGTCGAGCTGGCGGGCTGGTGGGCTGGCGCGCGCCTCGGCCAGCAGCTTCTGCCAGTCCTGCCAGTGGCATTTGTTGAACTGGCCTTCGCGGCAGTCGGCGGGGATGTTCGCCCGCTCCTTGAGGTGGCGCTCCATCGCCCCGGTCCATTTCGGAAACGGCGCCAGATTCTCGCGTTTAACCTCCAATGTGCCAAAATAGCTCGGGGCCGGCGCGGGCGCATTTTGCGCCACGGCCAGACTGGGCCATGTAAACAGCAGGGTTAAGGCGATAAACGCGCGCATGGTCGTCAAAGCGTGGGCCCACCCGGTTAACCCCGGTTTAATTCCAGCCGTTCCAGGACTTCCAAACATGGGACGGCTTTCTTAACCCGGCAGCGTGCGCTAGAATTGGCACAGCGCAGCAGCGTCGAAAATGGGGCAATCGGCCATGTCGCGGCAATCCTTTGGCAAGGCGATGATCAAGCGAACCCCGGCGGTGATTCTGGGGCTGCTGCGCGTTGCCGATGCCGCCATCATTTTCCTCAGCGCCATTGCCGCCTATTTCATCCGTCACGACTGGGAGCCGCCGCCGGAACCCTATTACCTGGCCATGTTGATCGGCGTCGGCCTGTCGGCACAGGTCTTCCACATGGGCCGGCTGTACAGCTTCCGCCTGCTGGACCAAGTGGTCAAGCAACTGACCCTGATCGTGCCGATGCTGGTCGTCGTGGCTGCGCTGCTCATCGCGCTGGCCTTCTTCACCAAGGATGCCGAGTACTATTCACGCGCCTGGGCCGGCCTGTGGCTGACGCTGGGCGCGTTCGGCATGCTGATCCTGCGGGTCTACGTGGCGCTCAAGCTGCGGAAGTGGCGGCGCAAGGGCGAGCTGACGCGGAATGCCGTGGTGGTTGGCGCCGGCGACCAGGGGCGCCGCCTCATCGAGCATATCCGGGCCTCGGGCGGCGGCGGCCTGCAACTGGCCGGGATTTTCGACGACCGCAAGACCCGTATCCCGCGCGAGATCGCGGGCTTGCCGGTGCTGGGCACCACTGCCGACCTGCTGGAATGGGCCCGCACCAACCCGCTCGATCTCATCATCCTGGCCCTGCCGTGGACCGCAGAGGCGCGGTTGACGCAGTTGATGAACGAATTGCGGGTGGTACCCGTCGATGTGCAATTGGCGCCCGACCATATCGGCTTTCGCCTGTACGACCGCGGCGTGACGCACCTGGCCGGCGTGCCGATGCTGACGGTGTTCGAGAAGCCGCTGGCCGGCTGGAGCTACCTGATCAAGTCGATCGAGGACCGGGTGCTGGCGGCCCTCATCCTGCTCGTCTTCTCGCCGGTCATGCTTATGGTCGCCGCGATCATCAAGTTGACCAGCCCGGGACCGGTGCTGTTCAAGCAAAAGCGCTATGGCTTCAACAACAATGTGTTCGAGGTCTACAAGTTCCGTTCGATGCACGACCGGCCGGTTGAGGCCGCCCGGGTCGCCCAGGCGACGCGCGGCGATCCGCGCATCACGCCGATCGGCGGCTTCATCCGCCGCACCAGCCTGGACGAGCTGCCGCAATTGCTGAACGTGCTGAAGGGCGACATGTCGATCGTCGGTCCCCGGCCGCACGCGGTGGCGCACAACGAGGAATACTCCAAGATCATCGGCCAGTACTACGGCCGGCACCGGGTCAAGCCCGGCATCACCGGCTGGGCCCAGGTGCATGGCTATAGGGGCGAGACCGACACGCCCGACAAGATGGAAAAACGCGTCCAGTATGACCTCTATTACATCGATCACTGGTCGCTTCTGCTTGACTTGAAAATACTGGTCATGACGGCGTTCGTCGGTTTCGTGAACAAGAACGCCTACTAGACGGGTGCGCTGGCGGGGAGGCCGGCCACGATGAAGAGAACCGGCTTGCGGCGCGCGGCGGGCGACCCGTTCCTCGAGGACTTCTTCCAGAAGATCCCGCGCGAGGTCGCCGCCGGCTTCACCGACGACCAGTTGATGGCGATCCGCATGGCGTTCGGCGCACGCCAGCGCGGCGCCCACATCGTCGATCTCAGGATGTCGATGCCGCTACCGTTCAAGCGCCTGTACATGGTGCTGCTGCTGGGCAGCGAGCGCCGCACCGTGACGCGCCGCCAGCAGGACCGTGGCGCCAGCCCGCTGGTCACCGCCGGCAACATCCTGTTCGGCGCGCTGTTCTTCGGCATCCTGCTGGTCGCCCTGGTCGGGCTGCTCTATGTCCTCAAGTCGGTGATCGGCATCGACCTGTTCCCCGACATGTCGCTGGGGCTGTGGGATGGGTTGGCCGAGCAGCTGCGCTTCCTGTTCCGCTGAGGCTGCGCCGTTGGCCACGCTGATTTTCGCCGCGTTCATGCTGCTGCTGGCCCTGGCCCCGCTGCCGTTCGGCGGCAACCGGCCGGTGGCGTGGAGCCTGATTTCCGTCTGGGCCGGCCTGCTGGTGGCCGGCTGGGCGCTGGCGACGCTGATCAAGCCGACGCACCTGGCGCTGGCCTGGCCCCGGATACGGTTTATCGCCATCGGTTTCGGGCTGTTGCTGGGCTGGATTTATGTGCAGGGCGCCGGCTGGGCGCCGGCCGGCTGGGCGCACCCGTTCTGGCACGACGCCGGCGGCGAACTGGCCCAGCGCCTGACCGGCCGCATTACGGCGGCGCCCGATGCCACGGTGACGGCCGCGATGCGCCTGATGGCCTATGCCGGGGCCTTCTGGCTGGCGGCGCAATTGTGCCGCGACCCCACGCGGGCGGCGATCATGGCGTGGGGCGTGGCCATCATCGGCGGCTTCTACGCACTGTACGGGCTGACCGTCCAGTTCGCCGGCAGCAACAGCATTCTGGGCTTCGCCAAGTGGGCCTATCTCGGCGACCTGACCTCGACCTTCGTCAACCGCAACTCGTACGCGACCTATGCCGGCATCGGCCTGGTCACCACCCTGGCCCTGCTGCTGGCCCAAGTGCGCGCGCTGTTCGCCGGCGGCGACCCGCGCTACGCCGGGGTCAACGACGCCGCGGTGCTGCGCGGCGGCATGCTATTGGTGCTGGCGCTGCTGCTGTCCACCGCTTTGTTCCTGACCCATTCGCGCGGCGGGTTGCTGGCGACATTGGCCGGCATCGGCGCCCTGCTGCTGATTGGCGCCGGGCAGGACCGCCTGGCCGGGCGCGGCGCCACGCGGCTGTTCGCGGTCATCGCGGTCGGCGCCATTGTCGTCGTCGCGGCGGTGTCGGGTGGCGGCGTGCTGCAGCGCATGGCCAACGACCCCGCGCGCGAGGACAACCAGCGGGCCCTGATCTGGAAGCAGACCATGGTCGGCATCGCCGACCGGCCGCTGCTGGGCCACGGCTATGGCGCCTACGAATCCGCCTTCCCGGCCTACCAGGAACCCCGGCAGGTGTTCGGCCAGCGCGTCGACAAGGCGCACAACACCTATCTGGAACTGATGTTCGAACTGGGCATCCCGGCGACGCTGCTGCTGCTGTGCCTGCCCGGACTGGTGCTGCTGGCCTGTATCGGCTCGCTCGGCCGGGACGGCCGCGACACGCTGTATCCGACCATCGCCATATCGACCAGCGTGGTGATCGCTGTGCATGCGCTGGCCGATTTCAGCGTTCAAATCCCGGCGGTCGCCCTGACCTGGGCGGCGCTGCTGGGCCTTGGCTTCACCCAGGCCTTCCGCCATGGCGAGCGCCGGTCGGCAAAACGGTCGAAACCAGACGACGCCGCATTGGAGGAGGATTTGCGCCGGGTCCGCGACCGGGTCGCCGGCAAGGCCTGAGCAGCCGGGGCGAAATCAGCGCAGTGCGCTATAGGCGCTGTCGAAGCGCTCCAGCAGCGCGGGTTCGGACTCCAGCGTGCCGCGCACGAACTTCAGCGACAGGCGGCGACGGGCGATTTCGGCCAGGCGATCGGGCTTCCACGCCGCGATCAGCAGCACCTGATGCTGCACGTCGCGCCGCGTGGCGTCGTCCAGGTGAGGCTCCAGGATGAGTGCCAGGTCGAGGCGGCCAAGCACGAGCCCCTGCATGTAGGGAGCGGTCTGGACCGAGCGGTGCAGCGGGCCGACCGGCGCCGGGCCGACGCCTTCGCGCAGCAATAGCGCCTCGGCCAGCCGAAGCCACAGCGGCGCCGCGCCGGGATCGCGCGACAGGGCGGCGCGCAACAGGGCGATGCTTTCGTCCAGCGCCGCGATCCGCTGGCGCGAGCCTGACGGCAGGCGGCGCGCTTGCAGCAGGCGGGCCAGGGCGAGGTCGCCTTGCGTAGCGCCGTCTGCCACATAGACCAGCGCCTGGCGCCGGGTTCGGGCGAGATCGTCCAGTTCACCCTGGCTCAACGGCTTCTGGCTGGCGAGGCGGTGCAGGCTGGCATCGCCGTTCAGACGGGCCACGGCGCCGTAGAAACGCTGGCCGCCGATGACGGTAAGGGCGGTAGCGAGGATCAGGCCGGCCAAAGCCACGGTGCGCGGACCGCGGTCACCCTGACCGAGAAAGCCTCCGGGTGGCTTGTGCCGTTTCGCACTGGTGGAGATCGAGGGCACGGCCGTTGCCCGCCGGTGCCCGAAATACTAGCGGTTGCCGTAGTACTTCTTGTAGGCGCCGTAATAATAGGCGGAATTGCCATAATGGTACTGCGAGTGCTTCTTCGCATCCACTTGGGTCAGCACGGTGCCGAGGAGGTCGGCACCGGCGTCCAGAATCTGGCGCAACGAGTTCATCGCCGCCTCGCGGTGGGTCTTGCCCCAGCGCACGAGGAAACAGGTCTTGTCGGCGAGGCGCAGCAGCACCAGCACGTCCGACACCGCCAGCACCGGCGGGGTGTCGATGACGATCAGGTCGTAAACCTCCTTCAGCCGCTCCAGCATCTGGCGCATGCGGGCGCTGCCCAGCAGGTCGGTCGGGTTCGGCGCGGCACGGCCGGCGGTGATGAAGTGCGCGCCAGAACGGTCATCGATCTCGATCACGTCCTCGAGCTTGGCATCGCCCGACAGCACATCGACCACGCCCTGCAGGTTGGGCACGCCAAGTGCTGTGTGCATCGAAGGGCTGCGGATGTCGCAATCGACGATCAGCACGCGCTGGCCGGCCTTGGCCGAGGCGCGGGCCAGAGCCAGCGCGGTCGAGGTCTTGCCTTCGCCGGGCACCGACGAGGTGAACAGCACGGTCTTTGGCGGCTTATCGACGTTGGAGAGCAGCAGCGCGGTTCGGATGCCGCGTATCGACTCGGAGAACACGGATTGCGGCCGGTCGATGACCTGGTCCTGCGGCCGCACGCTGCGGATGCCGGTGACCAGCGGCACCATGCCGATGGTGGCGGTGCCGGACGCGGTCTCGAGCTGGCGCATCGAACGGAAGCCGCTGTCGAGATGCTCGAGCAGGAAGACGATGGCGATACCGATGACCGCGGAGACAACCAGCGCGAAGCCGACGATGAGCGTCTTCTTCGGATAGGCCGGGCGGGCCGGCGGCGTGGCCGGGGTGATCAGGCGGGCGTCGGCGGTTTGCAGCCCGCGCTCCTGCACGTCGGTTTCCTTGAAGCGCGCGAGGACGGTTTCGTAGAGCTGCTTGTTGGCATTGTACTCGCTCTCGAGCTGGCGCAGCGTGACCTCGGCCTCGCTCTGCGACTGGATCTCAAGCTGCAGCTTGTTGACCTCGTCCTGCAGGTTTTTCTCGCGCACCTGGGTGATTTCCAGCTTGCTCTGCTCGTTGGTGCCGATCTTCTGGATTTCGCCCTTGATCTTGTTCTGCAGGTCGGCGAGTTCGTTGCGCTTGAGGATCAGGCGCGGGTGGCTCTCGCGCAGCACGGTCTGGAGTTCGGCGATTTCGCGCTGGATCAGGGCTTCCTGCTCGCGCAGCCGCTGGATCAGCGGCGATTCCAGCACGGCGGCGGCGGAGTCGATGTTCTCTGACGAGGTCAGCAGTTTCTTCAACTGCTGGAACTTGGCGACCGCCTCGCCGCGCTCGGTACGCGCGGTGATCAACTTGGAGTTCAGTTCGGCGACCTGCTGGGTCAGGATCGAGGCGCGCTGGCCCAGGTCGATGACGCCGATCTTGCGGCGATAGGCCTCGAGCGTCTGCTGGCTTTCCTGGGTGCGCTTCTTCAGGTCGGCAACGCGGTCGTTCAACCAGTCGCTGGCGCGTGCGGTCGCCTCGTACTTCACGTTCACGGAATCGAGGATGTAAATGTCGGCCAGGGTGTTGGCGGCGAGCGCGGCCAGTTCGGCGTTTTCCGACACGAAGTTGATGCGAATGGCGCGGCTGCGCTCCTGCGCCGTCACCGTCACGCTGGCGCTGAAATAGTCGATCACGGAATCGCGCAGCATCGTCTGCTTCTGCTCGGGCGTCAGCGCCTCGAACTTGGCGCGCACCTCGTCGGTGCGGCGGTCCAGCAGGTCGCGGGCGAAGTCCGGGAGGAGGTCCATCAGGAACTCCATCGGGTTGAAGCCCCGGATCAGCGCGCCGATGCCGGGCTTGGGCTCGACCAGCAAGGGGTTGAACGACGGGTTGTTCACGAGGTCGAGCTGATCGACCACCTTGGCGGCCAGCGAGCGCGAGCGCAGCACCTGCGCCTCGGTCTCGTTGGTGTAGAAGTCGGGGCTGGCACCCTGCAGTACCGACTGGATGTTGTCGACATTTTCCTTGCGCGTCTCGACCACGATGACGGCTTCGGAGACGTATTTCGGCGTAAGCTGCATCGACCACAGCAGGCTGAGCACGCCGGTGACCAGCATCAGGGCAACGATGATCCACTTGCGGCGCCACAGGGTGCCGAACAATTGGCGCAGCGGCGAAATCTCGGACTCGTCCGGCCGCTCCGCGCTCGGCGCGTTTTGCGGCTCATAGCGCTCGGACTCTGCCTCGGCGCGCGGATTGATGTAGGTCAGCGTGGCCATTGTTCGATCATCGACCGGTTCCGGTCGGCGTCCCAATCGTTGAACGTCGATGGATCAGTATAATCCAGCGAGCGTCAGTCTAGTTTGGAATAGGTATACTAAGTGCCGTATCTTTCTATTCTGCGCCAGTTTAGCAACATACTAGCCGTGGTGATGTGACCGGCCTCACGCAACAAGACGATGACCCGTCAACGCATCCAACGCCTCAAAAGATGCGCCGTCTCACCTCGATCGTATCGCCCGGCAGCACGGGGGTGTCCTGCGCCGCCCAGTAGCGGGCCAATTGTCCTTCTTCGTCGCGCCGGATCACGACCAGCGGCTCCTCCGAGGCGCGCCGCGTGTAGCCGCCGGCCAGCGCGATCGCCATGCGCATGTTCAGCCCGTTGCGATAGGGGTAGGAGCCCGAATTGTTCACCTGGCCCAGCACATAGAACGGCCGGTAGTTCGTGACCTCGATGCTGACCTTGGGATCGACCAGGAATTTCTCGTCGAGGATTTTCACCACGGTCTCGCGGAACTGGGGGATCGTCTTGTTCGCCGCCGGCACCTGGCCGACCAGCGGC
>Ga0163144_10009794_pt1 | contig 20512 bp, 19 predicted proteins | sample OliLak19BULKMAT1_FD_123175 | JGI IMG/M metagenome (GOLD analysis project Ga0163144, IMG submission 123175) | Freshwater microbial mat bacterial communities from Lake Vanda, McMurdo Dry Valleys, Antarctica - Oligotrophic Lake LV.19.BULKMAT1 | ecosystem: Environmental > Aquatic > Freshwater >... | reverse complement strand
TGGAAGCCTTCCGCGAGAACCGCATCCAGGTCCTGCTCGCGACGTCCGTCATCGAGGTCGGCGTCGACGTGCCGAACTCCACCGTCATGGTCATCGAGAACGCCGAGCAGTTCGGCCTCGCGCAACTCCACCAGCTTCGCGGCCGCATCGGGCGCGGCGGCCACGATTCCTTCTGCATCCTGGTGGCCAACTCGAAGACGGCCGAATCGTTGCAGCGCCTGAAGATCATGGAATCGACGACCGACGGCTTCCGCATTGCGGAGGAGGATCTGATGCTGCGCGGACCGGGCGATCTGGTCGGCCAGCAGCAAAGCGGCCTGCCGAAGCTGCGGTTCGGCGATCTCCTCATGGACCGCGTCCTTCTCGAAGAAGCCCGGCGCATCGCCAGCGACCATTTGCGGAACGAGTCCGGCCAGCCAAATTGAGCGGGCACCGCCATGCAACCCGACTTCGACATCGCCATCGTGGGCTCCGGCTTTTCCGGATCGCTCCTCGCGATGATCGCGCGCCGACTCGGACATAGCGTGCTGTTGGTCGACCGTTCCAAGCACCCGCGCTTCGCCATCGGCGAATCGAGCACGCCCATCGCCAATCTGCTGCTGGAGGAAATCGCGGCCGAGTTCGATCTGCCGCAGCTTCTGCCGCTCACCGCCTGGGGATCGTGGCAACGAACCTATCCGCAGATCAGCTGCGGCCTGAAACGCGGCTTCAGCTTCTACCACCATACTGCGGGCCAGCCATTTGAACCGCGCCAAGACCGCGCGAATGAGCTTCTCGTCGCCGCGAGTCCGAATGACGAGGTTGCCGACACGCATTGGTATCGCCCCGACTTCGACCAGTTCTTCACACAAGAGGCGGTGAACCTGGGAGTCAAACTGGTGGAGGAAGTGGAGCTCGGGAAACCGGAGTTCACCCCGACCGCCATCAAACTTTCAGGCCAACACCACCGCCGAAGCGTCTCGTGGACGACCGGATTCCTCTTCGACGCCACGGGGCCGAACGGTTTCCTCCATCGGCGGCTTGGCTTGAAGGAAAACCCCTTTCCGAACCTGCCCAAGACGCAGGCGCTCTTCAGCCACTTCACCGGCGTGGCCAGATGGGCTGACTACAAAGTAGAGCAGGCTGGGAGCCCGCCCTACCCTCCCGATGACGCGGCGCTGCATCACGTCTTCGACGGCGGGTGGATGTGGGTCCTCCGCTTCAACAACGGCATCACCAGCGCGGGCGTCTCAGTCGTTCCCGAGCTGGCTAAAGAGCTCCGATTGTCCGACGGCGAGACGGCGTGGCGACGTGTGCTCGAACGCTTTCCGTCAGTCGGAGAGCAGTTCGAGCAGGCGAAGACGATCCGGCCGTTCATCCACGCGCCGACTCTTGGCTTTCGTTCCTCGGAGATCGTGGGCGAACGCTGGGCCATGCTTCCGTCGGCAGTTGGATTCATTGATCCGCTGCTGTCCTCAGGCTTTCCCCTTTCGCTGATGGGAATCCAGAGGCTGGGCCGGAAGCTCCGCGACGGACAGCCAAGTCCCCGCGCGCTCGAGTCCTACGGCCGTCAGACCCTCGCCGATCTGGCCGTGGTGGAGGAACTCGTCTCGGCTCTCTTCGCGCGCATGAACGACTTCGTGACGTTCACGGCGTTGACCATGCTCTACTTCGCCGCCGCCAGCTTCGCGGAATCCGCACGCAGGCTCGGACGAGGCGAACTGGCACCGGGTTTTCTGCTGCGTGAACACGATGGTTTCCGCAGCGGCTTCCTCGAAATTTGTTCGCTCGCCCGAAACGACCATTCTTCTGAAGACATGGTGAAACGGATCGAACAATTGGTCGAACCGTTCAACGTCATCGGGCTGTGCCAACCGCAGCGGCGCAATTGGTATCCGGTCGACTTTGCCGATCTCTACCGCGCTTCAGCCAAACTCAACGCCTCGTCCGCAGACATCGACGCGTTCCTGGCGAAAGCGGGCCTGTTGCATCCATTGGACCGCAAGCCGCCCAACCGGCCAAATGCCTTGCCGCACGGGAGCAGGCGCGGATAGATGGCGGCATGTTATCCCGCCTGCTCACTTCGACGGCGCTGCTGCTGGCGTTGTGGACTGCTTCAGCCGCCGACGCGGTCAAACGTCCGAACATCCTCTTCTGCCTCGCGGACGACTGGGGTTATCCGCACGCCGGAGCCTACGGCGACAAGGTGGTCCGCACTCCCGCCTTCGACCGCGTGGCGAAGGAAGGCGTCCTCTTCACCCACGCCTTCTCCGCGGCTCCAAGCTGCACCCCGTCACGCGCCGCGATCCTCACGGGCCGAGCCCCGCATGCGTTGCGCGAGGACGCGAACCTGTGGAGCACGTTGTCGAAGGACATCCCGACCTATGTGGAAGTGCTCACGCGCGCGGGCTACGCCTGCGGCTCCACACGAAAAGGCTGGGGGCCGGGCAACAACGCTGCGGGCGGACGCACCAGTCCACCGGCGGGAAAGACGTTCAAGGAATTCGACACGTTTCTCGAAACCGTTCCGGCCGGTGAACCGTTCTGCTTCTGGTTCGGCGGGTTTGACCCGCACCGTCCCTACGATAAGGGCAGAGGCGCGGGCGCTGGATTGAATCTTACCAACGTGGTCGTGCCGAAGTATTGGCCGGGCACGGCGGAAGTGCGCTCCGACGTGCTCGACTACTACTTCGAGGTGGAACGCTTCGACCGCGACGTCGCCGGCCTGCTCGCGAAACTTGAAGCACGCGGCGAGCTGGACAACACGCTCGTCGTCATCACGGGCGACAACGGCATGCCCTTCCCGCGCTGCAAGGCGAACGTCTACGACGGCGGTTCGCGCCAGCCCTTCGCGGCCCGGTGGCCCGCGCACTTCAGCGGCGGCCGGACCAACGACGCCTTCGTGAACCTCTACGACTTGTCGGCCACGTTCCTCGACGCCGCCGGGCTCAAGCCGCTGAAGGAAATGGCCAGTCGTAGCATCCTGCCTTTGTGCCGGGGAGAACGCGCCGGGGATCGGTCGATGGTGTTCCTTGAACGCGAGCGGCACGCGAACGTGCGCGCCGGGAACGCGGGTTATCCGATCCGCGCCGTCCGGACGAAGGAGTATCTCTACATCCAGAATCTCAGGCCCGACCGCTGGCCCGCCGGTGATCCCGTGCTGGTCCACTCGGTCGGCCCGTTTGGCGACTGCGACGACGGCCCGACGAAGCAGGTCATCTTGGCCGATCGCGCTTCGGCGTCGGGCAAACCGTTCTTCGAACTCTGCTTCGGCAAACGCCCCGCCGAGGAGCTTTACGATCTCCGGCGCGATCCGGACGAGGTCACCAACCTCGCGGATAAACCCGAACTGGCCCGGACCAAAGAACGGCTGAAGGCCGCCTTGGAAACATGGCGCCGCGACACGGGCGATCCGCGCATGGAGAAGGACGACGACTGGTTCGACTCCGTCCGCTACTTCGGCACACCCGCGAAATGACGGAAAACCCCACTCTTGAAGATTAACACGCCTACGTATTAATTCCTCGCGCATGAATTCCTCCCCCGGCTCTGCTGGCGGCTTGTCCCGCACCCAATGGCTCATCTGCACCATCGCGGCCATCGGCTTCGCCTTCGACATCTACGAACTGCTGATGCTGCCGCTGATCATCAAGCCGGCGATGGCGGCGTTGAGCGCACCGCTGGTCCAGCAGTTGGTCACGGGCGGCATGGCGCCGGCCGAAGCGGCGGCGCTCTGGGCTCCAGGCGGCAAGAACTACGTCGAATGGGCGCGCATGCTTTTCTTCGTTCCGGCCCTGGCGGGCGGCGTGTTCGGCCTCCTCGGCGGCTACCTGACGGATCTGCTCGGTCGCCGCCGCGTCCTGACGTTCAGCATCCTTCTGTATGCGTTCGCGGCCTGCGCGGCCGGATTCGCCACCTCGCTGCCGCAGTTGCTCTTCTTCCGCTGCCTCGTCTTCATCGGCGTGTGCGTCGAGTTCGTGGCGGCCGTCGCGTGGTTGGCGGAGATCTTCACCAACCCGCAACAACGCGAGAAGGTGCTTGGCTATACCCAGGCGTTCTCCTCGATCGGCGGCCTGCTGGTCGCCGGAGCAAACATCCTGGCAGCCAAGTGGGCCATGTCCCTGCCGGAAATCCACGGCGGCCACGAAGCCTGGCGCTACACCCTGATCTCAGGCGTCATCCCGGCGCTTCCCTTGATGCTGATCCGGCCGTTTCTGCCCGAATCGCCCGTGTGGGCGCAGAAGAAAGCCTCAGGAAAACTGCGACGGCCCAGCATTGCCGAGTTGTTCAGCCCGGAACTCCGCCAGGCGACGATCGTCACGACACTCCTCTTCGCCGCCAGCTACGGGCTCGCGTTCGGCGCCATCCAGCAGCTCCCGCAGATCATCGGCGCTCAGCGGCTCGGCACTCCCACCGAGGCGGGCCATGCGGCCATCGTCGCGACCGCCAAGGCGGCTGGAAAGACGGCCGGCGAAGAAGCAAAGGCAAAGGGCCTTCCTGATCCCGCGGTCACCAAGGCCAGCCGGCAAGCCGCCGGCAACGCCAGCGACGCGACCGTGGCCAACGTCAGTTTCTGGCAGGAGATCGGCGGATTGGTCGGTCGATTCCTCCTCGCCGTGCTTGCGGTCAAGATCGCCAGTCGGCGCATGCTCCTGCGGGTGTTCCAGATTCCATCACTCATCTTCGTTCCGCTGCTTTTCTGGTGGATCGGCGGAGCGCTCTCGAACGCCGACAGTTTGATGAACATCAAGATCGGCATCTTCGTGGCCGGCCTACTGACGGTCGCTCAGTTCAGCTTCTGGGGTAACTACATCCCGCTGGCCTTCCCGGTTCATCTTCGCGGCACAGGCGAAAGCTTTGCGGCCAACATCGGCGGCCGTGTGCTGGGAACCGCGGCGGCTTGGATCACCATCTCGCTGTCCGCATCCGAGAAACCGGATCCCGCCCGGATCGCCTTCGTCGGTGCCTGTGTTGCCGGCGCCTACGCGTTGATCGGAGCAATTTTGACGCACTGGTTGCCCGAGCCGAAGGACGACGCCGGCGAGCATTGAGCGTTTTCAGTCTCATCAGCCCCGGCTCCACTCGGAGCCGGGGTTTTCATTTGCACAAATAGCTCATGACAGAGAGAGAAACGGCGCTTCCGGTTCCCCGGAAGCGCCGTTTGAGTTGTCCAAATCGTCTCAGCCGTGGCCGGCGTGGGACTACATGTGGGCGATCATGTTGTCGCCGAACGCCGAGCACTTGATCTCGGTCGCGCCTTCCATGAGGCGGGCGAAATCGTAGGTGACCTTCTTCGAACCGATCGCGCCGTTGAGGCCCTTGATGATCAGATCGGCCGCCTCGACCCAACCAAGGTGCCTCAGCATCATTTCACCGGACAGGACGACGGAGCCGGGGTTGACCATGTCTTTGCCGGCATACTTGGGCGCGGTGCCGTGGGTGGCCTCGAAGATGGCGTGGCCGGTGATGTAGTTGATGTTGCCGCCGGGGGCGATGCCGATGCCGCCGACCTGCGCGGCAAGGGCGTCGGAGAGGTAGTCGCCGTTCAGGTTCAGCGTCGCGATCACGTCGAAGTCGGTCGGACGCGTGAGCACCTGCTGGAGCGCGATGTCGGCGATGCTGTCCTTGATGACGATGCCGGCGCCGGGCCTGCCCTCGGGAATCCTGCACCATGGTCCACCGTCGATCTCGACGGCACCGAAAAATTCCTTTGCGACCTTGTAGCCCCAGTCACGGAAGCCGCCCTCCGTGAACTTCATGATATTGCCCTTGTGGACGAGCGTGACCGACTTGCGGTTGAACTTGATGGCGTAGCTGATCGCACTGTGGATGAGGCGCACGCTGCCGGAATAGCTCACCGGCTTGATGCCGATGCCGACCTGCACGTCGCACGGGAAGTTCGGCGCGCCGACCGCCTTCCAGAACTCTTCCGCGGCGGGCTTGGTGCCGAAGCGGATCTTTTTGAAGTCCTTTGGCGAATTGGTCTGGAGGAAATCGAGGAGCTTCTGTGCCTCCGGCGTGCCGGCGGCGTATTCGATGCCGGCGTAGATGTCCTCGGTGTTCTCGCGGAAGATGGTCATGTCGACCAGTTCGGGGCGTTTCACCGGGCTCGGCACGCCGGCAAAATACTGCACGGGGCGCAGGCAGACGTAGAGGTCGAGCATCTGGCGCAGCGCCACGTTCAGCGAACGGATGCCACCGCCAACGGGCGTTGTGAGCGGGCCCTTGATGCCGACAAGAAATTCGCGGAAGGCGTCGACGGTATCGTCGGGCAGCCAGTTGTTGAACTTCTTGAAGCTCTCCTCGCCGGCGAAGACCTCCATCCAGGATATCTTCCTCTTGCCGCCGTAGGCCTTCTCCACCGCGGCGTCCATGACGCGCACGGACGAGGCCCAGATGTCGGGCCCTGTGCCGTCGCCGCGGATGAAGGGGATGATCGGTTGATCGGGAACGTTCAGCTTGCCGTTCTGGATGCTGATCTTGCCGCCCTGGGGGACGGTGCAGGTGGTGTAGGCCATGACGTGTTGGTGATTCTGGGGACGTATATCCGGCGCTGTCGCCGCAGTAGCATCTGCGCGCCCGGACCGGACCGGTTGTTTTAATCCGAAAACAAAATGGGCGGCAAGCTTCTCGCCTGCCGCCCGGTGAAACTGTTGCGAACTAGGCGACGGCCGACGCCTGTTTCGAGCTACCGGCCGCGGCTCCAAGCTCGGCTTGGACGAGTTCGACGGCGTGTTCCCTGGTCAGGCCATATCTGGTCCGCAGGTAATCGACCGAACTGGCGTGTTCGATGAACTGGTCGGGCCAGCCGATGCGGACGACGGGCGTGGTGATGCGCTTGTCGCCGAAGAATTCCAACACGACGGAGCCGTAGCCGCCCATGAGGACGTGGTCCTCGAAGGTGACGACCACATCGGCCGACTTGCCGAAGAACTCGTGCGTGGCCGCATCGATCGGCTTGGAAAAGCGCGGATTGATTACGGCCACGTCATAACCGAGCGCGGCGAGGTCGGCGGCGGTTTTGGTCGCGATGCCGTGCATCTGGCCAAGTCCGAACAGGGCGACCTTTTTCGCGCCGCTGTTCGCGAAGTGACGGGTGACCTCGGCCTTGCCGATTTCGAGCATGGCCGGCACGTCCTTGATGGGGACGCCTTCCGCAGCCCCACGGGGATAACGGATCGCCATGGGATGCTTCTGATGCGTGGCGGTGAATATCATGTCCTGGAGCTCGTCCTCGTCCTTGGGGGACATGCAGACGATGTTCGGAAGGCAGCGCATGTAGGCGATGTCGAAGAGGCCGTGGTGCGTCGGTCCGTCATTGGCGGAAAGGCCCGCACGGTCCATGCAGAACACGACCGGCAGATCCTGGAGGCAGACGTCGTGGTGGATGCAGTCGTAGGCGCGCTGGAGGAATGTGCTGTAAATGCCGACGACGGGATGGAATCCCATCGTGGCCATGCCGGCGGCGAAGATGACGGCGTGTTCCTCGGCGATGCCCACGTCGTAGCAACGCTCGGGCATGGCGTGCTCGAGGATCTTGAGGCTCGTGCCCGTGGGCATGGCAGCGGTGATGCCGACGACCGTGTTGTCCTTCTGGCAGAGCTTGACCATCGTGCGGCCGAAAACTTCCTGCCACATGGGCGCAGCGCCGGGCTTGGCGGAAGGGGTCTCGCCGGTCTGGGCGTTGTAGGGCCCAAGGCCGTGGAATTTCTCGGGGAACTTCAGCGCGGCTTCGAATCCCCGGCCCTTCTGCGTGAGGACGTGGATGACGATGGGTTCGTCGAAGGTCTTGGCGAATTCCAGCGTGCTGATGAGCAGCGGGAGGTCGTGCCCGTCGATGGGGCCGAGGTAACGAATGCCCATTTCCTCGAAGAAGATGGCGCTGCCATGGCCGCCGCGGCCATCGGTGCCGGCACCCGGGGTGTGTTCGAGGGAGACGGACTGGGCGGCGCCCTTGAGGAATTCCTCAGCCTTCTGGCCGAGCTTCATCGCTACGTCGCCCTTGGGCAGCTTCTTGACCCAGTGGGCGAAATCCTTGGAGAGCTTGTTGTAGCGGGGATTGGTCGTGAGCTTGCCGAGGTAGGTGGAGATCGCGCCGACGTTCTTGGCGATGGAGAATTCGTTGTCGTTGAGGATGCCGATGAACTTCTTCGTCGTGTGGGCGATGTTGTTCAATCCCTCGAAGGACACGCCGTTGGTCAGGGCCGCGTCGCCGAAGACGCAGACGACGTGTTCATCCGACCTCTTCTGGTCGCGGGCGGCGCACATGCCGAGCGCGGCGGAAATGGCCGTGCCCGCATGGCCGGCGCCGAAGCTGTCGTGCTCGCTCTCGGTGCGGAGGGCGAAGCCGTTCAACCCGTCCGTCGTGCGGATGGTGTGGAAGCGGTCCTTGCGGCCGGTGAGCAGCTTGTGGACGTAGACCTGGTGGCTGACGTCCCAGACGAACTTGTCGTGCGGCGTGCTGAAGACCTTGTGCATCGCGACGGTCAGCTCGACCACGCCGAGGTTGGGGCCCAGGTGGCCGCCGTTCTTGGCGAGTTTCGTGATGAGTTCGCCGCGGATCTCCTCGGCGAGGGTCACCAGCTGCTCAGGGGTCAGTTTCTTGACGTGCGACGGGTCGTCGACCATGTCGAGGAATCGGCTCATATGGGGGATCTTATTCTGCGGATGTGTCGAGCGCGGCAGGACGGACGCTTAGGTCGCCCTGGGAGTTTCTTTCCAGCTGTTGGATCTTCAGCTCGGCCGTTGCGAGGCGGGTCTGGCAGGCCTTGGCCAACAAGGAACCTTCCTCGTAGCGGGCCAGCAGCGTCTCCAGCGGCAACTCCTCGGACTCCATCGATTCCACGATCGATTCAAGCCGGGAAAGCGCCTGCTCGAAGGACGGTTCCTCCGAGGCGGGCGCAGGCTGGGACGCAGCTTTGGCTGCTTTCGACATGGGGCGGAACCTAGTGGACGGTTTTCGCCACGTCTAGGGGTTTACTCGGTGCAAAAGGACAGGAAGGCAGCCGAGAAAATCGTCCCATTGCATCGTCACCGCGAGATGGGAGAAGTTGCCGGGCCATGCAGTGGTTGTTGGCATTCGTTCTCGCCTTGCTCCTCGCCTTCTCCGCGGAGGCGCAGATCACCGTGCCGGTGGTTTCTGCGACCAACCGCGTCATCCGCATCGCCGCGTCCAACCTCTCCTCCGGCAGCAACCAAGGTTACGAAGCGTCCGGCATCCACCTCCTCCAGGGCTTGAAGCCAGATATCATCGCCATGCAGGAGTTCAACTTTGGAGCGAATCAAACGGCCGACATCCAGTTGCTGGTGAACCAGATCACCTTCACGAACGGGGCCAGTTGGTTTCGGGAATCCGGCTATTCCATACCCAACGGCATCATCAGCCGTTGGCCGATCCTTGCGAGCGGATCGTGGGTGGACATTGACACCGGCGTGAATGACCGGGGCTTCGCCTGGGCACGCATCGATCTACCGGGGACGAACGACCTTTACGACGTGAGCACGCATTTGAAAGCTTCCAGCGGATCGGCCAACGAAGTTCGCCGCGAAGCGCAGGCGACGCAGCTCAAGGGCCTGATCCAATCCAACTTCCCGGCCAACGCCTGGATCGTCGTCGCGGGGGATCTCAACACCTACAATACGAACGAGGCCGCCATCCAGGTCGTCAGCACCTTCCTGAAGACCTCGCCCGACGCCGTAGACAACCTCGGCGACCCGGACACAAACGCCGGCCGCACGGCTCCCTACGACCACGTCTACGGCAGCTACACGTTTTCAACGAACCAAGTCGCGACGGTGATCGGAGCCGCGAGTTATCCGAACGGATTGGTCTTCGACTCCCGTGTCTTCACCCCACTGTCCGCCGTGGCACCCGCTGAGGCTGGCGATTCTGGGGTCGCGGGAATGCAGCACATGGCAGTGCTCAAGGATTTCCGGATAAGCTACCAGGTCACCAATCAAGTCTCCGTCTCCCAGCCGCTGCTGACGCTTCAACCTCCAACCCGGCTTCAGTGGAGCGCCCCGTCCAACCTTGTCTTCCAGGTCGAGACCAGCGCGACCCTGTCAGCCTGGGCTTCGGCCGGTTCACCAACCGCATTCGGCACCAACTACACGTTCACGAACGTCTCGACGGGACCCATGATCTTCTTCCGTCTGCGGTATCCGTGACACCCCGGCTACATGTCGTCGAACGAGATGACGCGGAGGATCTCTTCGAGCGGCGATTCACCGGTCACGGCACGCCGGACGCCGTTGTCCCAGAGCGTGCGCATCCCCTGGTTCACGGCGACCTGTTGCAGGTTGCGCGTGCTCATCTTCTGCATGACCGCGTCGCGGAAGACCTGGTCGACCACAAGCATCTCGGTCACCGCGGTGCGTCCGGAGAAACCGGTGCTGAAACAGTTCCCGCAGCCGCCGCCCATCATGAACTTCGCATGGGTCAGGTCTTCACGGGGAAGCATCCGCAGGTAGGCATCATCGGGCGAATACTCCACCCGGCAATCGGGGCAATTGCGCCGGACGAGCCGCGTGCCGAGCACTCCGATGATCGAGGACGCGAGCAGGAAGGGCTCGATGTCCATGTTGATCATGCGGGCGAAGACTCCCGCGGTGCTGCCGGAGTGGATGGTGCTGATGACCAGATGCCCGGTCAGGCCGGCTTGCACGGCGATCTGGGCGGTCTCGGCATCGCGGATCTCGCCGATCATGATCACCTGCGGGTCCTGTCGCATGAGGGATCGGAGCGCGACGGGATAGGTGAATCCCTTGACGTTGTTGACCTGCGCCTGGGCGATCATCTGGAGGTTGAACTCCACCGGATCCTCCACCGACGCCATGCTGATCGTGCTGCCGTGCTTGCCGAAGATGTAACACAGCGCCGAATACATCGCCGTGGTCTTGCCCGAGCCGGTCGGGCCGGTGAGCAGGAGCAGTCCAGACGGTTTGGTCAGGAGCTTTTTCGTGGCCAGCAACGTCTCGTCGTCGAACCCAAGTGTGTTGAGATCAAAGCTCCGGTTGGACGGGTCGAACAGGCGGACCACGATTTTTCCACCGCGCGCGGTCGGGAAAATGGAGACGCGCTGTTCGACGCCGCCGAGATCGACCTCGCCGGGCACGTGGCCTTCCTGAGGAAGGTCGTTCTGATAGGTGACCAACTGGGCCTTCACCTTGAAGACTCCGAAAATCCTCTCCATGAACTCGAGCGGCAGGTGCACCAGTTCCTGGAGCACGCCGTTGCAGCGGATGCGGACGCACAGGCTGGTTTCCCAGGGCTCGATGTGGATGTCGCTCGCATCGGCCGTGATGGCGTCGATGAGGATGCGTTTGACCAGTTCGCCGGCTTCGACGGACTGCTGGGTGGGATCGTTCTGAAGATACTGCCGGAGGTATTGGACGGTCTCGCTCACTATGATTTCTCCTTGGTTGGGGCCCCTTGCCCGCCAGTTGGTAATCGGAAACCCGGAGCCCTGTCACTTCCCAACGTCCGTTCAGTGCAACATGGGCACGGGATTCGGTTTCCGGATCAGTTCGGCGTCGAGGTCGAGATAGAAATCAAGGCGGCGCTGGGTCTCATCGAGGTCGATGTCCCGCGCCATGATCAGGTAGGTGGCGTAGTGGTTCCCCTCGGACTCCACGAGGCTTCCGTAAAACCGGGCGAGCTCGGGATCCTGTTCGGCCAATTCCTTGGCGAGGATCTGGAACTTCTCGCAGCTCCGGCCCTCGATCAACGCGCAGCAGATCAGGTGGTCGATCACCTGCTGGCGGGATCCGTTGCGGATCGAACGCATCAGTCCGCTGATCCACGGGCTCGGATGCGCCTGACCAAACGGAATGCCGCGCGCGTCGAGGATGTTCAGGACGAGTTCGAAGTGCTGCAGCTCCTCGATGGCGATGGCGTTCAGTTCCCTGACCTTCGAATGGAGCTCGCAGTATTTCTCCAGGTTGAGCGCCGTGGTGGCCGCCTTGCGCTCCAGATGTGCATGGTCGACCAGCACGGCCGGAAGATTCGCCTTCATCGTCGGGATCCAGTCTTCCGGCACTTTGGCTCGCAGCATTTCCATAACTTGAGGCGGGAGGATTGCGCGACCGCACCCGCCGCGGCAACGGCTTTGGACGGGCCGAGACTTGGGCGTGACTCCCACCGCCTAGCACGCTAGAAAGGTTTCTCAGATGGACCCAACAGCGACAGCACCCTCTCCCGGCCGCCCCGCTACCGGTCCGAAGCTGTTCAGCTCGCTGTTCGCCAAGGAACTCCTCAAGCTCCAGAAGACCGGCCTCCTGCGGCGCGTCCCCGCCGGAGCGGCCGTCTTTTCCGAAGGCGATCCCGGCGACGGGATGTATCTGCTCGAACGCGGCGCCGTCACAATCACCACCAGCTTTGAAACCGGCCGGGGACGGATCATCAACCGCATCGAAGCCGGCGACTACTTCGGCGAAATGGCCCTGCTCGACGACGGACCCCGCTCGGCCACGGCGACCGCCGAGGTCGAATCGCTCGTCTCATTCGTTCCCAAGGCCGACGTCCTCCAACTCATCCGCAACTCGCCGACCATCGTCTTCGACATGATGCGGGAATTCAGCCTGCGCATCCGGGCCACCAACCGCCAGGTGGTCGACGAGGCGATTTCCAAGGAGCGCTTTGATATCCTCGGGCGCTTCAGCTTTTCCTTCGCCCACGACCTGAAGAACCCGCTCGCGGGAATCTCAATGGCCGCCGAGCTTCTCGCCGACGAGTCCATTCCCGCAGACCTCCGGAAAACGTTGTCCGGACAGCTCGTCCGACAGGCCCGCCGTGTCGCCATGATGACCGAGGAAATGCTCGCCATCAGCCGCGGCACCAAACCCTCGATCAATCTCCAACCCGTCGACCTGACGCAGTTCATGATCCGGAAGATCGAGGAATTCCGGATCGACTTCCGTTCGAGGCGCCTCGAGATCAGCACCGAGAATCTGCCGCCGAACGTCTCGGTCGTGATCGACGCCACCCGGATCGAACAGCTGTTCCTCAATCTCCTCCACAACTCGGCCGACGCGATGGCCGAAGGTGGGCGGGCCTGGTTCCGCTTCGAGACCGGCGATTCCTGCCTGGCGATCGAACTGGAAGACTCCGGCCCGGGTATCAGCAGGGAGCGCATCGAGCAGGTGTTCGAACCCTTCTTCACCCTCGGCAAAGCCAAGGGCACGGGCCTCGGACTTTCGATCTGCCGCCGTGTCATGGAAGCGCATGGAGGAAGCATCCGGGCGATATTTCAGCAGGGACGGGGCGCGATCTTCAGGATGGAATTCCCGTTGGGCCGCTAGCCCCACCGGCACGCGGACGACACTCCAACCTCGATCACCGCATCAAGATGCCTGCGCGACGTCATCTCTTTCCTCTCCTCGCCCTGCTGCTCCCAACGTGGTCCGCCACGGCCCACCGGTTGGACGAGTATCTGCAGACGACGTTCATCGCGGTCGGGACAAACCAGATCGCCCTCAGCCTCTCACTGACTCCCGGTGTCGATGTCGCCCAACTGATCATCCCGCTGATCGACGAAAGCCGGGATGGCTCACTCTCACCCCAGGAAATCGCCGGCTACGCCGATCGCGTCCGCACCAACCTGAGCCTCACTGTGGACTCCAAACTGCAACCATTCGTCCTCAGCGGCTCGCAGTTTCCCGGAATCGCCGAAATGAAGGACGGGGTCGGAGCGATCTCGCTCCAGTTCACGGCCATCACGACCAACTTCTCCGCCGGAACCCATCGCCTCCGCTTCGCGAACGGACACCAGACCAACATCAGCGTCTACCTCGTCAACGCGCTCGTGCCGGAGTCCAAGTCGATCACGATCGGCCGCCAGGTCCGCGACTTTCGCCAGACCACCTTGGAGTTTGAATTCACTGTCACCCCCGGACCGAAGACCGCCGGTCCATCGACCAACTCGCCACCGTTCAAGTCAGGTTCTGCGAAACCAAAGTTGAAGTCTGCCAGTCCTCCTTACAACGTTACACCCCAGCCATGAAACTTCACCCAAACCTCCGCCCGTTCCCTGTCCTCGCCGGCCTGCTCGTCGCCTTCAGCGGCGCCGTCGTCACCGGGCCGCACACCGTCGTCGCAGATGAAATGCCGGCGACCAAGGCCAACCCCACCGCTCGAGTCATTGCTGCGGCGAACGCATTCCTTGCCACTCTTGACGACGCCGGCCGAGCCAAGGCCGTCTTCGCGGCCGACGACTCGGCCCAGATCAAGAACTGGTCGAACCTCCCCACGGGCATCTATCAGCGCAAAGGCGCTCGCATGGGCGACCTGACCAAACCCCAGCGCGACGCCGTGAATGCGCTTCTCGCATCGGCCCTGAGCCCGATGGGTTACCGCAAGACCATGCAGATCATGGAAGCCGAGGAGGTTCTGAAACAGTCCTCGAAAGGCGGCGGATTGGCCCTCGGCCGTGACGAGTTCTACATCTCCTTCGTCGGCAAACCGTCCGCCACCGACCGCTGGATCATCCAGTTCGGCGGACACCATCTCGCGCTCAACATCACCGTCATCGGCAGCCAAAACATTCTTACCCCCAGCCACACCGCCGCCCAACCCGCGAGCTACACCGTTGACGGCAAGACTATCCGGCCACTCGGCGACGAGACCGATGCATCGTTCGCCGTGGTCAACGCCCTCGACGACACCCAGAAAAAGGAAGCAATCATCGGTGCGGCCATGCGCGATCTCGTCCTCGGACCCGGCCAGGATGGCAAGACGATCATGCCGGAAGGCGTGAAGGTTTCGTCGTTCAACGACCGCCAGAAGGCTCTCCTCATGGACCTAGTCGGACAATGGGTCGGCATGATCAACACCTCCGCAGCCGACGCCAAGATGGCCGAGATCAAGGCCAACTTGGCCGAGACCTGGTTTGCCTGGAGCGGCCCCACGACGCCCGGCAGTGCGGCCTACTTCCGAGTCCAAGGTCCGACCCTGTGGATCGAATATGCGCCGCAGAAACTGGGCGGCGACGCGACCAAACACCTCCACACCATGTATCGCGATCCGTCGAACGATTATGGAGCGAAGATCCTGAAGAAGTAGGCCGGCGCCCCAGACAACCAGCCTCCCAATCTCCATCATGTCCGCCAAAGCAGTCGTTGATCAGCCGTCATCACGTGCCTCTAGCCTCGTCCGCCGGGTTCACATGTATCTCGGCCTCTTCCTCGCGCCATGGCTGCTGATGTATGCCCTGAGCACGCTTGCGATGGGGCATCGGCCGTTCGTCCAGTCGTTCTATCCGACCGAAAAGCCCAAGAACCTCATGGAACGAAAACTCGACTACGGCCGGACCTTCGACGCGGAGACAACCGCGCAACAGAAAGCCCTCCTGGTTCTGCAAGACCTGGGATTGGAGGGCCGCCACACCGTGTCCAACTCGAAGGACGGCTCGCCGCTCGTCATCACCCGCCAACACGCGCTCTTCCAACGGCGGATCGTGCTCGATCCAAAAGCAGCCACGATTTTCATCGAACGCGAGGAGTTCCGCGGCCTGAACTTCCTCGAACGGATGCACCGCCGACGCGGATTCCAGGATCCATACCTCGTCGAGGACGGTTGGGCGTTCACCGTCGATCTTGCCGTTCTGACCCTCGTCTTCTGGGGCTTCTCCGGAATCTGGATCTGGTGGGGCATTCGCCAGACGCGGTTGTGGGGCGGGATCAGCCTCGCCTTTGGGATAGCCCTCTTTGCCGCCTTCCTCGCCCTGATTTGAGCCGCCACGCACATGAGCTCCTTTGACCGCATCAACCGCCGGACGCACCTCTACCTCGGCCTGGTTCTCTTTCCATGGGTGCTGATGTATGGCGTCAGCTCATTCGTCATCAGCCATCATGGCTCGTGGTTCAAGCCGGTGAATCAGCCTGTTTGGGAACCGTTGTTCGACCGGACCTACAAACATTCCGTTCCAGACGACGCGATCTCCACCACCGAAGCCGGCCGCCAACTGCTCCGCGCTGTGGCCGCGGGAATCCTCAAAGACAACAATCTTGAAGGCGCCTTCTACGCCCAACGCCCCAATCCCGGCGAACTGCGGATCACTCGCAGCACCTTCTTCGATCAGACACGCCTGATCTACTCGATCAAGGACCAGACGCTGCGCGGCGAACGGCAGCGCTCAAGCTGGGACGGTGCGGTTCTGAGGATGCATACCCGGAACGGCTACGATCAGCCGCTTTTTCTGACCAAAATGTGGGCCTTCACCGTGGACCTGACCTGCGTCACGATGATCGTTTGGGTGGCCTCCGGAATCATCATGTGGTGGCGGCTGGCAAAGGTGCGTGTCTGGGGCGCCATCGCCCTTGCGGGTGGCGCTGCGTCGTTCCTGTTTCTGGTATGGACGCTCTGACGCCGGAGCCCGTCGATCCCCAAGGCCCGTCCTGTGGCGGCGGATAGAAGAAGAATCCCGGGAAATCATGGCAACGACGCGCCAGGACTCACTTGAATGGCAGGAACGCGGAGCATAGGAGCGTCAGGATCAGGCCTGAAACGCTGATCGTCGTCACGATCACGGTCCAACTCTGGAGCGTCTCCTTCTCCGTGAAACCGCTCAGCTTGCTCACCGTCCAGAAGCCGCTGTCGTTCATCCAGGACAGGATTTTCGAGCCGAACCCGATCGCCAGGAAGATGTAGGCCGGATGATACGGGAGCGGCGCGCCCTGGATCATCGGGTAGATCATGCTCGAGGTGGTTAGCATCGCAACGGTCGCGGAACCCTGCGCGATCCGGATCACGGCCGACACCGACCAAGCCAGTAGGACCAGGCTGACCTCTTTTCCTTCGACGAGCGCCTTGATGGCGTCTCCCACGCCCGCGTTCTTGAGCATGAACCCGAACGCGCCGCCCGCGCTCGAGATGAGGATGATCACACCCGCCGTCGCGAACGGCCCGCTGATGCGCTCGGAGACCTTGGCAAGGGTAAGCCCGCGTTGCCGCATCAGCAGCGCCACGGCCAGGCCCGCCCCGATCATCAGGGCGACGTTCCGGTTGCCGAGAAACTCGAGAGCGGAATACATCGCGGGAAAGTCTTTCGCCGCCCCGAACACGCCCGCGAAGGACGCGCCGCCGATCAACAGCACCGGCGCCAGCACCGGCGCCAACGCCCACCCCAGCGAGGGAAGTTCGCTCTCGGGCCGGGTCACGATGGCCTGCAGCTCTTCGGCCGAACTTCCGCCCATGTCGCGCATCGGGGCATCAATCCGCCGGCTGACCAGCACGGCGACGGTCCAGCCGAGCAACGCCGGAATGATGCCCGCCACGATTCCCACGATGATCGTCAGACCCACGTCGAGATGGAGGTTCTCCGCCATTCCCAACGGCCCGGGATGCGGCGCGACGAGCGAGTGGGTGACGGTTCCGCCGCAGCAGATCGCCAGGACGAAGAGCATGTAGTTCCGGCCGGTGCGCAGCCGAAGCCCCTTCGCCAGCGGCAGGAGGAGCATGAAGAAGGTCTCGAAGAAGATCGGGATCGAAAGCAGGTAGCTGCTGGCGAAGAGCCCGTGGGCGGCGCGCTTCTCACCGAAGAGCGCCAGGAATCGCCTCACCACCTTGTCCGCGCCGCCGCTCTCCACGAGGCATGTGCCGATGACCGAAGCGAGGGCGATGACCACGCCGATCTTGGCCGCGATGGCTCCGAAACCTTCCGTCGTCAGTTCGGCAGCCTGCACCCAGTGGCTGCGTTCCTTCTTTGGCGTTGCCGGCATCGTGCCGTGTTCGCCGGGCAGTTTTTCCGTAAGGAGGCCCGCGAGCAACGCCACGAAGATCAGCGCGAAGAACGCGTGCAAGCGGACGACCGTGACCAATACGACGATGGTGACCAGGCAGATGCCCAAGATGGCGAAGGGCCACATCGAGGTGGAGCCGGCCGGAACGGCGGCAAGGAGATTGAACATCATGGGCACGGGTTGGGCGGTGGAACCGCGCCAGTCCGCCAGAACGCGATTGACCGATCAAGACGCATGACGGGGACAGCGGAGAAAGTGCTGAAGCGATGCCACGCAGGAATCGTTGGCCCGCTGGTTCCAATCTTCTCCGCGGCTAGATCCCCTTTCGGATGTCCGTCATCAACACCTGGGACAACTGCTGGTCACCGAACACGCCGAACCGGATTGAGATCTCGGTCGTCGACTCGGTCACCTGCTTTAGGCGGATCGTGACCTTGGTGTCGTCGACCGTCCGCGCAATGACCGTGGCCGACGTTGCAGAGGCGTCTTCGTTGATCTTGGGATACTTCGCACGCACCAGGGCCGCGTTGCACGCCGCCAGGGCCTTGGTTAAGGGCGCGTTCACGTAGCCTTCAAGGTCGCCGCGCACATAACCGACACCACCGGCCGCCGCTCCGGCCGCCACCACGGCCACGCAGCCGGTCTGAGTGACCAGCAGAAATCCCGCGAACAACGGGACAAGAACGAGCGCAAGCAGGCGGCGGATTCGAGACATGCGATCACTAGAGGGCAGAACAGGAATTCGGAAAGCGGAATGTGGCAGTCCCACCCGACTCCGGCTCACAAGCGCTTCTTGATCTCCTGGACGAACACGGCGGACAGAGGTCGGTCGCCAAACGAGCCGTGGCGGACGAGAACGCGCGTAGTCTTCTCTGGGAAATTGCGCACGCGGATAAAGACCTTGCCACCGCCTTCGGTCCTGGCGTCGAAGAGGGTGAACGGCCCGTCGGCGTTCTCCTTGACGTCCTTGTAGCGGAGATCCGTCAGGGTCTTGCGCGTCGCGGCGACCACCTTGTCGTGGGTTACAAGCAGATCCGCCGTGTAGTCCGAGGCCGACGCGGTGGTGACCGCCTCCTCGAAGGCGAAGCAGCCAGTCAAAGCCGTTCCTGCCAAAGCGGCGAGCAAGGCCGCCAGCGCGAGGTCCTGTTTTCTGAAACGCATCATCCGAGAATCGAGACGCCGTGCGATCGACGCGTGTTCAATCCGCGATCACTTCCCCTTCTTCCTGGCGGGTTTCTTCTTCGCTTTCGGCTTCCGAGGCAACGGCGGTTCCCAGAGCTCGATCTTGTTTCCCTCGGGATCCATGATCCATCCGAACTTGCCGAACTCCGAGTCGTCGCGCTTCGGATCCACCTTCACGCCTTCCTTCTTCAACAGCTTCAAAAGCCCGTCGAGATCGGCCACGCGAAAGTTGATCATGAACGGTGCCTTGCTGGGAGCGAAGTAGTCCGTGTCTGCGGCGAAGGGGTTCCAGACCGTGTGCGATGCGGCACCTGACGGCTCCTTTTCTGTGCCCGAGAATACGACGTAGCCGGATTCGTCGAGCGGCAGTCCAAGGTGCTTCACATACCACGCGCGGAGCGAATCCGGGTTGGACGACTTGAAGAAAACCCCGCCGATGCCTGTAACCCTCCGTTGCATGAATGGAGCATCCCGACGACGCCGGTCTTGGCAAGCGCCGCGTGCGACCCGTAGCTTCACGCCCAGACCCACCTCCTATCCGCCTCCCGGAACCGGCGCCCGCAAAGCGCGGTTGAATTTCCCGGGGATCTGGGAGGTCATCACTACCACCATGAAATCACGTCTGACCTTCCTCGGCGCGCTGCTCGCCGGATTCGCCACCGCCGCCTCGGCCGCCACCCAGTGGGTCACCTACGAACCCAAGGCCGGCACCGCCAACGGCAAACACGTCGTGTTCCTTTCCGGCGACGAGGAATACCGCTCGGAAGAATCCGGACCCCAGCTTGGCAAGATGCTCAGCCAGCGGCACGGCTTCAAGGTCACGGTCCTCTTCTCCCAAGATCCCGACGGCACGATCAACCCGAACAACTCGACCAACGTGCCCGGAATGCACCTGCTCGATTCGGCCGATCTCGTGATCAACCAGTTCCGCTTCCGTGAACTGCCCGACGCCGACATGAAGCACTTCGTCGACTACCTCGACGCCGGCAAACCCATGATCGTTGTCCGGACGGCCACCCATTCCTTCAACTACACCAAGAACAAGCAAAGCCCCTACGCCGTTTACTCCCACAATGCCAAGGGCGGCGGCTTCGGCGGCATGACGGTCGGCCATTCCTGGACGTCCCACTACGGGAACCACGCCAAGGAAGCCACCCGCGGCCTGATCGAAGGCAAGAACGCCAAACATCCGATCCTCAATTCCGTAGTGGACGTCTGGGGCCCAAGCGATGTTTACGGCGTGAACTCCGATTTCCCGGCCGACGCCACCGTCCTCATGCACGGTTTGGTGCTCAAGGGCATGAAGGCGGATGACCTGCCCAACCTGAACAAGGCCGTCATGCCGCTGGTCTGGCTCCGCGACTACAAGGCCCCGTCCGGCAAGACGGCCAAGATCCTCAGCACCTCCATCGGCGCCGCCATAGATCTACAGAGCGAAGACCTCCGTCGATTGTTCGTCAATGCGGCCTACCAGATGACCGGCCAGACCGTTCCCAAGAAGGCGGACGTGGCCTGGATGGAGGACTTCCAACCGTCGATGTTCGGATTTAATACGTTCAAGAAGGGCGTGAAAGTCTCGGAGCACCTCCCAAAATAAGCGCCGAAGGCGCAGGAT
>Ga0163144_10009791_pt1 | contig 20514 bp, 12 predicted proteins | sample OliLak19BULKMAT1_FD_123175 | JGI IMG/M metagenome (GOLD analysis project Ga0163144, IMG submission 123175) | Freshwater microbial mat bacterial communities from Lake Vanda, McMurdo Dry Valleys, Antarctica - Oligotrophic Lake LV.19.BULKMAT1 | ecosystem: Environmental > Aquatic > Freshwater >... | reverse complement strand
TCCAACCAAGCTTCGTAAGACCCCTCTTTAAAGAGCAGCTTAGCTTGCTCTAGATTGGCATCGCGCCGGGCGATTAGAATCTCCTGCCATCCGCTTATGATCGCTTTGAATCGCTCGTCACGCCGGACAGCATCAAAAGCATCATCGCGCTGGAGAATATAAGCATCGCAAAAACCCTTTTCGATCGCGTCTAGCAGCCATGTGATGCAGGCATCCGTGTCCCCCATCTTGGCGCAGCAGCACGCCAGGTTATATCTGGGCACAAAGTTGGTTGGCTCTCGCTTCGCTTGTTGCTCAAGAAGCCGCCGCGACAGAGTGTAATCTCCGCGATTAAAAGCTTCGAGGGCATCGCTCTCCGACTTGGCGCCCGGCGGGACTGTCTCGGGCTTGGCGGTGGGCTGCGCGAACGGCTTCGTTTGAAGCGGCGCGGGCGGTTGAGAGGGCTGGGCGGACGCAGAGGGCCAGTGGAAATTTACGATTACGATTGCGACCAGTACCGCCCACGCATTACAACGCGCCGACAGGAAGGAAGAGGCGAGGATGCGATTGGCTTTCAACAAGCGGGAATAGTAATCAACCCAACGGAACATTGCCGTGATCCGGTGGGCCAACTCGGCTACATAGCCCGGATCGCCGCGACCGCGCTGGCGATATCCTCTACGCGCTGGTCGCCTGCCTCTCGCTCGATCATGAGCGGGACTGTCACCGGCAACTTGGCGAGCACTTCAAAGAAAGCATCCCAGCGAACGCTACCGCGGCGGAACGGGACTTCCGCGCCCCACTCGCCCAGGCTGTCGCTGGGGAGGGCATCTTTGATGTGGACTTGAAGGATGTGGGGAGCCAGCAGCGAAAGAGCTTCGACGGGATCACCCATGCCGTAGAGGATCATGTTAGCGGGATCAAAATTAACACCTACAGCGGCGTAACTGGGAAGCTCACGGTTCACTTCAGCAAGCACCTCAAGGAGCGTCGAGGCTGATTCCTGACCGGTCTCAAGCCCGAGGCGGATCCGGCGGTTTGCGAAGACTTCGGCGAGGCGTACGAGCCGCGCGATGAGCGAATCACGTTCGGTGCTACCGGTTACGGCGGGAGTTTCGGACGGTGCATGGGGCAGGAAACCCGCGTGTAATGTTACAAGACCGATTCCAAGTCGGGCGGCAAACACTGCGTTTCCCTCGGCGGCCCGCAGATTCTCGTCCCAGGTCTCATCCGGGCGAATACCGCCTGTTCGTTTGATCGACTCAAGCGAGGAGTAATCCTCGCCCTTTGTAGTCATCATTCCGCTGACGATAGCGATTCGGGCGGCACGGAAAAGACCGGCCACTTCGTCGGCCCGCCAATCGAGCGTACGGAGGGGGTCAAGATGTAACTGCACACGGCGGACGCCGCAAGCAAGCACGCGCTCTACGCACTGGGCGGGGGAATCAGCGCGTAACGACCAGGAGCAAACTCCCAGCCGATGAAGTGGGAACTGGGGCATGTCACTTCCGGGGACGAGGGGGGACTTATGTTCCTAAATCCCTGACCGAGGGCCTGAATGGTGGGCAGCGACACCCGGTGATAACTAGCGAAGCTGGGAGATTAGTTATTCATCCAATCTAGCCAACTTTGAGTTAACAAGTTTCAAGTTAATCTGAAGATAAGCTTACAGATGGAGTCACAACTTGCGGGCCTCGGCACGGCCCGCCCCCCCCACTAAGTCTTCGCGGGGTTATTCTCTTCCTTCATGATCTTATTGAACTCGTCTGTAGACATCTCCGTGACGGCGGCGCGGGCCACGATGGCATCGAGCGTCTTATGCTCGCCCAACTGGGTGAAGATACCATTGATCTGGTTGCTCTGGATCAGCTCGGCACGCAGACGATCGGGACGGACACCCTTCTGCTGGGCCATCTGTGCGATGCGGTGGTTCAGTTCCTGTTCTGAAACCTGAACGCTTAACTTTTGTCCAGCCTTGTGAAGAATGAAGAAGAGCTTGAGCTCGCGGGCGGCGTTCTGAGCGCTGGCGCTCCGCAGCTCGGCCATGTGCTCTTCGATCTTGGCGGCATCTACGCCGCGGTACATCAGTTCGAGACGGCGGCGTTGGAAGGTTCGCTCGGCCTGCTGCGCGGTAACGCGCTCGGGGAGCTCCATGCTCGTATTTTCGATGAGGTGCTTGGCGACCTGCTGGTGCATCACGCCCTGCTGCTCAATGCGGACGCGCTGTTCGATGCGTTCGCGGACAAGGCCAGAAATATCATCGGGGTTTTCAAAGCCCATCGATGCCGAGAGCTGCGCGGCGGTTGCGGGGATGATGCGGTCAACCCGGTCGATCTTGAACGTAACCGTAAGGTCGGCGTTGCGAATCCCCTCTACTTCGTGATTCTCGGGACCCTTCGCTTGAATTGTTACTGTGTCACCGGGCTTGGGCTCGCCGACCTGCTTGCTGAAGTCCTCCACCATAATTCCAAGGACCATGCCCTTGCCGAGTTTATCGGCGGTAGGAACCTGAATGACAGCGCCTTTCAGGTTATAGAACTCGGTACCGTCTTTGCCCTTCATCTGCGCATGGCCGGTGCAATAATCGCCACCTTCGCCTTGCTCGCGTGATTCGAGCGTTCCTTCGTTGACGCAGAGCTTTTTGACTTCTTCCTCAACCATCTCGTTGGTGACTTGGATGGTGGGCTTCTTGACCGCGATGCCTTCGATTTCAGGCATTTCAAAGTCGGGGAGCACTTCTACTTCAACTTCAAATACAAGCGGCTTGCCCATCGCCACTTCAGCGTTATTGAGGCTTTCGGTGGGGTATGAGCCGAGCACCTGCAGGTTCAGCTCTTGAACGGCTTTAGAGATAGCTGAAGAGACAAGTTCGTTCTTCGCCTCTTTCCGCATGGTCGACCCGTATTGCTTCTCGACGAGCCAGCGGGGCGCTTTGCCGCGGCGGAAGCCGGGGAGCGCGGCTTGGCCGACCAGCAGGTCTACTGAGCCGGTCAGTTTTTCTGTGACCACTTCGGCGGGAATCTCGATGGAGATCTTCTTACGGCTCGGACCGGCGTCAAGGACGTTTACTTTGTTGGTCACTTCGGTGGTGGTGGAAGCCATAAACGATTCTCCGACGTTGCGGTGATGAGCCCCAGCGCAGCACCAAGAAACCCAATGAACGAATGAAATCAGACGTATCAGCGCATTACTACACCTAATACGTACCAGACGAAATGCGGTTCCTGCCGTTCGGCCGAAAGCCCAAAACGGTTAGAACTTGCAAGGGGGCAAGTATACGCGCGCCGCCGGGGAGGTTCGCTGGGGGCCGGACTGTTCACAATTAGTTGGGTTGATGAGCGTTTCGATGGCGACGGACGGTCAAAGCCATCCATGCCAGTCAGAGCACGGCAGCGAAAGCGCCGAGCGAGATGGTGAGCCACCTCGGAGGTCCCGAATATTCGTAAGATCGATGTGAGAACGAGGGGTCTGCTTGCCATCGGCTGAGGTTCAGATCTTGGCGTTTTATTGGACGCCGAATTGCAGCATGAGTTAAGATTTTTAAGCACTCGTCGGAAAGTTCGGTGAAGCGGGGGCTGACCGCTGATCCGGGGGCCTCCATGGGCGCAAGCCAGGCACGCACGTCCTCGATCGTAAATATATCCTCAGTGTCGACATAAGTACCGTTGGGCGCCTGGTACCGTGCCGAATAGCGATCATTGTAAACCTCCCATCGAAGGCTCAACCGTGGCGAGTTAGTTTGAGTCTCGCGCGTGAGCAGCGTGTAACAATCGGGCCAAGCGATGGTGATGCCGTAGGTGGACCGGGGATGCCAGTCGCCGAGCCGAAGAGAAGATCCTTGCGGCCCGGCGGAGGAGTGAGGCAGCATGCTTTGCGAGGGGGGCAGCCCTTCAGGAATCGTAACCTTTGGCCTTCGCCTGTGCCTTGAGGGAGCTGATCATCGCGTCTTCCAAGGTCTTCGCCGGCTTTGCACCCGCGGCCTCCATCTCCGCACGCTTGGCCGCAACGAACTGCTCACGCTGGCGCTGAAGCACGCCGATTTCTTTCTGTAACTGCTCACGGGATGAGGCCAGCGTTCTGATGTATTCCTTCCGCTGCGGCACCGACATCTTCTTCATGTTCTCGGGAAGTTCGGATTCTTTGACATCCTCGATTGCGAGTTTCTTCTCTTTCAGGTTATCCAGCAGATCCCATCGCGAGTTGGAGTACACAGATTTTGCCTTGGCCATGGAGCGCTGCACTGACGCGCCGGGCGCAGCCGCGGCTGCGTTTTGATCTTCGGACATTTGCTTGGCCGCCCCCTCGCTGGCCAGTGCCCCGTAGCCGAGATATGTTTCGTTGAGCTTAGCACCTTTGGTATTAATCTCGGCGTCGTGGGGGGAGTCAATGTGCACCGCCGCGGCGTTGGTATCGATACTTGAATAGTGACCACCACCCAGATTGGCTCCATCCTTCCATCCGGTAAGCACGCCCTCTTTTGCATCGCCACAGAAGATTGTGTTAACGACGATTCCTGCGTTGGTGGCGGCGGGGATGCTCAGCTTAAAGTCAGTCGGACCCTGAGTGAAAGGTTCGTTCCCGGCGATCACAATCACGCGGAAATCTTCCTTGCGTTGACTCCATTGCAAGCCGGTTGCGGCTTTGGAAATCGCCGCGCCGCAGTACTCATCGCCCCCGTTTGTTGAGAGAGCGAAGAGGCGCGATGAGACCTCATCAAGATCGCGCGTGAGCGGGAGCACCTGGCGAACAAACTGCTCGCCGGCATGGATGCCGTTATTGCCGTACTCAAAGAGTGCAACTTCAAGCGATGGAGTTATTCCGTCGCGTTTGAGCCCGGCGAGGGTGTTTACGATGGTCCAAATCTGGCTTTTGGCCTGTGCGATCAGCCCGTCCATGCTGCTGCTAGTATCTAAGAGAATCGCCAACTGCACGACCGGACCTTGTTGAACGGGATCGCCGGGACGCAAGCTTATTTCGACCGGAGGGGGCTCGATCGCTATTGACACTGGCGGTTTGCAACCAGCGGCTTCCCGGGAAAAGGCATGCGGCTCAAATGCCGTTGCGAAACACGCGGCGACGAGCAGACTACAAAATGGGGCGCGAAATGTACTTACCGGGTAACGTTTCATTGCTGGACCTTTCAGAAGAAGAGATGGATGCTCGAGACGTACTCGACTCTTTACTTCCTAATCAGATGCGCGGCAACCAATGGTGCCCGTAACTCGATTGTAACGGCCCTTAGCGTGAAAGCGCGCCACGATGCGGTGCTTACTTGCAAGGCACCCGACGATGACAGAATGAATGAGTGATCCAACCCGCGTCAGAATCGGCATGAACCCAGAACGATGCCCGCAGACCTAGGTAAGGTAAGTTGACCGCGGCCGGTCCGCCCGCGCCGTGGCCCAGCAAGCATGAATCACTTCGGGGGCGGGATCGTAACTTCCTGGTTCTCAATCCCCGAGAGCTGGGAGATTGCGGTATCTACACCCAACGTAACATAACGCCGCTTGTTGACGGTGGCGATTTTGGTGGCGCGAGACGACCAATAGGGGTACCCGTTGAGCTGACGATGAACGTAATCCGGAGCGTTGATAATGAAAGTATTTTGGAAGAAACGGATTGTCGCCGAGTCGCCTCCGTTATCAATCCACTGCTCAGGCTCCACCAGCTCGGTGAGAAGCGTCTGGAGGTCGGCGACTCGCTGGTCGTACGGCTTCACGCCGTTATTACTTTCATCGCCCTCTTGATTTTCGCGAAATGGGGATTGGCCTCCTCCACCACCACCCTGATTTTGCAGCACGCTTTGAAGGTCAAACTCGGGCGCGCCAGTGTAGTTTGGAATCTCCATAAGTAAGTCGCGCACGGAGTAGATCTCCACGCGACGGAACTTGTTGAGGCGGTCGCGGGGGCCAATCTGCAAGGTCCCGTTCTCAGTTAATTGCCAAGTGTTTCCGGTCGCACCGGTCAGATCGGTCGTCGCCTTTTCCAGAACCTTTTCAAGCAGGTTGAGCGCGGTACCTTTGTCCTGCTTGATGCTAATTGTCTTCTCTTTGTCAAGCCCACTCGAGCTCTGATCGTCGGCCCATAAGGGCTCGATGTCCGCCCTTGTTACCTCGGCGATGAATCGCATTACATCTTCGAGCTTTGCTTCGTTAAAGGAAATCGTGATCGCCTTCTGCATGCGGATCAACGTGTCGCGCTGAGGAAGGCCGGTCGATACAGTTTGCTCGGTGCTCGCGGCAGAAGCAGATGACGCTCGCGGCAGGCCTGCTTGAGCAACAGGAAGTGTGGTCGGGCGGGCGGGAATGACTGCGGGCGGCGTGTAGGGTGAAACCGGCGCGACCGGCCGAGTCTGCCCTGACGCGACGCCTGCGAGACAGACCGCCGCGATGAACCAGCCTGCTTGAAAGCCTGTCGCCTTGAAAAACGAGCAGCGAGGGATCGCATGTGCGATCGGGGCGGCGGAGGAGGGAGATGCCGAGCGATGTATCGGGTTGCGCTTTGACTGCCTCATGGTGGCGACCTTTCTAAGGTGGTCCGTGGCGAACCACAAACCTTCGTGCCGTTTGGTAACTGTACCAGTCTATCGACCCTTCGGTTGCAAAATTCTTTAGAACCCGTCCCGCGTCGTCCCCAGCCTCGCAAATTCCCCCATTCGCGCTTGACTTTCCTACCTGGCGAGGACGCTTGCGGCTGCGAAACCAAATAAGTTGGCCTCTGATCCTTTACGCGACGCCACGCGGGGGGAGCCTAGCCCGCGCTCCGAAAATTCGGAGAAAGCAATTTGTGGGCGCGGGTCTCAAGTCGTCTGCCGGTGTCGCCGACACAGTCGGCATGCGTTGCGCCACCCGTTTAAACCCACTCCGCCGCACACTTCAGATAGCCCTGCTGGTCGCCGCGGCGGGCACGAGCGTGCTGTTCGCTCAGCCTACGCCCATGGGGACGATTGTGACCTATCAGGGGGAGCTTAATTTCCAAGGCCGTCCGCAAAACGGGGTGGTGGATCTTAAGTTTCGACTCTTTGATTTAGCAGCGGGGGGGAACCAGATTGGTCCGGTGGTGCAGCGGGACAGCACAGGAATCATCAATGGGCTGTTTTCCAGCCAGTTAGATTTCGGTGCCGCCGCGTTTAGTGGCGATGCGCGATGGCTGCAGATTGATGTACGCAGCCCTGCGGGGAGCGGGCCATTTGTTAATCTTTCGCCGCGTCAGCGGGTAACAGCGACGGGCTACGCGTTATATGCCGCTCAAAGTGGCGATGGTCCGGTCGGTCCTGCGGGTGCGGTTGGACCGGCGGGTGCACAGGGGCCCATCGGGACTACTGGTATAGCTGGTGCGACCGGCCAGCCGGGTCTACAAGGGCAGGCCGGGCCGCAAGGTGTAGCGGGCGCGGCGGGTGCGGCGGGAGCTGCCGGAACAGCTGGCCCTGCTGGCGTGCAAGGGCCTCAAGGGGTACGAGGACCAACCGGACTCACCGGGCCTGCGGGCGCCTCTCCATTTTCATTAGTTAATAGTCATGCGGTGTACACGGCGGGCAATGTGGGCGTGGGGCTGAGTGCGCCGCAGTATCCGTTGCACGTCCAGACGGCTCAGGCGCGCGGTGCTTATGTTTATGCTTCCGCCTCTTCGGGACCATCATTCGGAATCTTTGCACGCTCGGACAGTTCGTCGGGCGTCGGCGGAGTTGGTTACGTTGGCGCGGGGAGCGGGGCGACCATCGGTCTGCAAGGGCAGGCCGACAGCCCCGCAGGCCGCGGTGTATTCGGTTGGGCCGCGGCGAGTAGCGGCGATGCTTGGGGCGTCTTAGGACTTACATCCAGCAATGCTGGCACGGGCATCGTGGGCCATGCCAACGCGGCGAGCGGATTAACGACAGGGGTATTAGGACGGGTGGACAGCAGTTCCGACGAAGCGACGGCTGTCTACGGAGGCGCGTGGGCCAATCAAGGGCTTACAACGGGGGTTTGGGGCGTGACAAGCAGTAACAGCGATGGCGCTGCGGGTGTGTATGGCACCTCTATCGCGACGCGGGGCCAGAACTTCGGTGTCTTTGGATCTGCGGAGAGCTCCGGCGGATATGGTGTGTTTAGCTTGGGCAACTTGGGCGCGAGCGGGGCGAAGGAGTTTGTAATAGACCATCCGCTGGACCCCAAGAACAAGTATCTGCATCATTACGCCGCGGAAGGCCCTGCGCCGCTTAACTTTTACAACGGGCGGGTGCTGCTTGATGAGGGCGGGGAGGCATGGGTTACGTTGCCGGACTACTTTGAATCTATTAACAAGGATTCGACTTATCATCTGACCGCAATTGGGCGGCCCGCGCCGATGCTGCACGTTTCCAAACGAGAGGCGGGAAAGTTTCAAATCTCTGGCGGGTCGCCGGGGCTTGAGATTTCATGGGTGGTGATGGGCACCCGCAACGATGCCTGGATGCAGCGAAAAGGTGCGCCCGTCGAAACAAATAAGTCGGCTAGCGAGCAGGGCAAGCTCCTTCACCCCGCGCTCTTTGATCGTCCTGCGGAAGAAGGAATATTTTATCGGTCACGGACAAAGGGTCCGCAGGTTACGGACGCCTCGCCCGCTACACCTTAAGTCGACCACCACCCGCCATATGACGAACCTCGCAATGAACCGGCCCAGCGATTAAGCCGCTTGGCTTACGACAATGCGCAGCCCAAGACCAATGATCGGCACGTTTGCAGATCACGTCTCCGGATTGGTTGGGTTCCCATCGCGACGGATTCTCGCTACTACTTGTTGCGACCTTCAGGAGCTTCACGCTGGGTCAGATCCAGACGGCGGTGCGAGGGGGGTGGCACCTTCATCGTGCTGCGCCGGCCGGCGGGTTGATCCGTCTGGCCGATGAGGGTCCACGCCATCTCATCACTCCCTGCTTCTTCCGCTGCGCGCGCGGTTTTCGTGAAGCGAAGCTCAAGCTTTTGACCTGGCGGGATATCGCACGACCAGATATTCTCACCTGTTGCCGTGTTCACTAGCGTCACAGTTTGCGGCGCGTACGTGGTGCTGGCGTACGAAAACCGCTCTGTGGAGGTGCATCCCACCAGGCTACTTAGACCCAGCGAGAGCGCGAGTAGCGTTGCCGCCGTTGCGCAGTTCAAGGAGAAACGAGCGGGGATTAAGCTGGAAGCAAACTTGGCCATCTATTACTTTCTCAAACGCAGCTGCGGGGTCTAACACTATAACTTACCGGGCCATCCTGCTCCACGCCGAAGGTTAAAACGCTTGGGAGGAACGCCACGGGGCCACATCATATCGGCGATGAAGCACGCGGCAGACCACCGGATAGTAACGGGCAAGAAAAACATCTTGAAAGCTCTAAGAGCCCCGGAATTGAACGACTATTGCCCAAGTTCTTTGTGTTGGTGGAGATTTGCGACTCGGCCTTGCGTCCAAATGATGTGGCGTACGTATGGAGGAAGCGGCTTCTACCCTTCTCGGCGTGGCCTCCCCCGTAGGCGGTTTACCGCAGTTTAGTGACGTTGAGGCCCTGAAGTGGAAGATTGTCCTCCTCACCATGAGCGACCTCGGCAAACCCGGCGAAATTTCGAGTGCGGCCGAGGCTAGCGCTGGCACGGGTGCGCCCACCTATCGCGGGGAGCGCTCGATCGGGCTCACGGTGTTACCGAGCGCGAAAAAGCAAGCTGGCATGAAGCGGTCTGGGTCGGCTCGTTGGCGAGCGGTGGCTTTGGTGCTCGTCAACGTTTTAATAGGTATTCACATCTGGCATTGGCTAGTGAAGGGCATGACAATCTCGCCGGTTGAGCCCAGCGAATCGATGTACACGCTGGAGTTTGGCCAGGTGAACGCGGGATTCATCTTCTTTATCGCCGCGCTGCTCTCAACGTTAATTTTCGGACGCTTCTTTTGCGGCTGGGCGTGCCATGTCGTATCGCTGCAGGACTTAAGCTCGTACCTGCTTGGCAAAGTTAATATTCGCCCCAAGCCGTTTCGCACTCGGCTTTTGTTGTGGGGGCCTTTGCTGATCGCGCTGTACATGTTCGTGTGGCCCACGTTCAAACGCGAAGCGCTATTCCCAGCGCTGGCCGCGTTTAAGATTAAACCGCCGATTTGGTTGGGCGCGCCTCTTAAGTTTCCGGGCTTTAGCAATCACCTAGTGACGGCAAATTTTTGGGAGACTTTTCCTCCTTGGTTTATCGCCATTCCCTTCCTTTTCATCTGCGGATTCGTGTGCGTTTATTTTCTAGGGTCAAAAGGCTTCTGCACGTATGGGTGCCCGTACGGCGGCTTCTTTGCGCCGCTGGATAAACTCTCGATCGGGAGGATTGTTGTGAGCGATGCGTGCGAGGGGTGCGGCCACTGCACTGCGGTTTGCACGAGCAACGTGCGAGTGCATCAGGAGGTCCGAGACTTTGGCCAAGTGGTCGATCCGGGTTGCATGAAATGCATGGACTGCGTCAGCGTCTGCCCCAACCACGCGCTCTCGTTCGCTTTCGCGATGCCCACCGTTCTTAAAAAGCCACTTCCTACAGCGAATGTGAACTTCGCCGCGGATCGGCCCAAGTATGACCTGAACCTCGGCGCCGAGATCGTCATCTTTGCCTTGGCGATTGCTTACTTTTTCGCGTTCCGTGGCATGTTCGATTCGGTCCCGCTGCTTCTTTCAGGAGGATTGGCGGCGCTGGGCGCGTTTGGCGCGGCCAAGGTCTGGCAGATCGCGACGCTGCCCAGCGTGCGCGGCAAGATCGGGCAACTCAAAGTAAAGAATAAACTTACTTTGTCCGGGATGGTGACGATCGCTTGCTTTGTGTTGTACTCGACCGTCGCCGCATGGTCGGCCACGGTGAACTACAACCGTTGGCAGGGCGGTCTGATCGATCACAAAATTATAACTCCCTTCGAGCGGGTGTTCAGCGAGGGTTATTCGCCCGCTCAGGCCGATAAGCAACTCGCGACCGATGCACTTACGATGCTGGAGTTCGCCGGGCACCGGTCTGATTCCTCTGAAGGGCGTGGTATCGGGTGGCGGCATCAGCCCGCGACGTTGGTTCGCCTTTCATGGCTGCACGCGGTGGGCGGAAACACCGCCGAGGCAGAACGTTATCTTAAGATGGCGATTGATCGCGGGAAACCCTCGGCGGACTGGGTCTTTGGCCTTGCTCGACTATACATCATGCAGGGCAAGCCCGAGCGGGGACAGCCCTTGTACGAGGAAGTGATTGTGAAGCACCCTCACCTTCACGATGTCCGTATCGCGCTCGCGATTATGTACCTTCAACAGCACGATGGTCAGAAGGCAATTGATCAGATCCAAGTAATGTTGGCCGACCGAACGATACCGCCGCAGCCCTTTCACCTTGTTCGCGGGACGGAAATTCTGATTGATGCGGGCCGTACCGAACTCGCGCTCAGCGTCATGCGAAACGCGGTGGCCGAGCAGCCGCAGGTGGCGATCCTCCATGCCGGACTGTTCACCGCGGCGAGTTACAGCGGGAACGACGCGGATGCATTGCGTGCGATCGAACGGGCCAGCGAACTCGATCCTGGAAACGTGACGTTTCTTGATCGCCTTGTCGCAACGCTGCGGTCGCAGAACCAGCCCGGACGCGCCGACGCTGCCGAAGCCCGCCTGCGGAAACTCGTCGAGGCCAAGTCGCCGGGGAGGTGAGATCTCGTCACTATAAGTTTTGAGATGATGATCTACGTTCAGTTAGGAACTTCGAGCGATAACGCTTTGGGGAGGAGCCACCACCGTATTGAATTATGCGGCTAGTTTTCTGGGCGGGCAACCTGCCCGGGCGAGGCGGAGGCCATCTACGCGGCAGCTCTGGATTCGCCATTGGCACCACCTCGTGAAACATCGGCGATCGGGCGCTTACCTGGCAGGCCAACAATAACTTACACCGGGTCACCGCACAGAATCTTTACCGATGGGGAATGTTAAACGGCTCAGGCCGCTTTGAGCAACTGGGGCAATCGCATCTTAAGCACGGCTTTACCGCCCTAGGTGGCTCGGTGCGCGCCCCGTGTGATAACAACAACACAGGCGACACGCTCGATCCGAACTGCTCGGATTCGTATTCTTCAGTCTGAACGGCAATCAGGGCAGGCTCGGGCCTCGCTCTCAGGTAAACGCCTATACCGGTGCGTATACCTATCCGTTATCGGGCCGAGGGGCCAAATCTCCCCACCGCCGCAAACGGTGGGGAGATTTGGCGGCGACTGCGGGTGCGGGCCAACGAAGTGCAATTGGTTGGCGTGCGGCACGTGGCCGTCCGTGCTCGCTCGATTACAATGCTCGGCGGGATAACTAACACGGCGTTGCTGGCGAAATCGTTACCGGCTAGAACGTAACCAACTAGAGCGTAACTGGCTGGGGCACATCGACGGCACCCGGATCGTTCTCGTGCTTACGCGACCAGACGATAGGGGCAGCCACCGCGATAGACGAGTAAGTTCCAACGATAAGGCCGGTGAGCAATGCGAAGGCGAACGCCCGCATCCCTTCCCCACCGACGAGGTAGAGAATGAGGCATGAGCCCATCGTCGTGCCGCCGGTGATCACTGTTCGGCTGAACGTTTGATTGATCGAAGCGTTGACAATCGCCGAGGTGGCGTAAGGTAAACGGCCTCGGTTCTCGCGGATACGGTCCATCACGATCACGGTGTCGTTGAGCGAGTATCCCGCGATCGTAAGTAGTGCCGCGACGATGTTAAGGTCGATCTTGAACGGCAGAATGCCCAGCACGCGGACGGTATCGCCCCAGCCTATATCGTAAAACCATCCGCAGATTGCGAGCAGGCCTGCCACGGTTATAACGTCGTGGATCAGCGCGACGACGGCGGCCACAGAGTAAGCAAAGGTCTTAAACCGGATCCAGATATAAATACCGATGAAGAAAAACGACATAAGCGTCGCGATGATCGCTTGCTTCTGGAAGGTATCGGCGACGGCGGCACTGAACTGTTGCACACCCGCGAGGCTCGTGCTCTTGGTCAGACCTTCGCGGACGATGGCCCATTCTTTATCTCGAACATTGTCAAGCCAACCAACTTCGTCTTCAAGCATCGAGACGGAGGGGTCCCGCACCAGCACCACTGCGGCTTCGACTTGGTCGTCTGTGCCGCGGATAATGCGGATTTCGCGCTGGCGCACGAGCGTGGACGAAAAGACTGAACTCTTCCGCACGGTGTCAAGCCGGGTTTGGAGGGAGGCGAGGGAAACGGGCGGGGTGATGGAATCCAGGACGATCGCGGCACCGCCGATGTAACTTTCAACCGGATCGCTGAGTGTCGGGCGGTCAACGTTATCACCCAGACGGGGTTTATCAATCGGATAGATGGGCGCACTCTCCGCCCTCTCTGCATCCGCCCCAACGAACGTGAGCGCCGGTTGCACGTCCATCACGTCGGCAAACTTAAGTTTAATGGCTTCGGGGATTGCGCTGGGGTCGGGCAGCACGCCGTCGGGTGTTGGCCCTACCTTAATATCAAATCGGCTGGCGGTAATACCGTCGCGTTGTGGGTTAAGCGGAATGATCTCCGCATTGCGCAGCGGTCGAAGAACTGCTGGCAGGTTCGTAGCATCTGAGCCAGCGGCGACGCGTTCCGCCACGGCGGACCTCGTAAGAAGCAGCGGCTTACCGGAGCCGTCGTCGGTCTTGAGCTGCAACGTAACTTTGGTTCCGCCCAGGAACTGGTTGTCGAGCATGCGCTTGCCCTGCACGACGAAGATCATAATGAGGCCCAAGCTCACATAAACTGCCGAGATAGAATAGAAGACGTAGCGATACTTCAGCCAGTCAAACCGCGGGGTCAACGCGGCCTGCAGGCCGGGAATGGCCATGGGAAGCATCGAGGTCTTACGCCATCCTAGAGAGAGGAAGATATCAAACAGGAGTCGGCTGACCACCAACGAGGCGAAGAGAGTAGAAACCACGCCGATGCCCATCGTGATCGCGAAGCCCTTGATCTCGGGAGTTCCAAAATAATATAACACCACACAAACGATGAGGTTGGTCATATTACCATCAACGATGGAAGCGAGGGCCTTTTCAAACCCCAACCGTACTGCGGTGCGCAGGTCAGCACCGCGCAGCATTTCTTCTCGCATACGTTCGTAGATGAGCACGCTCGCATCGACGGCCATGCCGAACGTGAGAATCATCCCGGCGATCCCGGGCATCGTGAACGCCGCCTTGCTCATGGCCATGGCGCCGAGAATCAGGACCGAGTTGATAATTAACGCAAAGACAGCGATGGCGCCGCAACTGAAGTAGTAGAACACCATGAAAACCGCGACGATAATCGCGGAGTAGACACCCGCCCAAAGGCCCAGTCGCAGGTTGTCGGCACCCAACTGGGGCGCAATAGTCTCCTCGCTGATCGGGTCTGGCGAGAGGGCGGCTTGCAGCGATCCGCCGGTGAGTGTTCGAACAACGTAATCTACTTCTTCCGGGTTAAAATCGCCGGTAATTCGGCCATTGGAAGAGATCGCCGATTGGAGCGTGGGGGCTGTGTAAACCTCGTCGTCGAGCAGCACGCCCATGAACTTGCCGATGTGCCGCCCGGTGAGCTCTCCCAGATAGCGGGAACCAACCGGGTCCATGTTAAATGTGATCTCGAGCTTGCCGGTGTCGCCTCGCGCTCCACTGGAGGAGGTTACGGCCCATGGGTTATCGCGGTGATCATCGAGGTTAAGGCGAGTGCCGGGCGTGTCCCACAATAACATGTGAAACTCGCCCGCGCGGCCTTCGACAACATATCCGATGTTGCGAAAGAAATCGACACCCGCCTGATCGCTCTTGGCGACCTCCATCGCCATTTCTTTGCTGTGCAGCCAACCGTCAAGACGATTGAGCTTGAACCACCGGGCATCATCGGCGTTGGCATTTCTGGGGCCCAGCTCCTGAAACCTGCTGCGCAAACTCTCTTCGTCGCTACGCTCGCCAGCCTTCACAGCGATTCGGAAAGAAAGCACCCCAGAGCCGCGCAGCAGCCGCTTGAGCTCGTCGGTATCATCGAAGCCCTTGCGTTTCTCGGCATACTTATCATGCTTGTTAACGACCGCGTCAATTTCAGCGAGCGTGTTAGGGTGGAGGGCGCGAAGTTTACCTTCGGCCTCTTCACGAGGGCTCGGTAAGCTTACGGGCTTGCCCGTGGCGTCAGAGAACAAGCGAGGGCGCGTCGAGAGAGAGAGAATACGCCGAAGCTCGTCGGCCGAGAGAGCGGTCGCCATCACGGCCTTTACGCTCTGTTCAAAGGCTAACTCCGCCGTTGCAACCTCCGGCGCGAGCAGTTCCTTTTTGGCCGGGTCAGCCTCGGCATCATAACTCGCACGCTTGCCGCGGGCTGAGTCGAGCGAAGCGGCGGCCGACTCAAGAAGTGTCTTGCGGGCGGCATTCCCGTGCGAAAGTTCGACAATATTACGTTCACGGTCGGGCCCTGCCGCGACCGCGGAATCCACTCGACGGGACGTGAGCGAAGCTTGCGCAAGGCCCTCAAGTTCAGATTCAAACTCTCGTTTGAGCTCTAATACCTCCGCGCTGGGCAGGGGCATCTGCACTTCGATGCGGTCGGTGCCCTGGGCGACCATCGAAATTTCGTAGAGCCCGTTGGGGTCCACGCGGTTCTTTAGAACCTCGATTGTCCGATTAATTATTTCCTTGGCGTCCGAGCCCACACCCGCGCGATTCTGCACAGAGTAAAGCAGACTTACCCCACCTCGCAGGTCCTTGCCAAGGCGCAGGTTCTCCTTCGGCGGAAAGATAAAGTAGCCCAGGAGGAGTAGAACCCCTGTGACAATCAGCGCTGTGCGGATAGTACTTCGCATTGTAAATCGACCAAAAACAATCCCCGTGCTTGCGGCCTCAGGGCTTTACTTAACCGTAACGTTCATTCCGTGATACGACGAGGGGATGCCAGAACGAGTCAGACCGGCGCGGCGTTGATCTCAGGCTTCCCTTCATCTGCCTTTCCGTTTACCGGACTAGACTTAAGAATCCCAACGATCGCCGATTTGGCGAAGCGAATGCGTCCTTCCTCCATCCGAAGCACCACATCGTCCTGGCCTAGCTCGGTGATGACCCCGGTGATCCCGCCAGCTGTCTGCACGCGGTCACCCTTGCGCATCAACGAGAGCAACTGTGCCTTCTTCTTAGCTTCCTTCCGGCCCGAGAGAATCATCGGGATAAACATAATTCCGAAAGCGAGCAACAGTAGCAACGGCATCGAACTAAACAACCCGCCGCCCTGCGGCTGTCCGGCGGGCGCGGGCACCGCTGCGGTTCCCGGCTGAGCAACAACCGAAGTACCCGCCGGGCTTGCCTGGGCGGGCATACCAACCGCTTTGCTCTGCGACGGCGCAGCGATTGGTGCGGGGGCAGCGGATGCCTGGGGAAGTTCGGCAGTTGCGGCCGGTTGGGCCGGTTGGGCCGGTGCAGAATCACTTGCCTGATCAAGGTCGTTCACAGTTGTCAATAAGTTCATACCGTTTCCCATACCGATTCTCACACGCTGCCTTGCGACGCAGTTGCGGCGCAATAGCCGCCATTTGCTTCGTGGCGGGGTGTTTAGTTATATATCGGACCTACGTTGATCCGATTCCTGATCCGCGCACGCACGTAACCCGGCAACGGGCCACCTCGCGGCGAAGGCCGCCCAATCGTCATCGAGGATGCGCTCTCGCACATCCGCCATGAAACGCTGGAAGTGCCGAAGGTTATGCAGGGTCACCAAGATTGGCCCAAGCATTTCCTCCGCCATGAAAAGATGGCGGATGTAGCCGCGTGTGAATGGGCGACCGTCCGCGGTTTTCCATCCATATCTCGCAGGGTCGCACGCATGACAATCGCAGCCGAACTCGATCGGTTGGCTGTCGGCCGCGAACTTCGCGTTTCTAAGGCGAATCTGGCCCGTCGAAGTGAAGGCGTTGGCGTTGCGCCCGTTGCGCGTGGGCAACACACAATCGAACATATCAATACCAGCAAACACCGCGGCGATAAGATCGCGTTCGTACCCCACTCCCATCAGATATCGGGGCTTTAAATCGGGCATCAGAGGGGCGGTGTGGCGCACCACTCGGGCGATATCGTCGGTACCTTCGCCGACGGCGACGCCGCCGATCGCGTAGCCCGGAAGGTCTATGTTAGTAATTTGCTCGGCACACCATGACCGCTTATCTAAGTGGGTTCCACCTTGGATGATCCCAAACAGAGACTGGTCGTGCGGTCGTCCGTGTGCGGCCTTGCAGCGTTCGAGCCAACGAACGGTTCGCTCATTGGCGATTTCTAGCCGGCGAGTGTGATTAAATGGATTGGTTTCGGGGCGGGCGGGTCTGGGGGAACTCGCACGGTCGCGTTGAATTACTTTCGCCACCCGCTGAGTCTGGGCTTGGTCAGGGTTGATCGCGATTTCGGGAGCGATGGGTGGGGGGCAGTCATCAAGGGCCATGATGATGTCGGGGCCGAGCTGATTCTGCACTCCGATAGCGCGCTCGGGCGTAAGCTCGATGATCGCGCCGTCCACGATCGACTTGAACGTAACAGAATCGTCGGTGACTTTGTTGGTGGCGGCGAGGCTGTAGGCCTGGTATCCGCCCGAATCAGTCAGGATGGGACCGCCCCAGTTCATAAAGCGATGAACGCCGCCCAAACTTTGAATTAAATCTGCCCCGGGCCGGAGCATCAGATGATAAGTATTATTGAGCACGATCTGCGCGCCGGTATCGGCCACCAGCCCCGGCAGGATGCCTTTAATACTTGCTTTGGTGCCCACGGGCATGAAAGCAGGGGTGTCAAAGGAGCCGTGGAGCGTGGTAACAACACCGCGCCGCGCGGCTGAAGTTTGGGAGCGGGCGAGGATCGTAAACGAGAGGGCTGCGGATTGCATGGGTAAGCGGTGGCAGGACGTGACTACGAGGGATCGGCCGCGCGCTTGGCCTGGGTGGCCTGACGAAGAGCCTCTTGCTCCTTAGCTGTGAGGCTTTCCTTTCCCATTAGCTTATGTTTAGCCAGGATCCGGTCAATCTCGGCCTCGCTCGGGCCACTTCCGGTTTGTTGCCGGTTGGCGATCCTGGCACTTCCACCGTCACGGGCGCGCCCCGCGTCACCGACACCATCATCGCTTGTTAGGCGGAGTTTGGGGCCTCTGCCGGGGCGGCTGTTCTTGCCCCGGCGCGGGCCGCGGGAATCGTCCAGAACATCAAAGAAATCGCGCAGCAGGTGGGAGTGCCTTGCGAGAAAGAAACCTGCGATAGCCCCGCCGATGTGGGCCGCGTCGCCCCCTTGGTTCTGCCCGGCGAATATTAAGTTTGCAAACGCAATTCCGACGTAGACATAAGCCACTATTTTCATGCGCAGCGAAACGGGAGGGAAGGGAATATAAATGATCTCATCGGGCGCGAAGTAAGCACAGGCGACAATGACCCCGAAAACTCCTGCGGAAGCGCCAACCAATGGCGCGGCGGGATTGGATGTAAGCAGTATCGGTATGGGCGTGCCCGTCGCCCCCGCTGGCGTCGCCCAATAGCCAATCGCGTTGAGCAGCAGAAAAAAAAGCCCGCCAAAGATACCACAGGCGAGATAAAATGCGATGTACTTCTTGCGGCCCAAGTATTCTTCAACCAGTGCCCCGAAGACATACAGGCCCACCATGTTGAATCCCAAGTGCAGCAGATTCGCGTGCAGGAACTGGAATGTAATAAAACGCCAGAACTCCAGCCCGCCTTGCCATGTCACTTTATCCGTTGAGAAGTGCCCCAGCCGATGAAGCACGTCGGGCGTCATTCCCAAGCCCTTGACTGGGGCGGCTGGCAGAAGCAACCGGATGACGTGCACCGCTACATTGATGATGATGATCCAAGTGTTTGCCGACCACCGGTCCAGTCGGCCGTATCGCCGCGGCGTTCGGTCCTCTTGGCCGTACATGTTGGCACGGTCCTCGTCCAAGCCATAATCGCGGTCATGAATTCCCATAGGTTGCAAGTTACCAAAAATTCGGCCCGAGCCTAATGCACCTTCCTTAACTCCGCTTTCAGCGGAGGGTCCTGATCCACATTGCTCATCTACTTTAAGGGCTGCTCCGACCCATATCGCGCAAGATCTGCCTTAGATTCCTTTCTCACCGCAGCACCAAAGCTCGCGGCCCGTAGCTTGGCCCGCTCTTATCACATCGTCGGCGGGTGAGACTTGCCCATTCCGCACGTTTCCAATCCTCCCCAAGACTGCAAGCCACGGGGGGAATGCATCAATCCTACTGCTTATCGGTCAACCAGCCGCGGACACGGCAGCTGGGAGCTGTCCGTGAACGTCCAAATCGCGCCCAGAAAAGTTGAATCCCGCGGTAACCATAGGGTAGATTTTGATCGCCTACACTTGGGCCGCGCTTTGTCGCGGGTTGCCAGTAGTTTAGGTCAGACTGCGTATCGTGTTTCTTTCATTCAACTGGACCGTTTACAGGATTGCAGTCATCACGGGTAGAGAAGACAGATACGTTCGTTCCCCTTTCGAGGGAGCAACCTCGCCGGTAGCCTCTCTTTGGTTTATTGGATCTCCGAGAATCGCCGATGTAACTGCTTCGCTCCTACGCGGCTTCTTTTCCGTTGGCATTATTAACAATATCGCATGTCTGCTCCACTTCCCCCCCCACCCCAGCCCATCGAGTTCGCTGAATCGATGTCGCCGACGCTCAGTTTTGCGTTTTGTTCATTACCAGCCGTGATAGGGCTTCTGGCGGCGATCGCCATTCACATGGGGCTGGTGCTGCCAGCGGTTGGCACCGGCTCGCCAGATTTGAACCGCATGATTGCGCTGGGTGTCCGACTTGACACCCCGCTGGACGAAGAGCCAACTCTTGTCTTTCTTGGTGATTCGCTTACGGTTGAAGGAATCGATGCCGAAACCGTGCGTGAGGCGGCTCCGCCTGGCTGGCGAGTGTTCAACTTTGCCATCAACGGTGGCGACCGGGCCGAGCTAGACATAATCATTCCCAAGGTAGCCAAGGCCAAGCCTGCCGCGGTGTGCATGATCCTCCGTCCGCTGAGCATCGCCTATCCCCCGGATGTGGGAGTTGATGGCGCGTACGCTTACAATCTAGGTGGGTTCGCCAAGGCATGGCCCGCCGGTTGGATCCCGCCATATCCCCCGGGAGTTTCAAAGAAGTATGCGGAGATGCTCCAAGAGAGCACTCTTGAAGCGCAGCTGCATTTCCGCACCGCGTTACAGCAACTGATCAACAGCAGAATCCGCCAGGTTGTTCGCTCCGGATTTAGATCGAACATAAGCGATGACTGGCAAGCTCCGTTCAACATGACCACATCAATCGGCGGCGATCTGCTAAATAAGCATCTTCGTACGCTCGGCGATGAGTTGGTAGACGGAGTCGCGGCGGGCACCTCTGTGCATGAAGCCGACTTAGAAAGACTCGTCGCACATCTTCACTCCCAGGGTATCACACCTATTCTGGTCTCTTCCCCTACCCACCCCAAGCTACGTGAGATCTTCGGCCCCACCGCCGAGAAGTTTGCCGCCCTTGCGAAAGCGTGGGTTGCAAAGTATG
>Ga0163144_10009790_pt1 | contig 20518 bp, 20 predicted proteins | sample OliLak19BULKMAT1_FD_123175 | JGI IMG/M metagenome (GOLD analysis project Ga0163144, IMG submission 123175) | Freshwater microbial mat bacterial communities from Lake Vanda, McMurdo Dry Valleys, Antarctica - Oligotrophic Lake LV.19.BULKMAT1 | ecosystem: Environmental > Aquatic > Freshwater >... | reverse complement strand
TTGGATATTCTTACCGGTTCCTTCATGGTGCGCCAACTTCAGCCGTGGCATGTCAATATTAAAAAACGACAAGTGAAGGCGCCGAAGGTTTATATCCGTGATACGGGTTTGCTTAATTCATTGCTTGGTTTAAAGACAGCGGGTGATGTTTTTCGTCATCCCCAATGCGGTTCTTCATGGGAGGGATTTGTGATCGAGGAGGTTATTCGATCTATTGATCCTGATGATGTGTATTTTTGGGCGACCCATAATGGTGCGGAGATTGATTTGGTTTTTTCTAAAAGTGGGCGGATGTATGGTGTGGAAGTAAAGCGTGCGGATGCGCCAACCATGACGCCATCAATGCGTATCGCCTTAGAAGACTTGAAACTTGAGGGCATTGCGGTTATTTATCCTGGACAAAAACGGTATTCACTTCATAAAAAAATCAATGTTGTGCCGTTTGAGGAGGTTATGGGTGGGATGAAGGAAATGTTCAAATAGATCAGGTTTATTATGAAAAATCTTAAAGAAGTGATCGAGTATTAGGTGTAGTCGTGACCAAGGATCTTCCCGCCTTTTCCGTCTGCAGTGGCATCCTAAGCGAAGGTGATCAAGATGCGTTGACAAAACCTTCTTGATAAGGTATTTTTGTATGTATACTTAAGTAAACATATATTTACAAAGGTATTCATTGAAATATGAAAGTAAACAACCCCCTTAGTACCATATTAAACAGCAAAGTTAAGATCGAGTGTTTGCGGCACTTGTGTAATTATCCCGTAGAACTTAATGGTAGACAACTATCTAAGTTTTTAAAAATTACGCCCCGGTCTATTCACAAGGCCATGAGTGCTTTGGTGGATGAGGGAGTAGTGAATGTGATGTCATACGGGAATTCTTTTGGGTATTCGATCAATAGAGAAAAATGGATCACGAAGCGTTTATTGCTGCCGTTGTTCCAAAACGAAAAAATTTTTATCGAGGAGATCATTCAGGAGATAAAAAGAGCGGTCGAGGCGTCCCCTTTGAAAAAAAACATTCTATCAATCGTATTATTTGGAAGTGTTCAAAAAAAAGAAGATAACAATCGTAGTGACTTCGATCTATTTATTTTAACTGACAGGCAAGATCGTGTCCCTGCCATCGAAAACGCAATGGAGATAGTGGGGTCTCATCTTATAAAAGTTTATGGTGTTGCATTAGGGCCGTATGTAAAGAGCCTGGCTTCTTTTAAGAAAGACCGCTTTTTAAGCGTCATAAAATCGATTTTGTCTTCACATCAGCTTATTTATGGTCAGGAGTTAACGAAGTATGGTCGCTAAATTTATTAAAACAGAACAGGTAGAAAAAAGTAATTTTAAGGATTTTAAAATAAAAGCTACAGATTTTTATCGGGGGATAGAGGTTACGCAGGAAGCTTAGTCTATGGCATACCATGGGCGTTGCCGCTGTTCATGCCACCATCTCCATAGGAGACGCATTGACGACCAATTATTTAGGGGTTAGGTCAACTGCCGAAGATCATCGATTAGCCAAAGAGATTCTCTTAGAATACAAATCGATGATATAGAGCCGTATGCCAACGTTTATGGACGAATTGTAGCTAAAAAGAACGCCATAACCTACGAGCGAAGAAGGTTTACAGAAAAAGAAGCCGGTGAGATCGCGAAGCAAGCCCAGAGATTTTACGATTGGGCGATTAAGCAATTGCCTTGAGCCTGTCTTTGCGATAAAATCCAGAGGCAACCAATAGATGATGTTAAACAGCAAAGAATAAACTATGACAAAAATTAAAGTTCTGCACATTATTAAAACCCTCAATCTCGGCGGAGCAGAGACGAATCTTCTTAACTTGCTTCAGGCCGCCGATCAAGAAAAATATGAGATGCATGTTGGTTATTCCTTTGGCGGTGAATTGGAAAAGTCTTTCATCAAAGCCGGGGCCAAACTTTTCAAATACGCCAGCCAGCAGCACCGGGTCAAGAGTCCGTTCTCTTTGATCATTATTCCACGGATCGCGTGGTATTTATTGACTCAGAAGATCGATATTGTCCATACGCATAATTTCAGTGGGCATGTGTGGGGTGCTATTGCGGCAAAACTTACTGGTAAAAAAATCGTCGAGCATGTGCATGATTTTCGTTATTGCGACCCGGACGACTTTGCTCGTCGTCGCGGTTTTAACAATCAGTTCAAATTCAACCGGCTTTTTAGAAATTTTTCCGACAAAGTTATTGTTTTGACTAAACAGAACATGGATTTTTTGATCAAAAAAAATTTTTACCCCGCTAAAAAAGTTATTGAATTACAAAATGGTATTCCGATTGTTCCTTTCGTTGTCACCCCGACGGAAAGAATCACCATCACCGCACGTGTCGGCATTCGTAGCGACGCACAGATCGTCCTCACCCCGGTCCGTGTGGCCCCGGAAAAAAACGTCGACTTAATCCTGCGTATCGCGGCAACGGTGGCCAAAGTTAATTCGCATGCCATTTTTGTGATCGCCGGCGATGGCCCTTTACTTAAGGAATATGAAGAGCATGTCGAAAGAAGAGGTTTGAAAATAATGTTCATTGGCTTTCAGCCGGACATCCGTCGTCTTTTGGCCGTGAGTGACATTATGCTGTTGCCGTCATTTTTGGAACTCCATTCGATCGCGATTCTAGAAGCGATGAGCATGAAGGTCCCGGTTGTTGTTTCGCAAGATGTCGGATGTAATAGTGAATTTATTAAAGATGGGGAAAACGGTATTTTATGTGATCCGTTCAACGAAAATAGCTGGGCTGAGCCGATTATCCGTCTTCTAGAAGACAAAACTTATCGACAAGCGATGGGCGAGGCCGGCTATGAAACGTGCCGGGAAAAATTCGATATCGCTAAGACAGTTCTCCAGGTCGAAAGTGTCTATGAAGAACTTCATACACCTCATAAGTAGAATTCCCTTTGTCCCACTGTTGTTGACGGTTTTTGCCGGCATTTTTATCGGGAAACTTTTGGTAGTGTTTAGTCCGCTTTTTGCTATCAAACCGATGTTCATGCTTTTCTTCATCGCCGCCGGAATATTGTCGTTGGTCCTCCTCATTCATCCCGAAATTCTTTTCATCGTTATATTCTTGTCGCGCCCATTGCTTGATAACGCCCTTAATCAAACACGATTGAAAGACGGCGGGATCGGTTTCGGGGCGATACTTAATTTATTGATCATTCTGTTGGGACTGATTTTGTTTTTTCGTTCCCGTCCATCGTCAACTGTACCCAAGCCGATGATAAAGTTGTGGGTTATTTTTTTGTGTTTTATGTTGCTCGCCGTTTTTTATTCCCCGTATGCAGGTCGTGCCTTTCGCTTATTTTTAAACCATGGCACGTATTTGGCGATGTTTTTACTGCCATTTCTATTGATTCGTTCAAAACAGGATTTTGACCGCTGGTTTTCGTTTTTGATCCTTTCGTTTATCCCGCCGATCATTGCCGGCAATATTGATTTTCTCCAGGGCGGGAGAATGACGGGAGATGCCGGGAATAGAATATTCGGGAGTTTTAGCCATCCCAATATTCTGGCTTTTTATCTCGTTTTAGCACTTGCCGCGAGCACAATTTACATAATGCAATATTGGAAAAATTTAAGTAAGACCAAAAGAAATTGTCTGGTGGTTTTAATTACCAACATTGTGTTCTTAATCATTGTTACTAAAACCCGTAATGCGTGGTTGGCAACGATTATCCTTTTGGTTTTGTACGGCTTCTTAAAAGACCGGAAAATGTTGGTTATCTTTTTTGTCGTTGGCTTATGTTCGCTGGCGACGCCGCAAGTCCAGGAACGACTCCATGACATCGTCGGTAAACAACAGGACCGGGCCTATCAAGGACTCAATTCGTGGGATTGGCGTAGGGAGATGTGGAAGAGCAGTTTTCCTTTGATTCAAGAGCGCCCTTGGTTTGGCTATGGGCTGACGACTTTTCAACCCATGTCAGCTAAATTTTCTAACGTGGGTCAAAATGGGGCCCACAATGTTTATCTTGAGCTGATGTTCGAGAGTGGAATTGGCGGCGTGCTAAGTTTCTTGGTATTGTTAATTGCTCCGGCGATTTGGTTCTTTAAGCGAATGCAAGAGGAAGCCGATAAAGAGTATTCAAAGATGTTATGCTTAGTCGGGGCTTACATTGTCGCTTACGCCGTGAGCTGCGTGGCCGATAATATGCTTTATTATCTCGTTCTTAATTGGTATGTGTGGTTTTTTATCAGCTTGATGATGATTGGATATCAATTGCGTCAGAAAGAAGTCAAAATCCGATGATTCGCGCCAGTTTTATTATTCCATCCTACAATTCTTTAGCGACTTTGCCGCGCACCCTGGAAAGTCTGTTGCGCCAAACTGTACAGGACTTTGAGATTCTTGTCGTGGATTCTTCCGACGACGAAATGGCGCAAAAACATTTGGCCATGACTGCTTCTGATCGCATCGCTGTTATTTCTTTGGAAAAGAAGACCATCCCTTCAGTAGGCCGCAATATCGGCGCTAAACAGGCCAAGGGTGAACTATTGTGCTTTATTGACAGCGATGTGGTCTTGGCACCGGATTGGTTAGAAAAAGTTCTTGCGGCATTTGCCAGCGGCTGCCAGGTGGGCGGTGGGTCGGTCGATATTTACGAAGCGCAAAAGACCAATGGTCTCGCTTGGGCGCAGCTGCTTTTGCAATTTAATGAATCTTTGCCATTCGGGGAACAAAGAACGATTGGACTTTTACCGGCCTGTAACATGTTTTGTGAACGTAAACTATTTGCAGAAGTTGGTGGCTTTCCGGATATGCGCGCCTCCGAAGATGTCGTCTTGTGTTTGAAGCTGCGTGAGAAGCATTCGTTATGGTTTGTGCCGCAAGCACGGTCGTATCATATTTTCCGCGAAGTCAAACAATCGTACTTCAACAATCAAGTGATGTTGGGAAAGTATATACTGTATTACCGTCGGGACTTTAATAAAAGTTGGTATTCGCAGGGCTTGTGGCCGTTACTCTTCTTGCCGGCGTTTGTGGCGATTAAATTTGTTCGTATCTCGGGCCGTATTCAGAAAAACAGTACCGAGTACCGGCGGAAGTATTGGCAGGTTTTGCCGCTTTTCATGGCCGGGCTATATTATTGGACTAAAGGATTTGCCATCGCCATTTTTGAAAAACAGGAACAGGTATGAGTGAGCGCATTGATATCGGCGGTATTCCGCTCGACAATCTGACTTTGGATGAATGCCTGACCCGTTTTGACGAATTGATCACGAAGCGCGAGCCGGTTTATGTCATCACTGCGAATGTCGATCACGTTGTTAAGCTGGCCAAGAATCCCGGTTACCGTAAAGTTTACGATGAAGCCGCTTTAAATCTTGCCGACGGTGTTCCCTTGATGTGGGCTGGTAAATTTTTAGGCACGCCGTTGAAAAAAAAGATCTCCGGATCGGATCTCTTGCCGATTGTTTGCCGAGAATCCGCGCGTAAAGGTTATCGATTGTTTTTTATGGGCGGGCGTCAAGAGGCGGCCGAACTCGCCGCAATTAAATTTCGCGAACAGTTTCCGGGACTGCAGATCGTCGGCACATATTGTCCGCCGTTTGGCTTTGAGAAGGACAATGCCGAGAATGAAAAAATTATCAGCATGATCCGCGATTCTAAAGCGGATATTCTTTTTGTGGGACTGGGTGCACCCAAACAAGAAAACTGGATTTGTCCAAATCGTTTTAAATATAATATCCCGATTTCGATCGGGGTCGGTGCTTCTTTTGAGTTTGCGGCAGGGATGGTGCAGCGCGCGCCGGTGTGGATGCAAAAGATTGGTTTAGAGTGGTTCTGGCGGATCATTATGGAGCCGGGCCGTTTATGGCGCCGCTATCTCGTCGACGACATGCTATTCTTTCCGCTAATTTTCAAACAAAAACTGCGGCAAGAATCCCCTCCGCTTTTCGCTGAGAAGCTCAAGTGATAAGTCGATCATCGTCGTTGTCAAAGGCAAGAGAATAAAGAAATTATAAGAAATTATTTCTAAATGTTAAAATGCTATTCATGTTAAAAAAGTTAACTTTTGCATTAAGTATTATTCTAATGAGTTTGATGGCTAGTTATTCTTTCGCTGCCGTCGAGTCTCATTGGGAATTTGCTGGATGGGAAGGCGGCGGCTGCTATCCCAATGTGGAGTTTGATCCGCACGTTAAAGGCCGCGTTTATCTAACTTCTGATGTGGCTGGGGTTTGGCGCAGTGATGATTTGGGAGAAAATTGGTATTTTGTCACCAAGGGCCTGGAAAATCTAAATGTTTCCGCGCTTGCGGTGGCACCGACTGACTCCAATATTTTGTATTCCGCGGCGGCTGACGGCTTATATTTATCGCGAAATGCCGGAAATTCTTGGTTTTTGACCGAAAATCCCGAAAAACAAATAAATTTTAGTCGTCCGCAAAGCTATAAACCGCTTGCGGTTTCGCCTCTTGATCCGAATAATATCTGTGTGGGAACGGCCAAAGGCAAAATTTTTTGTTCTGAGGATTCGGGACAAAACTGGTTGGATTTGGATCCGAAAAACACGGTTTTGACCAGCAAAAAACCGATTTCGGTCGTTTTGTACACTTCCGATGCGAAAAAACTCTGGATTGGCTCTGCTGATGGGCTTTTTAGCTATGATTTTACCGAAAATGCGGTCAAACCATACCCCGAAAGCAGCAAAAATGTCACAGATATGGGTATTTCGTGGGACAATAAAACAATTTACGGTGCATTTAATGGGAAATATGAAGTTTATTATGAAGGAAAGCAGATAAAATACCCCACAACGGAAAATGATAAGGATAAAATCTATAGAATTGTCATAAAATCCCTGGAATCTGATAAAGAGCGTATTTTTGTCTATTCTGCCGCTAATCATGATTGGAATGGCCGAATTTTAGCCTCACTCGATAATGGCGCGACTTGGGAGAACCTCAGCAAAAAAGTAAATCCGAATAAATTAGCCGATCCGACGTGGGCGTGGGCCAATACACAAGGTAAGATCACCAGCCTTAAAGTCGACCCGCATGATCCGCAAGTGGCGTTTTTGACCAATTGGTGGGGTGTTTTTCGCAGTGATGACGGCGGAAAGATCTGGAATGAAAAAATCCGCGGCGCGCCGAACACCGTCGGTTCCGATATTAAGGTCACGCAAGATAATGTGTGGGTCGCGACGATGGATAACGGCCTTTTGAAAAGCAGCGACGGCGGGAAGAACTATGAAACCGTTTTCCCATCCGATAAATATGATGATGCAAAAGCCGGGCATATCTGGCGAGTGATTGTTCCGGATAAAAATATCGTTGTTGCGACATCCTCGCCGTGGAATCACAAGATTAATCAGGTCATCGTCAGTCAAGATGGCGGAAAAAAATTTAAGATTGTTCGCGACGGGTTGCCAAAAAATCGCCCTGTGAAAAATACAATGTGGGGGGAGGGATATCCGCGCGCACTCACATTTGATCCTGCGAATCCCAAGCGGATTTATTTAGGAATTGACGGCGATGAAGGCGGCGGCCTTTTTGTCTCTGATGACAGTGGATTGAGTTGGACGCGGTCATCGGGCCAGCCGGGGTCGTTGCGGATTTATAATGGCTTGGCGGTCGACCCGACGGATTCTCAGCGCCTTTTCTGGGGTGCAAGCGGCAAGGGTGGTGGGGTTTATGTTTCTTCCGATCAAGGCAAGACCTGGCGGCGTACGCTTAAAAGGATGGAATGGGTTTTTGATCTGGCGGTGACGCCCAGCGGAACGGTTTATGCGGCCGGAGATTTTCATGGGGCTGCGGTTTTTGTTTCGCTGGATCACGGCGAAAATTGGGAGAGCGTAAATTTAGGAAGCGGCGGTGCCGCTGAAGCTTTAGCGGTTGACCCAATGAATGAAAACAATGTCGCGGTCAGTTCCGTCTTCTGGGGATCCAGGGCCCCGGGCAAAATTTTTTTATCGCGAGATGCCGGTATAAATTGGAGCGATGTGACCGGTGATTTACCCGCGGGTTCCGGAGCGGCGGCCATGGCCTTTAGTCCCGACGGGAAAGACCTGTATATTTCCCGCTATGCCGGCTCGGTGTATCGAATGAAAACCAATTAAACGCAATGATTTTCCTTCTTGTCAAAAAAAATTATTGACAAAAAATTTTTCTGCAATATATTAAATAAGTTATTAGTTTTTGAGAGAGCATTGGAGCTTTCTAAAAATCATAAAGGCATTGTCGCCCTCAATCATTTATTTGGTTGGGGGTTTTTATTTTGTTCAACCAAACAACAAGGAGGAAATACCATGGTTAAAGGGCAGATGAAAAAACTGGCAGCATTGATGTTTTTGGTTTGTGCCATGATTGTGACAGCGGCAACGCAAGCTTCGGCTCAGGAATCGAGCGAACCGGCCCCCAAAACGCTTTTGGGTGATTACTTGAAGGAAAAGGGAATCGAAATCACCTCCGGTGCGACGTTAGACTTCTATGATAAATACGTTTGGCGTGGGCAGTATCTTGATACCGATCCGGTTGTTCAGCCTGGGATCAGCTTTTCCTCTTACGGCGTCACCGTCGGATATTGGGGCAGTTTACCGATGGGTTCAACTTCAGATACATTGAACTCTGCTGAAAGCGATTACTATGTTTCTTACGCTTACACTTTTGATCCTATAACGTTAAGCGCCGGCCACACCTGGTATGAATTTTCCGGAACCAGCACCTCGTCCAAAGAATTCTACATCAGCGCGTCCGCTGCCGTGTTGTTGACTCCTACGATCGCCTTCTATCATGATTATGAAGATGGCAAGACACTCAATACCGATAAAACCGGTAATTACTATACCGCCAGCGTTTCTTACAGCGTCCCGGTCTGGGAATCTGTCAGCGTTGACTTGGCCGCCACGTACGGCTTTATCGATGGTCAATGGCTCAGCGGCACAGGGTCGCATTTTACCCCGACAGTCGGCTTAAAATTGCCTTTAACGGCCAATTTGACCGTTACGCCGACTCTTGGCTACAACGTAACCATGGGTGACTTGGAAGATTCTGCTATCGCCAACCAAGAATCCAAGCTGTTTGGCGGTGTCAAGAGCTCCATGACGTTCTAAGTTATTAAAAATCAATATGTTACATAAAAAGCCCTTTGCCGGTATATGGTAAAGGGCTTTTTACTGTGCGCTCAAGCTGACATGGCGCTAAAGGATGGAAATTCTCAACAATCTCGATAGGGGAATAGTTAGCCGGACGACGAGAGTGACCGCACCAAAAATGAAATAAAATTTATTGTATAATTTTAAATATTATTTTATACTTAATTTATGTCTCCCCTCTTTAAATCCCGTCGCGGTGTTTCCGCCCTCGAATATTTAGCTCTCGCAGTGCTTCTTATGACCGGTATTCTTTTGGGTGGCCCTTATGTTATGCGGTCGATCAATGCTCCTTTCAAAGCTCTTGAAGAAGGTTCGCTCGATTCCACCCGTGAAGAAATTAAACAAGGAAATGTAAATTCGGTTCCTGTGGGCCCGTGCATTTGTTTACCTCTATCTGATCAAGGCTGTGGTGACGGGAATGCCTGCTCCCGAACACAAAAAGTTTTTAAGCGGACCTGTGCCCCTCTTGGTTGTGAAGTGGATTTGATTGCGGCCGGCGTTATCACCGTCATGCAGGAATGCCGCAATGAAGCTTCTCCGCCTTCGACCTGTTGTTTGGATGCGCAATCGACGGGAAATTGCGGAATATTAGCTGCGCATGTTCCGGGAGGTTGTCCTGCGGGGCATATGGAAATGAGGAAAATGTGTGGTTCTCCGATAGCGGTTCCCGTCTATTCTTGCGTAGCCGATCCGGCTTGCGTGAATGATTGTCAGCCTTTCTCGCCAACGTATGCTGTGGGTTGGTGTGATCCTTTGCGTTATAAAGATGGAGTTGTTGGTTTAACCCCTCCGGTTTATGTTGATAACGGCCATTGTTTAGATACTCTCGATATGAAATGTAAAGTTGAATGCAAAGAGGAAGCTTATTCTGTGGCCGGCGCCTGTATTCCGCACTGCCCGAATGGTATTTGTGAAAATGGCCTAGGCGGAACGCCAAATTATGGTGAGACTAATGTCACTTGTCCCGCAGATTGTTCCGCAGCGCCTCCTGCTTGTCAAGTTTATAAGGTGACCAGTCGCTTTTTTAGTACTCCTATGAATGCCCATGCCATGTGGCCGGGTCCTGCTGACGATGCGCATCTTTTCCTGGAAGACAATTGTTGGTTTACGGCGAGTTTAAATATTGCTGCAGATGGTAATTTTCTTGTTCAATTTGGCGTCGATAATTATGGATGGGCGCAAATTGATGGCGTGGAGGTATGCAACGCTACTTCTAGGGAAAGTACTTATTCTTGGGATCCTCTCAAGCTTTGTGGTCCGGTGTTTTTGACTGCGGGAATACACACCGTTACGCTCGCCGCGGTCAATCAGGCAGGTGGTGGCGGTAGTTGGGGAAATAATGCGGGTGGGGTATCTTTTCAACTTTTAGATTCTATAACAAATGCGGTCGTTCTTTCTTCAGATCAATTGCCGGTGTGGGTTCCGACAGTCAATGGCAATCCTAATTATTGCAATCCTGTTCCGGTTTTGCCTGTTTGTGGGGACTGCGCGTGTAGCGCGGGAGAAGATGTCTCTTGCGCAACGGATTGCGATGGAAGCTGTGGCGGCGGCGGAGGGGGTGGTTAGTAGTCAGAAAGATAAATTTTAAAAAGAAACATGAAAAGAATCCCCTTAAGTTTAAAAAGGGGATTTTTTATTAAGGATAATATGAAATCTAAATTGTTTTTGATCCCGAATCAAATCCATGACGGACAGGATATTCCGGTGCCGGTTTTTGCGCCCGGGATTGAGCATGTCCGCGTTTTTTTTGTTGAGGAAATCAAGTCGGCCCGCCGTCTGCTGAAGAAAATTAATCCGCAAATCGTTATCGACGAATGCACTTTTTATGATCTTAACGAACATACTCCGCTAAAAGATACGGAAGAGCATTTTCGTCACTCTGTCGATAAGGATATCGGGATTATTTCCGAAGCCGGTTGTCCGGCGGTGGCTGATCCCGGCGCTGAAGTGGTGCTTTTGGCGCACAAGCAGGGTAGAGACATCATTCCGCTTGTCGGACCATCATCGATTCTCATGGCGTTAATGGCGTCCGGTTTAAGCGGCCAGAGCTTTGCCTTTAACGGTTATTTGCCGAAAGATAAAGAGGAACGCATTAAAAAACTGAAAGATTTAGAAAAGCGCTCGGCTATCGAGAAGCAAACTCAAATATTTATGGAAGCGCCTTACCGTAATCAGAACTTATTGGAAGACGTCCTGCAAAATTGCCATCCTGCCTCTTTACTCTGTGTCGCAGTCGACATTATGAATCCGACGCAAACGATCAAAACACAATCGATCCGCGATTGGAAGAGCCAGACTACCGATATTAATAAAAAGCCGGCTCTGTTTCTTTTGCAAACACGTTAGTCTGACAGATCAGTTGGCGCATCATATGATATAATCTTTTTCGTTTATGGCTAAAACCTCTTTTTTGCAAAGAATCTGTTTATTTCTTTTCGCGCTCGGATTGACTTTTCTCCTATTGGAGGGCGGTTTGCGGTTAGGCGGCTGGCTTTTTCTTTCCCTGCAGGAAAAAGCCAATCGGCAAAGTGTCGTCAGCGGCTCCGCCTTCGGCGGAGAATACCGCATCCTCTGTCTGGGCGAATCCACCACCGCTTTAGGCGGCGATGATTCTTATCCGCGCCAACTCGAGAAAATCCTCAATTCCCGTCAGAGCAAAATTAAATTTAAAGTGATCAATAAGGGCGTCCCCTCGACGACCACCGACCAGATCCTGGCGCGTGTGGAACATTATTTCACCGAATATCAGCCGCAGATGGTGGTGGCGATGATGGGCATCAATGATCCCCAGAGTCCGGAACAATGGACGTGGCGCGATAAATGGTCGCGTTATTCTAAAGCGTTTAAACTGTTCGATATGATCGCCCGGCACTGGAACGCGAAACACAAAGAAGTGCCACAGGATTTTGTTGAAAAGCAGGTTGCAAAATTAGAAGAGCAGGCTGTTAAGAATCCCTCGCTGCGTATTGCTGTCGAGTTAGGCAAAGCCAATTTATATCGCAGTGCTAATTTTCCGCAGCAGGAAAAACTCGCGATCGAAAAAGTCTTGGCCGTCGATGCCGACAATTCGCAGGCGTGGTTTTTATTGGGTATTTATTATGACCGGCAAGCGGAATATCCAAAAGCGTTAGAAGCTTACCGCAGAGCGGATGTGAAAGCCGGCCCCGAGCATAAATTTAAAATTCTCGAACGGATGGCGGAATGTTACAAGTTACTCGGTGATGAAAATACAGCGATGCAAATTTACGCCGGGCTTTTAAAACAATGGCCGCGTCATCCGGAAGCAAATGGTGCTTTTGCCGATATCTTAATGGAGCAGGAAAAATACGGGGATGCGATCGGTTATTTTTTGCGGCAACTCGCGATCGATCCGCGCAAAGCTGATCTTTATGACAAGCTGGCGCATTGTTACTTTAAAATCGGTCAGGCCGATAAAGCGCAAAAGATTTTGGCGGCACAGCAAGGCGACGCGGCCAGTAAAATAAAACGAAGGGAGCTTAAGGATTCTTACAACGCGGCCACAAAAGAGAATTATCTAAAGCTCGTTAAAATGAGCAGTCAACGCCGTCTTCAATTGTTAGCGGTCCAGTATCCACATCGTCCCGTCGCACCGCTTAAGAATATGTTGACCTCGGCGTCGGGTCTGGTTTTTGTGGACAATCAAAAAGTTTTTACCGACGCACTTGCCGAACATAAATATGACGAGATTTTTTTCGACCGTTTCGCTGGAGATTTTGGCCATTGCACCTCGCAAGGTAATGCGCTTTTGGCCGGCAACATCGCTGATCACATTCTGAAAGTTGTCCAGTAATGAAAAAATATAAGAAGGTTTTGTTTGTCTTCCGCCGGGATTTGCGGCTCGAAGATAATATTGGGCTCTGCGCGGCGTTAGAATCCGCGGAGTTAGTTCTACCGGTTTTTATTTTTGATCCGCGGCAAACTCAACACAATGAATATTTCTCGGCACCCGCTTTTGAATTCATGCTGCAATCGCTCGAGGAGCTCGATAGGGCATTGCAGAAGAAAAAGTCTGTCCTGTATATTTTTAGCGGTATGGCGTCGGACATTATAGCAAAATTGATCGACAGCGAAAAGCTGGATGCGGTTTATGTAAATAAGATTACACGCCATTTAGTGTGGACCGCGATTTAGCCCTGACCGAAGTTTGCCGGAAAAAGAAAATCGCTTTTCAGCCGTATGACGATGTCGTGCTCAACGGCCCCGATGCGGTGAGCAAAAATGACGGCGGGGTCTACACCGTTTTTACACCCTATTTTCGCAAAGCCGCAATGCTTCCCGTTCGCGAGCCGCTCCCTAATTCAGCGGTAAATTATGCCAAATTATCGTCGGTGCTAAGTGTTCAAATTGCGCTGTCGGCGATTAAACGAATCAATAACCCGGCGTGGACGGTGAAGGGAGGACGCAGCGCAGCTTTGGTGATTTTAAAAAATCTAGAGCCTTACCGGGACTATACCGCTCGCCGCGATATTCCCAGCCTCGACGCGACAACGCACCTTTCCGCGCATATGAAATTCGGGACCTGTTCACCGCGTGAAGTATTTACGGCCATCAAGAAAACCTTTAATCTGAGCCATCCGCTCATCCGTCAGTTGTATTGGCGGGATTTTTTTGCCCAAGTGGGTTTTCATCATCCCTACGTTTTAGGGCGGTCATTTCATGAAAAATACGATAAGATCCGGTGGGAAAACGATAAACAAAAGTTTGCCTTGTGGTGTGACGGCCGTACGGGTTTTCCGATCGTCGATGCCGGGATGCGTGAATTAAATACGACCGGATACATGCACAATCGGGTGCGCATGGTCACCGCGTCTTTTTTGGTGAAAGATCTCCATATCGATTGGCGTTGGGGCGAGAAATATTTTGCGCAAAAGCTCGTCGATTATGATCCGCTAGTGAATAATGGCAACTGGCAGTGGGCCGCCTCGACGGGTTGTGACGCGCAGCCGTATTTTCGGATTTTCAATCCGTGGCTGCAGCAAGCGCGTTTTGATCCTGACGGCGTTTATATCAAGAAATGGGTACCGGAATTAAAAAACCTGTCGGCCAAACAGATCCATTTCCTTGAACGACAGCCACTTTTACGGCCGGAAACTTATCCGCCGCCGGTGGTTGATCACAAAACAGCGAGTGAAGCCGCTAAGAAATTTTATCGTGCGTGCTAACGGCGAAAAATTTTCTAAAGATTCTCAATTTCCGTTTGCCTATGGTAATATAGTTACTCTGCGCGTTAAATAATGAAATACCAAAGGAGCGCATCATGAAAGTCTTCGCTATTCTCTCGATTCTGACTCTGGCTTTTTTTGCTAATATTCCCCATAGCTTTGCTCAAGATAATTCTGCACCTTCAAATAAGATATTGGAAATTTCACCATTGATGCCTCCGCCTCAACCGATAAATGGGGGAATGCCGCCCCCACAGGCGAAAGAACCTGTTCCTAGCATCACGGTTCCTATAGAGATTCCCCAGATTGAAGCCCTTGAAAATGAAGAACCTGCCCTGGATAATCATATCATTATTGAAACGGCTCCGATTGAGACACCCGTCGAAGGTTCCGTGAAGCCGGTTATGATGGAGCATAGCGGTTTTAGCCGCATGAAACAATTAGCCGGACGATGGGAAGGGGTCGGGGCTGGAAATGCGTCCGTCGATAATCAGGAAAAAATTGCGGTCGTTTATGAAGTTACGGCGGGCGGGCATGCTGTTCTGGAAAAGATTTTTCCGGAAACGGCGCAAGAAATGATTACGGTTTATTATGAAGATAAAGGCCATTTGAATTTGATGCATTTTTTTATGATCGGGACCCGTTCCATGATGGCGCTTAAGCCGTCAATGGGAGATAATGGGCGGGTTTTTGATTTTGAACTCAGCAACAGTTCCGACCTTAATCCCGAAGTCGATACGCATATGCATTCGCTGAAGATTTCTTTTGTCGACGAGAATCGCATCAACCAAGTCTGGACGATGTTTGAGGCCGGGAAACTGTCCGGGGTTTATACGTTCAATCTCACCCGCGCCCCAGTCATTGATTAATTGATAAAATCTTTGAAATGTGCTAAAAGATAACCATACAATTTAAACTATGGAGGGAATATGATTTCTTTACAGTTACGGATGATGTTGTTAATCGCCGCTATGTTTGCCATCATTTATGGCATTATCACAATGGCTGGCACGTACATGGGTGTCACCAATTTTTATTTCTACCTGATTCTTTCGCTCGGAATAATGTTCGTACAGTATTTGATCGGACCTAAAATCATCGAATGGACCATGCGGGTCAAATATATTAAAAAGGAACAATCGCCGGCTCTGTTTGCCATGGTTGAACAACAGTCGCAGATGGCTGGCATTCCAATGCCGAAAATTTGTATTTCCGAATCCGCTGCCCCTAATGCTTTTGCTTTTGGCCGCGGTCAACGAGACGGACGCGTTTGTGTCAGCCGGGGAATTATGAATCTTTTGAATCAAGAAGAACTGCGTGCGGTCGTCGGGCACGAGCTGGCGCATATTAAGAATCGCGACGTTTTAACCATCACGTTATTGTCGGTGATTCCGATGATTTTATACCGTGTGGCCTGGCATTTTCTTTTCTACGGTGGCGGACGCCGGAGCGATCGCGGGAATAATACTGTTTTGATCGGAATTGCCGCAATGCTTTTTTATTTTGTGACGAATCTTTTGGTTTTATACGGTTCTCGTATCCGCGAGTATTACGCGGATAAAGGATCGGTCGAGTTGGGCAATCAGCCTTCGGCATTGGCCTCAGCCCTGTATAAATTGGTTTACGGCTCGGCCCGATTGGACCGCGAAACATTACGCGAAACAGAAGGGTTGAAAGCGTTTTTCATCAACGATCCGTCCCGGGCTATGAATGAAATCCGCGAGCTGCGCCAATTAGATTTGGACCAGAGTGGAACAATTGATACCATTGAATTAAATACATTGCAACGCAAAACAATCAAGCTTCGTTTCGGCGATTATATGATGGAAGCAATGAGCACGCACCCGAATATGCTTAAGCGCATCCAACATTTGTCGTCGTTGGGTCGTGCCGGTACCATTGGGTAAAAGGAGGCTTATTGGCAAGCCGTAGTCCTTCTAATATTCCGATCCTTATCGTGTATGTTATTTTGCTGGTGGTTGGCGTGAAAACGTTCATGCCGATGCTTTTCGACAAAAGCTATGTCAAGGGCGACTCCTTTACCGTCCGTTTGCCAAAAGGCTGGACGATCCAAAAGCAAAAGAATGAAATCATTTTTACCTCTCCGGAAGCTGATCTGGCGACCGAGATGCCTAATGCCATTTTTTCCATCTACGCGGAAAAGCAAAAGAACGCCATTTTCATGGATGATTTCTTTCCTGAGCTGTTAGGGTCTTTAAGGCGCGAAAACGGCAAGGTTATCGGGACCGGAGAAGAGTTGATTGACAAGCAGATAGCCAAATGGGTCCTTTTTCGTTACTATAAACCTGATGTCGCAGTCATGACGCTCTATATCGTTGATGACTATAACCGTTTGACGCGGATCCAGTATGTGGGTGCCGGTAAGCATTTTAAAGAGTACGGTAAGCTTTTTAACGAGTTTAAGAGATCGATAAAGCTAAAGTAGCAAGTCAATTGTTATCAATAGGTTGCGTAATAAATGTCCCGCCCTTGACACGCCACCCTGCAGGTGTTATATTTGAATCGCTTCACCAATACTGTATCGAAAAGGTAAACTATCCGAAAGGATAGGGCACAAAACTAAAGAGCCTAAATCCCGTTTGGGGACATGGCAGTCAGTCGCCGAAAACTATGAATACTAAATATAAAATTGGCCTATCTAAATCTCTCTAGATAGGCTTTTTTTATTTGCATCTTCAGAGGAAGATGTAAATAACTCCCAGAAAGCCATGGCGCTTGAAGGGAGTCAATTTGCAGATAGATTAAAAAATCTGCTAAATAGTAAAGAAAGGAGAACCGTATGAAAAAATTAATACCTGAAGTAAAGGTTGCTATGATTTTGGCCGCCTTGCTTCTCATGGGTGTTGCTGCTTCTCCCGTTCATGCCGAAGAACCAATCGTTAGTGAACCCCCTGTGAGTGGCGATATGCCGCAATAAACAACTACGTTATTATTCTCTTACGGCAGTCCACCCAAGACCTCGTTGATGCTCTTTGAGCTTCAGCGAGGTCTTCCTGTTGAGGCATTTGCTTTGTAGGAAATACCTACATGAAAGGGTTTACTTTTTAAGCGGTTTTATATATGATTAAAAAGTTTCCAGCTCAAAGGGGTGCCTTTCATGTCGCAATTAAAGTTAGTCATTGGGAATAAAAACTATTTTTCGTGGTCGTTGCGGCAAAGGAAAAATACTCGTGGGATTAATACAAAACAAGGTGAGAAAATGAAAAAGACGCTATTGTTGGCTGTAAGTTTCGTGTTGTTAACTTCTGTTGTATACGCTGAAACCTCAAAAACCGCCGCGGTTGCCAATAAATCTAAGGCCCCGCTGATCGAGAAAACGCAGGGCAAGATCAAGGCGATTATCAAGGCGCAAGAGGTAAAAGACGACTTGGGAAGTTTCACCGTAATTCCTGACGGAGGAAAAGCCAAAGATTTTAAATTGATTGCCAAGAGTAGCTTTTATGCTGCCGGATCTGAGCCCATTGCTTTTGCCGATATGAAGAAAGGTGATAAGGTGACCGTTCTTTCCGTCAGGACGCTTAAGGGCGAAAATAACGTGATCACCGTTACGCAGAATAAGTAGCGATAAATGAAAAGACTCTTATCGCTTATTGCGCTGAGCTTGATGGTTTGGCCAGCACCATATGTTTTTGCCGAAGCGATCCCGCCGCTGACCGAAAACGACCGTATCCTTATTCTTGCCCCGCATCCCGACGACGAAGCCATCGGGGCCGCCGGGGTTATTCAGCAAGCCCTGAGCCGCTCGTTGCCCGTTAAGATTGTTTATCTGACCAACGGCGACAGCAATGAGCTGGCGTTTGTTGTTTATGAAAAGCGGCTTGTTTTTAAACAGTCCGGTGCGCTTGCGATGGGAATGTTGCGTCGGGACGAAGCGATCAATGCGATGTCCTCCTTGGGTTTGTCGCCGGACAACATGATCTTTTTAGGTTATCCGGACGCCGGCACATTGTCGATTTTTCAGCAATACTGGGGCGTGACGGCCACTCCGTATAAAAGTCTTTTAACGCGGGTCCGCAGAGTGCCCTATCAGCACAGTTATTCTTTCGGCGCTCCTTACGTCGGGGAAAGTGTTTTACTCGATCTGAAAAAAATCCTTCTTGATTTTAAACCGACGCGGATTTTTGTTTCGCATCCCATGGACAATAATGGTGACCATCGCGCCTTTTATCTTTTTCTGCGGGTGGCCCTTTGGGACCTGGGAAAGAAAATCCCGCCGCCGCAAATTTATCCTTACTTGATTCACGAAGCCCGTTGGCCCATGCCGCGCGGTTTTCATCCTGATTTGGCCCTGACTCAGTCGGACCAGATCAAAAACTCCCAAATTCGCTGGTTCGAAGCGGACTTGACTCCCGACGAAATTGAAAAGAAAAGAGCCGCCATTGCGTTATATAAATCGCAAATTGAGTACAATCCGCCATATCTTTTTACCTTCGCCCGCAAAAATGAATTATTCGGCGATTACCCGCCCATTGTTATCCCGAATCATCCCAAAGGTGAGATCGACTGGCAAGCCATCGAAGTCAACCATGACGTTAGCGAGGGCGGCGATGAGACGAAGCTGCCGGCGGTTTTTAATTCGTTGGCTTATGCGCGCCAGGATAAATTCTTGTACATCAAAGTGACCTCGCAAAGTTGGAACGACAAACTTCTGGGGATCAACTTGAATTTATTGGGTTATCGACGGGGATTGCCTTTCTCGCATATGCCAAAATACCATCTTAAGATCACGTTTTCCAGGTTTGTTGCGGTGTATGAAAAAGGCAAAAGAGTCTTTATTAAAGATATGGACGTCAAGCGCTCCGGCCGGGAGATCATCATCCGTTTTCCGTTAGATAGTCTGGAAAATCCGCACTATATTTTAAGTTCCGCAAGGTCGTATTTAAATAATGCGGATATCGACCGTACGGCGTGGCGGGTGTTGGTACTGGATTAACTATGAGTCAATCTGCCCATATCGAAATCAGGAATTATGGAAAACAGGATCGCAAAGCCTTGCGGCGAATCAGTTACGAAACTTCCTTTCTCGGCCGAGCTGATGACCTTTTTGATCAACCGGAACTTGTCGCGGATGCGTTGACGTTGTATTTCACCGATAGCGAGCCGGAGTCGTGCTTTGTGGCCGTCAATGGCGATAAGATTGTCGGATATTTGATTGGTGCTAAAAACGAAAATGCGATGAGCAAGATTTCGTGGTTAAAGGTTTATCCGCGCTTGCTTTGGGAGGCCGTGATTAACGGGATATTTTTTAAAACCAAAACATTCAAATTTTTTTCCGCGGTTATTGCAAGTTTTTGGAAAGGCGAATTTCGCTCTCCCGATTTTTCGGCTCAATTCCCGGCGATCCTACACATTAATGTCGATAAAGATTTTCGCGGCGGCGGCGTGGGGCGAAAATTAATCAACTTTTACATCGAATATCTTAAAAACAATGCGGTTGCCGGGATGCGTGCGGCAGTGATGTCGGAAGCGGCCAAAGCTTTTTTTGAGCACTGCGACTTTAAGGTTCTTTTTACTGCTAAGCGCTCATATCTGCGCTACTATTTAAACGAAGACCTTAATGTCTATATTCTCGGCAAGAAGCTTTTAGATAAATAAATTCCTTTAATTCATACAGAGAATGTACAGTGTTCTTTCGTGTCATCATAAGTAACTGTAGCGCAACAGCTTGCGTTTCTGTCCTGCGCGTTTAATACGTTCTAACTTCTTGCAGCATATAGTGTTTTGTGTTATTATTTAAGCAATTGTTAACCAAACATCGCTTCGTTCATCATCATATAAGATTTATTTTTTAACCAACTTGGAGTTTTTCCCTATGACCGCGACCCCATATCAAAAAAAGACAAAAACCTGGCGTAAATGCACTTCGAGTTTTGTTGCTTTTACGTTCTTTTCAAGTTTGATATTTGGTCCTGCAACAGGGGCTAATGCGCAATATATTACCAATCTTCCCAAACCCGGTGAAATGGTCCTTTTAAGTCCGGCTTTTGAACCGGCCGTTTTAAAGGGCATGACTCTTCACCCGGAAAATCCCCTCCAATTCGATTTTATCGTTGACCGCGGCCAAGATAATCTTTCCGGCGATGCCCTGAAAGCCGAAACAGAAAAACTTTTGAAATATTTTCTCGCCGCAATGACCATTCCTGATGATGATGCGTGGGTCAACTTGTCACCCTATGAAGGTGACCGCAT
>Ga0163144_10009789_pt1 | contig 20525 bp, 15 predicted proteins | sample OliLak19BULKMAT1_FD_123175 | JGI IMG/M metagenome (GOLD analysis project Ga0163144, IMG submission 123175) | Freshwater microbial mat bacterial communities from Lake Vanda, McMurdo Dry Valleys, Antarctica - Oligotrophic Lake LV.19.BULKMAT1 | ecosystem: Environmental > Aquatic > Freshwater >... | reverse complement strand
GTTCACTCCGTGAGAGTCACTCCGTGAGAGTCACTCCGGGGATCAGGCCTGAAGAGCGAATATCTTAGCCGTCTGAGCGATCAGGCCTGATCCTTGGAGTGACGGCTCGGTATAGACACTGCGCGTGGTACTTACACTCCCATCACGTGTGATTTAGAATGCTCACTTGTCTCATGGTTTCTCCCTTGTGCGGTGCTTGGCGGCTCACACTTGGGAGTGACTAGGGGATTTCCGGAACTGTCAAACTCTGGGTGCCTCCCCGGCAGAGCCGGGGGGTCTCCCTTTGTACTAGCACAACAGTCAGGACAATAGGCAGGACAACAGGCAGGACAACAGGAGAAAGAGTATGAACAACAAGGAACGCCGCGCCCTGGGCGAGAAAACCATCAAGGATGTCTACGCCGGTGATGTGGTGGTGCCGCCCGAGGGCTATGCCTTTAGCGATATCATGCTCACACAATTGTTCGCCGAATTATGGACACGTGAGACCCTGTCCATGCGCGACAAGCGCATCCTGCTGCTGGGCATTATCGCGGAAAAGGGTGAGGCCGCGACGTTCAAAATTCAGATCAAGGCGTCACTAAAACGCGGGGAGATCAATCCGGCAGAAGCCAGGGAATTCCTGCTATTTATCGCGCAGTACGCTGGATACCCCAGGGCCGCCGCCATGCTGGGACCGGTGGAACAGGCCATCGCGGAATTTGAAAAGGAAACCGCAGGCGACGGCGGCTAAATTCAGGCAATGAGACTCCGACTACCCTGGTTTGAAGGATGCATGAAAAGACTACTCCTCATAGCATTACCGGCAATACTCACCGCATGTTTATCTGGGGGAGGTTCGACCGCCAAATCACCGGACCCGTCTTACGAACCTAAACTGTCATTTAGCCAATACATTATTGTCGGCGACAGTTTAATGGATTGGAGTTCAGATGGTGAACTTACCACTACCGCATCGCTTATGTTGCTCGAAGAAAATAAATCGGTAACCAATATTTCTCTGGCCGGGCAGACCATGGCGGGCATTGACGGTGACGGTGGCGCCGAAAAAGACGGCGTGGGTGGAGCAATCAATTACCTTACAGCACATGGCAAAACATTGTGGCACCCAGCGCCCGGTACCGCCGTCGTTGTTGAATTGGGGCACAACGACTGGTTCAGTTCAACACCGGCTGATGATATTTTTGACAGCTACGTTCGGTTCCTTCAATCGATTGAAAACACAGACAAGATGGTCTCCGTATTTTGTGTTGTCCCTGTGGCAGCAAAGTGGGACTACGATGGTCATCAGAATGCGCATGGCATGACGTACGAAGAATTGCGAATTTTAGTCAGAAAAATAGCCGGAACTGGCTTGTGCAAGCCGGTAGAAACGTCAGGCTGGTTCACTAAAGACGATGTTTACAATCCGTTAATCATGTCCGACGCCCTGCACTTAGCCGCCGGTGGCCATAGAATTTACAAAGACCGTCTTCTCCAGGCGTTAAGCAAATACTAAGACCACATCAGGGCGCAGAAAACGCCTCCGGGGGAAGCCCTGCGGAGGCGCCAGCGTTATTGGGCGCTTCAGGCAGCCTTATCGGCTGACTGCACTTGCGGGTCAAACGTTATGTGCATGCGCTTGATCCCATTCACCAGGTTGGAACGGGTGTAGGCGATATCCCCCACCAACTTGGGATTGCGAATACGGGGAATGATTTCCTCGAACATCACGCGCATTTCCAGTCGGGCCAGGTGTGTGCCCAGGCAGAAATGCTGGCCCACCCCGAACGCGCGATGCTCGTTGTACAGGTTGGGCATGCGCTCGGCGCGGCGCACGTCGAACTGCATCGCGTCCGCTCCGAAGATGGTCTCGTCATGGTTCACCGTGTGATAGTGCATGATAACCTTGTCGCCTTTCTTGATCAGGTGTCCGCCGACTTCGGTGTCCTCTATGCACTGGCGGCGCATCAGCGTAAAGGCTGTGTTGTAGCGCAGCATTTCTTCACAGGCGCCCGGAATTTTATCGGGGTTATCCACCAGGTATTGCAACTGTTCCGGATTTTCCATCAGCATGCGCATACCCTGTGTGGTGACCGTACGCGTAGACTCATTGCCAGCAGCGATCAACATCAGGAAGAACCACACGAACTCCTCGTCACTTAGGCCTTCATCCTTGCCGTTACCTTCGAGCAGTGCGCCGATGATATCCTTCTTCGGGTTGATCTTGTGCTGCTCCATCAACTTCATGGCGTATTCGATCACCTTGAAGGACGCCGCCTGGGCCTCATCCATGTCAACGGCCATCTCCGGATCCTGGTTGAACATCATCTTGTTGGTCCACTCGAAAAAATCCTTGCGGTCTTCCGGGGGGATACCACAGAGTTCGAGAATCGCCAGCAGCGGCAATTCGGCGGCCACTTCCTCGACAAACTCACACTCGCCGCGACTGGCAACCCGGTCGACGATGTTACGGGCGTGCTGCCGGAAGCTCGCTTCGTAAGAGTCCACCGCTCCCGGCGTAAAGGTCGCCCGCACAATTTTGCGGGATTTCATCTGGCGCGGCGGATCCTGGTTAATGGTCATATTGCGCTGGATCAAAACCATGTCATCTTCTGAATACTCTTCCGCCAGGGCGGAGCGCGCCTCGCTGGAAAACAGCTTCGGATTCTTGGAGATGAAATCGATTTCAGGGCGCCCTGTAATCAACCAGTAGGGGACACCCTGGTAGGAGCCGTCCATGTAATGCACAGGTCCGGAGGCACGTATTTTGGCAAGCGTCTCGTAGGGCATGCCGTTAACGTAGGTTTCCGGGTCGATCATGTTCGGGAAATTGGCAAAGGGGCACTGACTCATCGTTGTCCTCTCCAGGGTGATTGGTTAGCTTAATACCTATAAGCTACTAGGCGTTAGTTGTCGTGTCAATTGGCAATTCCCGGCACAATCACAGCCTCCCTCAATGGCAAGTAGCGGAACTGGATGCAATTTACCGCTGGGCCTTGAACCCGGCGGCGCGGGCGTCCCAGGTGGCAGGGGTAACCCCCCGCTCGCGCAAACGGAATTTCTGCACCTTATTGGTGGGCGTGTAAGGCAAGGAGTCCACGAACTGAATGTAGCGTGGGACGAAAAAATAGGGGGCGTTGTCGTTGACAAACTGGGCCAGTTCAACCGCCTGCAACGCCTGCCCCGGCTTGAGGATGACGTCGAGCATGATTTCCTGTTCGGACTCCAGCTCTGCGCTGGGCACGCCAAACGCGGCGCAGTCTGCAATGGCCGGATGCCTGCGTGCGGCGAGTTCGACTTCGAACGTGGAGATATTGCGCCCCTTGTAACGCACCGCATCCTTCTTGCGATCAGAGAAAAAATAATACCCTTGTGCATTGCATTTGAGCATATCACCCGTCTTGTACCACTCCCCCGCATAGGCCGCCGCCGTAGCCTCGGGATCATCAAAGTAACCATTAAAGATGAAATGGGGCCATAGCGGTTTTACCCACAGCTCCCCCGGCTCCCCCAACGGCACGTCCTGGCCATCGTCCCCCACCAGCCTGGCCTCCAGACCCGGCACCAGGCTGCCACAACTGCCGGGGGGTTGTGTTCTCCCGCTGACGGGAGCAACAAGACGCATGGCTTCGCTCTGGCCCAGGCCCTGCGGCACGAGTTGGACATTGAAGCGTTTACAGAAGGGTTCTGCGACGGCAGGCGGCATGGGGATAGCCATTAACCTGCGCAGACTGTGGGCGGCATCATCGTCGCGGGCAGGCGCGTCCCACAGGAACATGTGCATCGCTCCCAGAGTGAAGCATTGAGTCGCTTGGTAGTAATCCACGCGCTCCCAAAAGGTCTTCACCGAAAAGGCAGGATCAATGGCGAGAGGGACCCCCGCAAACAGCGCGCGAAATATTGCCGTCACCCAGGCCGCTGAGTTGTACATGGGCAGGACGGCATAAATTACGTCCCCTTCAGCAATGCCATACTGGCATTGCTCGTTGTTGGCGAATGAGGCGTTGAACCAGACGTTATGGCTTTGCATCACACCCTTGGCTTTGCCAGTGGTGCCAGAGGTCCACAGCACCGCACAGGTATCGCCACAGCTCAGAGCAGACATGTCCGGCTCCCCTGCCCCTGCCACATACAACTCCTCCAGACTGAGCGCGTCAGCGATCGACTCATGTCCGCCGTGCAACACTAGTGTTGCTATCGACAATGAAGCAATCACCTCCTGCAATCGGTCGATGTGCGCCGCGTCACTGACCAGTAGCGTCGGCCTGCTGCCGTTGATCGTTTCGAGCAGCCATGCGCCCTTGTAGTCCGTATTGATTGGTACCCACACTGCGCCGAGCTTGTTCGTTGCCAACACCAGGAAAATCACTTCGGGCGCGCTGCTCATGTAGAAGGCGAGCCGCTCACCGCAGCGCAGTCCGGCCCGGGCCAGACCCGCCGCCAGTTCGTTGACACGCTGATTGACCTCGGCGTAGGTATACACCGTCTCCCCAAACAACAAAAAGGGTTGATCGCCGTGCTGCGCGGCCTGCAGTTGTATGGCACGCCCCAGATGGCGCTCACTCGCTTCAGAAATTTGCAGAATATTCATGTGGATAAGAATCCAGGTCAGTAAGTGCAGGGCAAGTGGTCGATGTACGTAACAAGTGGTCGATCTACGTAATCTGTGGCTAGCGCCGCCGGACCAACTCCAGGGTTTCCTGCAGGCCGTCGCGGTCAATCAACACCATGGCACTGGCATAGGCAAGGCTGCCGCCCAACACCAACTGCAGCAAATATAACCACTCGCCGGGAGATCCATAAACAAAAAATTGCAGAAAATACACCGTGGCATACATTATCATCCCAGCGGCGACGGGACGGATCATCTGCTGGAGATATTCGACAATGTCGACACCGACTATGTTGCAAGTGCGTACCGCCGTGATAAAAAACACCAGTGGATACATGCACAGCCAGGCGTACGCCAGGCCAATCACACCCCACTGGATACCGGTGAAAAACGCCAGCGGCATCAGGATGGCCGCGATCAGAAAATTGGAGGCGCTGGTGTCCGGGTGGCCCACACCCCACAGCAGTGGTGGAAAAATATTACTCAGCAATCGAAAGGGCATGACCACACCCAGCAGTTGTAACAGGGGCGCGGCGGGCAGCCATTTCTCGCCCAGCAATGCTGCAATAACTGGCTCAGCCGTGCAGCTCATACCGAAGAACACGGGAAACGCCGCAATGCCGAGAATGCGTGTCGCCTTCAGCAGGTAACCCTGCACGGTTGCGGCACTGGTGTGGGCATGTGCGTGCGAGAACGCGGGAAAGGCGACGGCATTCAGCAGGCCGCTGATCTTGTGAATGGGCAGCGACGCCAGCTGGCTGGCGACAGCGTAGAAGCCCAACAAATGATTGCCCAATAATTTTCCACCGATGAACTTGTCGGATTCACTGAACAGGAACCACAAGCCCCTGTCGGTGGTAACAAAGCCACCAAACGACAAGTGTTGGCCCATGCCGCGCAGTGAAAAGATCGGCCAGACCAGGTTTCTGGTGATCATGTTCAGGCCCAGCATACGCGTGGCATTGGTGGCCAGGGTGCCCCAGATCAACGCCCATACGCCAAAACCCGTGAGCGCCAGCACCAGTGTGGTCATGCTGCCGATCACCAGGGTGGCGAAGTCAACTATCGAGCGCTTGCCAAAATCAATATCCCGTTCCAGTTTGGACTGTGGGAGAGTCTCAAAAATCAGCAGCAGGAACTGTACCGACAAGACCTGCAGGATGGGCTGGAGAGCTGCTTCGCCGTAAAATCCGGCGATGGTTCCGGCGCCGCCAAACACCAGCGCAAAAAATAACGTATTGACCACAATGACGACGCCAAAAATCTGCCGCGTTTTCTGTTCATCAAGATCCTTTTCCTGCACCAGGACGGCGTCCAGGCCGAGCGTGTTGAGCAACACCAGCAGCGACACCACCACCATGGCCATCGCCATCAGGCCATAGTCGCCAGGCGAGAGCAGGCGAATCACCATGATGGTAACGGCCCAGGACACCGCTTGTCCCGTAAAGCGAGCTGCAGCACTCCAGCGCAATGCAGACATCACCTTGCTGCGAATATCCATCCTCAAACTCTCGGGCGGTTTACGTTGTGCCTTGACCCGAACCGGCCCGGTCCGGCCTGACGCACAGGGTAACCCAGTTTTTCCAGCGGCATTGCAATTTATTGAACAATGGCGGGATCGTTGATAGTGCGGCATTGGCCAAATGCCTGCCATAGCATAGACTGCAGCGAATCTATCAGTGAGGATCGCACCGCATGGCGCTAATCGAGCTACTCACCGACGCCGCAGAGAAGGCCAACCAGGACCCCTACGCCCTGCCATTGGATAAGATCAATGTGGCCAACCCCTTTCTGTTCGCCCGCGACATCCACGGTCCCTGGTTCAAGCGTTTGCGCGACGAGGCGCCGGTACACTATTGCGCCAACAGCTTTTTCGGCCCGTACTGGTCGATCACCCGCTATGCAGAGATTGTCCAGGTGGATACGTCCCATGAGATCTTCTCCTCGGAACCGGCCATTACCATCGGCGACACGCAGGACACTTTCCCGCTGCCCATGTTTATCGCCATGGACCGACCCAAGCACGACGCACAGCGCAGTGTGGTCAGCCCGGTGACCGGAGCGGAGAACCTGCGTCACTTCGAACCCGTCATCCGGCAGCGCACCATCGACGTACTCGACCAGTTACCCGTGGGTGAAACCTTTGACTGGGTGAACAGCGTCTCCATCGAACTGACCACGCGGATGCTGGCTACCCTGTTTGATTTTCCGTTTGAGGAACGCAGCAAGCTCACCCGTTGGTCGGACGTCGCCACCGCGATTCCAGGTCTCGGTGTTATCGACTCGGACGAGCAGCGCCATGCAGAGCTGATGGGCTGCCTGGCCTATTTCACCGAGTTGTGGAATGAACGGGTCAAACAACCCGCGAAAAATGACCTGATCTCCATGCTGGCCCACGGCAAGGCGACCCGCGATATGCCGCCCTTGGAGTTTTTGGGCAACCTGGTGCTGCTTATCGTGGGCGGCAACGACACCACGCGCAGCACCATGACGGCCAGCGCTCTCGCTTTGCACCAGAACCCGGATCAATTCCAGAAACTGGTGGCCAACCCCACGCTGATCGACAGCATGGTCGCGGAAACCATCCGCTGGCAGACCCCGCTGGCGCATATGCGCCGTATCTGCAAAGAGGATACCCAACTGGGCGGTCAGCACATCAAGGCCGGTGACAAAGTGATTATGTGGTACGTCTCGGGCAACCGGGACGAACGCTTCATGCAAAATCCGGACGCCTTTATCATCGACCGGCCGGATGTGCGCCGCCACCTGTCCTTTGGTTTTGGCATCCACCGCTGCATGGGCAACCGGCTGGCGGAACTGCAGTTACGCATTCTGTGGGAAGAGCTCCTGCAGCGCTTCGCGCGTATTGAAGTGATGGGCGCACCGGAGCGAACCGTATCGACCTTCGTGCACGGCTTTACCGCGCTGCCGGTGCGCCTGCACCCGCTATAGCTGGGGTATTTCTGCCTGGTCGATGGGCAATTCACTGCGGCCAATGCGCGCGGCACGTTCACGCAGGGTGGCCTCGGCTTCCTCGACCCGTATCATGATGACAAAGCGCTTCTCCCGCACACCCTGCAGGCAGTAACGGGCCAACTCATCCAGATCCTGGAACTCCAGCGTCCAGCCCGCCTTTTCCGCCGCAACCTTGAAGTCCTGCACGGTCGGCACTGGCGCATAAGGCTTCTCCCTGGCCAGGTCCTTCGGTCGGTTGCGGTCTGTGGTCCAGATGCCGGTATCAAGCAGGCCACCGGAGGGGTAGAACACGGACGCCGCCAGCTGCGTACCTTCACTCTGTAATTGCGCGGCGAGGCACTCGCTGATACAGGACACTGCCGCCTTACTGGATGCATACACCGATTGATACGGGAGGGGCGATATACCGCCATCACCGGAAGACGTATTGATCACATGCCCTTCCTCTCCGGAGGCGATCATGCGCGGCACGAAGGCCTGGATGCCGTGGACTACACCCAGGACGTTGACGCCGTGTACCCACTTCCAATCGTTGTCAGTGGTTTCCCACACATTGGCCGAGGGCGCGGCGACCCCCGCATTGTTGAACAGCAGGTGACAGGCGCCGAAGGTCTTAAACACCGTGTCGGCCAGCGCATTGACCGAGTCGGCCCGGGAGACGTCCGTGACTACCCCTAGCAGTTCACCCGCGTCGGCAAACTCGGCCAGCACGCGATCCAGCGCCTTCTGCTCGACATCGCCGACGACCACCCTGGCACCTGCTGCCAGTAACTCCTTGACCAGGGATCGGCCAATGCCGCTGGCCCCACCCGTCACTACTGCCACTTTTCCCGCGAAGTCTTTCATGGTGTTCGTATTCCTGCAAAAAGAGAGGGCAGGTGTTATGCCATATTTTGAGGCGCGACTCCAGCCCGCGTGCCTGCTTTGGCAAACCGCGGGGTGCTTTATGTGAGAGCGTGGATAACGTACGATAAATCCCACGATACTGCCGCCGCAGTTTCACACCAAGCAGTTTCACACCAAGCAGTTCGCCGGGAGAATGTTTTGATCGAGCAGCTATCCACTGCGGCCCGGGCCGACCTGATGCAACGCCTGCGACACTGCCTGGGGGACGATGGCATTATCGAGGAGTCCGAATCCCAGCGTCCTTTCGAGTGTGATGCCCTGATCCTCTACTGCGATCTGCCGCTGGCGGTGGTGCTGCCCGCAACAGTGGCACAAGTGCAACAGGTGTTGCGCATTTGCCACCAATACGCTGTGCCGGTGGTCGCCAGGGGTGCGGGTACAGGCCTGTGCGCCGGGGCCATGCCACACCCGGACGGTGTGTTGCTGGTGCTGAGCAAGCTGGATCGCATCCTCGATATCGACCCGCTGGCGCGTACCGCCCGCGTACAGCCAGGGGTCAGTAATTTGGCTATCTCCGAAGCTGCCACCTGCCACGGCTTGTATTACGCCCCTGATCCTTCGTCCCAGATCGCCTGTACTATCGGCGGTAACGTGGCGGAAAATTCCGGCGGCGTACACTGCCTTAAATACGGGCTGACCGTGCACAATATCCTGTCCCTGAACATACTCACCGTGGCAGGGGATGCCCTGACCATCGGCAGCCTGGGGCTGGACAGTCCCGGCTACGATCTGCTGGCGCTGTTTACCGGCTCGGAGGGTTTGCTGGGCATTGTGACGGAAATCACCGTGCGCCTGTTGCCTTCGCCGGAGCTGGCCCAGGTGGTCATGGCCGGCTTTGCCAGCGTCAGCGCAGCGGGAGACGCTGTAGGCGCGGTCATCGCGGCCGGCATTATCCCCGCCGGGTTGGAAATGATGGATAGCCTGGCGCTACAGGCGGCTGAAGACTTTGCCCATGCCGGCTATCCCCGGGATGCCGCGGCCATCCTGTTGTGCGAAGTGGATGGCAGTCGCGAGGAAGTGGCGCAGCATGCGGCACAGGTAGCACACCTGTTTGACAGCATGGGAGCGACCTCACTGGCAATGTCACAGGATGAAGCCCAGCGCGCGCTGCTGTGGAAGGGGCGCAAGTCGGCCTTTCCGGCAGTGGGACGGCTGGCACCGGATTACTACTGCATGGACGGCACTATTCCGCGCGGCCAGGTTTCCTATGTGCTCAATGAGATCTACCGCCTGGCCGGGCACTACGGCTTACGTGTGGCCAATGTGTTCCACGCCGGAGACGGCAATTTGCACCCACTGATCCTGTTCGACGCCAGCGACCCACAGGAAGTCCACAAGGCGGAACAATTCGGCGCAAAGATACTGGAATTGTCGGTGCGCGTCGGCGGCTGCATCACCGGCGAGCACGGTGTGGGCGTGGAAAAACTGCGCCAGATGGCCAGCCAGTTCAGCACGGAGGAACTCCTGCAGTTGGAGGACATCAAGCACGCCTTCGACCCCGCACTCAACCTCAACCCGGGCAAAGGTGTGCCCATCCTGAAACGCTGCCAGGAGTACCGGGCCCTGCCCGCCCGTCACCAGCATGATTGAGCACGACTATAGCACCGCCGCAGACCGCAGCGAGCACATCATCGCGGCACTGCGGCGGGCGCGTGATAACCGTCGTCCCGTGACGATCAGTGCCGGCGGCAGCAAGCGCCACCTGGCCGGTCGCGACTGTGAGTATGAACTCTTGGATGTTTCCGAGCACCGGGGCATCGTCGACTACCAGCCACAGGAACTGGTTATTACGGCTCGGGCAGGTACCCCGCTGTCCGAGTTGAACGCGCGCCTGCAGGAGCAGCAGCAGATCCTGCCCTTCGAGCCACCCCAGTTCGGCGGCAGGGCCACCCTGGGTGGCACACTGGCGTGTAACCTGTCGGGGCCCGCCAGGCCCTGGCGCGGTTCCATCCGCGACACGGTACTGGGTGTGCAATTGATCAACGGCAAGTGCGAGCGACTCAATTTCGGCGGCCGGGTAATGAAAAATGTTGCCGGCTACGATGTCTCGCGCCTGCAGGCGGGAGCGCTGGGCACGCTGGGTGTAGTGTGCGAGGTGAGCCTGAAAGTCCTGCCCCGGCCGGAAAAGACACTGACATTGTGCTACGCAATGAGGGCCCCGGATGCCATCCAATCCATGAACCGCCGTGCCGGTGAGCCAAAACCCCTGTCAGGAGCCTGCTGGCTGGACAATCATTTGTACTTACGCCTGTCCGGTGCTGCCAGTGCAGTCGACAGCACTGCAGCACAATGGGGCGGTGACATCCTGGCGGCCGATACCCGCATCTGGGAAGAACTGCGCGACATGACACTGCCCTTTTTTTCCGGTGAGGCGCCGCTGTGGCGCTTTTCCATTAAACCTTCAGCACCGGTCAAGCCCGACTTCGGACCTACTCTCATCGACTGGTGTGGTGCCCAGCGTTGGGTGCGCGGCGATTATGCTCGCGCGGCACTGGAACAGGTCGCCGCCTCCGCCGGTGGCCATGTCACCCTGTTTCGCGGCGGCGACCGCAGCACGGAGGTGAGATCGCCGCTGAGCGCCACTGAGCAAGCACTGCAGCAACGGCTTAAACACGCTTTCGACCCGGACGGCATTCTCAATCCGGGCCGTCTGTACAGTTGGCTGTAGGAGCACACCACATGCATGTAGAGTTACACCCTCGCTTTGCCAACACCACCGTGGGTCAGACCGCCAAAGCACTTACCAGCGCCTGTGTACACTGCGGGTTTTGCCTGTCCACCTGCCCCACTTACCTCGACAAGCGCGACGAACGGGACAGCCCCCGCGGTCGTATCTACCTGATCAAGCACCTGCTGGAAAGCGGCGGCGCGAGCGCGCAGACCCAGTTACATCTCGATCGCTGCCTCACCTGTCGCAATTGTGAAACCGCCTGCCCTTCCGGCATGCAGTACGGCGAATTACTGGACATCGGCCGCGGCCTGATGGAACAACAGGCACCCCGGTCTGTTGTCTCCAGAAGCCTGCGCTGGCTGCTGCGGGTGGTATTGTCCAGACCACAACTGCTGACAACGGCGCTGGTGCTGGGTCAAACCGTACGCCCACTCCTGCCGACTCGGTTTCGCCGGAAAATACCCGAGCGCCAACAACCCGGGTTGTTACCAATCGAACAGCACACGCGCAGCATGCTGCTACTGGAAGGCTGCGTACAACGCGCCGCCACACCCAATACCAATGCCGCCGCGCGCAGGGTACTTAACAGATTGGGTATCTCTCTCATTGCTGCACCGCAAGCTGGATGCTGCGGCGCCGTTAACTACCATCTGGGCGCGCATGCAGACGGGTTGGACAATATGCGTCGTAATATCGATGCGTGGTGGCCCTATATAGAGCGCGGCGCTGAGGCCATTGTCAGCAGTGCCACCGGCTGCGGTGCCACGCTGGTGGATTACGGACGCCTGCTCGCCGCTGATCCGGCCTATGCGGAAAAGGCACGGCAGGTAGCAGAGCTGTGTCGTGACCTCGGGGAAATCCTGCTACAGGAAGACCTGGGCGCGCTGGCGATTAACACGCAGGTTGGCAAAGTGGCGATCCACACGCCCTGCACCCTGCAACACGCCCTGCGCCAACCGCAATTGCTCACCACCCTGCTTGAGCGTGCCGGATTTGATATCGCGCGTAACACACAAAAGCTCCTGTGCTGCGGTTCGGCGGGCACTTATTCCGTCCTGCAATCCGCTATCAGTGAGCGTCTGCTCGCCACTACTTTGTGCTCACTGACCAGTGACCAACCCGCCCTCATTGCCACGGCTAATATAGGCTGCCAATTGCATTTGCAATCGGCGGCAGGCGTTCCTGTAGTGCACTGGATTGAGTTACTGGACAAATCCTGAAACGATTTCACAAGCCAGTTATATGAATCGGTTTGCTCAGAACAAAACAATAGTCGACTTGCGGCCGCGTCTTTGTTTCTATTGAAGGCGTGCCTTCGGGGCACCCTTCGCTGTATTGCTTCGCCATATGACAAGCGTATACACGCACCACATCGTTATTTTCACATGCCGCCAGCAGGCGCGAGCGTACAATTTACGCGACCTGTCGGGGGCTTCGTCTGCCACGGGGGCACACTCTATGAGAAGACAGAAGCGCGATATGAGTTCCAGAGCATTTAACCGAGGCTACCAGGCCGGCATCGCAGGGCGCAGCGTCGACTTTTGCCCCCACGAGGAAGAAGAGCAACGGCACAATTGGATATCAGGGTGGCGGGAAGGCCGCAGCGACCAATGGGACGGCCTCACCGGTGTCTCTGGCGTGCACAAGCTACGCGCGATCTGAGTTTCTCGCTGTCAGCGGAAACGCGGGAAGTGGCCAACGCTACCCTTTGAGTGACAGCAAAAGTTTTTCGGCTTCGGCCCGCTCCGGGAATGCGCCGCCATCCCGGGCAAGCAGTTCTTCCAGAATTGCGATGGCGTGGTCTTTTTCCCCGCGTGCCGCCGCAATCATTGCCTGGTGGAAACGCATGGTGACATTGCCGGGTGACCCCTCCAGCGCACGCTGGATATCGCGGTCAGCGCCAGCGTGATCACCTGCCAGGTGTTCGATGACGGCGAGTGTGTCGAGGAGGTCAGGCCGGCCGGGAGCGATGGCTACGGCCCTGCGAATCGTTGCAAGCGCATTTACCGGATTCTCCAGACGCAGACTCCAGGCCAAATTATTCAAGACCTGGATGTTATTCGGTTGTTGCGCCAGTATCACGAAGTACTGCGCTCTAGCACCGGGCAGATTATTTTCAAGCTCGAATTCATTGGCCAGGGCAAGTCGCGCGTCCACGTCAGCCGGATGCTTCGCTATCCACTGCAACAGGGTGCTGCGCGCCGCAGCAGTTCTCCCCGCTGCTTTTTGGTACGTGTTTAACTCCAGCACCGTCTGGGTCGTCGGAGCCTGCTTGAACGCACGTTGTGATAGTACCAGAGCCTCGACGGCTTTGCCGTTAGCCTTCTCTGCGAGTGCCCGCAGGCGCAACACGTCGGGTATTTCTGGCGCCCGCTCCACCAGCGTCGCCAGATATTCCTCAAACTGTCGCTGTTCACCATCGTTGTGCGCGATTCTAGCCAGGTTGATGAGCGCGAGCACATGCTGGGGATCGCGCTTTATGACTTCCATCAGCTCCTGTTTCGCTTTCTGTTGGTCACCAGTCTCGCTGGCGACCATCGCCAGCAGGTAGTGGTAATGAACCGTTTCAGGCTTGGTGTCGACCAACTGCTGCAAGCTTACAAGGGCTTTATCGTGCTGTTGCAGCGCTAGCTGTGCCAGGGCGGTTATTTCCAGAACCCGCGGAGACTGTTGCTGCAACGCAGTAAGTTTAGCAAACAAGGGTGCGACTTTTTCGGGGCGCCCTGAGCCCAGGTAATGGCCAGCCAGACTCAAACGCGGCTCCAGTGCGTGGCGGTGAGCTGCAATAGCCTGTCGCAGCAAGGAGACCATGGCTGCTACATTTTTCTGTCTCGATTCAAGGGCGGCCAGTTGTAACTGGGTGGTCATGTCATCCGCGTGATATTCCAGTATCGTCTGGTAAAACTGGCGTGCTGTATTCGGATCATTCGCCGCCAGTAGGGCCAGGCCCTGGTTGGCAGCAGGGTCCCCGGGGTCGCGCTTCAACGCCTTGTCATACACGCCCTTGGCTTCTGCCGGCTTACCGGCCGCAAGATAGACCCTGGCCAGCACAGCATAGGGTGCGAGACTTTCAAGATCCCTGTATTGATAGGATTTGGCCGCCTCTATGGCGCCCTGGAAATCCTTGTTCCCAAGAAAATTCAATATCAACAGAATGTCGGTCTGGGGAAAGTTCGCCATCATATCCGGCGCGGTTGCAGGGACTGGGATTACCTCCTCACCAGTAACTGACGTTACCAACCCCGCCTCTTGTCGCAACGGGACAAAACGCCAGTCCGGTCGCAGTTGTGCTATTCGGGCATACAGTAAAAGGCCTTTATCCGCCTGCTTATCCAGCAGCAGGGCGTTGGCCATGATGTTCAGCGCTTGTACCTCATCGGGATCGTGGTCCAGTACCGGTTGCAGGAAATCCTGAGCTTTCTGCAACTTGTTTTGCAGTATCAGAATGACGGCCAACAGCTTTCTGCCTCTGGCATCGTCGGGAGTACGCGTTACGAAACGATTCCCGAACGTTGCGGCCAAATCCAGGTCCTTCTCAATCAGATAGCCCATGCTCAGGTAATACAGGACCAAAGGAAATTGCTCAGCCGCCGGTTCAGCCAGGGTCAGGGCCGTGAGCGCCTTGCGATACTGCTTGTGCTGGAAGTGGAGTAAGCCCTGTATGTAGTTGGCGACGGGGTCTTGGGGGGAAAGCTGCAGGAGCTGTGTTGCGTCGACCTGAGCGGCTGCATAGTCCTGCAATTGCAGGTTGATAAGCGCGCGTGCAATGCGATCAGCAAAGGCAATATGCGAGTGTGTAATGGATTTGTCAAAAGCGGCACGAGCCTCCTTCAATTTACCCTGCTGACCCAACGCTTGCCCCTTCAGCCCCCACGCTGCGCCACTCTCGGGGGTTGATTGCAATATTGCGTCTATCAGGAGCATGGCATTCGCCATGTCGCCCCGGTGGACGACCAGCGTCGCCTCGGCCAATTTTGCCTGCAGCAACTGCGGCTCTTTGCGCAACGCCAGCGCTACCAATGCCTGGGCTTTCTCCGCCTGATTGTCAGACACTGCAGCCAGCGCCTGAGTGGACAGCAATTGTGCTGCGGCGGTGGAGTTGAGGTCCCGATAATCCAGCGCGAGGACATCCTGAAATTTGCCCTGGGCCAGCAGGGTTTGCGCCAGCGCCGGGCGAATGTCGTCATTGGTCCAGCCCAGGGACTGTGCCTGCTGCAGTTCATACTGCGCCTCCAGGATATTACCCGTCTCGAGGTAGACCTTGCCCAGTAGCCAGCGAATCTCTGCCGAATTGGTGTCCAGCTCGAGCGCGTTTTGCAGTTCGCCAGTGGCGGCCAGATAATCAGTTTTTTCGATAGCGTACTTCGCTCGGGCGAGGCGTTGCTCGCTGGAGGCGCCGCCACAGGCCGCCAGCGTAAGCAGGATCAGAATGACAACCGTATACCGCATAAGTGCTCCAGTAGCAGGGGTTGGAGCGGGTCGCTCGCCGCCGCCACGTAAGACCTAACATTGTCCAATAATATAGAGCAGCGCACCATTCCCCTGGCGTGTGTAGCGACGCTCGATCCACAGGAACTTTTTGGCGCTCTGCGAGTCACACCGTCGCTCGTGGAGGCGCCTTGCAATTGCACACTGGACGGGCCGGTATCTTTGGCTACAATGCGTGCGTCCTGTGCACTGCCTTTGAATTAACGTGCAGCAGGTAGCGACAAAGATTTCATTCATCCAGCACAGGAGACATTGTGGCGAACGCAGACATTCAGGTACTTGAGCAGTGGTTGAGCGGGCAAATCATCGGCCAGACCCATTTGGTACAACGACTGATTATTGCACTTCTGGCAGACGGACATTTGCTGGTAGAGGGCGCTCCCGGGCTCGCCAAGACCCGCGCCATCAAATCCCTGGCCGAGGGCCTGGAGGGCAGTTTCCACCGTATCCAATTTACCCCTGATCTGTTGCCTGGGGATGTCACTGGTACAGAGATCTACCGACCGCAGGAGGCCAGTTTTCACTTTCAGAAGGGGCCGGTCTTTCACAACCTGGTGCTGGCTGACGAGGTGAACCGCGCGCCGGCCAAGGTGCAATCGGCCCTGCTGGAAGCCATGGCGGAGCGGCAGGTCAGCGTCGGCAGCCAGACCTACAAACTCCCCGACCTGTTCCTGGTGATGGCCACCCAGAACCCGATAGAACAGGAGGGTACCTATCCATTGCCTGAGGCACAGCTGGATCGCTTTCTGATGCATGTCAGCGTTGATTATCCTGACACCGCTGCCGAAACTGCTATCCTGCGCCTCACCCGCGCAGAAGCGAGCCGCGGTATCGACAGGCCGCCGACGCCTCTGCCGCAGGCGAGCGTCTTCGCCGCGCGGCAGGAGATACTGTTGCTGCATATGTCCGAGGCGGTGGAGCAGTATATGGTGCAACTGGTTATCGCGACCCGCTCACCCGCCCGCTACAGCGAAAAACTGGCGAGCTGGATTGAATATGGTGGCAGCCCCCGCGCCACCATTGCCATTGACCGCTGTGCCAGGGCCCATGCCTGGCTCAAAGGGCGGGACTTTGTCAGTCCGGACGACATCCAGGCCGTTACTGCCGATGTACTGCGCCACAGACTCATACTCAGTTTTGAGGCCGAGGCCAACGGCGTTACGCCAGACAAGGTGATTGAGGAACTGCTGTCGATTGTTCCCGTGGGCTGAGGACCAGCATGCACCTGGCCGATATCAACGCTCCCGCTCGCGGTGCCTATGTGCTTCTGGAAGATCTCATCGCCCTGCGCTTTCCCGCCTCGCAACTAAAGCTGGGGCGCAGGAAACGGGCGCTGCAGACACTGGCCGGACCCATAAAATCCAACTTTCGTGGGCGCGGCATTGATTTCGAGGAGGTACGCAGCTACCAGCCTGGCGATGATATTCGCACTATAGACTGGCGGGTCACCGCCAGAACCGGTAGCGCCCATACCAAGTTGTTTCGCGAGGAGCGGGAGCGGCCGGTACTGCTGGTCATCGACCAGCGCAGCAGCATGTTTTTCGGCTCCAGCCACTGCTTCAAGTCAGTACTGGCCGGTCAGCTGGCCAGCCTGCTGGCCTGGAGTGCCCTGCACGGAGGTGATCGGGTGGGTGGCCTCGTGTTCAATGAGCTGGGACATGAGGAAATTCGGCCCCGCCGCAGCCGTAAAACCGTGCTGGGATTGCTATCACAGATCGCTACCTATAATCGGGCCCTGCCTCTGGACAGCACGGTTGAGCACGACAGTTTTTCCCACATGTTGTCCAACCTGCGACGCATCGCGCGCCCCGGCAGCAGCCTGTTCCTGGTGAGTGATTTTCGTGGTGCGTCCCAGGACGGTGCCAGGGAGCACCTGTTCGAGTTGGCCAAACACACAGAGCTGACCGCCATAGCCTGCGCCGATCCGCTGGAGTCCGAGCTACCCAGGGCGGGCACCTATGCCGTGACCGATGGTAGCGCGCGCAGTGAACTGCACACTGGCGATCAACAGTTACGTCTCCAGTACCGCCAACGGCTGCAACAACAGCAAGACCTGCTGCGCAGTGACCTGTTGCGCCTGGGCGTGCCACTGCTAGCGGCGTCTACTGACCGGCCACCGTTCGGCCTGTTGCAAAATTACTATGGGGATACGCGGCGGTGAACCCACAGGATCCCCTCGCCAGTTTGCACCCGCTACGGGCACCAGCGCTGATCGGCTGGTGGCCGCCTGCGCCAGGTTGGTGGCTGTTGCTGCTCGCCGGGCTGATCGTTGTGGCTACCCTGGCCTACTGGATGCGCAGGCGCTACAGGTGCAATAGCTACCGTCGCCGCGCCCTGCTCCAGTTACAGTCACTGCACACGGATTACCTGGCAAAACCGGACGCCAGCCTCTACCTCGGCCAGATCAACGCCTTGCTAAAAAGTGTGGCCCTGCTGGCCTATCCGCGAGCTGCGGTCGCCGCACAACACGGTGGGGGCTGGCGGACATTTCTCAACCGCAGCCTGCCAAACGATGCGCAGCTACCTCCCGCATTTGAGTATGCCGCCTACCAAAAGACCTGCCCCGAGATTGATGTAGCGCAGGTACAGCGGGCGGCACAGCACTGGATCAAACGCCACAGGGCAACGCCATGATTGAGTGGCTCTGGCCCTGGATGATGCTGTTGGCGCCCCTGCCCTGGCTGGTGCGCTATGTACTGCCTGCTGCGAGCAGCCAGCAGCCCGCGGTGCGGGCACCTTTTTTTCGCGAATGGCAGCAAATGAGTGACGCACAGGGCGGGCGCTTGCTGCGCGGTGGCGTCGTTACCACCCTGGCTTTGTGGTTGCTATGGCTGCTGCTGCTGGCGGCAACCGCACGACCCACATGGATTGGCGAGCCCGTCGAACTGCCCAATAGCGGGCGCGACCTGATGATGGCGGTCGATATTTCAGGATCCATGCAGGTCGAAGACATGCAAGTGGGGCAGTCGCTGGTAGCGCGCGTCGACGCGGTCAGGCAGGTGGGTGCGGACTTTATCAGCCACCGGACCGGCGACCGACTGGGCCTGATCCTCTTTGGCAGCAATGCCTACGTGCAGTCCCCCCTGAGCTTCGATACTGCCACGGTAAAAAGATTTCTTGCTGAAGCCCAGATCGGCTTTGCGGGAACGGAAACCGCCATTGGTGATGCCATTGGTCTGGCGGTTAAACGCCTCAAGGAACGCCCCGCCCAGAGCCGCGTGTTGATCCTGCTGACCGACGGCCAGGACACTGCCAGCTCGGTAAAACCGCTGGACGCCGCGCAGTTGGCGGCGCAGCTTGGCATCCGCATTTATACCATTGGTATTGGCGCGGACGCACTCACTCTACCTGGCATATTCGGCTCCAGTTTCGGGAGTCGACGGGTCAATCCGTCGGCGGAACTGGATGAGGCCGGGTTGCAGGAAATCGCCAGAGTTACGGGTGGTGAGTATTTCCGCGCCCGCAATCCACAGGAACTGGCCAATATCTACCAACTGATGGATCAGCTGGAACCTGTAGAACAGGCAACCACTGTGTACCGGCCGAGACAGGCGCTGGGCTATCTGCCGCTGCTCGCAGCACTTTTGATAAGCTTTCTGCTGGCGCTGCGGCACTGTTGGCAGACTATCCGTTGGCGTGGCACCGACGCTGCGTCCAGTGGGCAGGAAGCGCGCTGATGGAACTGCACCTGATGAGGCCTCTGTGGCTGTGGACCCTGCTGCCCGCCGTTGTGCTGCTTTTTCTATTGTGGCGGCAGCGGGGGCGCAAAGGCGGTTGGCAATCCGTCATCGCGCCTGACCTGTTGCGTTATCTCGTCAGTGACACCAACGCATCCAGAGGCAGCAACTTTTTGCCTCTGGTGTTCCTTGGATGGCTGCTCGCCGCCGTGGCCGCAAGCGGTCCCAGTTGGCAAAAAATTCCCCAGCCCGTGCACCAGAAACAGGATGCCCTGGTTGTCATGCTGGACCTGAGCTATTCCATGAAATCGGCGGATCTGTCCCCTTCGAGGTTGGATCGGGCGCGCCAGAAACTGCTGGACCTCCTGCAGCAGCGGCGCGAAGGGCAAACAGGGCTGATCGCCTACGCCGGAGATGCCCATATCGTTACGCCACTCACCGACGACACACTTACCATCGCCAACCTGTTACCGGCCCTGCAGCCGGACATGATGCCCCGGCCCGGCAGTGAACCGGTCAGTGCCGTAACCCAGGCCCTGGAATTGCTGCGTTCGGCGGGCATACGCCAGGGCAAATTACTGCTGGTAACAGACGGTGTGTCTGCGCCGGACCGTGAAGGTATTGAGCAGGTCATGTCAGGCAGCGCTTCGCAACTGACCATCATGGGAGTAGGCACTGCTACGGGGGCACCCATCCCGCTGCCCAACGGCGGTTTTCTCAAAGACGATGCAGGTACCATAGTCATGCCGGGCCTGGATGAACGGGCTCTGCGCGAGCTGGCCAGCGCCACTGGCGGCAGTTACAGGCGCATGCAACTGGACGACAGCGACCTCAAGGACCTGCTGGCCGGGAGCCCATTGAACGAAACCGAAGAGACGCTGGCGCTGGACAGGACAGCTGATACCTGGGAGGACCAGGGCTACCTGTTGCTGCTGGCGCTGCTGCCACTGGCGCTGGGATTGTTTCGACGCGGCTGGCTGTTGACCCTGCTGCCCGTTCTGCTGCTGGGGCATCCCGAGCCCGCCAGTGCCCAGACTTGGGATAACCTGTGGCTCACACCGGATCAACAGGGACAACGGGCACTGCAACGAGGCGACACTGCGGCGGCTGCCGCACTGTTTGAAAACCCCAACTGGGCAGGTACGGCGGCGTACCAGAACGAAGACTACGAAGCAGCTGTCGATCATTTCAAAGACCCCAACAACGCCGACAG
>Ga0163144_10009788_pt1 | contig 20525 bp, 22 predicted proteins | sample OliLak19BULKMAT1_FD_123175 | JGI IMG/M metagenome (GOLD analysis project Ga0163144, IMG submission 123175) | Freshwater microbial mat bacterial communities from Lake Vanda, McMurdo Dry Valleys, Antarctica - Oligotrophic Lake LV.19.BULKMAT1 | ecosystem: Environmental > Aquatic > Freshwater >... | reverse complement strand
GTCGATGGGCTACCGGCGTGGGCGTAGAACTGTTGGTGGGACGGCAGACCATCAGCACCATATCGTTTCATCTCCTTTCCTCTGTTCGTGCAATCACAGCGCATCATCAGGAGGCTATTTCCCTTCATCCTCACCAGAGGTACGGTATAATAAAGGTCGCAACGTTACCATGGGTACAAGAAAGCCGGTATACTATGACAACCGAGACGATTACCATTCGCGTTGATGCGCGGGCTGCCGAAGCTTTCAATACCGCTTCGGACGAAGACCGTCGGAAATTGGAAGCGCTCCTCAGCCTGCGCTTGCTCGAAGCTGCGCAGACGACTGAGCCCCTTGAACAACTGATGCGACGCATCAGCGCCAATGCACAACAACGTGGGCTTACTCCCGAAATATTACAGGATATCCTGAATGAATCCGAATAAGCGCTTCGTCTTTGATACGAATGTGCTTGTGAGTGCATTGCTTTTTGCCGAGTCAAAACCCGCCCAGGCCTTTTTTCTTGCGGTACAGACGGGAACCTTGCTGACATCACTCGCTGCGCTTCACGAATTGAGCGACGTGTTGCGTCGCAAAAAGTTTGATACATATCTCACGATTGACGAGCGGGAGGCATTCCTCGACCGCTACACACATCTGGCAATCACGATCAATGTCACAGAATCAATTCAAGTATGTCGTGACACAAAAGACGATAAGTTCCTCGAAATTGCCGCCAATGGTCAGGCAACCGAGCTTATCACCGGTGATCCTGATCTGCTGGTACTGCATCCCTTTCGTGGGATTTCGATTATCTTGCCCAATACCTTTCTCCAAATGATCATACAACCACCATTCGATGAGCCACCAACTATATAGCATTCCTAAATAAGTTGTAACCGTGCGTGAGCACAGAGCGGGAGTTTGAGGGCCGGGTACCCTTTGGGTGTCCCCGAGAGAAATCCCTTTCCCTGTTTTACAAATCCGATAGGATTGCTATATACGGGATAGCACACGCCGACACTTCGTGACATTCCCACTCAGGCCGTCATGATGGTGGATGCGAATATATCATCGTGTACGCCTTGTTTCCGCAAGGACGCTACCACCAAACCTGTAAAGGGGTGTGACGGAACGTTCTGCACCGCTGCCCATACCGGTCAGTGGGTAGTGGGCAGCTTTCAAGTGTAGGGTTTTTGCGCGAAGGCGTCCTGATGCGCTTTCCCCCGCGCCCTCTAACCCCCGCTCCCACGCCAGGGCGCGGGGGAATTGACCTCTTGCAAACCCTTTGCACCCCTCCCCACCGGTGGGGGCGGGGCTGGGGGCGAGGGGAATGAGCAACGGTCTGAGAAAACCCTTCACCTGAAAGGTAGTGGGCAGACCGATGGGTCTGCCCACGATGATGGCGTTGTGCTGCCCAATGTGGGCGAACACGAGGTTCGCCCCCTACGCGATGGTTGGGCATGGTGATTCACTGCAGAAGAATCCGTCGCACCCCCCTGTAAAGGGGTGTTGCAACGCGGTGCGCGAGGCGATATGCACCTACGCCTTTGCACACCTGTGCTATAATTCCTGGGGAATTCCCACGGCGAGCTGTCGATTCAATGCCGCCCCGTTCGTCGGTAGAGTGAAGGTATCAAACGATGGTATCCGATCAGCGAAACGAGGAGTACGATGACACAGCGCACTGAGACTCTGGCAACGGCGTTCGAGCAGGTGGCCAGCAGGATCCTGACGGTGGCGGATGGCCTGAGCGACACGGCTTGGGGCATCGCCCCGGCCGGCGAGGCCCGCACAGCCGGCCAGATCGCGTACCACACGGCGGAGGTCTACCACAACGTCAGCGGATTCATTCAACTGGCCTTGGGCGGACAACCGCTGCCGCCCCTGACCATGGAGATCATCCACGGCTTCAACGCCGAGCAGGCCGCCCGCTACGCTGGCGCGGGCCGTGAGGGTGCCCTGGAGTTGCTGCGCCAGAATGGAACCGCCACCGCCGCCATGCTGCGGACCCTGAGCGACGCCCAACTCGACACTGGCACGGAGTTCCTCGGCAATCCCATGACGGTTGAGAACCTGGCCCAGAATGGCCTTGTGGCACACGCCAAAGAGCACCTCACCAGCATCCAGAGTGCAGCCGCCTCGGCCTAGTCCACACGTTCCCCACCAATCGCACCGCCCTGATCAGCGTAGTGCGATTGGTGGGATGCAGCAATCAGCCCAGTGCTTTCGCCCTACCGACAGTGTCTGCGGGCGCCTCCTTTCATCCCATGCTTCCCATAGGTGCTGCATGCTTGTGTAGTCATGGCCAACATCTACGCGTTCGAAAACATGTCTCGTAGGCGCACGGCCCAACTCGGCATTGCAACTGACCGCTTCGCACGCGAGATCCTTGCTATTTTGATGTGATCCTGTGTCGTGCGCTCGCGGTGGCTGATGGGCAAACCGTTGGACGGCAACTATTAGCACAGTAATAAAGCGTCAACAACTTACGAATCAAAAGGCGAGCAGATCTCTCATTGCTTGCCTCTCAGATTTCCAAACTTTGTAAGATGCTCTATGGTAAAACTAGTTCACTGCTAGGCTGTTCTGTTGCTTGATTATAACTGACCCGGCCAAGAAAACATCTGGGCCGGACTAATCTCTAGCTTGTAACCATTTCTTCGTGGTCACTAACTCACGATGGATACAATCAAGTGCGACAGCAGAGGCTGCCGTTACAGCAGCACATTTTCGATAATCCAAAATGGCTTGCTCATAGTTGCCGAGACTCAAAAAATTATCTCCACGATCACGATATATTATTGCGTTCTCTGGATTAAGTCTAAGAGCTCGGTTAAGATCATTAATTGCACTCTGTGGATCACCACGCTTATAATAAGCAAATGCCCTATCAATGTAAACATCAGCAGAATCATTACTAAGATTTACAGCTTGGGTTAGATCCGAAACAGCTTCATCGTACTCCCCTTCTTGAATAAACGCGTTTCCTCGTTTACTATAGTACTGAGCACGAGAAGAATCAACCTCAATACCTTTGTTATACTCAAATATGGCGCGCTTGTAATCCTGATTTCTGGAGTACTCGTCACCCTGAGCAATGTGGTGTTCCGCAGCAGGGTTATTACTTACAGAGTGCCAAAAAGCAGGAAAATTTGGGATGCCTGTAAGGAAAGCAAACAATCCAATTACCCCAGTAGCCACGGAGATCATAACAATAAAAGGATGGTCTCCCCAATTCCGCTAACCCGCATTAATAGGCTGAGATCGTGAAGGACGACGTAAGTCTCGTGATTGAACTGCCATGAGCTTCCTCCAACGCAAACCGTAAACCTAGCTACGTAGGATAACCAATTCTAGCACAGGCGTTCTCGATTAACAAGATGATCCTGTTGAGAATTTTCAGTGAAAAAACTTAGGCCAACTGCCGTCCAACCCGCCGCTCAAGCCGACCGCCTCCGGCGCAAGTAATCTAGCAAATTTTATGCGGTTTCTGGCGCGCCGGGCGGCGGCTTAGCGGCACTCCGTCGGACCACCAATACCGCGCGCCGCTCTTTCAGCCCACCGCTTCATTTCTCGCACTGTCCATCCGCTCGTGCTACAATGCTATCGAGAGCAATAACAAGGAAGCACCAATGACGACAACAGCGCTGACACAAGCACGCACCATCGTGCGACAACTGACGGTTCAGGAGAAGCTGTATCTCTTGAATGACATTACCGCACAACTGGTTCAAGCAACGACCAGCGGTTCGGTCACATCACGACCAAGCTTCCCGATTTTTCACCTAGCTGAATGGCCAACAGATACGCCCATGCGGCGCGAGGACTTATACGATGACCGTGGCCGCTGAACCAACCTTTCTCGACACGAACATTTTAGTCTACGCGAGTGTGACGCATCCCCCTTTCATGCGGCAGCACTCAACGTGATTGCCGCGCTTGAACAGCAACATGTGCCGCTCTGGATTAGCCGTCAAGTGATCCGCGAGTATCTTGCGACGTTGGTGCGACCCCGCATGGGCATACCGCTGGTCGAATTGGCGCATGCGGTTCGCTCGTTTGAACTGCGCTATCAGGTCGCAGACGAAGGCCCACTGGTAACAACACAACTCTTGACGTTTATCGAACAAGGCATGAGTCGCCAGGTGCATGACAGTAATATTGTAGCAACCATGCTTACCTATGGAATCTCACGCATTGTGACCAACAATCCCGACGATTTTGCGCCCTTCGCGGCGCTAATAACCATTATACCGCTCACCTAATGCCGTGTCCAAAGGCGTTGTAGCAACAGTCTAAATTGACCGTTTACCGCATTCTAATCAAGCAATATCCCTATCATTCTTCATCCAACAAGCCCATGCAGTTGACGCCGCTGCGCGTCCCCAAGATCCTCGCTTTTTTGAACGTCAGAATCGGCCCGAGCGTGATCCCGATCTATCAGTGGCGGCGCACCCGAATGCCAAACCGTTAGGCCGCATGCATCAGGGTGCGACGTATCTTCTTGTAGGCGGTGGGGCGGGTTTGAAACCCGCCCGAACGTTCCCGCCATAGCACCATACGTCGCACCCCAACCATCAATCAGCGCCCGCAACACATCCATGCGTATGGTATACTGTCATCTACTGGAATGGAACATGACGATACTGCTCATGCTGGAGGATGCCCATAACGTACCACAGCATTGAAATCCCTGAGACGACCTACCAATTGCTGCGTACGCAAGCGGCGCGCCTTCAGGTACCAATCGAGCAACTGATCGAGCAATTGGTCATGGGCGATCTCGCACTCCCTCCTATCGGCGCAACCGCCGAACGCGATCAGACCCGCACTATGACCGATACCGTCACTGCACTCGCGGCAGTCGAGCGGCTCACGACTCTGTTTCTGGATGTCACCGTTCCTGATTTTGAGCATCACCTTACTGATCCCATGCTCGCGCTTGCCAACACGGTGATCGAACCGCTGCTCCCATGACGACGACACTTCGTGACATTCCCACGGCGAGATAGCACGTTCTCACGCCGAATGCTTGCGCTATCGGCTTGGCAACCGTTCAGCGCTGGATTGGATCATCGACCAATATCAGGTCAGCACCGACAAACGCAGCGGGATTGTCAGCGATCCGAACCGCGCCAACGATGAAGAATACATTGTGCGGCTGGTCGGCAGGGTCATCACAGTAAGTTTGGAGACAATGGTGATTGTCGATGGGGTGCGACGTATTCTTTTGGAAGGGTCGGGTGCGGACCCATGTGTCCGCCAACCAGTGCGGAACAGCGCGGGCCGACACGTGAGTCGGCCCATACGCGTGGACGCAGCGCAGGCCGCCGCAAAAGTTTACGTCACACCCGTTGCGATGTGAGATGAGCCACCGAACAAAAAAGATATGGTATACTCAAACCAATAAAATAAGGCTGGATGACGGGCGCGGGAGAGGATCGCATTGCGGTCGCCGAAGGAGCAAGCGGGTTCGCCGAAACCCCGCGAAACTCTCAGGATCACGGACTGCGCCCCGACGGATCTCTGGAGAGCCGCGATGTATGCGGCACCGACGGAGTAACCCATACGGGGAATCTCTCAGGTTTGCGGACAGAGTGCAGGCGATTGGCTTGCACCTGTTCGCTTTTTATTACTCTCAAGGAGCCACCCGATGGCAGAGGCTGCGCTGAAACGCACCCCGCTCTATGAGCAACACCTGGCTGCTAATGCGCGTATGGTCGAGTTCGGTGGGTGGGAGATGCCCGTCCAATACACTGGGATCATCGATGAGCACCAGGCGGTTCGCACCGCCGCCGGCCTGTTCGACATCAGCCATATGGGTGAGGTCGAGGTTCGCGGCCCGCAGGCACTCGCATTTCTGCAACACCTCGTCAGCGCAGATGTTGCGGCCATCCCGGTTGGCCAATCGAACTATGCGCTGCTCTGTCGGCCAGATGGCGGGATTGTCGATGATATTTTTATCTACCATCTGCCCGATCTGTATCTGGTGGTTGTCAATGCCTCCAACACTGATAAAGATTTCGCCTGGATGCTCGGCCAGGTTGGCGATTTCGATGTTGAACTAACAAATGCATCAGCGAGCTATGCCATGTTGGCACTTCAGGGGCCAGCGGCAGAATCTCTTCTGGCCAGTATCGCCGATATTGACGTTGCTGCGATGCCGTTCCATAGCGTTACAAGCGGAACACTGCTCGGTAGTATTCCAGCCCTGATCGCCCGGACTGGCTATACTGGTGAGGATGGCTTTGAGCTATTTACAGATGCCAGTGCTGGCGCTTCCGTATGGGATGGCCTATTGTCGATTGGGCGCGCTGCTGGCCTGAAGCCCTGTGGCCTCGGTTCCCGCGATAGTTTGCGCTTCGAGGCTGGCCTGGCTTTGTACGGGCACGAGATTGCCGATGATGTCAATCCCTATGAGGCCAAACTGAGTTGGGTTGTCAAACTCGCGAAGGGCGATTTCGTTGGGCGCGAGGCGCTCGTTCAGATCAAGGCGGCTGGCGTTGAGCGGAAACTGGTTGGCTTCGAGATGGTTGGCCGTGGGATCGCACGAGGTGGCTATGCGATCCACAGCATCACTGGCGAACAGATCGGCAGCGTGACGACTGGTATGCCTTCGCCAACACTTAGCAAGAACCTGGGGCTTGGCTATGTTCCTTCTGCATTGGCAAGCGAGGGCAACGAGTTCGATATCATCGTCCGCGAGAAACCAGTGCGCGCGCGGGTCGTCAAGACGCCCTTCTATAAGCCGCGCTATAAGAAGTAGCTACGTAGCATTGGGCATTCAGCTTTCAGCGTTCAGGAGCGCTGAAGATACACGTATGAGAACATACCAGCCACCCATGGTGTGGATGAACCAGGACATCCACAGATTTTACCCTGCGTCAAAGCTGAAAGCTGCTGGCTGACGGCTCAACACTGAAGGAGCATAGGTATGTCATTCAATACCCCAGGCGAACTCAAGTACACAAAAACGCACGAATGGGTTCGTTTCGATGGCGATCAGGCCATTATTGGAATTACTGATTATGCCCAGGATGCCCTTGGCGATGTTGTCTATATCGATCTGCCTGCGGAGGGCGCAACACTGGAAGCAGAAACGATCTTCGGTGCGGTCGAGTCTGTCAAGGCTGCCTCGGATCTGTATCTGCCGGTATCGGGAACGATCATGGCTGTCAATAGTACCCTGATGGACACACCAGAGCTGATCAACAGTGATCCATATGGTGCTGGTTGGATGTTGAAAATCAAGGTTTCTGCCGATGGCCCGCTGATTGATGCAGCAGCCTACGAGGCGTTTGTGGATTCGATCAAGCACTAGAGCATAAGCCCTCAGCCGTCAGCTTTCAGCTTTCAGTATTTTGATGCCAGATTTTTGGCGAACGATCACCGTTCTGGCTAAAATAACAGCACTCTGGATGATCTCCTGATGGCTGATGGCTGAGAGCTGAAAGCTTACAAGAAGAGTAAACCATGTCACATTATATCTCGATCACCGATACTGAACGCGCCGAGATGCTGCAGACGATTGGCGTTGAACGGCTTGAGGATCTGTTTGCAGCAGTACCAGAGAGCGCCCGTTTCCCGAAGCTCGATCTGCCACGCCCGATCTCCGAAATCGAACTGCGGCGTGAACTAGCCGCCCGCGCAAACCTGAATGGTAGCGCTGCCCGCAACAGCATGTTTCTTGGTGCTGGTGCCTATAATCACTTCGTTCCAAGTGCTGTCGATCAGATCCTGCGCCGTGCCGAGTTCTACACGGCCTATACGCCCTATCAGCCAGAGGTGAGCCAGGGCACGCTCCAGGCGATCTTCGAATACCAGAGCCTGATCTGTGCCTTAACGGGCATGGACGTGGCCAATGCCTCACACTATGATGGCGGCACCGCCCTGGCGGAAGCGGCAATCATGGCCGCCGCGATTGGTCGCAATCGGCGCACAATCGTTGTTGCACCAAGTGTGAATCCGCAATATCGGGCCGTGATTCGAACACTACTGCAGGGCGCGGGGTTACACGTCATTGGTGATGAGAACCCGGCGGCCAGCCTGGCTGATGTGGCCAAACTGGTTGATTCAAGCACTGCGGCACTGATCGTACAAAGCCCGGATTTCTTTGGTACACTGCACGATATCAAGCCATTGGCCGATGCTGCCCACGCCGCAGGCGCACTGCTCGTCTCACACTTCGATCCAATCGCATTGGGCTTGTTCCAGACACCAGGCGAATCGGGTGCCGATATTGCAACCGCCGAGGGCCAGCCGCTTGGCGTCGGGCTCTCATTCGGCGGCCCCTATCTAGGGATCTTCTGCTGCAAGCAGCAGTATGTTCATAAAATTGCTGGGCGCGTTGTTGGCGCAACCCGCGATCTAGAAGGTAAACTGGCCTATGTGCTGACATTGCGTGCCCGTGAGCAGGATATTCGCCGCGAGCGTGCCACCAGCAATATCTGCACGAATCAGGGCCTCATGGCAACGGCTGCTGCCGTCTATCTGAGCCTGATGGGCCGCCAGGGCATTCAGAAGGTGGCAGAGTTGTGCTACCATCGTGCACATTATGCTGCCGACCAGATCGGCCAGCTGCCAGGTTTTACTGTGCAGAACCGTGGCCCATTCTTCAAGGAATTTGTTGTCGAATGCCCACGGCCCGTCGCCGAGATTAATGCGGCATTGCACGAGCAGGGCATTATTGGCGGCTATGATCTGGAGCAGACTGATCCGGCGCTTCGCAACGCCATGGTACTATGTGTCACAGAGATGAACAGCCGCGCCGAAATCGATGCACTGATTGGCGTACTTGCAGGAATATAGATGCCACTCACCCGCGAACAACTAGAAACAATCGTCGCAACGGCGCTACCAGGCGAGAAGCTGCGCGAATACCGTGAACTGCCCCGTAATCGGGTGGCACTCAGCCTCGTTAGTGGTGAGAAGCTTGATCTGCACATGTTTGCCGATCGCGATGCAGCAACAACTGCCGTTACAGCCATACGGCGGCTACGCGGTGAAGTCGATCTGCCATTGCCAGTACTGCGGGCCAGCGACGCAACGGGCGATCTGACGGGGCAGCCATGCCTTCTCGCAGAACCATTGGCTGGCGAACCACTCGACCAATGCCTGCCGCGCATGAACGACGAGCACCTGAATGAGATCGGCCGGCGATTGGGAGAAATTGCCTATCGAATCCATCGCCTGGCCTGCGAAACCTATGGAGCGCTTGGCAACACCGATGTAATAACAACCGAGCGCGAATATGGGCTTGCACGGCTCAATTATGGCATCCAGCAGGCCCAAGCATTTGGTCTGCTGGATGAGCAGCAAGCAGCCGAGCTCCTGGAATGGTTCGATGAACGGTTTCTGCCAATTGGAACACAGGCAGCATTAACATGCGGCGGTTTCGCGCTCAACACAATCCTGGTACGCCAAGGGCGCGAGAATTGGTCGATTTCTGGCATCCTTGGTTGGGAACAATCGCTGGGCTGGGCACCCGCCTGGGATCACACGATCTTTCTCGAAACAGCCCGTTCTGCGGCCTGCTTCGCTCTACGGGTCGGGTATGGCAACACCTACGATGAACTGACCCCCCGAACCTATGAGCAGGTGCGCGAGGGCATTCTGCGACCATATCGGATGCTACTTGCCTTGGATCGGGTGATTATTGCCCATCGAGCAGGCGATGTGAACGAACGCGAGCGCAATCGGCGGATTCTTGGCGCACTGGTGCGCCTCACATAACCGATGGCCGAGAACCGCCCTCATCCCCGGCCCCTCTCCCAATGGGAGAGAGGGAGCGCAGCAGGGTGAGGGAAGAACTACTGAACCAAGACCGATAGGTTTTTGCCATAAAGAGTGGTTCAATACGTATCAAACAGACGTTGCCCATGTCATTCTGAGCGAAGCGAAGAATCTGATACATAGAGCATTACATCCTGAGAGGAATCGATACTACATGGAAACCTACGAAGCGCCAATCTTTGAACTATCGAACCCTGGAAAGATCGGGGTGAATCTGCCGGAACTCGATGTTCCCACCGCCGATCTCCCCACAGCATTATTGCGCAGTGATCAGCTGGCTAAACTACCCGAACTGACTGAGCCAGAGGTCATTCGCCATTTTACCCGTATTTCACAGCGGAATATGTGTATCGACACCAATTTCTATCCGCTTGGCAGTTGTACCATGAAGTACAATCCCAAAATTCACGAAGAAGCGGCCCGATTGGCAGGCTTTGGTGATGCCCATCCATTACAGGGCGAGGCGCTCTCACAGGGCGCGTTGCGGCTCATGTATGAATTGCAACACTATCTTGGCGAAATCTCCGGCTTCGATGCGGTGTCGCTGCAACCAGCCGCTGGCGCACAGGGCGAATTAACCGGCATTCTGGCGTTCCGTGCCTATCATCTGGATCGCGGCGATGCTGATCGCAATGAGATTCTGGTGCCCGATTCGGCCCATGGCACCAACCCGGCAACTGCCGCAATGGCTGGGTTCAGGGTTGTTGAGATCAAGGGCGATACACGAGGTAATGTCGATCTCGCTGATCTCAAAGCAAAACTCTCGCCCCGAACCGCTGGCCTGATGCTGACCAACCCAAACACGATTGGCCTGTTCGAGGAACAAGTTCAGGAAGTCGCCGCGCTCGTCCACGCAGCTGGCGGGTTGATGTATGGCGATGGTGCCAACTTCAACGCTATTCTTGGTATTGCCAAACCAGGAAACATTGGCTTCGATTTCATGCATTATAATCTGCATAAGACCTTTACAACACCCCATGGTGGCGGCGGCCCAGGCTCAGGTGCCGTTGGCTGTTCGGCTGTGCTAGCCCCATTCTTGCCCGGCCCACTGGTGGCTGTTCGCACAGAAACGAATGGCAAGCAAACATATTACTTTACACAACCAGAAAAATCGATTGGCCAGGTCAAAACATTCTGGGGCAATTTTGGCATGCTGGTGCGGGCGTGGACCTATATTCGGACACTTGGCGCAAAGGGGCTGCGTGAGGTCAGCGAGACAGCCGTGCTGAATGCGAATTACATTCAAGCGCGATTAAAGCATGTTTACCCACCGGCGATTGACCGAACCTGCATGCATGAAACCGTGTTGATGGGGAAACTGGCCGAGGCACCAGATGTTCGTACACTCGATATCGCAAAGCGATTGATCGACTATGGCTTCCATCCGCCAACAGTCTATTTTCCTCTGATTGTTCCTGAAGCATTGATGATCGAGCCAACCGAAACTGAGAACAAGCAGACCCTTGATGCCTTTTGTGATGCGATGCTGATGATCGCACAGGAGGCAGCAGAAGATATTGAGATCTTGCATCAGGCTCCAACAACAGCACCGGTACGGCGTGTCGATGAAGTGCGGGCCGCACGGCAGCCAATTCTGAAGTACGACCCTGCCAAGATTGCAACGCTACTTATCGTGTAGGTGGTATAATTAGCCGATACGGCACACGCATACTATGGAGGATGGATGGATCCGCGCAGCCAGGAAGACCCAAGCAAAGAGCTTGAGCGCCTTGCCGAAGAGCAACTCAGCAATCTCGAAGCTGAGGGGCAAGAGCGTGTGCGGAATGGAAAGCGCCGCCGCGAGCGCGTGGTATCGCTGTACGCCGCCGGGGCTGTCCAATCGCCAGAAGATCATTACTATGCCGCGCTTGTTATGCTCTATGGTGAGGAAATTGGTCACTTTGATCTTGCTCGCCAACTTGCTCGTTCCTCCGCACACGATGGCGAAGAGCGAGCGTGGTCGGTTTTTGCTGCTGCATGGGATCGAGGGCTGATTGCCCGCGGGCAGCCACAACGCTTTGGCACACAATTCGTGCGTGAACAGGGCCATTGGTCGCTTGGCGGCGTCGATGAGCAGACGACCGATGCCGAGCGTGCGTTCTATGCTGTGCCACCACTCTGGGTGCAACGCCAGAATCTCGAACAGATTCGCCGCCGCGAGGAAGCTCCCGGCGATTAGCGCCAAAATCACTTGTTGATCGGTAATTGCAGGACCAAGGCATTCGCGCCTTTGGCCCCGCATTGTGTTACTATCCAGTATGCTTTTGTCAAGCGCCGGGGAATGTGGTAAAATACCGTTAAAATTACACGCATATAAGAATTAGTGCAGATAATCATCGTGCAAGAGCAAGCCACAACAATTGCTGCTCCGTTTAACCAACCGTCGGAGCCTGACATCCTACAAAGCAGTACAGCTGAACATCGAGGGTTTGAAGCTACTGCATTGCGCCTGATCGCGCAACTCAGCACTGATCTGGCGTCAACCGCCACGCTTGAAGCTGGTGTGAACTGCTGCCTTGCGGTGATTGAACAATGTTTTGCCCCAACCACGGCCCAACTCGTCTGGGGCAGCCCTCCTCGCCAGCAGGTCTTCGGGTTCATTGGGCACCAGATTCACCAACCAGCGCCCGATATTGTCGATAAGCTCGCTGCTGGCCAGATCATGATTCACAGTATCGATGAGCAATCCCAGGATGTATGGTTGCCATTAATGGCTCGGCAGATGCTCGCAGGATGGATTGTCTTCCAGCATAGTGCTGCCTGGAATGAGACACACCGTAGTGTTGCAATCGCCATTGCCGCGCAAGCCAGTGCTGCCCTGTCCATGATCGAGATGATGAACCATCGTGATGAGCGTGTTACCCAACTTCAGACGCTTGCCACCGTGGGGCAGCATATCAGCGGCACGCTTGATCTGGACGCCCTGCTTGAATCGATCTATACCGCAACAAGCCGGGTTATTTCGGCACGCGATTTCTTCATTGCACTCAACGAGCCAGATACTGGCACACTCGATCTTGCCTATATTATTGTGGATGGTGAGCGTCGCCACCTGCATGATCGCTGGTCAACACGGCTTGGGCTTGGCGGGCTGGTGTTGCGTGAACGGCAGCCGATCCTCACCGACGACTATCTCGTGGAATGTGACCGCCGTGGCGTGGCACCATACCCAATTGCAGGGCTGCCGGTTGGCCATGCCTGGATTGGCGTGCCATTGATCGCCCGCGACCAGGTGGTAGGAATCATGACGGCATCCAGCCGAAATGGGCATCGCTACCAGGCCGAGCATGTTGATCTACTGACAACAATTGCGAGTCAGGCAGCTGTTGCAATTGAAAATGCCCGCCTGTATCGCAGAAGTGAGCATCAGGCCCGCCAACTGACGATCCTTAACCGGATTGGGCGAACAATCACATCCTGGCTGGATTTCGAGCAGATCCCATCGGCGATTATGGATCAGGTCACCCGCCTGCTTGAGGTCGAAGAGGGCTCACTACTGCTCACCGAAGAACCAAGTGGCGATCTTGTGTTCGCCTATACCACTGGCCCAGTTGGCAATCAATTGCGTGGATTACGCCTGCCACGTGGCACCGGCATCGCTGGATATGTCATCACCAGCGGCCAATCGATTATTGTGAATGATGCCCAGCGCGATGGCCGTTTCGACTCGACCACTGATCGTTCGACTGGGTATACAACCCGCCGTATGCTGGCCGTACCATTGCGGGGATTAAGTGGCGCGCTTGGCGTGATTGAGGTTATCAACCGCCGCGATAATAGCCCATTCACCGATGAGGATCGCCGCCTGCTCGAAGCACTCGCCGATTATGCCGTGATCGCTATCGAGAATGCCAGACGCTTTGCTCAAGTCGATCAGGCATTGGCCAGACGCGCCCAGGATCTCGTGCGAATCAATGATCAACTTCAGCATAACCTTCGTAGCCTCACCGCGCTCAACGCCCTGGGGATGGCGATCAACACCAGCCTGCGTAGCCCGGATGAAATCTACCGCATGACGACCCGCGGTGTTGTTGAGATGACTGGCGCACTTGGGGCTTGGATGCTGTTGCGCCATGGCAACGAATGGCGGGTCGCTATCACGGTCGGGCCAACGCTCTCCGATGAGCAGACACTGATTCCACAGATTCGCCATGTTGCCGAAACAGGCCGCCCGGAACTCGTAACCAAAGATCTCCCACAAGCCATAACAAAGCTTGGCACACAGGCACTCCTGATTGTTCCAATGCGAGCAACCCGTGAAACGCTTGGGTATCTGTGCGTTGGGTATACCGACAATCCACCCGACGCACCAGAGCGCGAAACCGTCGTATTGTTTGCAACACAGGCCGCCAGTTCGGTCGAAAGCATGCTGTTGTTCAGCGCAGTCAGTAGTGCTCGTGATCAAATGGCATCGGTGCTGGCATCAACCCGTGAAGGGATCATGCTGGTTGGTGCTGATCGGCGGGTGGCGGTTGTGAATGCGCGCCTGCGCGAATTATGCGAACTCCACGAGGATCCAACCGGCCAGACACTCGAACAGTTTCTTGCCAACTGGGAGCAGGAGGCAGGCCTGTTTGCCGAAGAATGGCAAGTATTCCAGCGTGGCTTTGGGGCAGCAGTTGATCGCCAGGAAGCGTTTGTCAGCGGTGAAATTGGCAATCAGCGTGGGCGGGTGCTTGAATGGGCAGCTATTCGAGCATTGAGCAGTGGCGACAGCCATGGCGGTGCGCTACTCGTGCTGCGCGACATTACCGAAGCCAAGGAATCCGAGAAGCTCCGCCAGGATCTGACCCATATGATCGTTCACGACCTGCGCAGCCCGCTCTCTAGTGTTATGGCATCGATCGAGATGTTGATGCGTGGCGTTACTGGCGAGATGAATGGCGGCCAGCAGCACGTTCTGAGCATTGCAAACGATAGCTCGCAGCAGATGCTGGCAATGATTAACACGCTCCTGGACATCAGCCGGTTGGAGGCAGGGCGTATGCCACTCAGCCTTGCGGCAATTGATGTCTGCCCACTGATTGAGCGAGCCGTAAGCCAGATGGCATCACTGGCCCATGATCGCGGGATTATCCTTGCGACAAACTTCGAGCCAGCAACACCAATGGCCCACGCGGATGCTGCACTCACCGTGCGGGTGGCTCAAAATCTGATCGCCAATGCGATCAAGTTTAGCGGCCGGAGTGGCGTTGTGACGGTAATGGTTGGGCCAAGCCCAGATGGCATACTTGTATGCGTTCGCGACCAGGGCATTGGAATTGCTCCGAAAGACCGCGACAAAATCTTTGCCAAGTTTGGTCAGGTTGGCGAACGCCGGGGCGGCACTGGCCTTGGTCTGACATTCTGTAAGCTGGTGATTGAAGCGCATAACGGGCGAATCTGGGTGGATAGTCAGGTTGGTGCGGGCAGTACCTTCTCGTTCATTCTCCCAGCAATTGAGCAAGATCCCACGACCTACAACCGCACCTCAAGCCCCTCATAGGCTGCACATGTGTTTGGGTACAGGCTACGTGCATGCTCCTCAACTGATGCAATAGTATCATCATCATAGAGCGGTTCGTGGTGAAAGAGCACAAGCTGGCCAACCTTCGCCTCGCGCGCAATCGCACAGGCCATCTCTGGCGTACTATGGCCCCATCCCTGCTTGGGATTATTGGTGTCGATATAATCTTCCTGGCGATACTGTGAGTCATGGATCAGCAGATCGGCACCTTGGGCAAATTTGACCAAACGCCGGTCGGTTTCAACATACCCCTCAGTATCGGTCGCATACACAACCGAGCGACCACGCCAGGAGATCCGATAGATATTGACGCCATTCTTGGGATGGGCATAACTATGGTATGTTCGCACGCGCACCAATTCGGGCGATGAATCAATCTCGTTATGGTAGAGGTTGAGCACGCGTACATCAGCAGGAGTGTGGCCAAGCAAAACGATATTATTCTCACTAATATTACGCATAATCTTTAATGAGGCCAGATCCTCCAGGCTAAATGGAAAGCTGGGTGGCAGCATGGCATGCGAAAGCGTTTCCTCCAGATCACTCTGAAAGACTTTCGGGCCAAGGATGTGCAGCGTGCTGGCTCCCGCATATGCTGGGCGGAAGAACGGAAACCCCTGCGTATGATCATGGTGCATATGGCTAAAGAACAGTGTCGCCACGACTGGCTTGTTCCCATCGTCCTTTGCACGTCGTAACAATTCCATGCCAAGGTTGATGATGCCCGTGCCAGCATCGAGAATAATCGTGTGAACACCAGCCTGAACCTCAACACATGAGGTATTGCCGCCATAACGAACAGTTCGCGAACCAGGGACAGGATAACTGCCCCGCACACCCCAAAAACGGACGATCATTTCATCCGGCATCGCGTCCTCCTCGTGCGCGTCTGCCGTTGCGCGCAGTGTGTGTTGTGTTCTGCTGTAATGTTTGCATAGTAGTTATAGTAGTTATTGAATGCTATAAACTGCTATCGAAAACCAGCCTTTTGCGAAGAACGCCAGTTTCTCGCCATATTTGCAACCAGAGACTGGCATTCTTCATAAATGACATATCTTTCAGGCAATCCAATCGCGGAGCAACTGAATCAACAGCCGCACACCAACACCAGTGGCACCCTTTGGTGTATAGGCCCGTGGCTTTGCATCGGTCCATGCTGTACCGGCAATATCCAAATGAACCCAGGGATAATCTCCAACAAAATTGCTCAGGAATGCTCCTGCCGTGATCGCACCACCAGGCCGACCGGAACTATTCTTCACATCAGCGATATCGCTCTTGACCATCTCGCGATACGGTTCCCATAATGGCAACTGCCAGGCGCGTTCGCCAGTGGCCTCGCCTGCTTCCAGAATTCGCCGCGCAAACGCATCGTTATTGCTTATTGCACCAATTGCGTGTGATCCAAGCGCAACCATAATCGCACCGGTGAGTGTCGCCAGATCGATGATTCCATCTGGTTTATAGCGTTGTGCATAGAACAGCGCATCGGCAAGAACAATTCGGCCCTCGGCGTCGGTATTGATCACCTCAATCGTCTTGCCACTCAATGTCTTGAGGATATCGCCTGGCTTGTAGGCGGTGCTACTTGGCATATTCTCTGCCGAAGCAATCAGCCCAACAACATGCAATCGCAACTGCAACTCACCAACGGCCTGCATTGTTCCAAGCACCGCCGCCGCACCACCCATGTCCATCTTCATCAGTTCCATGCTATCGGCAGGCTTGATCGAAATACCACCGCTATCGAAGGTGATGCCCTTGCCAACCAGGCACACCGTTGGCGCATGCCCTTTATACTGGCTGCCATGCTCGATCACAATAAAGCGTGGTGGGTTAGCCGAGCCTTTTCCAACGCCAACAATCCCACCAAAACCTTGGTCAACGAGTTCTTCCAGCCCAAGAACCAGCACATCGAAGCCAAAGCGGGTGCCTAGCTGCTCAGCAACTTCAGCAAGGCCAGATGGAACAAGCACATTGCCTGGCTGGTTGGCCAGATCACGGGCGAGTATTGCGCCACGGGCAACGATATCGCCAAGCAAGGCACCCTTCCCGGCATCGTCTATCGCTTCTGCATCAGCAATAATCTCTAGTTCTGCAATCGTGTGGGCATCGGCATCGCTTTTGTACTCATCAAACCGATATAACCCTAGTGCTGCGCCCTCGGCCAGGGCCTGAGCCGTTCCAAAGGCACTGATCTCGGATAATGTAGGAAGTGCAATTGTGAAATGATCGACCTTGAGATCGCGGGCCTGCTGTGCCGCGACTGCCGCCACTTCACGCAACCGATCCGTGCTGAGTTGTTCGTGCTTGCCAATACCCACAAGCAGAACGCGCCGAGCAGAGAGCGCTGTGCGCGGGTAGATCAGCAGTGTTTTACGATAACCACCACTCCAATCGCCATCCTCAACAAGATCACGAATGCTATCGGGCAATTGCTCACCATCGCTGCCAAATAACACAAGCAGCGGCGTTGCGTGTTGAAGAGCTTCGCCACCGATTACCGCGATTCGCATGCCATCAACTCCATTTCAATTGCGAGAGAATCTGCCAGACGCCCCACCGGAGCGTCTCTACCGATCTATGCCATTCTATGCCATGAAACGCATAATTTGCAGTCTATTATGCGATTATATCACGATGGGCAACTAGAACACTGGTACCATCTTGCTGCAATATTGCTTACGAACGCTTGTTATCGTCCTTGTCCAATTTCTCCATGAATGTCTTCAGGATATCGATAGGCAATGGGAAGATGATCGTACTATTCTTCTCCACCGCAATCTCGGTTAGGGTCTGTAGATAGCGCAATTGCAGCGTAACTGGTTCTCTGGCGATCACATCCGCTGCTTCGGCCAGCATCTTCGAGGCATCAAACTCGCCCTGTGCATGGATGATTTTCGCACGTTTTTCGCGCTCTGCCTCGGCCTGTTTGGCCATGGCGCGTTGCATGCTCTGTGGCAGTTCGACATCCTTGACTTCCACGATTGTCACCTTCACGCCCCATGGCTCGGTTTGCTCATCGATAATCCGTTGCAGGCGTTCATTGATTGCCTCACGCCGAGCCAGTAGTTCATCGAGTTCAACTTGGCCAACCACACTGCGTAGGGTTGTCTGGGCGATCTGCATGGTTGCGCGAATGAAATCGACAACCTTCACCACGGCATATTGTGGATCGACGACCATAAAATAGAGTACCGCATTGACCTTGATCGTCACATTATCCAGTGTGATGACTTCCTGGGGTGGCACATCCATGGTAATGACACGGATATCAACCCGCACCATCCGCTCAATAATCGGGATGAGCAAGAACAATCCCGGCCCACGCGAATCGACCAATCGGCCAAGCCGAAACACAACGCCGCGCTCGTATTCTGGCACAATCTTGACGGCTGAGAGTGCTATCATCACAACAACAAACAACAGCACCCCAACACAGAACAGCAGTGGCCCGATACCCATTGTGCTACTCCTTGTTTCCTATTCCGTACGCTCGATTGGGCGCACAATCAGGCGTAACCGATGAACCGCGATCACGCGAACCCATTCACCAGGTTCAGCGGTGCTTTCTTCACATATTGCCTGCCAGAGTGCGCCATCGATAAACACCATGCCCTGCGGGTCGAGCCGTTGGCGCACCTCTGCTAACCGGCCAACCAATGCCTCGCTGCCTGTAGCAGATGGTCGTGAGCGCGTGCGTAACGCCAGCCCAACGCCTGCCGCAACAACACCGGCAAGCCCTAGCACAACTACTGTCACCGCAGCTGGCGCAACGCTTGCCCCTGGTGCCTGAAGTGGATCGATCAGGTTCAGGCCAGCCACCGCCAGCAGGATCAGGCCAGCAATGGTGAAGCCGCCATGGCTGACAACAACAAATTCGAGTCCGAGCAGCACAAGGGCCAGTAGCATAAGGGCAATTGCCCAGCCCTGGACTGGCAGCGCAAACAGGCCAATGGCAGCGCCAATGATCATCACAACGCCAACGCCAGCAAAGAAACTGGTGCCAGGAGCCGCAAACTCAAGGTAGATCGCCAGCGCCCCAAGCACCAGTAGTGCAAATGCGGTATTTGGTTCTGCCAACAACTGCCATGCTGTTTCAGTCAGCGTTGGTGCAATTGATATCACAGGCTGGCCAAGTGTTGCCAGTTGAATGCTCGTACCACTGGTCAGCTTCGGCATACGACCATCCAGCAGTGTTAAGAGCTGGTTCTGATCGACAGCGACAAGATCAATGGCTGGTGGATTCGTCGCAATCGCCTGTTCATTGGTCAGGATCGCACCAGACTGAACAGCTTGCTCGATCCAGGCGACATTGCGGCCACGGGCGCGGTTCCAATCGCGTAGCTGATCGGCAATACTATCGGTAATGATTGCCTGGCTCTGCTGCGAGAGCGCTGCATCAACGCTGGTGAGCGGGTATGGGCTGCCAAAACTGGAACCAGGTGCCATCGCGCTGATATGTGCAGCACTGGCCAGAAACGCCCCTGGCGCACCGGCCTGCGTTCCAGCCGGGCCAATATAGACAACTACCGCAATGGGGGATTGCACAATCTCGGCAGCAAATGGGCGAATCTCGCGTACAACGCCACCGCTACTACTCAGCGTTATGATCAGCGCTTGAGCATTGGCTGCTTCGGCAACATGCAATGCTCGCCGCAGATAGCTGATCGTCGCAGTTGTAAGGGTGTTCTGAACCGCAATTGTGTAGATCGGCCCCTTTGCAAGCGGAACCTGTGCGACAGAGTTGGCACGAACGCTCGAAACCAGAAGCAGGGCAAACACAATCGCAAGCACGAGCGATACACTGGCACGATATAGCATCGCAACAGGCTTGGTAGCATTATCGGAATATGTGGTAGCAATCACAGATGCATGATACCACAGGCTGTTGTGGTAAGCGTTTGGCTCTCAGCTTTCAGCCATCAGGGGAAGAAGAAGCGCCACGCGAAACGAAACGCTTGACGCGCCGCTCGAATGTTGAGCGCGGCAGTAGCACTTTATGATCACAGGTCAAACAGCGCATGCCTATTTCGGCACCAACCCGAACAACCCGCCATGTATCACCGCCACACGGATGCGGCTTACGGGTCTGAACGATATCGTCTAGGTAAATATCAATTGGTGGTGTTGGCATATGCGCTCAATTTAATCGGGTATTGTCACCCTACTCTACCGCGGGCTGAAGCCACGCGGCTATGGTCATCATCCCCTTGCCGCAGGCTTCAGCTATGGTCATCATCCC
>Ga0163144_10009786_pt1 | contig 20528 bp, 24 predicted proteins | sample OliLak19BULKMAT1_FD_123175 | JGI IMG/M metagenome (GOLD analysis project Ga0163144, IMG submission 123175) | Freshwater microbial mat bacterial communities from Lake Vanda, McMurdo Dry Valleys, Antarctica - Oligotrophic Lake LV.19.BULKMAT1 | ecosystem: Environmental > Aquatic > Freshwater >... | reverse complement strand
TTTGGAGTAGATCGTCCTGAAAATATGAATGATATAGATTCACATAATGTTATTTATGGATTAGGAGATGAGGATAAGGTGGCAGATCATCCCCGCTTCTTTAACTGGGGGATAAAACGTGCTACGGACCATGGGGCTGAAGCTGTAATTCATGTAGAGGACTATAAAAAGTTCTCAGTTGCAGATTTGGCCTTCCAGCTTAATACACTTATTGATCCAAATGATAAAACTGAATTTGTAGAAGATGAAGCAGTTAAGATAACCTCAGTTAGTTTCTTAAAAGAAGTGGGTCAACTCGATGAAGCAAAAAGTAAAGAACAGGCAATTATTGATCTTAAACAAAGGAATATAGATCAGGGGGGTAAAAATGGCTAGATTATGGAGTAGTGGCGCTGAACTTAATACTAATAGCAGTTCTATTGAAGTAAATGGATTTACAACTGGCGCACCAGAAACTGCAATTACCACAAGTAAAGTTAGATCTGGTAACTATGCTTATAGATCGACACCAACCGGTAGTTCATCAGCTGTCTACCAAAACGTATATCTTTCTGCGGTAACTCAAGGTGTTTATTACTACAGATGGTACTTTTATATTGTTACTCTTCCCGCTTCGACTCAAACGATTTTGTCAGTAGGAAGGTTTAATGGTGGATACGAACGGGATATGTCATTTCGGATCACCAGTGCAGGATTACTACAACTATACAACTCCGAAGACGCAGCACAAGTAGGTAGTGATTCGTCTGCATTATCTACTGCAACGTGGTACAGACTCGAAATGCAGGTTGACACTACAACACTTGCAACTACTGCGGTCGATGCAAGGATTGATGGTGTTTCATTTGCTTCGGGTACAGTTAATCTAGCCAATGCTCAAGATCGTTTTGAGTGGGGTGCTTCTAGTGCTGTAGCCGCTGATTATGTGTTTGATGATATGGCAGTAAACAACACATCGGGCTCTTTCCAAAACTCCTGGCCTGGAGAGGGTAAAATCATTCATCTCAAGCCAAACGCAGCAGGAGATAATTCAGCTTGGACGAATGACTATCTCAATGTAGACGAAGTAACACCTGACAATGCAACTACCCTCGTCTCCTCAAATACTCTTGATCAGATAGACGATCATGATATCGAAGCACCTATATCGCTCGCTCCGAGCGATACGATCAATGTAGTTCAGGTAGGTGTACGCTTTAATGGTGTAGGTGCCTCAGCCAACGCCTCATTTGTCCTTAGGATCAAAGCCTCGGTAGGTGGGACGGTTGAGGAGTCTAGTGCAATCACACCTTCAAATGCGACGTGGGTCACAAATGCAGCCGCAACACCTCGTAATTATTCCCTCACTCTCTACGACCTTCCCGGAGCCTCTACAACTGCCTGGACGAAAGCAGATTTAGATACGGCACAGATTGGCTATCGACTCAGTGCAACAAGTACAAACGCAGCCCAAGTATCCACTCTCTGGCTTCTTGTTGATTATACGTCAGCAGGAACCGCAGTCAGAGCATCAAGTAGTAATAGCGCTAGTACAGGTACTGCAATTTCTGTCACAGCCCCAACAGGAACAACAACAGGGGATCTTGTTGTTATTTCTGTTCATGGAAACGGTCAAACGACAATTGTTGATAATAATGGAGCGACACCCTTTACAGCGGATATATCAGACTACGCCCCAAATACAACAAGTGGTCATACAGTATCTATCTACTCCCGCCGTATTATAGGCGGTGATCCCGCTACCTATAATTTTACTCTTGGAACAACCAATAGATGGTCAATAGATGCTGTAACATTTTCAGATCCAGATACAGTTACTATTTATGATGTTGCGCCAAGTACGGGAAATGCTGCCAATAGGGATGATTCGTCAGCAGCCACTATTAATGCCCCAACAATAACAACAACAACAAGTGATGCTATTCATGTAGTTTGTGGTTACTCAGATGATGGAGGTGGTGGAGCTATGACACCACCATCTGAATATGCAGGTCAAGGCGCACCAGTTAATGAACCTCAAACAGTTTCAACAAAAACAATAGCCTCAGCCTCGGCCACAGGAGCGCAAACAGTAACAGCAACAACTAGTTCGCCTATGATCGCCTTATCATTTGCAGTTAAAAACAAAACTGCTACCGCTCCCGCTACCGCAAAGGCTTCAACAATGTTAATGATGGGAATTTGAAGTGATCACTTCTTGGTGTGGGATAGTTGACCCAAGATCGTAAGTGCGGTAATAACTAGTTACATAGCTACACCTGAAAAGCAGGCAGGCGCTCAGAAATGGGCGCTTTTTTTATACCTAAATAATGGCAACAAACACACAAGGCACAGTATTAAATGTTCTTCAAATAATATCCGATTTGCGTGGTGAGTCTTCTGTAAACTCTAATTCTGATCGTATTAGGGCAGTATCAAGGGCAAATAGAGACTTTGCTTTAAGAAGGTTCTGGAGAACACACTATCTTAAAGATCAAACCATATCATCCTCAGGTACAGGTGATGAAACCATAGGATCAACACTCTATCCAATGCGAATGAAGGGACTATCTGAAGTATTTATAGGTGGAACAACAGAGGATAAACGATATCCAGTTGTTGATTTCAATGCCTATAAATTACTAGTAAATGGAAACTCAGCAGAGCGTATTTGCTACGAATGGTATGACAAGACGAATGATTTTTGGAAAGTTCATATTAATCCTACACCTACTGCTGCACAGACTATCTACTACTCGTATTTCTGGGAACCGCCAACACTTACTTTAACAACCGATATTGTAGTTTGTCCTGCACTCAAAGTTATAGCCCTCATCGCACTTGGTGATATTTACCTCGGTGAGGATGAAACACAGAAAGCACTTCTTTCAAAACAAGATGCAGAACAAATCATATCTGAACTCGAAGGAATAGAATCTGCACCTGCGGAAAATCAAACCTATCAAATGCAATCTGCTGAAAACTTACCAAGATTTAGAGGAATAGGAACGTATTAATGCATGAGTCGCAATTATTCTGTAAATTTTAAAGAAGAGAAACCATCTATCACTCGAATGGAGAAGTGGAACCGTGGACACAATACTCTTGTATCAAACACTCAAATTAGACCAGATGAATTATCCAATACACAAGATATTCAACTTGTTGAAGATGGAAAGATTCAATGCCCAAGAGATGGACAGTCATATTATGGGGGAACAACAGGATCAAGAGTTACTGGACTATTTCCTTATTATAAATCAGACGGAACACATAAACTTCTAAGGACATCAGCTACAACGTTACAGGTATATAACACGGGGACTTCTGCTTGGGATAATGTATCTGGTTTTACCTATACCACCACTTTAAATACTGAAGCGGTTATGGCATATGACCGTTTATATTTGTGTAATGGAACTGATCCCCTCACTTATTACGATGGGACTAGTATAACGAGTTTTACAGCCATTTCTGCGCCTTCTGCGCCAACTCCTACACGTACTGGAACTACTGGTAGTTATACCTTTTCATATAAGATTAGCGCAGTTACATTAGTAGGTGAAACAACAGGATCTGCGGCAGGTTCTTCTGATCTCAATCAATCGTCACTAGATGCAACCAATTACTTCACGGTTACATGGAGCGCAGTTACTTCAGCGGTTGGTTACAACGTATATGGAAGAAAGGATGGTAAATGGTTTTTTCTTAAGTACTTAGAGGGAAATGCTTCAACAACATACATAGATAAAAATCAGGATACGCCTTCTGAAAACATTAGACCGCCAGAGGGCAATTCTACTGCTGGTCCTAAAGGAAAATATATTGCTCAATATAAAGATTCATTATTTATATTCGGTGATCCGCTCAATCCTTCACGACTCTATTATTCAGGTGGTGGTGATAATATCCATAATTTTACTGTAGATGCAGGTGGTGGACTGATTGATGTAGCCAAGAATGATGGTCAAATTGGCACAAATATTATTGTCTTTAAAAACACTCTTCTCGTCTTCAAACAGGACTCTACTTATAGATTCTCATATACAACCGAAGGAATACCCACAATTGAACAAATCAATCCTTCAATAGGTGCGATAGCTCCAAGGTCAGTCATATCTGTTGAAAATGATGTATTCTTTATGAGTAGACGTGGTGTGTTTACGATGGGTAATGAAGCTGGATTTGCATTTGATGTACTTCGGACAAATGAACTATCTTCACGAGTGAGATCTATAGTTCAGACTATTGATCCTGCATATGTTCAGAATGTGTCAGCGATATATGCAACAGTTGCAAATAAGAATCTTGTTATTTTTTCATATACACCATCTGGATCCACGACCAATTCAAAAGCTATTGTATATGACCGTGAACGTCTTTCTTGGTATAAGTGGGGTAATATTCAAGCTAACTGCTGGGCACAGTATGTTGACTCATCAGGTAATGTAAGTGTTCTTTATGGCGATGATTCATCAGGCTATGTAAAAGAGATTCTGACAGGTTCGGATGATTTTGGTTCTGCTATTCGAGGATACTTTTCACTTAAGGCTGAAACATTTGGACAACTGGAACGAATAAAGAACTTTAAGAATATTCATATTATATTACGTAAACCTCAAGGTAATATTTCGCTCTCTTTAACTATTGATGGTGTAGGTACAGACTTTACTGCCAATATCGGCACAATCTCTCCTACAATTAATTTCAAACACTATATGTTTAAAAGTTTCCTTTTTAAGGATGTATATGGGACAGGTATATCAGAACAGGATTCACTCGTAGTACGTAGATTACGCAATCTTAACTTTCAAGGTAAATCTATACTCCTTAATTTTGATAGTAACTCAGCTTCTTCTTTTACACTACTTGGTGTGATTATGGAAGCAAAGATGAAATCTCAACATTTTTATGGAACAAGCGAAGTTGTGAACTGAGGGCTATCAGGGATATAGAGTGTCCAGTGGTTCACTCATAAGAAATAACTTGACCTAATCTCTACTATACTATACAAACTAAATATCTAAATAGGTATTCTTGTTAAACAACAAGCAGCCACTTCCTTTGGGAGGTGGTTTTTTTATACCTAAATTAGGGTAAAAAATTACAAGATGAAGAAAGTCAAAGTAAAATGCCACTAACACAACAAGGACAATGGAATATCGGAGGGTTTAATCTTCCTGATTCAGGACTCAGTGAACTCTTCACAGGTAAAAATTCTTCTTGGTCAAACCCCAACGTAGTTCAAAAAGGAACATATTTAGCACCAACAAACTACGGCACACCAAACAACACAACAGGTCCTGAACAAGGTCCTGTATACTACGGACCTCAGAACACATTAGGATTAATGGATTCTCCAAGAGGTGGTAGAAGATCAAATCTTCAACAGCAACAGCAAAATGACAATAATCAAACACAGTCTTGGGAAGATGCAGCCAGATCACAATATGATGCTGATGTTTCAGCTGAAAACTCTTCTTTTGACTACAACAGAGATCAGCTTCTTTCACAACTTGGTTCACTTGGTGGTCAAAGAGATCTAGCTACCAAATCACTTGATGATCAATTAGGCGGAGTTAGATCAACTATTGGTAATCAGAAAACACTTGCTCAACAGAATACAGAATCTCAAATTGGAAGAGCTGGAGACACTGCACATAATGTACAAAAACAAAATAGAAATGTACTTCGTGCTTTAGGAATTCTGAACTCTTCAGCAGCAGGTGAACTACTTTCAAAACCTATGAATCAGTTTGACCAACAAAGAGGAGATTTAAATCTTCAATTACAAAATAGAAATGCAGAACTTGATAACTTCCTTAACGAAAGAATTACAGAACACCAGAATGCCTATCAAGGTGTAATTCAACAATTTAATGATTTAACTGGAAAGATTCAAACAGACTTACGTTTCAACGACAGACAACGCCTTGATGCGATCAGAGGCGCAAATGCAGCTCTTAAATCACGTATTACAGAGATTCAGAGTTCAGCACAACAATTTCAACAACAAGTGAATCTACAGAGACAACAGATTTCAAATGGTATGAACTCAATGCAGGAGTTTAACCCACTTGCTGATCTTGGACAGATTCAACAGACTGCACAAACAACAGGAACAGGACCTAATGCTTTAGGTTTAAATATCTATGATGAACAAAGAAAGAAACAAGAACAGCAATACGGGGGCGGCCTTCTTTCAGGACTAGCTTAACAAAAGGCCAAACAAAACTATGGCCAATTTACTTAGTGATTTATTAAACCCAATACAACAAGGATTCGGAAACCTAGGCGGTGCGCTTTCTTCATACCTTGTTCCAAAAGCTCCACCTCAACCACAACAGATGCAACAAGGACAGAAAGTATCACAGTATCCAGGCTATGTTCAACCAAAAGCTCCACCACCGGACATAGATATTCAAGCTCTTGGAAGATTTCTAAATAAGGCAGGAGGAAAACTGAAGGGTGCAGTATCTAGTATGATGCCACAGTCTCAACCACAATTATTATCGAATGTGTCTCCAGGATTTAGAAGTAACAATCCTACACAATCCCCCGAACCACAAGTTAAGTTCACTATGAATGATAGGTTGCCAACCAACACTCCACAACCACAAATTCAACAACCTACTATTCAACAGGCACAACAACTTCCACAAAATGAAAGTGATCCAGCCTTTAGATTTGCTTATGAAATGTTAGGAAGAGATCAAAATTATTCACAAGTAGTCGGAAAAAGAAAAGGATTTCAACCACAACAACCACCAAAGCAAATTGCAGACCTTCTGAGAAAATACTTTCCAAATGAAGCAACAACAGCTGCTGCAGTAGCAGCAACAGAAAACGCTTCCTTTGAACCTGCACGGGCTGATAACGTCAATACTTCAGGTAGTAGAGATAGAGGAATAATGCAGATAAATGAAGATACCTTTAACGGCCTCAAACAACGTCAAGGTGCACAGCTTAAAAAGTTAGGTATTAACTCTTTTGAAGATATGTATGATCCTGAAAAGAATATGGCAGTGGCAAAGATGATTCATGAAGGTAGTCAGCAAGCAAATCCAAAAACAGCTGGTTGGGGTGGTTGGTTTGGATGGCAAGATACAGGCTATGACATTAATAAAGGATATTTCTCAGCACCTCACAGAACAGACTATGAACTTAAAAAAAGAGGTAGGAAATGAACCCATTAAATATTCAAAGTCTCATTTCAAGGTATAAGGATATGCTTCAGCCTGCACAACAGACACTTTCTAATATAGGAAAACAAGTTGCATCCCTTCCTCAACAGTTTCAGGCAATGGGACAAATGGCTCAACAGAGACAACAACGCCCACAGGTATCTGCAATGCCAAATATGCCCCAATTTAAGCCTTCTACACCACAGTATCAGTCACGGTACTACCAGATGCTACAGCCACTAGCAAGCGTACAACAGAGAGTGATTGAACCAATACGTAATAATCTATCTCCTACTAACTACAATACACCTGTCGTAGGTAAAATTAGACAATTTAATCAAGGCCTAAATAATTTTATGCAGGATGGCGAGAGTGGCACGGAAAGAATGTTTAAATCATTTGATCAGATGTCTAGAGGTACAGTTGATTCAAATTATATCGGTGATGCATTAGCTATAGGACCAGGATCAATACGGAATGTGTCAAAAAAGCTTCTCGAACCTAAGGTTGCTGGACTTATCCAAAAAACAACCCAAGCTACAGGAAGAGTAAAAGAAGCCATTACTAAAGGACTCACAGAGGATGAGTGGGTGAAGGGGCAGGGGACGCCGCTTTATCACGGGACAAATGCTAATTTCGAAACTTTTGATTTAAAAAAAATAGGCAGTACAACCGATGAAGGTATGTGGGGACGGGGGATTTATTTATCGGACAAAGCTACCGCTAAAAATTATGGTAAAAACATAATGGAGGTAAGTGCCAATGTGAAGAATCCTCTAGTTATAAATCAGTTCAAAACGGTTAAAGAGGCTGCGGACTACCTCGGTATGTCCGAAGATGCGCTACAGACTACTAATGGAATCGTAAGACCAAAATTAGACCAAACAGGTCAATTTTCTGAGAAGGTTAAAGAGTTGGGATACGATGGGATAGTATTAAAGAGAAACGGATTAAGTGATGAAACAGTCGTATTTTCACCAGACCAAATCAAATCCACCTCCCAACTTCGTGCAGAGTATCAGGCAGCTACAGGAGGAGTACGAATTGATAGAACACAGCTGTCAGGTCTTCAATTATCTAAGTCTAATGAGGAAATTGCAGCATATCAGAATAAAGCAGCTAACTTTAATAATCAGCAAACAAATTCGGGTCAGCAAATCCAACTACAAAGAACAAAAACACCGAAACAAGAACAAAAAGAGCTACATAAAAGTCTTTCTTATCCGCCTTATTCCAAAGCTCAAGAGGAACTTGCAGGCACAAACCAAGGAACAAACATATTAAACCAAACACCAAAGAACGGAAGTATTCATACAGATCCATTAGTAAATTCTATCACAGACAAACCAGGTTTAAATTTAGAAGACAAAAATGCTTTTGCTGATTGGACTAATTATAGAAGAGCAGTTGATACAGAAAAAAAGATTGCAGCTGATAAGTTTAGAGACTTAGATGAAGGTGGTCTGAATACATTCTTTGATATCCAAGCAGGAAAGGTATCTAAGCGATTCAATGAGGTAAGAACGTTCCTTGATGATAAATTCAAGATGGCAAAGAAGACAGGAATGGACTTTAACTATCAAAAGGATTATCTACCACAGTTGTGGGATAACTCACCTGAAGAGATCTCACAGGTACTAGGCAAAAGATTAAGTACTAATGCAGGGTTCACAATAGAAAAAATCATTGATGACTATAAAACAGGTATTAAGGCAGGTCTTACTCCTAAGTTTCAAAAGACATCTGACCTATTGGCATGGTACGAAGGAGCGGTTAATAAAGTTGTAGCAGATAGGACTTTCTTAAATCATTTAAAGAAGAATAATCTTATCCTTCCTCTTAATGAAGCTCCAAATGATTGGATCACTATTAATCCAGATAGATTCCCCAAATCTAAACAGACATTTAATCAAGACGCTGGGGCATCTTTCGGTGCGGTTGATGGAATGGATACATTTAATGCTCCGAAGCAATTTGAAATCAATGAGTCATATAAAGCACCAAAAGAACTAGCGGAAATGATAAATAATTATCTGTATAAACCAGGCGTAGACGGGAATCAGGCGTTTAGAGGTTTGAATTCTATTGCTAACTATGTTTCAAGAGTTAAAAATATCACTCTTTCATTTGGTATTCCAGGAACTGCTATTAATTCACATGGTGTAAACATTTTAGCTAGGCATACGATGTTTGGTCAGGGTGGCAATATGATAACCCGCTTCTTAAAGGGTGCAAACTACATGGTTAATCAATACTCCTCAGGGAAGAATATAAATAGGATTATTCCTGAGCTACCAGCAGCTATCAAAAAAGGATTAACAGTAAGTGTTGAAGATCGAAAGAGCATTTTAGAAGGTTCTGGAATTCGAGGGAAGTTCGGGGAAGCATGGAGTCGAGTATTTGAGGTTGCATTATTTGACAAGATGATCCCCTCTCTTAAGTATGATTCATATCAGGCATTAGTAAAAGACTTCTCAAAAAAGATGTCTCCAGACCAGGCTGGCAGAGAAGCAGCAAAGATGGTTAACAATATTTATGGTGGCATCAATATAGATCAAGTAGGACGTTCACGGGATATGCAAAATGTTCTACGAATTATGATATTAGCTCCTGATTGGGCAGAAACCACTCTCAAGTTAGGTGGTAATTTTGCTAAGTCTCTTAAATCTAACTCTCCTGTAGCACGTAAATATCAGAATATGATGGCTGGGTTTATCACTGCTTATATTGGTGCTAATATTGCTAATAAACTTTCCTCAGGTAAATGGATGTATGAGAATGATTCTGGTCATACTTTTGAAATTGAATCAGGATACACAAGTGATGGTCAAAAACGCTACCTGCGTCCATTCGGTACTGGGGCTGATATGTTTAGACTTCCTCTAGATACTGTCATGAGTTTAGCTAAAGGTGACTTAAGTTCTCCAGGAAGAATTGTTAGAAATAGATTATCTATACCAGCAGGGGTTGGATTTGGTTATTTTACTGATACTGACTATAGGAACCAAGCAATAGGATGGAGAAGTAAAGATAAGTATGGGAATGAAATACCAACCTCAACTCGAGCCGTTAATATAGCTGGAGAAGTAGCATCCTTAGTCGGTGTTCCTAGTTTCATTAGAGAGGGAATTAAAACAGCATCAGGACAACAGGGTTTAGAGCAAGGTATAGTACAAGGCTCAGAATTACCATTTAGATATTCTGGAGGTGCACGTTCTAAGTCGCAAAAGACAGTTGAGGGAGTGGCTCAAGCAGAAGGTAAAAAAGGTAAAGATTTATATGAGCTAAATAAAAAGACAAATGGAGTAACACTAAGTAAAAATCAATCAGAACTTATTAGGCAAGGTGGGACATCTATGCTTGATCCAATACTAGAAGTAAAGAGAATTCGAAGTCAAAAGACTAATATAAATAATATCATCACCCAAATGGGAGAAGGTACGCTTTCTCCAGAAGAAGGACAAATACAGATCGAAAAGGTATTGCAAGAATCTCCATCATCTTCCACAACTGAGAGCAAAAGCGGTATCAAAGAAGCAGGTGCAAGTAATTATCCCCCAGAATCAATTGTGGGTACTCCCGAAAATCTGAAAGCTTACGCTAAGACTGGGATGAGTGCACAGGATAAGATGCTTGAAGATTCCAAAATCTCAATGGTAAAATATAAATTAGAGTTTGGACAATCATTGACCAGAGATGAAGCAATGCTTTACACCAAACCACCTAAACTACCAAAGTTATCTGGTGCTGATGAAATAGATGCTGTATTACTTTCTAAGTATGAGGGATCACTCACTTCAAATGTAAATAATATTGTTGAACTTACTCAAAAGGGACAGCTTGATGAACAAACAGCCGTTACAATGATTCAAAGGCTAGGTGAAGAGAAAGTTAAAGTAAATGCAGTACAGAAAGCTATGAAGGCAAGAGGCAAAGGTAGAGGTGTCGGTAGAGCGAGAAAAGGACGTAATCCCACTCTTATTACGAGAAAAATGCCTAATCTTAGGTACACTCCAAAAATAAAGGCCGCCAAAAGAGTAACTGATTATGGAAGAATTACACCACGAAAGATAACTACTCGAAGATTAACAGCAGTTAAACCAATCAAGCGAACTTGACCCAACATTAGGGTCGTGATAGTAAGTAGAGAATAAACCCATTCGTGAAAGACACACGCAAGGTACTCAAGTCAATGAGTGCCTTTTTTAATGGAGTAAAACAGAAATATGAGCAGTCCCAAATTAAAATATGGAATAGGTAACTCAGCAAGTACAACTCTTGCAGCACAAGTAACAGCTTTAGATACTACAGCAACAATAACCGCCACAACTAATTTTGATGATGCACCTGTTCCAGGAGAAGGCATGGTTCTTTTTGATGAAGGACTTGCAACCGAAGAACTAGCATACTCAACAGGTTTAACAGGATCTAACCTTGCTATTCCAATTGCAAACAGAGGACTTGAAGGAGGCTCTGCTCAAACTCATATATCCACATCTTCAGTACGTGGTCCTATTACCGCAGGAATGTGGAATGATCTAATCTTTGCTGTCAAGAATGTATTAGTTCAATCCACAGGTGTATTAGATACGACAAAAGTTATAGATTTAACAACCGCTCAAGTATTAACAAATAAAGATTTAAGTTCAGCAACTAATACCCTTCCTGCAATTGATGGTTGGAATGCAGTAGCAGACACATGGGTATATGCTTCTGCTTCTACTTTTACAATCGCTGGTGTCGACAGAACAGCTATATATACAAAAGGAACAAGGCTTAAGTTTACTAATCCAGCTGTAAAATATGCAGTTGTCGTAAATTCCTCATTTTCAACTAATACTACCGTTACCATATTAGTAAATACAGATCATACAATTGCAAACTCAACAATAAGTAGCCCCTATTATAGCTATGCAGCAAACCCCCCTGGTTATTTAACTTGGTTTACATATGCACCAACAATTACAGCTCAAGTAGCTTTTACTAACGCCCCAACCACAAATTACGCAAAAATAGCAATTATAGGAAAACAAGCAACTGTGAACGTAAAATATACTTATAATGCTACTTCAGGTGGGTCAGGATCTACAAGAATCACACTACCCCTGACACCTTTAGCTGATGGTGCGGGATTCGGAGCTGATGCAACTAATGCAATTACAGTTGCTAACTTTGTGGATAGTGCTAATACTCGCTTACTCGTTCAGAGATATGACGGTGCAACCATAATTTCAAATAGTCTTCCGGTTATTGTAGGTGGGATTTTTGAGTATTAAAGAAAGGATATAGTTTTAGATAGGAATAGGTTATGGAATACGTCGGACAACTTGCAACACAGGGAGTACTGGGAATTGTTGTAGTTGTCGAGGCGTTGGTTATTAAGTTTTTATACGACAAGAAAGAAGAAAAGGAACGGATTATCAGTGAGTTACAGGATCGAAGAGTCAGTGATGCACAGTCAACAATTAAGGGGATCATTGACCCTCTTAAAGGACTCACAGAAGCTATGGATGAACAAAAAACCATGTTCACTACAGCATTTTCAATGTTCGGGAGAAGAAAATGATACAGATGATTATGAATATATTACATGGCAGATTTTTTATAAGGCGTGAACTTGAAACAAGTCAAGAAATACATGATTTAAAAAATGAACTAGCAAGGGTGTCGGCAAAAACTACCACCTCAGCAAAGGAATATAAAGAAGTTATGAAAAAGATAAAACGGGAGGATATTACCTTCAGAATAGGAGTAGTTACAGGAAATGTCAGACGTTAGTAAAATAATATTTGAGGTGTTACCCATTGAGCTATATTTTGTAGCTTCTCTTTTAATGGCAATTGGAGTTTTGCCAAAAGTATTTCATTTGATGAACACTGAAAAAGAATATAAGGTCGTTGCAATCATTATGGCAATTCTATCCTTTACACAGTTTATTACATCAATAGCAGCATTATTATTTCTTTATTGCTTCATTTATGGGTGTTACCTTGACGAAGAACCGTTTCGTGGAACAGTTCGGTTAATGTTGGCTATTAATATTTTCTGTTCGTCAGCAAGTTTCTTCATGCTCTATAACATGGATAGTGTTAAAGGTTGGTTCAATAGGAGACATAAAAAATGAGACTTCCAGTGGATAGATTCAAGGAAGATTGGAACACTACCGCAGGTTTAGGATTTGGCGTAAGCACAACGTATGGAAGACATGAGGGCGTAGATTTGAATTTTAGGGGTGGTGGTAATTCAGATTTAGGCAAACCACTTTATGCAATTGATGGTGGGCAAATTATGTCTGTACATATTCACAACACCAAGCCCACGTTTGGTAAACACATACACTATATGGTTCAAGGTTTTTGGGGTACAGTTTGGGTGCATTATGCACATATGAATGAAATATATGTAAAAGTTGGTGACTATGTCAAAGAAGGTCAATTGTTGGGAACTGTGGGAAATTCGGGCACAAATTGGGCACATTTGCACTGGGCAATTAAAAGTAAAAATGTTGGGATTGATGCTATTGCTCATAATTTTGAAGAATTAAAATCATGGATTGATCCTGTTGCATTTGTGGTAAAGTATATGAACCAACAAACACCATCACTACCTATGCCAGATCCAACCGCACAACCTATGAAAACCGTATACACAGATATCTTTAAGGCGTTAACAAGTAGGGATATGCCGAATGACACCCTTGAATTTCGCCTAAAACAAGGTTTAAATACGATGGAATACACAAAAGACATGATTACTAATGATGGCGAGGTAAGAACGTATTTAAGGAGTTTATGGGGAACACCACCACCGCCGCCACCACCGCCACCACCGCCGCCACCACCAAATTTGACCCTCATTCCTAACCCTGCATTTGCTGAAGAGGCAAAACGCAGACTTTTGATGTAGGGTCTTATGAGAAAAGTACTGCGCTATGCATTTTTTCAATATGCACTTGTTGCATATTCAAGAGCAAAAAAACGTAATCGGATCTTAGAGGATCTTACATTTTTTGGATGCTCAATATTTATTTTCATTGATATACTCCTTGTTACATTTATTACTGCTTTTTATTTTTAAAGGCGGTGATATAATTAATTTATGAAACTACGCCTTGATCGTAAACAGAAAAATAAATTTATACATAATATTCTAAAATTTTCTATCCCGCCACTACTTATTTATTTAGGATCTATGGCGCTTGTTTTAGGTCAAGAAAATCATTTAATTTCTCTTAAAGATATAATACCAAATAACTTCACTTTAGGATCATTTCTAACTTATATTATTTCCATACTAACTGACTTACAAAGAAAGTTAAAAGAAAGCGAATAAATGTCAAAAGAGTTGAGGAGAACCGGCTGCGAAGCACCTCAACACACTGAAAATTGTTCCTGTCTTACCTGCACAAACAGGGAATGCTGGAAGTGTCCACTTTTAACAAAGGATCATTTTACACCTAAGTGTATTGCCTTCAAAGTACTTGGATGGACATACAAACAAGTGAATCAACCATTGAATATTCAACTTTTGTCTGATTCCTGTCACATAGCAAAAGATAAAAGCACTCAAGATAAACTAATACAGTTGCAACATCAAGTTTCTGGTAATACAATTAAACTAGGAGAACATGCTTAGGTGGTGATGTCAAATGAGAGAAAAAGAAATTGGAAGATACAATGTAGAATTAAAATTATTTCAGGAGGTGCTACCACCTGTTAAACTTCACGTCTTAAAATTTCGTAGATGGTTAAAAGATACAGGAAGGGATGGAGCCCTACCTATGTCTGCGCCTAGAGGTGAATTTTTGTTTAAATTAACAGACGCAGAAATAGCAGACCATGTAGCCCGTGAGTGGAGACTTAATAAGGATCTAGGCAACAACAAACCATCAAGGCTTGAGCACATGGCAGAATTTGGCCAAGATTAAATATGGAACGTCGAAATATACTTAAAGGACTTGCTGCTTTAACAATCTCTGCTGGTGTTGGGTATGGTGCAAAACAACTAGTAGACGCCATAGACTCAGCGTTTAAACCTATGTATGTGATTAATGGCAATTCTGAACCTATTCCCGAACCTGCTCCGGTCTGGACTCCTAGAACAAATTGGGACAGAAAAGTAAAAGACGGTACTATTAAAATCCATATTTTTAAAAACTGATGTTGTATTGCGTTGCAAGCCCACTGGCTTTAGCCGTGGGAGTGTCACAACAAGATTTAGTTATTGCAAAACTATATCAAACATGTGATAATGTGGGTATATGATCTTATATACTCTATTAGAAGCAGCAAATATTCTTAGAATTAAAGTACCCACACTCAGAGTGTATATCAAGCGTCGCTATATTGAATCACACAAAATAAGCTACAAAGTAACACGCATATCTTCAATACAGATTGAGGATTTTTTAAACCGCAATCAAACAGGTACGACTGTTAATAAAGATTGAGAAGGGTGCGTGTTTACAATAGCAACAATACCAGATGACGCACAAATTAATGGTGGAAACACCAACTACTTAAAACTTTCCACGGGCACGCATAAAATACGTATTCTTGCACCAGCTATAATTGGTGTGGAATGGTGGGAAAACGCAACAGGCGAGGTTCAATATAGTGGTGGTAAAAAACTTGAGGGTGCAAAACCCAAAAGAACTAGAAAGGGTGAAGCAGTACCCGCAAAAGCACAGGGTGGTACAAAAAACTTTTGGGCTTTTCCTGTATGGAATCATAATACAGGTACGTTACAAATTCTTTCAATCACTCAAGGAAGTATTCAAGAACAGTTTAAAAAACTTGAAAAAAACGAAGGTTGGGGTGATTTAACAGGGTATGACATTCAAATTCAACGTGAGGGCACGGGACAATTTGACACAAGTTATACAGTTACTCCCTTAAAACCTACACCTTTAAATGATGATATAAAGGAACAATTATCAATAGGAGGACTTCCAAACATGGAGGCACTTTTTGACGGCTTAGATCCGTTTCAAGAGACGGTAGAAATAAACGATTTACCTTTTTAGGTTAGTACAATATATGGTGTAGAAGAGGGTTCTTTTGCACCATATAACCCCCATTTACACCATATATTGTAGAGGTATACAGTAAATATATGATTGACACAAAACAAAATTTCCCAACCAACTTTGCCCCTAGCGTGTATCCTCAAAAAGGTGTCAATCAGCGCGCTAGGGGTTTTTTATGGACTATATAATAAAAGGAAAATCATTGACTTATTTTAAAAGTCCCCCCTCAACAAGTAACTCAGAATTAATAGATACTTTTCAGGATGGCTTAGGTGATATATGTAGGCAAAAAATCCTAGAATTAAAAACAAGATATGACACTCTAAATAAACTTTCAAACTTTCATCAAGAATTTATTGACCTTCAAGATGATGAGCAAGATAAATATTATTTAGAGGTTAGAAAAGCCACAATGGTTGATGCTGAAAAAAGTGTTGTCATTTTTTGGATTCGTTACTGGACAACATTATTGCGTAAGGCTGAAAAGACCTATGAAATCTCTTCAAACTCAATTACTGATAGAGATATAGAAGAAGCATCACAAAAACCTTTTTTAGATGTATTTGATGGCGAATTAATACCACGAGGAAATAGAATGGTTGGCCTTTGTTCGTTTCATGAAGAACGTACACCCTCGTTTACAGTATTTGTGGATAATAACCATGCAAAATGCTTTGGCTGTGACTGGACAGGCGACCCAATAGACTACATACAGAAACACTATGATCTTTCGTTTGTGGATGCAGTGAGGCAGTTATTATGAGTCAATTTGAAGAAAAAATAATGAACGATGCAATAGATGCAGTAGAAAAGAAGGATAAAAAAGTTGAATTTCTTATTGGTGCTCCAAAATCTTGGGTTGATATTACTGAAGAAGAAAATAAACGTGAATGGATTTGGGAAAATTATATTGCTAAAGGACATATAACTTTATTATCGGCATTATGGAAAGCGGGTAAGTCTACACTTCTTAGACACCTATTTGTGGCGATAAGTAGAGAAGAGGAGTTTGGAGGACAGCCAACAACAAAATCACGGGTGTTAATTATTTCAGAAGAAAATGAAGGAGAATGGTTAAGTCAACGTGAAGAATTAGATGAGGATGAGGTTTCTCATATTTTTATTTGGTCAAGACCAATTAGAGTAAAACCGAATTTAAAACAATGGATTCAATTTGTTACACAGATTACAGATTATTCAATAGAAAATAATATAGATCTTATTGTTATTGATACGTTATCCACTTTTTGGCCGATTGATAACGAAAATGATTCTGCACAAGTATTAAAGGCTCTTGTACCACTTTATGCACTTACTGAGAAGAAACTAGGCGTTTTACTGGTTCATCATTTTAGGAAGGGTGGCGGAGATCAAGCACAGGCTTCACGAGGATCTGGGGCACTTCCAGGGTTTGTAGATAATATTATTGAATTTACTAGAAATGAAAATGGTATGCCGACACAACGGGTACTTAAAACATATGGTCGTTTTGACGCTGTAATACCAATAATTGTAATTGAGTTAAATTCACAAGGTAAGTATGAAACAAAAGGTGAACCGTGGCAGGTTTCAAAGTCTGCAAGACTTCAAAAAATTATGGATATATTTACTGACGAAAGAACTGACGAAAGAACTGACGAAAGAACTAGCGAAAGCCTTTCCTTATCAACAAAGCAGATATTTAACCGATGGACGGCTGATGGTCCAGATATAACACTTAGATCTATTCAAAATTATGTTAAAGAGTTGGTTTTTAAAAATTACCTTTCGTCAGTAGATTCACGCCTAGAGGGTAAAAGAAAAATTGAGATTTACGCACAAACAGGAAACTATGCGGAACTGACGAAAATCGACCTTTCCCTGCCAATGACCCCTTTCGTTACTTCACCAAATAAAACCCGAAGTACTGACGAAAATGGCTCAGAATCACTTTCGTCAGTAAACCCCCAAATCGTGCCCCCAGCTGACGAAACGAAAGGTACAAGTCCTATTGATTTTGATAAAGGATGGGATCCAAGAATTTAAAAAATTATGGATATATTTACTGACGAAAGAACTGGCGAAAGCCTTTCCTTATCAATTCCACCTGCGACAGTATTTCAATGTCGCACGTCAAAAATCAGTGGGATATCACTAGATTTGGAAATCCCCCGAGCCTACGGACAATTCAGCGATATATCAACGAACTGATAGATAGAGACATTTTACTTGTGACGTGCGACAAAATTATATCCGGTAAGAAAACACGGTTTTACGCACGAAAGGGGTACTATTCCGAGCAAAAAGAACTACCTGCGACAAAAGATAGTTCTCGGGTATCGCCACTGTCGCAGGTGAATACTGGGGACGTGCGACAAGACAGTGGCGATGGTTACAATGTAATTTTGTCGCATGTCGCAGGTGATTTTGATAAAGGATGGGATCCAAGAATTTAAAGAAAGGAGAAAAACAAACAAATGAACGAAAAAGAATTATTAAAACAAGGTATTGAATGGATTAATGAGAATATTAAGTTTCGTGATGAGCAGATGAATAAATCAGGTGGTTTTGCACAACAATATGCAATACGCTATTTACGGGTTGTTCGTCGTGTTTTGGAGTATATTTCGACCTCTAGGGATAATAACCAACAGTTCCATGATTTGCTTATGGATATGGTTGGAACACTTAATAAAGATCTCTTTCAGATCTTCTTTAAAATGTGGAGTCAACAAGAGCGCAAAAACAACCCAATTGCCATAATAGAAGAATATCAACAAAGTGGGGGTGTTTGGATCAAAAAAACCTAAAGGAAATACTACGCTTACGACAAAAAGCGGGAAAGCCCAGGGCTTTAGTCCTGGGATGAAAGCGTCTACTTCCCCTTTTGCTCTTCAATATACTTTCTAATTGTATATTCGTTGAGTTTTCCAACACTATCAACATAGTATGAGCGTGTCCAGAGGGTTGGCAGGCGTGAACGAAGCGTCTGAAACTCTTGTCGCAGTATTCTACTCGTGTATCCCTTAAACTGTCCAACAACAAATTGCGGGGGGTGGATTGGTTTTGTTCTCACAAACAAATGAACGTGGTCGGGCATAATGTTTGCTTCCACAATAGTTATTTCTAACTCCGTAGCTTTTTGATTGAGAAGTTCTAGTAATCGCTTCTCCACACCACCAATTAGAACAGGTCTACGATATTTAGGACACCAGATTAAATGATAGCTTAAATTAAAAACGGCTGTTGTTGACGTAGTCCATCTCTTCATATTGACAATATACCACTGGTTACTATATAATGCAAGTAATGATACTAACCTACAAAGTTAAACACAAACAAAACTTTGAAAAAGAACTAGGACTTGCCCGAAAAGTAGCGGACTTTGCTGTTCAGAACAAAGACAAATTATCTACAAAGTATGTAGCTCACCTTGGTCTAAAGTCTATTATTGCGAATCAAGTGTTGAGAAAATATGGCAAGAATTGGAAAGCAAAGCAGGTCAAATCTGTAATGTTGACGATTCCAAATCAGGGTATTAACTACGCTAATAGCGTGGTGAAAATCCCGTGTTTAAAGTTCGAAATGCCCTTCACAAAATTATTTGAAAAGATTAACCAGATAGAACTTGACAATACATACGCCTATATTTCTGTGACAGTTTTAGAGGAAACTCAGTACACTCCCGAAACTTCAATAGGTGTTGACTTGAATACTACGGGGCATTGTGCAGTCGTAGCGATTAAAGAGACAGGCAAGGTATATAAACTTGGCAAGAAAGCCGAATACATACACAAAAAATACAAACATATCCGCAAGTCCCTACAAAAAAAGGGATTATATAAAGTAGTGAAGAAAATCAAAAACAGAGAACAAAGAATAGTCAAAGACTTAAACCATAAAATATCACGACAGATTATAAACCTTGCGATTAAAGAGAAAGGAGGTATCAAATTAGAAGATTTGCAAGGAATACGAGATAACAAAAAACACAGAAAAAGTTTCAAATATGCCCTCAACTCTTGGAGCTTCTATCAACTATCAAAGTTCTTAGAATACAAAGCTCTTTTAGCGGGCGTCACAGTTTCTTATGTTGAACCAGCCTACACAAGTAAATGTTGTTCAAGGTGTGGTCAAATAGGAAATAGAAACGACAAATTATTCAAGTGTCCTTGTGGACACGTCGACAATGCTGATGTTAACGCTGCTTTTAATATAGCGTTTTTGTCGGATAGCATTAGTCAATTGCAAAGAGAAAAGAGTTCTTTGCAAGCGGAGTCTGATACCCGCCAAAAGGCAACGCAAAGAAGCTATGCGACCTTAGAACCCCACTGGCTTTAGCCGTGGGAGTATGTCAG